>ERZ773008.1987-NODE-1987-length-13854-cov-2.937749_pt1 | contig 13854 bp, 14 predicted proteins | sample MGYA00580664_ERZ773008 | MGnify/ENA primary metagenome ERZ773008 (study PRJEB29015, sample SAMEA2738016) | human oral metagenome | biome: human oral; feature: human-associated habitat; material: dental | place: China | collected 2048 ... | reverse complement strand
GATAAAGATTAAGGTTTAAAGTGCAAAAATTTAAGAATTTTAAATTTAAAGAGATATTCGATCATATCGCGCAAGGTAAAAGATTAAAAATATCGGATCATATAAATGGCGATATTCCATTCGTTATGGCCGGATACATAAATAACGGAATTTGTGATTACATCTCTAATCAAGAGGCTAGACGATTTCCGGCCAATTCCATAACAATAGATATTTTTGGAAATTGTTTTTACCGAAAATATGAATTTGCTGCAGGAGATGATGTCGGCGTTTTTTGGAGTAATAAAGATATAAGCAATAAAGCTATGACGTATATTTGTGCCGTTATAGGCAAATCGCTATCGGGCAAATTCGGCTTCGGAAATAAACTAAGAGCCTCACAAACTTATGATTTTGAAATTTTATTACCCTCCAAAGACGAGCAAATAGACTTTGAATTTATGGAAAACTATATCAAAAATATAGAGATTAAAATGCAGATTTTAATCTCATCTTATTCATTATTGGTGGCGGCTTCGAGAGAGAGAGAGAGAGAGAGAGAGAGAATAATTCGCCTAACGGCGATGTTTTTATTACGAATTCACATTTGGCAAATTATATCCAAGAGGCTATCATGCGAATAGCTGCAAGTCTTTTTGGTAAACTTAATTGCAAATGGGATGAATTTGAACTTGCAAATTTGTTTGAAATTCTGCTAGCCAAAGGTGATTTACAAGCTAAAAGACTTCAAAGTGGAAACAATCCTTTAATAAGCTCTGGGAATTTTAATAATGGGATAGTTGCGTATGTGCAAAATTGTGATGAGCTAAGTGAAAAATTCGATGGTAATTCTTTAAGTGTAGATATGTTTGGGAAATGTTTTTATCAGCCAAAAAATTTTTATGCAGTATCCCATGGTCGTATAAATATTTTAAAACCAAAATTTGAACTTAATCAAAATATTGGATTTTTCATAGTATCTATTTTAAATAAGTCCTTTGGAGATCGTTATTCTTTTAATCAAATGTGCTCTCAAACTGCTTTAAAAAAGGAAAAAATTGCGCTCCCGGTCAATGGCAATGGAAATCCAAATTTTACTTTAATGGAAAATTTCATAAAAGAAATTAAACAAAATTATACGCAAAAACTAATTGATTATTATCTGCATCTTGCCGATATTGCGAAATAAAAAATTTTAAATTTATATATTTTATTAAAGCATGCTTATACCACTATGCTTTTAGACAATCTCTTTTCTAAGCTTAAAATTTGCAAAATCATAGTAAGCTTAGCCCATTTTTTACAAAGGTCTGAAATTTGAAAAGCATAATTTTAACGCTGGCGATCCTGGCGGTCGGATTTTATTTTTACTCGATAAATTTTATGGTCACGGTGCTGGCGATCAGCTTCCTCATCTTTTTCCACGAGCTGGGGCATTTTTTGGCGGCGCGGGCGCTGGGCGTGGGGGTGAACGTCTTTAGCGTGGGCTTTGGAGAGAAGGTCTTTACCAAGCGTATCGGCGCTACTCAGTACGCTATCAGCGCGATCCCTCTGGGGGGCTACGTGAGCCTTAAGGGGCAGGAGGATTTGGATCCCGCCGCGGCAAGCACGGATCCCGACAGCTACAACTCCAAAGGCCCGATCGCGCGCATAATCATACTTTTTGCGGGGCCGTTTTTTAACCTGCTGCTTGCGTTTTTGATCTACATCGCGCTGGGCTACATCGGCGTCGAAAAGCTAGCACCCAAAGTCGGCAAAATCTCGCCGGGCTCTGCCGCGGCAAGCGCAGGGCTAATGCTAAACGATGAAATTTTATCGATCGATGGCAAACAGATCCGCGAGTGGGACGACATCTCAAAGCAGGTAACCGCAGCACCTCTAAGCTTGGAAATTTTACGCGGCGGCGAGCGACTGAGCCTGCAGCTCACGCCAAAGCTCGGCGAGAAAAAAACCATCTGGCGCGAGAGCATCAGAGTGCCGCTCATCGGCATTTCGCCCGATTACAACGCGACCGTGACGCTATATCACAAGGGCGCGAGCTCGTTTAGCTTCGCGTGGGATCAGACGGTGGAGGCATCAAAGCTCATCTTGATAGGGCTCGAAAAGCTCGCTAGCGGCGTCGTTTCGCCCAAGGAGATGGGCGGTATCGTCGCTATCACCGACATCACCTCAAAGGCGGTCGATTACGGCGCGGCGGTATTGCTCGCGCTCGTGGCGCTCATATCGGTAAATTTAGGGCTCATCAATCTCTTTCCGATACCCGCGCTCGACGGCGGACACATCGCGTTTAATCTCTTTGAGCTCATCTTCCGCCGCCCGGTGCCAAAGCGGGTATTCGTGGGTGCCAGCTACGTAGGTATGGGGATTTTAGCGCTTTTGATGATATTTACGGTGCTGAATGATTTCGCTAGAATTTTGGGATTTTACAAATGAGACTGGATGAAATTTTAAAGCGCATTGAGGCTGCAAAAGCAGGCGCAGGCGAGGTGCAGCTCGTCGCTGTGAGTAAAAACGTAGGCACGGATGAGGTGCGCGAGCTGTATTCACAAGGACAGATCGCGTTTGGCGAAAACAGAGTGCAGGAGCTGAAGCGCAAAAGCGAACTACTGCGCGAACTGCCGCTAAAGTGGCACTTCATCGGCACGCTACAAAGCAACAAAATCAATCAGCTCATCGCTCTGCGCCCGACGCTGTGGCAGAGCTGCAACTCCTATGAACTCGCGCTTGCCGTAAATAAGCGGCTAACTTATCCGCTAGATGCGCTGCTGGAGATCAACGCCGCGGGCGAGAGCTCCAAAACTGGGCTTGATAAAAACCGCGCGGTGGAGGAGTTTTTGCGCATCAAGCAGGAGTGCAAAAATCTAAATTTAATCGGCGTGATGAGCATCGGCGCGCATGTGAGCGAGCCCGCGCAGATCGCGCGAAGCTTCGAGGCGAGCCGCGAGATCTTCGACGCGCTCGTGCCGCACGGCGCGCGGATCTGCTCGATGGGGATGAGCGATGATTTTGAGCTCGCGATCAAATGCGGCTCGAACATGATCCGCCTGGGTAGAATTTTATACGCCTAGGCCGCCGAAAGGCGGGCTTTATCGCGCGAGTGAATTTTATACCGCTTTTAGATGGCGCGCTTAATTTGCCGCGTGAGCTAAATTCGGCGCGTAACTTGAAATTTAGCGCAATGCTTGATTTTACGTGCTACTTAAATTTAGCGCGTTATAGAAATTTTACGCAGCGCAACAACACGGCATCAAATTTTAAACCTCGATAAAATTTATTCGCAACGACGCAAATTTCAAAAACGCGACGATATAAAATTCTAAGCGCAATCCATATAAAGACAGAATCTTAAAAGGCGAAATTTCAAGTGGCGGCAGCTGGCGTACATCGCGCGCACGCTGGTTCAGGGCGCGAAATTGATCTTTATGGACGAGCCGACCAACGGGCTGGATTTTGGCAATCAGATCAAGCTACTAGAGATGATAAAAGCGCTGGGGGATGAGGGCTATACCTTCGTGCAGACTACGCACTACCCGCGCCACGCGAAGTTCGTTTCAAATTTGACGCTGTTTATAAAAGACGGCGAAATTTTAGCCTTCGGGCGCAGCGAGCAGCTCATAAATGCCGAAAATATCGATAAAATTTACAGCATAAACTACGAAAGATACGAGGATAGATTATAAATTTTACGGGCGCATAGCGCCGTTAAATTTAGCCGAACTAGGGTAAAATTGCGCGCATAGAAGAACTTTTCGGCGGCAAGGCGGCGCGCCGAAAAATGCCAAGCTGCGGATCGCGGCTGCGGCAATGTAAGCAGCAAACCGAATTGCTAGCGAGCAAAATGTCTAAATTTAAACGATAAATTTAAAGGAAAATCATGACTCCGCGAGAGATATTTTTAAACGGCTGCAATGAGATCGCGGCAAATTTTGCGTACTTCAAGCCCACGCAAAAGGGGCAAAAACTAACGAAGCTCACAAGCGATAAGGAGATTTTATTTGAAATTTATTTTGGCTCCAGCATGCGCAACTACTCCGGTAGCGTGAGCATCCTGCCGCAGGTCGCGATCTACTGCAAGCGCCTAAAAAAGCTGATGCAAGAGGAGCTACCCTACTCGACCGACCTTGTTTTCGTATCGTATCTGAGCTATCTCACGCCGCGCAGGCAGTTTCGCGACTGGCAGCTCGCGGGCGCTAGCTTTGAGCCCAGCGTGCGGGAAATTGGCGCGGCTATCAAGGACTGCGCGCTGCCTATTTTTGAGCTTTTTGAGGATAAACAAAAGGCGGTGGAGTTTATGATGCAGCGCGGGGCTAAATTTAACAAAAATCTAAGCGCCTTCGATCTGTACCCGATCTACTTTGTATATTATTTCGGCGGCAAGGACGCGGCGGAGGCGTTTTTCAACGTCTGCCTAAGCGATTGCACCTACAAAGGACGATTTTATAAGCTTTATGAAGAGCTTGCAAACGGCGCGGAGGCGGATTTTAGCAGGAGTTCGTTTTGGAGTGATACAGAGGCGAAGTTCGCATTTGTAAAAGGACTTAGAATTTTAAATGGCTGAAGCTTTAATTCAAATTTTAATCGTAATTTTTAGCGTCTTGCTCCTGGGCGGGATTATTTGGACGCTTTTTTGCCGCAACCCTCGCAAGCTTAGCCCGAGCCGGCTTGCCGCGATAGATGGGATAAGCGAAGCAAGCGCGGTAAAAAGGCTTTCCGTGAGGCCGTTTTTGTTCTGGCTGGAGCGGCTTTTTATCTCGTGCGAAAGCCTTTGGTTCGATCAGGATTTCATCTACGTTTTTGACGGGCAGAAACTCGCGGCGAGGTATAAATTTGAGCAAATTTTGACGCTTGAAGTCACAAAAATACGGATAAATCATGCTAGGATTTGGCGGATCCGCTTTGCGGACGGCGCGAGCGAGCTTGAACGTGGCGGCACGAACAAGCCTGAGCAAGACGGCGCAAGCGAGTATAAATTTGTGCCCGCCGCTTCGATTTTTACGCCGAACTTTAAAGAATTTTTGCAAATTTTACGCGAGAAAAACCGAGGAGCGATCAAGACAGAGTCTGGATTTTGGGAGACCGTTTAGCGCGGCAGAATTTTACAAAGCGATTTGCAAAAAATAGAAAAGGTGCGGAGCTTTCAGGCGCGATCGTCGCAAAGGGCGGAAAAAGCTACGCGCGAAACCGCAAGAGGCGAAAAATAGACAAAAGGAGGCAAAATGAAACGCTGGAGCAAGCTTGCAAAACAACTTTACGAGCTCGTGGATGAAAGCATTGATTTTAAGCTCCACTGCACGGTTTATAGGATGCAAAGCAGGCGCGGCAGCACGGATTTGCCGCGATATTTTATCACGCTTGCGGGCGAGATTATTTTTGATTACCCGAAGGATTTCGTGCTAAAAAGCGGCGGCGTAAAAAGCCTGGCGGGGGGGGCGCTCTAACGAAAATTTATCCGTATGGTAACGACATAAGCGACATCGGCGAGCTTATTCGCGAATATATCGACACGCCCAAAGAGGAGCTGTTTAAAAAACACTTTGATGCCGATGAATGGGGGCTTGCAAATATCCTAAAGGCCGCCGACAAACGCATCGGCAAAAGGAGGCTGCAAATTTTAGCCAAAAATAAGAAAAATCAAGCGATGCAAAAGGTGATAGCGGCTAGATTGGGAGCTTTGCAATAAATCCACAGCGGCGATTTAAATGCGGAGCGAACAAGCGCGGACGACAAACTAAAAATTTTGATTTATGCACGGACTTTCTAAAATTTAACTGCGATCGTTGGTAAAAATTTAAAGAATTTAGAGCAGATAAAATACGCAGAGGTGGGCTTGCCTTAGTATTTCTCGCCGGGTAGTTTGAAATTTTAGGCGGGTTTGGGCGTGGCGTATAAATTTGCGCTAAAATTTAACGAAAAAATCGGTGCAATCTACCCGCAAAATTTTAGAAAGGATAACTATGATTTTAGCTTCAAACTACGATGAGATCGACTTTGACGCGCTTTATAAGGCGCAAAAGGCAAAAAGCTCATTCGGCAAAAAACTGGCCGAGCATTGGGACAAAAAGGCGCCGAGCTTCAACGAGGGCGTGATGCAAAGCGCCTACGCGCGCGAGTTTATAGACAAGGTCGATTTTGCTGGCGTTTCTACGCTGCTTGATTTCGCGTGCGGAGCGGGCGCGTTAAGCGTGCTGGCAGCGGAAAAGGTGGATCAAATTTACGGCTATGATTTTTCGCCCAAAATGCTGGAATTCGCCCGCGAGAACGCTAAAGCCTACGGCGCGAAAAATGCGAAATTTGCGCAAAAAGCCTTCGAGGACGACTGGTCTGACGTGCCCGCGTGCGACGTCGTTTTCGCCTCGCGCTGCCTTGAGGTGGACGATCTAAAAGCCGCGCTTGCAAAGCTTCTTTCAAAGACCAAAAAGGCGCTTTACATCACGTTTAAAGTGGGCGGCAGCTTCGTGGACGGGGATATTTTGGACGCGATAGGGCGCGAAGTGGAGCAAAAGCCAGGCTTCGTCTATCTTTTAAACATCCTGTTTCAAATGGGCTATCTGCCGAGCCTCAGCTATATCAAAGCCTGGTGTCACGGCGGCGGAGCGAAAAGTGCGGAGGAGTTTGTGCAAAAGACGCGCTGGGGGCTTGGCGGCGAGCTAAACGAAGCGGAGGAAGCGCGGCTAGCAGAGTATTTTAACAGCGGCAAATACGAGCCAAAGCGGGATTTTATGCACTGGGCGTTCGTGCGGGTGGATAAAACGAATGAGCTTTAGCTTAGTTGCCTTATTTTATGAATGGAGCAGGATAAATTTTGAAGCTAAATTTAGCTAGAAGCGGAGTGTAAATTTAGCCTGCTAAAAAATTTTATCGATTAAATTGCGAGAGCCGGTAAGTATTCATTTTTAAAAATTTAATGCAAAATCGGGATCGCTTGTCCGCTAAAAAAGAAGCAAGTCAAAAAAGCTTGCTTCATTAAATTTAAAACGCTACGGAGTAAAAAAGCAAAATTTGAGCTAAAATAACCGAGAAAGGCGGTAAAAACGCAAAAAGACAAAATCCCCGCGGACATCAGCCAAATTCCGCAAGAAATTTTAAAAAGCTACGATAGATTTCGCTTTTGTAGATATCTGTTTTTCGGGACGCTTTTGACCTTTCTCATTTATATCATCGTGTTTCTTACGTTTGTACATGATGCGCCCATAATGTCGTTTTTATGCATGCTCGCGCTATCTGCGATAAATATACTCGTCTGCCTAAATAGGCTGAAGTATAAAAAATACGCCCTGCTTTTATTTAGCGATGCAGATAAGGCCTTTATGCTTATATGGATACATGTGGCTGCGATATTTTACGTCCTTTATGCTTTAATCGGATTTTATTTACAGATAAAATATCACATAGACTGGGAGACGCGTCAGATTATACCCGCTATTTTTATCGCTATTCCGGTGGCGATAATAACATATAATGCAAATCCGGAATTTGACGCCGATGAGACCGTATATCTACCGGCACCAAAATCGCAAACAAAAATTAGCGGAGCCATCGCTGATAAAATTTCCGGCGAGCAAAATTTTAACAAAACAAACGGCGAGGCGCAAGCTACCCAAGATGAAGCCGCTAAATTTGAGCAAAAATTTAATGACGCGAGCCTTGAAACAGAATCTATCCAAAGCAAAGAGGAAGCGCTAGAGTACGGCAAAGCTCTAGCACGAATTGCAAAAAATTTAAAGCAAAAATATCAACTTCACCGTTTGATCAGATTTGCTTTCGTGAGTTTTGTGACAACGGTTTTTTTGATTTTATTTTTACCAAATTCGTACGAATTACACTGGGCGTTTATAGTTAGCGCCGTTTGCACGCTTATATTTTTCTTTTCAAAGCGCAGATACAGCAAACTTTTCGTAGAAAATCCCGAAAAAAGCAATACGATTTTCGCGATAGAAAATTTTGCGATTATGACATTGGTTTTGTATTATCCCATTATGGCTATAGCGTTATGGCTTGCCGGTGGCGGTAGTGAATCTAACGATATAGGGCTATTTTTTGGCTTATTTTATCTTCTAGCAGTGACGCCTGTGTCCGTTATTACTACCATTGTTTGCCTAGCACGCAACTTAAGCGTTTATAAAGAGATAAAAGAGTGAAATTAGTAAAATTTAAACGAATTTTTAAATAACTTTATCGCTCAAATATATTTCATCAGCTCCTTGTCGGAGCATCCCTTTGCTGTGGAATGACAGCTTAAATTTAGAATTTAAATCAATCCAAAGCAGCACTTTGCGTCTTTAAATTTGCAAGCCCACCATTTAAATATATCTATTTATCTACGTTCATTAAAACGCTTTAAATTAGCTGAGTATAGAAGTAAGAAAATAAAGAGCGTGGAGATTTTAGGCATAGCAAATGCGTTTAAATTTGATCTTAAACGCTCAAGGCTACTGCGTTAGCTTGCATTTCAGCGCCTCTTGCAAAAGCGCATTGGCTACTACTCTCTCCTTTTTTACGAAGATAAAATTTTCGCCGTATTCGCTCTGCAGCTCGCTTTGTGGATCGGCACCCGTATGCATCACTATGATATTTGCTTTTAAATTAGAGCCGTTTAGCATCTTGGCGACAATGTCGAGCTTTTGCTGATTTGCGATCGTTAGGATGATGACCGACGCATCGCGCGCATGCAGCTCGTCGATCGCAGTTTTTTGCATTATATTTACAAAGTATATATTCTCGCCGCGCGATTTGCCCAGATCCACAAGCTCTAAATCGCTCTCAGCGACTACATATAGCAGCCCCTGATCTTTAAGGCGCAGCACCACTTCCTGCCCTATCCTGCCGTAGCCTGCTACAATGATATGATTTTTCATCGGCGGGATTTGAGTTTTATGCTCCTCATCCTCGAGCTTTTCAACTTTAGACTCGAAACGGTTGGCGATTTTGTTTAAATTCTTAAGAATAAACGGCGTTAAAATCATCGTCGCGGTTACGACTGTAATTAAAATTTGCCCGTTTTCCTTACTTAGCATATCGCGGCTCATCAACAGCGAAAAGATCGCAAGCGCAAACTCACCTATCTGACATAGCGATAGCGCCGCTTTTAGCGCTATCCTTTTGCCGGTCGAGAGAAATAAGATCGCGTAAATCACAACCGTTTTAAGCGCCATTATAACGATAATAGCGAGCAGGATCAGCCCATAGTGCGAGACGATGACTTCAAAATTTATCTGCATGCCAATCGTGATGAAAAAAAGCCCCAGCAGTATGTCTCGAAACGGCGTCAGATCGGCTTCTATCTCGTGTTTATACTCGGTTTCTGCGATGAGCATGCCTGCGATGAACGCGCCCAGCGTGTACGAAAAGCCAAAAACATGCGCCAAAAAGCTAGCCCCCACGACGGTAAAAAGGATGGTCGCGATGAAAATTTCTTTAGAATTTGTCCTTACGACGTAGTAGAGGAAGCGGTTAAAAGCAAATTTACCGAGCACGAAAAGGATCACTACCACTATGGCGGCGCTTACGGCGGTTTTTAAGATAAGATAATTAACAGGTGTATTGTCAGTCGAGCCAAATATGTCAATCATAAGCAAGATGGGGATGACAGCGAGGTCTTGAAAGAGCAGGATACCAAGCACCTTGCGCCCATAATTTTGGTTAATTTCGCCTGTTTCGTTGAGCGTTTTTAGCACGATCGCCGTAGAGCTAAGCGCGAGCGCAAGCCCGATAATCATCACGGTTTTTATGTTTCCGCCGAAAGCTTGATCGATGATGAGCGCTAGAATAATACCGGTGCCGAGTACTTGGAGTATGCCATTAAAAAACACGTCCTTTTTCATACTCATCAGGTGATGGAAGCTAAACTCAAGCCCGATGGTAAACATCAAAAAGACGATGCCAAATTCCGCCAGCTCAGACATATGGGCGTTTTCGACACTGCTTAAGCTATAGATCTGCGAAAAGCACACGCCCGCGACGATATAGCCGATGATGGTGGGAATTTCAAAAATTTTAAAGACGATATTTAGCACTATCGCAAGCGCCGTGATCGCAAGAAATAGCTCTATAACAAGCTCCATTAACTCCCTTTTTTGTAAGATTATGCATAAAATTTAGCGCTAAATTTATTGTCAAATTTTACATTATCCGCGACCATTTACCGGAGGCGATAATCGATGAAATTTTATCTTTTCATATAAATTTACGGGTAAATTTTATAATGTGATTTTACTAAAATCACGCTTAAAAATAGAGAAATTATGTCGCACTTTATCGCTAAATTTAGAGGTTCGCGACAAAATTTTAAAGCCTAGCACGACTTGAAATTTTAAATTTTAAAGCTAAATTATATAAGACGGCTTTTAAATTTAATCGCAAGCAAATTTACCTGGGTTTGTTTGGCGAGACTTTAAATTTAACGCGCCCACAAATCTGCACTGAAAATCAAAATTTATCGCTTGAATCTGCGCTTAAGAGGCGATCTTGCTTTTTGATAGCATTAAAATTTCAGCTTATAGCGCTAAGATCTCGATTTTTGTTAAGCTTTAAAATCTTTATCTTGCAGACCCTAGTCTGTCTCTCCGCCAAGCTCTAAAATTCTAGCCCGCAGCTCCTCGATCTCGCGCTCATACTCGGCGATCCTTTCTTGCAGGCGAAAGATCACATCCACGCCCGCAAGATTGACGCCGAGCTCCTTTGTAAGGTTTAAAATCATGCGTATGCGGTCCATATCATGCGCCGAGTACAGGCGCATCTTGCCCTCCGTGCGCCCCGGGCTTACGAGTCCTTCGCGCTCGTATTGCCGCAGCGTCTGTGGATGGATATCTAGGACCTTCGAAACTATCGATATGAGATAAACCGGCTCATCGTAATCATGCATTTTGATGCCTCCTTATAGCTTTTGCAGCGCGGCTTTGACGTCCTCGCCCAGCGAATCGACGTCGGGCAAAACGACATTTACCACCGCGTATAAATCGCCTAAAATTTTACTCTTGCGGTTTTGCACGCCATAGCCTTTTAAGCGGTATTTCTGCCCGTTTTTGGTATTCTTTGCAATCTTTATCGTTGCGCTTTTACTTGGCGTCGAAATTTCTACTTTTCCGCCAAACATCGCCGTTTTCAAAGGCACGTCAATCTTTTTGAAAAGATCGTCGCCTTCGCGGCTATACTCGGCACTTGGCGCGATTTTTATCTCTAAAATTAGATCGCCGCTTTGAGCACCTGATTTTTGTCCCTTGCCCCTTATGCGCAGCTTCTCGCCCGCATTTATACCCGCGGGTACTTTAAATTTAACCGTCTCCCCGCCCACGCGCACGCTCATCTCGCCGCCTTGTATCGCGGTCTCAAAAGGAATTTCAATCGAGCTGTGCGTATCTAGGCTCTGCGCGCCGCCAAATCCGCCGCCGAAACTGCTGCCGCTAAAGCCACTAAAACCCTCGCCACCACCGAAAGAGCTGAAACTAAATCCGCCACGTGAGCCTGCGCTTTTTGCGCCGAAAGAGCCGCCGAAAATGCTATTTAGGATGTCGTTTAGATCGCCCATGTTTGCCGAGCCCTGCGCGAAATCGTGGAAATTCTGCCCGCCGAACATCTCGTCGCCATGGCGGTCATACTGCGCCCGCTTTTTCTCGTCGCTTAAAATTTCATACGCGGCGTTGATCTCTTTAAATTTATCCTCAGCTCCTGGTTCTTTATTGATATCCGGGTGATACTTGCGAGCTAGCCTGCGGTAAGCTTTTTTAATCTCCTCGGCGCTTGCTGATTTATCCACGCCTAAGGTTTCGTATAAACTGCTTGTGCTTGCCATTTTAATCCTTAAAATCTTAAAATTTATGTAGATTATATCATAAAACTTTAGTGAGTGTCAATCAAGTTTGCTAAATTCTATTTATAAATTTTAATTTTGCGTTAAGAATATATTAGCGGACAAAATTTATAATTCCGCCAAAATTTCATTATCACAAAGGAAGCAAAAATGAAAAAATCGATCATCATATCGATAGCTTTAGCAGGTGCGCTTTTTGGCGCCAGTATCGACATTAAAGAAGCTCCAAGCAATTATGAGCGCGTAAATCCGGGCTTTAATCAAGACGTGGTGCTTTCGTATCACAGCTCGCTTGCGGACGTAAAAAAATCCGTCGTCAATATCGCAACTAAAACCAAGATCAAAGCAGGCAACAGCCCGATGTCACAGATGTTTGACGATCCGTTTTTTAAGCAATTTTTCGACTTTGACATTCCGCAACAACAAGAGCGCGAGGGAAGCTCACTAGGCTCTGGTGTCATCATCTCCGAAGACGGCTATATTGTCACAAATAATCACGTAATAGAAAATGCCGACGAAATCGTAATTACACTACTAGAAGGCGATAAAGAGTATAAAGCCAAGGTAATCGGCACCGACCCTAAAACCGACCTTGCAATCATTAAAATCGACGAAAAAAACCTCTCTGCGGTTAAATTTGCCGACTCGTCCAAGGCTATGGAGGGCGATATCGTCTTTGCTATCGGAAATCCTTTCGGCGTGGGCGGCACCATCACTCAAGGCATAATCTCGGCGCTAAATAAAAACAACATCGGGCTAAATCAATATGAAAATTTCATCCAAACCGACGCTTCGATCAATCCGGGCAACTCAGGCGGCGCGCTGGTGGATAGTCGCGGCGCGCTTTTGGGAATAAATTCCGCTATTTTAAGTCGCGGCGGCGGAAATAACGGCGTAGGCTTTGCGATCCCTTCAAATATGGTAAAAGAGATCGCTGAAAAGCTCATCACAAACGGCAAGATCGAGCGTGGCTTTATAGGCGTCACGATCTCGGATATGTCTAAAGACCAAAAAGAGCTCTATGAAAGCAAAGAGGGCGCACTAATCTCAAGCGTCGAAAAAGACATGCCTGCCGATAAAGCAGGCATCAAGCGCGGCGATTTGATCACCAAAATAAACGGCAAATCTATCAAAAACGCCAACGAGCTAAAAAATTTAATCGGCTCAATGGCTCCAGGAAGCTCAGTGGATGTAGAATTTGAGCGCGACGGCAAAAGCAAGAGTACAACTATCAAGCTAGACGCGATGAAATCCGACTCCACCACCTTAGGCTCAGCCGGCGAGGACTCGAAAAGCGCAATAGAGGGGCTAAAGCTAAGGACGTTAAATGATAGCTTGCGCCGCAAATATAACCTCGACGACGATGTCTCGGGCGCCCTCGTCTTAAGCGTAAAAGATGGCTCAAAAGCCGATGATTACGGCTTTGAAGTAGGCGATGTAATCATCCAAGTTGGTCAAAACGATGTCAAAAGCTCAGACGATTTCGATCGATACATCAAAGATTACAAAGGCAAAAAGACCCTAGTCTGGGTTATCAGACGCGGAATTCCGCAAGGTCTTGTAATCCGCTAAGCTTGGTCCGCCAGGCTTTAGCTGCGAGAAACGCGCAAGCGTTAAATTTTAATCGCGGCAAGCCTAGAATAAAGCATTAGCAGAGCTTGCGAATAAGCTAGCAGAAGCTTTTGGGATTTTGGACTTTTTGACAAGAGGAATTCCTAGCTTTCGAGCATAAGAGATACATAAACTATAAAAATGGGCTTTTGGTAAGCATTAAAAGCTGCCGAAAGGCCTCCTGTTATTTCAAACAGCTTCAAAAGCTCTTTGCCATTTTAAACACCGCCGAAAGTCCAGATTTTTCGCTTGAAATTTTTAGAATTTTGCTTTTGTTTTCACTTAGAATTTTTAAAATTTAACCCTCCACGCCGCTACTTTATCGTTTTTATCGCCTCGTCTGGGACTGCTTTAAAATTTTAATCTCTTTGCTAACAACATACCGCAGAAGTATGCGCTTTTAGCCTAGAATTGTTTTAAATTTTAATTCCTCTTTTATATATTACTTCGCTTTAAAT
>ERZ773008.1975-NODE-1975-length-13902-cov-184.256734_pt1 | contig 13902 bp, 13 predicted proteins | sample MGYA00580664_ERZ773008 | MGnify/ENA primary metagenome ERZ773008 (study PRJEB29015, sample SAMEA2738016) | human oral metagenome | biome: human oral; feature: human-associated habitat; material: dental | place: China | collected 2048 ... | reverse complement strand
AAAACAACCTTGCCACCGCAGCAGGACGCGACCCGAGCGGCAACACCTACTACCGCGCCGCCAACCAAGCCAAAACCCACGGCTGGGAAATCGAAGTCGGCGGCCGCATCACGCCCGAATGGCAGATACAGGCAGGCTACAGCCAAAGCAAAACCCGCGACCAAGACGGCAGCCGCCTGAACCCCGACAGCGTACCCGAACGCAGCTTCAAACTCTTCACCGCCTACCACTTCTCCCCTGAAGCGCCCAGCAGCTGGACTATCGGCGCAGGCATGCGCTGGCAGAGCGAAACCCACACCGACCCTGCCACGCTCCGCATCCCCAATTCCGCCGCCAAAGCCCGCGCCGCCGCCAATAGCCGTCAAAAAGCCTACGCCGTCGCCGACATCATGGCGCGTTACCGCTTCAATCCGCATGCCGAACTGTCACTGAACGTGGACAACCTGTTCAACAAACACTACCGCACCCAGCCCGACCGCCACAGTTACGGCGCACTGCGGACAGTGAACGCGGCGTTTACCTATCGGTTTAAATAAGGTCGTCTGAAACGGAGTTTCCGAAGGAAGCAGAGTTTCTGCGAAGCTAGAGTGCAGCTTCTGAAAGTACAGCTTCAACAAGAGTTAAAAATTGCCTGAACCCTAAAAGCGGCCTGCAACCCAATCCCCTCTCCCCGTGGGAGAGGGTTAGGAAGAGGGCAGTAAGCCGTAGGCTTGCATCAAAGCCGATAACGCTTTCACAAAGCCTGTGCACTGAAAACTGAAAGGTCGTCTGAAAACGGAGCTTCTGAAGGAAGTAGAGTTTCTGCGAAGCTAAAACCGAAGCTGCAAAAAATCGAAAAGCAGCCTGCACGTTGAAAATACCACCCAAGCAAACCTTTGGTTTGCCGCCCTCTCCCTAGCCCTCTCCCACGGGGAGAGGGGATTGGGTTGCAGGCTGCTTTTAGGGTTCAGGCAAATTTTCACTTCGTTGAAGCTCCGTTTTTAGACGACCTTTTGAAGCACCACAGGCACACGCATCGAGCGTCTGAATCAAAGATTCAGACCGATGGCAGTCCGCACTCGAGTTTATGCGGCAAACAGCAAGGCTACGGCAACCCGTCCCCTCTCCCCGTGGGAGAGGGTTAGGGAGAGGGCAGTAAGCCGCAGGCTTACATTCAGAACGAAACGAAAACCGCCATACGGAGTCTAATCAAACCGGTTACGAAAACGAATAACGCGGCATATTCCGCTTTCAGACGACCCAAACCGACCGAAACAGATAGTGGATTAAAATAAAAATGAGACAAGACGGCAACGCCCGCTGTGTACCGCTAGAATACATAAGGGTGTTGGCAACGCCGTATCATTGCGATTTTAGTCCGCGATAAATTTTGTCTGCAACCAAAGGAAAACCATCATGAAAAACATCAAAACCCAACTTTTCACCGCTCTCATCGGCCTCTTCGCCACAGCCGTGCCTGCCGCTGAAACCGCCCAAGGCACGGGCAAAGTCTTTGAAGGTGAAAACTACACCGTCATCCGCGAAACCCTGCCCAAAGGCAAGGAAATCCCCCGCCACAACCACCCTGGCCACACCCTGCTGGTTACCCAAACCAAAGGCAGCTCGGTATTTTTGTTTGACGGCGGAAAAAGGCAGGAATTGCGGCCGGGCAGCGTCCTGAAGGCGGACGGCAGCGAATATGTCGCCATTAAAATAACCGACGACAGCGAATTGGTGATTGTGCTGGTGAAAGACGGGAAGAAGGCGGGTGCGGAATAGAATGTCCTTCAGATCGTCTGAAAATGCGGTTGGAGACGACCTTCCGCCACCATTGGCAATCGACCTATAATCTATTTCCCGTCCGCCCCCGACGAATCTGCCGCCATTGAAGAAAGAAAGGACGTCCCATGACCGCGCTGCAAACCATCGCCGAACACCTCACCCGACGCCGACAAACCGTTACCTGCGCCGAATCTTGCACGGGCGGCCTGCTTGCGGGCGCATTCACCAGCATCGCGGGCAGCTCGCAATGGTTTCATCAAAGTTTCGTTACTTACAGCAACCAAGCCAAAGAAGAACGCCTCGGCGTCATGCCCGACACCTTGCTGCAACACGGCGCGGTCAGCCGCGAAACTGTGTACGAAATGGCACGCGGTGCCAAAGCCGTCGCTCAAGCCGACTACGCCCTGAGTATTTCCGGCATCGCAGGCCCCGGTGGCGGCAGCGCGGCAAAACCCGTCGGGACGGTGTGGTTCGGGTTGTCCACGCCGACCGAATCGTTGGAGCAAATGAAAATCTTCAGCGGCGACCGAGAGGCCGTTAGAAATCAGGCAGTCGCCTTCGCCCTTGAATTTTTGGCGGAACATTTGGTTTGACGGTTCCCAACGCAAGAATGGCAAACCGCGTTCATGCAAAAGGTCGTCTGAGAAATTTTTCAGACGACCTTTTGCATGTCTTGCTCAGAGCGGTTTTTAATCCGCGCCTTTGAGCATTCTATTCAAAACGGGAACAAGCAATAACAATACCGCACCGGTTATCACGCCTATGCCGCAAAGCATCCAGTAGAAATCCAGCGGTGCTTTATCGTTGAATCCTTCTTTAAACAGCACGCCGCCCAAAGTGAAGCCCAATGATAACCCTAAGAAATTGAGTGCGACCATTTGGGTTTTGAACATAGGCGGGGCGATTTTGGTGGAAATGGAAAGCGAAATCGGAGAAATCATGAGTTCGCCTATGGTGATGGCAAGCAGGATCAGCGCGAAAACAATGATCGGCATGGGCGTGCCGGACGAGATATACGGTACGAATCCAAGATAGGATATGCCGACAACCAGCATCGCCAACGCGAATTTCAATGGGGTTTTCGGCTGGTGTCTGCCCATTTTTGTCCAAATCGCCGCCATCACGCCGGAGAAGAGGACGACCCACATACTTTGGATAGAATCTTTCCATGCGACGGGGACAGTCCAGCCACCTATGGCGCGGTCAACCGTTTCGTCAAAGTACACCGTTGCCACGGTATAAACTTGGAACCAAACCGCCCAAAACAGGCAGATGGTCAGAAACAGCGGAATATAGGCGGTGATGTAGCGTTTGTTTTCAGACGACACATGGCTGCTGCCGAGCAGTCGTGCGAAATAGGCGATGACGGTGAGGATGACCGTACCGAGCAGGAATTTGGAAAAGTTGTCCAAATTGAGCGTATCTGACGCAATCAGGCTGCCGACAATCAAGACAATCAACACGCCGACTGCAACCGCGGTTTTCACTTTTTCAGGACGCAAAGGATTGGGCGCAGGCGTGTGCGGCAGCAGTTTGCGCCCAACGGAGTAACGCCACAATCCAAAAGCCATACCGACTGCCGCCGCGCCGAAGCCGTAGTGGAAACCCATCTCGGTTTGCAGCAAGCCGGTCAGGAGCGGGCCTAAAAAGCCGCCGATGTTGATGGAGATATAGAAAATCGAAAATCCGGCATCGCGCAGGGGCTTCATATCGTCCGCTTCATAAAGCGAGCCGACCATCGAGCTTGCCGACGATTTCACGCCGCCGCTGCCCAACGCGATGAGCACCAAGCCGCACAGCAGCCCGTAGAGACTCGGTGCGATTGCCAAAACGATGTGTCCGAGCATGACCACGATGCCGGAAATAAACAGCGTTTTTTCCGCGCCCCAAATCCGGTCGGCAAGCCATGCGCCGAGTATGGTGGACAAATAAACGCTGCCGCCGTACGCGCCGACGATGCCGCCAGCGAGCGACTTATCCATGCCCAAACCGCCTTTGTCGGCAGTGTAATACAGATAAATCAATAAGATACCCTGCATACCGTAAAACGAGAAACGTTCCCACAATTCGATGTGGAACAGGGTGGAAAGCTGGATAGGATGCCCGAAGAAGGTTTTTCCCTTGCGGGCGGAGTAGTTGTCAGACATAAAAGTTCTCCAAAGGCGTTGAAACCGCCTTTTATTTTCAGTTGCGGCACATTGCGCACCGCCCATTTTTCAGCCGTATATGGCATAACCTTTTTTAACGTAATATCAAAAAACTGTCAAACTGATTGACCTAAAAAAGCAAAAGGTCGTCTGAAAAACAGAATTCTGTTTTCAGACGACCTTTTTCAATAATCGGGACATACAGGCCGGACGGTAAGCCGGGTTCTGTCTCGGACAGTCATTCCTCTAGGCACACCATTACTGATGCACTCCAGCAACCTACCCGAACGCTCGGCGAGCAGCGTCAATGCGTTCTGTTTGGTCTTGCTCCGGATGGGGTTTAGCCTGCTGCGCCTTGTTACCAAGTGCACGGTGCGCTCTTACCGCACCTTTTCACCCTTACCCGTGCCGCCCGAAGGCGGCCGTCGGCGGTATTGCTTTCTGTTCCACTTTCCGTCGCGTTTCCGCGCCCGGCCGTTAGCCGGCATCCTGCTCTGCGGAGCCCGGACTTTCCTCCCCGTATGCCTTACGCGATACGCGGCGACTGTCTGTCCGACCTGTATGAAACGCGGATTATAACACAATAAAAACATACCGTTTGAGTATAAAAAACGACCATTTATCACGCTTTTTGCATATTTTACACTAAAAAAATGCAAATAAAATAAACCGTTTAACTAAAAATGATACCGTTCGTCGCAAAAATTAGATGACATAAAAATGAAAGACGCATAGAATGATTTTCACATAACTACTTTAAATTGAGAACATTGCGATGAAAACACCTTACCCCCATATCTTATCCTGTATTGCCGTTTCGATATTAACAGCCTGTGGAGGAGGTGGCGGAGGCGGTACACCGTCTGTCGCGCCAACCCCGACTTACCCGATTGTCCAACCGGGCAATATTCCGAATCCATCCGGACACACGGAAAGAACGGCAACCTCTCCTGCCGGTAATCAAGCCGATGCAAATAATGCTTTAGAAGCATCTGAAGAAAATATTCATAAAGAAGTAGAAAATTCCGTAAATTCAACACAAACGTCGTCTGAAAACCAGAATCAAGACGTAAAAGCGGATAGCAACGACAAAGCCGAAGCGGAACGAAAAGCTGCGGAAGAAGCTGCTAAAGCTAAAGCAGAAACTGAACGAAAAGCTGCGGAAGAAGCAGCCAAAGCTAAAGCAGAAGCCGAGCGCAAAGCTGCGGAAGAAGCTGCTAAAGCTAAAGCAGAAGCTGAACGAAAAGCGGCAGAAGAAGCAGCCAAAGCTAAAGCAGAAGCCGAGCGCAAAGCTGCGGAAGAAGCTGCCAAAGCTAAAGCTGAAGCCGAACGTAAAGCGGCAGAAGAAGCAGCCAAAGCTAAAGCAGAAGCCGAACGTAAGGCCGCTGAAGAGGCTGCCAAAGCTAAAGCAGAAGCGGAACGAAAAGCTGCGGAAGAAGCAGCCAAAGCTAAAGCAGAAGCCGAACGTAAGGCCGCTGAAGAGGCTGCCAAAGCTAAAGCCAAGGCTGAAGCTGAACGTAAAGCGGCAGAAGAAGCAGCCAAAGCTAAAGCAGAAGCCGAACGTCAGGCCGCTGAAGAGGCTGCCAAAGCTAAAGCCAAGGCTGAAGCTGAACGTAAAGCGGCAGAAGAAGCAGCCAAAGCTAAAGCAGAAGCCGAACGTCAGGCCGCTGAAGAGGCTGCCAAAGCTAAAGCCAAGGCTGAAGCGGAACGAAAAGCTGCGGAAGAAGCTGCTAAAGCTAAAGCAGAAGCTGAACGAAAAGCGGCAGAAGAAGCAGCCAAAGCTAAAGCAGAAGCCGAGCGCAAAGCGGCAGAAGAAGCAGCCAAAGCTAAAGCAGAAGCCGAGCGCAAAGCTGCGGAAGAAGCTGCCAAAGCTAAAGCTGAAGCCGAACGTAAAGCGGCAGAAGAAGCAGCCAAAGCTAAAGCAGAAGCCGAACATAAAGCTGCGGAAGAAGCCGCTAAAGCTAAAGCCAAAGCTGAGGCGGAACGTAAAGCGGCAGAAGAAGCAGCCAAAGCTAAAGCCGAAGCTGAACGTAAAGCTGCTGAGGAAGCTGCAAAAGTTAAAGCTGAAGAAGAACGCAAGACCGCTGAAGAAGCCGCCAAAGCTAAAGCAGAAGCCGAACATAAAGCTGCGGAAGAAGCCGCTAAAGCTAAAGCCAAAGCTGAGGCGGAACGTAAAGCGGCAGAAGAAGCAGCCAAAGCTAAAGCCGAAGCTGAACGTAAAGCTGCTGAGGAAGCTGCAAAAGTTAAAGCTGAAGAAGAACGCAAGACCGCTGAAGAAGCAGCCAAAGCTAAAGCAGAAGCTGAACGAAAAGCTGCGGAAGAAGCCGCTAAAGCTGAAGCAGAGCATAAAGCCGCTGAAGAAGTTACCCCAAAAGCGGAGGTTGCTCCGGCTATGCAATCAATCGGCGGTTTTTACACCATGTTGTCGGTTGACGGTGCCGATAACAAAGTGATTAACAGAGTGGGTAATCCTGATGTCCTCGAAGTCAACGGACAAAAAATCAACCTGCTGCCACAAACATTTGACGCGGCAAACGGTATGCTGTCCTTATCGGATAACAAAATTATCCGCGCCATCGGTACGCATCTGCAATACGGCCATTACGGTTTTTACGGAAGCAAAAAGGAAAACGGCGAGCTCAATTCATCTCTGGTGTTCTACCAAGGTCTGATGACGCCTGTCGAAGCCATGCCGCAAACCGGTTCGGCTATCTACCAAGGCAATGCGTTCTACAATGACGTATCCAACATCAACACTGTCGGCTCATCCCTGTTCAATGTTGATTTTAGTGAAAAATCGCTGACCGGCGGCGTTTATTCGGCAGAAGGACGTTTTAACCCCGTAATGCTCCAGGCCAATATCGCCGGTAACCGTTTTGTTTATGTGGACGGGACAACTAAAAACAGTATGTCGGGCATTTTCCTGGGTCCGCAGGCGGAAGAAATGGCCGGCCGCTTCGACCATCCGAGCGAAGGCAAGAGCGGTACGTTCGGCGCCGCCATGCTGAAAGACTGATTTTTACCATATCATCAGCTCAAAAGGTCGTCTGAAAACTTGGAAATCAGGTTTTCAGACGACCTTTTTCCGTTCCCGTCCAAGAAGCAGCCCATAAAATGCTACAATACCGCTTTGATTTTTTGCCCGCATCATCATGAAAAAAGCCCCCAAATCCTTTGAAGAAGCCCTCGCCCGCCTCGAAACCCTGACCCAGTCCATGCAAAGCAGCGAAATGCCGCTGGAAGACGCTTTGGCAGCCTATCAGGAAGGCAACGAGCTGGTCAGATACTGCCAAACCAAGTTGGCGGAAGTCGAACAAAAACTGCAAGTATTGGACGCGGGCGAACTGAAGGAGCTGAACCTTGAACCCGGCGAATGAATTGAAAGCATGGCAGCAAAAAGCCCAAGCGCAGACCGAATTGCTGCTGGAGCGTTTCCTGCCGTCTGAAAAACAAGTGCCGCACACGCTGCACGAAGCCATGCGTTACGTTACCCTCGGCGGCGGCAAACGGCTGCGCCCGCTCTTGGTGCTCGCCGCGTCCGAATTGGGCGATGCCGACCAAAACGCCGTCGAACAAGCCATGGCGGCGATCGAAATGGTACACGTCTATTCCTTGGTTCACGACGACATGCCCGCCATGGACAACGACAGCCTGCGGCGCGGCAAACCGACCTGCCATGTGAAATATGACGAAGCCACCGCCCTCTTAGTCGGCGACGCGCTGCAAACCCAAGCCTTCGACGTATTGAGCCGTCCGACCGGACTGCCCGCCGAACGCCAAATCGCCATGTTGTCCACGCTCGCCAAAGCATCCGGCAGCCTCGGCATGGCGGGCGGACAAGCCATCGACCTTGCCAACGTCGGCAAAGCCATGAATCAGGCGCAGTTGGAACAGATGCACAGCCTCAAAACCGGCGCCCTCATCCGCACCGCCGTCGTATTGGGCGCGCTTGCCTGCCCCGATTTGGATTCAGACGACGTCCGCACCTTGGACAACTACGCCGCCAAACTCGGCTTGGCGTTCCAAGTCATCGACGACGTGTTGGATTGCGAAGCCGACACCGCCACCTTGGGCAAAACCGCCGGCAAAGACAGCGACAACGACAAACCGACCTATGTCAAACTGATGGGTCTGCAGGCTGCCCGCGCCTACGCCGAAACCCTGACCGCCGAAGCCGCCGCCCTGCTCGAACCCTTCGGCGCAAAAGCCCTGCATTTGCGGCTCTTGGCGGAATTTGTTACTGCGCGGAAAAATTAGAGTCCGGCAGACCGAAAAACGGCCTTTATGAACGATTTCGAACGCATTTACAACGACTGGCACGAGTTTGCCAAAAACCGCGACACCGCCCGACTGATCAGCCTGTATGACGACAACGCCGTTTTCGAAAGCCCGCTCGTTCCCCTTATCATGCAGCGGCAAAGCGGCATTTTGCGCGGCAAAGCCGACATCCTGGCTTTTTTAGAAGAAGGAACGCGCCGCCGACCGAATGAATTGGTACGCTGGTATCGCAACGGCACGCATTTCACGACGGGGGACACGCTGGTTTGGGAATACCCGCGTGAAACGCCCGACGGCGATCAAGTGGATATTTTGGAACTCATGCAGATTGCCGGTGGAAAAATTGTCCATCACCGCATTTACTGGGGCTGGTTCGGCACGCAGATGCTGATTCGTTCGGCACTGAACCGTGTGGCGGAATAACCCGCGAAAAGAAGAAGAGGTCGTCTGAAAACCTATTTTATGTTTTCAGACGACCTCTTTTTTACGTCAAACCGCTTACGCGCCGCGTTTTTCCAAAGCGGCTACGGCGGGCAACTCTTTGCCTTCCAAGAATTCGAGGAACGCGCCGCCGCCGGTGGAGATGTAGCCGATTTGGTCGGTAACGCCGAATTTGGCAATCGCCGCCAGCGTGTCGCCGCCGCCCGCAATCGAGAAGGCTTTGCTTTGGGCGATGGCTTCGGCAAGGGCTTTCGTGCCGCCTGCGAATTGGTCAAACTCAAACACGCCGACCGGACCGTTCCACACCACCGTGCCGGCGGCTTTAAGCAACTCGGCAAGCGCGGCGGCGGATTTCGGACCGATGTCCAAAATCATATCGTCTTCGGCAACGTCGGCAATGTCTTTTACAACCGCTTCGGCATCGGCGGCAAAGGCTTTGGCAACGACGACATCGGTCGGCAGCGGTACGGAGCCGCCTTTGGCCGCCATTTTCGCCATGATTTTTTTGGATTCTTCCACCAAATCATGTTCCGCCAGCGATTTGCCGATGGCTTTGCCTTCCGCCAACAGGAAGGTGTTGGCGATGCCACCACCGACGATGAGTTGGTCGACTTTGTCCGCCAGCGATTCGAGAATGGTCAGTTTGGTGGACACTTTGCTGCCGGCGACAATCGCAACCATCGGGCGCGCGGGCTGTTTCAGGGCTTTGCCCAAAGCGTCGAGTTCGCCCGCCATCAATACGCCGGCGCAGGCAACGGGCGCGGCTTGGGCGACGACTTCGGTCGAGGCTTGGGCGCGGTGGGCGGTGCCGAACGCGTCGTTGACGAACACGTCGCACAAGGCGGCATAGGCTTTGCCCAGTTCCAAATCGTTTTTCTTCTCGCCCTTGTTGATGCGCACGTTTTGCAGCATGACGACATCGCCCGCGTTCAGGGCGGGTTTGTTTTCACGCCAGTCGTTCAATACTTTCACGTCTTTGCCCAACAGGCCGCCCAAGTGTGCGGCAACGGGGGCGACATCGTCTTCGGGGTGGAACTCGCCTTCGGTCGGGCGGCCCAAGTGGGTCATCACGATAACGGACGCGCCGTTGTCCAAGCAGTATTTGATGGACGCGAGCGAGGCGCGGATACGGGTGTCGTCGCTGATTTTGCCGTCTTTGAACGGCACGTTCATATCGGCGCGGATGAGGACGGTTTTGCCCTGCACGTTTTGTTCGGTCAGTTTCAGAAATGCCATGATGTATCCTTTGTGAAGGTTGGAAACGGAAATGGGAATGTTCTCAATTATCCGCGAACGGGGCGTATCGGTAAAGGCGGGATTTGCCTGCGCTTGATTTGCGTCAGCGGCAGCGTCGATACAAAAGGTCGTCTGAAACTTTAAATCTCCTGTTTTCAGACGACTTTTTGCGATTCCGATTAATGAACATGAAATAGCTTATGATGATTGCCGAGATTAGGGATGACAAAATCCTATGACTTTAGCTTTATCGTGAAACCGACAGACAGTTGCCTGCTTTGTAATTTAAGAAGCGGGTTTTGTCCTTCCGAAATATTATTTATTCTGAATGTAATCATGATATTATCCCGTGCGGACGTCGGAAAAGCGGTGAAAATCTCGATACCGCAGCCTACTCGACAGGGTGTCCGAGAGCGTGTGCAAGTGATTTCGAGCCTTGCCCGGCGTCTGTTCCATACTTCTTTTCAGAAATTCGGCAATTTCTTTCTTGTTACCGATTCGGTACGGTAGCAAATAAATCTCGCCTGTCTCCCGTTTTCAGACGACCTTTATCATTGTGAAATCACTATATAATACCGTCCATTAAGTTCCCGATACGAGCCAGCCATGTCCGCATCCCAACCCACCATCGCCGCTATCGCCACCGCCCCCGGACGCGGCGGCGTCGGCGTTATCCGCCTTTCCGGCAAAAACCTGCTGCCTTTGGCACAAACCCTCAGCGGCGGCAAAACGCCCAAACCGCGCACCGCGCTTTACACCGACTTTCTCGGCGGCGACGGGCAGCCGATAGACAACGGCATCCTGCTCTACTTCGCCGCACCCGCCAGCTTTACCGGCGAAGACGTGATTGAATTGCAGGGGCACGGCGGTCCTGTGGTAATGGACATGCTGCTTTCGCGCTGCCTCGAACTGGGCGCGCGCATGGCGGAGCCGGGCGAATTTACCAAACGCGCCTTCCTCAACAACAAACTCGACCTTGCCCAAGCTGAAAGCGTCGCCGACCTCATCGACGCCTCCAGCAAATCCGCCGCACGCATGGCGTTGCGTTCGCTCAAAGGCGCGTTCTCCCAACACATACACGAGTTGGTGGACGACCTTATTACCCTGCGGATGTTGGTCGAAGCCACGCTCGACTTCCCCGAAGAAGACATTGACTTTCTCGAAGCCGCCGACGCGCGCGGCAAGCTCCAAGCCCTGCAAGGTCGTCTGAAAACCGTCCTTGCCAGCGCGGAACAAGGCGCGATTTTGCGCGAAGGCATGAACGTCGTCCTCGTCGGCGCGCCCAACGTCGGCAAATCCAGCCTGCTCAACGCCTTGGCGGGTGACGACATCGCCATCGTAACCGACATCGCCGGCACCACCCGCGACACCGTGCGCGAACAAATCACCCTCGACGGCGTACCCGTCCACATCATCGACACCGCCGGTCTGCGCGAAACCGACGACGTGGTCGAACAAATCGGCATTGAGCGCAGCCGCAAAGCCGTCTCCGAAGCCGATGTCGCCCTGATTCTGATTGACCCGCGCGAAGGCGTGAACGCCAAAACCCAAGCCATTTTGAACAGCCTGCCCGCAGGTTTGAAAAAAATCGAAATCCACAACAAAGCCGACCTGACCGGCGAACCCGTCGCCGTCCGTTCAGACAGCCTCGCGCAAACCGGCGCAGACACCGTCATCAGCCTGTCCGCCAAAACCGGCACAGGTCTCGATTTGCTCAAACACGCGCTGTTGCAGGAAGTCGGCTGGCAGGGCGAAAGCGAAAGCCTGTTCCTCGCCCGCAGCCGCCACCTCAACGCCTTGCACGAAGCCGAAGCCGAGCTGGAAAACGCCGCCCTCTGCGACAACAACCAAATCGAGCTTTTCGCCGAACACCTGCGCCTCGCCCAAAACGCGTGCAGCGAAATCACCGGCGAATTTACCGCCGACGATTTGCTGGGCGTGATTTTCTCGCGCTTCTGTATCGGTAAATAAAACGGTTTGCCATCAAATACAAAGGCCGTCTGAATGTTCAGACGGCCTTTTTTATCACCAAAACAAGCTTAATTTCACTGGCGTTTATTTATTGGCAGCTTCTGCCATATTTTTTGCGATTTTGGTTGCACCAACTGTCAAACCGGACATGCCGATCAAAGAAGCCGCGGCCAATTTGATTAATGTTTTCATTTTAACTCTTTTCTGTGTATTTAAGGGTGTGTTGTGTATTTTTATTTGTCGGCATCAGCCATATTGTGGGCGATATTGGTTGCGCCAACAGTCAGGCCGGACATACCGATTAAAGAGGCTGCTGCCAGTTTGATTAAAGTTTTCATTGTTTATCTCACTTTCTTGTCTGTCGGCCGAAAAACGGCCTAAGTTGCGTTTTCTGAAGTATTGTAATTAATTCGTTTATGATTGAATTATTTGTGTACTACCGTTTCGATATTACGGGAGATGCCGATGGCAGAGGCCGATATTCCGGACATACCGATTAAAGAAGCGGCAGCAAGCGTTATTAAATATCCCATTTTAAGTAGTCCTTTTTCATAGATACAAAATGTTATTTAACAACATACATATTTTCTCACCGGCATCTGCGCTGCCGACAGGACGAATCATACCGTGTTAATCGTTAATTAATACAACTTTTCCGTAAAGATAAAATGCTAAAAATATACATAATTTAGATTTTAGTTAATTTATATTTTGTTTTGAAAATGACACCGATGTCTTTCTCAATGACACCGATGTCTTAATTACATACACACTACAAACGTATCTTGTTGCGCCCATAAAATCCCTCCTTTTTTGTTGTAAAATCGCACTCCAAATTAAATATATTTTTAAATTCAAAATGTTATAAATTTATCTTTTTCACAGCCCAAATCTTCACTTAGTCAAAATCAATACCTTTGATAGCTTCTTTTAAAGAAAACACACGTTTCTAGCGCCTATCCGACCATAAAATGCGCTGCAAATATATGATATAGTGAAACATTCTGCGTATTGACTATTTCCAGCATGAACAACACCCTAATTCTGACCGGCGCGGCCGCATTTTTTATCGGCGCGCTGTTTGCTTGGCTGATAACACGCTACCAAGCCCAAAGCCGACACTTTATTGTTTTGCAAGAATTGGCCGAAAGCCGCCGCCTGCATGAGTTTGCCGAACAGGTGCAGGCTCAAACTGCGGCGGACTTGGCGCAAAGCCGCCATACCGTGCAGGAATTGCAAGATGAATTGCAGGAGACGGGCAACCGCTTTGCCGCAGCCGAAAAACAGATTGCCTATCTGCAAGATTGCGAGGCCGAAGCCGAAGCTTTAAAACACGAATGTGCAAAATGGCAGCAAAGCGCGCAAAACCTGCAAATCAACAATGAGCGATTAAACACACAGCTGGTTCAAGAACAGGCCTTGAGTGCGGATAAAAATACGCTTTTACAACAACAGGAAACGGAAAAAGGCCGTCTGAAACAAGACTACGACACACTGTTGGAGCAAAACCATGCGCTGCAAGTCCAAAACGAACGCCTCTCCACACAACTGACGCAAGAAAAAGCCAATATCGACGACAAAAACAGCCTTTTACAGCAACAGGAAGCCGAAAAAGGCCGTCTGAAACAAGAATACGCCGCCCTTTTGGAGCAAAACCACGCACTTCAAGTCCAAAACGAGCGCCTCAACACCCAATCGGAAAAAGACCGTCAGGCTGCCGAAGAAAAACTGGCTCTGCTGGCAGATGCGCGTAAAAACCTGAGCGACCAGTTCCAAAACCTCGCCAACACAATTTTGGAAGAGAAAAGTCGCCGCTTTACCGAACAAAACCACGACCATCTCCAGCAACTGCTCAATCCGCTCAACGAACGCATACACGGCTTCAGCGAGCTGGTTCAGCAGACTTATGAAAAAGAAGCCAAAGAACGCCTGACCATCGAAAACGAGCTCAAACGCCTGCAAACCCTCAACACCCAGCTCCACCACGATGCCAAAGCGCTAACCACTGCGCTGACCGGCACGCAAAACAAAACCCAAGGCAACTGGGGCGAGATGATTTTGGAAAGCG
>ERZ773008.1973-NODE-1973-length-13921-cov-25.242752_pt1 | contig 13921 bp, 4 predicted proteins | sample MGYA00580664_ERZ773008 | MGnify/ENA primary metagenome ERZ773008 (study PRJEB29015, sample SAMEA2738016) | human oral metagenome | biome: human oral; feature: human-associated habitat; material: dental | place: China | collected 2048 ... | reverse complement strand
CAGCCTACGATATGGAAATCATCGGTCAGGCTGAAAATGGAAGACAGGCTTGGGACTTAATTCAAAAGCAGGTGCCAGATATCATTTTAACCGATATCAACATGCCTCAGCTAAATGGCATCCAGTTGGCCAGTCTGGTCCGAGAAACCTATCCACAGGTTCACCTAGTTTTCTTGACAGGCTACGATGACTTTGATTATGCTTTGTCTGCTGTCAAACTCGGTGTCGATGACTATCTACTCAAACCATTTTCTCGTCAGGATATTGAGGAAATGTTAGGGAAAATCAAGCAAAAACTAGACAAGGAAGAAAAAGAAGAACAGTTACAAGATTTACTGACCGATAACTTTGAAGGGAATATGGCCCAGAAGATCCAGTCCCATCTGGCTGATAGTCAGTTTAGTTTGAAGTCTTTGGCCAGTGACTTGGGTTTTAGCCCGACCTATCTGAGTTCTTTGATTAAGAAAGAGTTGGGCCTGCCTTTTCAGGATTACCTGGTGCGAGAACGTGTCAAACAAGCCAAGCTCTTGCTCTTGACAACGGATTTAAAGATTTATGAGATCGCAGAGAAGGTTGGTTTTGAAGATATGAACTACTTTACCCAACGCTTTAAACAGATTGCAGGTGTGACACCTCGTCAGTTTAAGAAGGGGGAAGGTCGATGAAGCGTTCTTCTCTCCTAGTTAGAATGGTTATTTCCATCTTTCTAGTATTTCTCATTCTCCTGGCTGTGGTTGGGACTTTCTACTATCAATCTAGTTCTTCAGCCATTGAGGCTACCATTGAAGGCAATAGTCAAACGACTATCAGTCAGACTAGCCACTTTATCCAGTCTTATATCAAAAAATTAGAAACCACCTCGACCAGTTTGACCCAGCAGACGGATGTCCTAGCCTATGCTGAGAATCCCAGTCAAGACAAGGTCAAGGGAATTCGAGATCTATTTTTGACTATCTTGAAGGCAGACCAAGATTTGAAAGCTGTTGTACTGGTCACCAAATCCGGTCAGGTCATTTCTACAGATGACAGTGTGCAGATGAAAACTTCCTCTAATATGATGGCTGAGGATTGGTACCAAAAGGCTATTCATCGGGGAGCCATGCCAGTTTTGACCCCAGCTCGTAAATCGGACAGTCAGTGGGTCATTTCTGTCACTCAAGAACTTCTTGATGCAAAGGGAGCTAATCTGGGCGTGCTTCGTTTGGATATTTCTTATGAAACTCTGGAAGCCTATCTTAACCAACTTCAGTTGGGTCAGCAGGGCTTTGCCTTTATCATCAATGAAAACCATGAATTTGTTTATCATCCTCAACATACAGTTTATAGTTCGTCTAGCGAAATGGAGGCCATGAAACCCTATATTGATACAGGGCAGGGCTATACTCCAGACCACAAATCCTACGTCAGTCAGGAAAAGATTGCAGGAACTGATTGGACGGTGCTTGGCGTGTCTTCGTTGGAGAAGTTAGACCAGGTTCGGAGTCAACTCATGTGGACCTTGCTTGGAGCCAGTGTCACCTCTCTTCTTGCCTGTCTCTGCTTGGTGTGGCTTAGTCTTAAACGCTGGATTGCTCCTTTGAAGGATTTGAGAGAGACCATGCTGGAAATTGCTTCTGGTAATCAGAATCTTCGTGCCAAGGAAGCTGGTGCTTATGAACTGAGAGAGGTGACTCGTCAGTTCAATGCCATGCTGGATCAGATTGATCAGTTGATGGCAGCTATTCGCAGGCAGGAAGAAACAACCCGTCAGTATGAACTTCAAGCCTTGTCGAGCCAGATTAATCCGCATTTCCTTTATAATACCTTGGACACCATCATTTGGATGGCTGAATTTCAGGATAGTCAGCGTGTGGTGCAGGTGACCAAGTCCTTAGCGACCTACTTTCGCTTGGCGCTCAATCAAGGCAAGGACTTGATTTGCCTGTCTGACGAAATCAACCATGTCCGCCAGTACCTCTTTATCCAGAAACAACGCTATGGAGATAAGCTGGAATATGAGATTGATGAAAATCCTGCCTTTGATAAGCTAGTTTTGCCCAAGCTGGTGTTACAACCCTTAGTAGAAAATGCTCTTTACCATGGCATTAAGGAAAAAGAAGGTCAGGGACATATCAGAGTTTCTGTTCAGAAACAGGATTCAGGACTAGTCATCCGCATTGAGGATGATGGGGTTGGTTTCCAAGATGCTGGCGATAGTAGTCAAAGTCAACTCAAACGTGGGGGGGTTGGTCTTCAAAATGTTGATCAACGGCTCAAACTTCATTTTGGAGAAGATTACCAAATGAAGATCGATTCTATTCCCTCAAAAGGAACGACAGTTGAAATATACATAAATAGAATAGAAACTAGCTAACTCCCAGTCAATTCTGGGAGTTTTATGCGTAATTGGGCAAGCTTTCTAGGTTGTCTATCTTGCTAAAAAGTAGAAAAAACGATATGATAGATAATGACAAAAGAGGTATCAAGTATGAAGGAAAAAGACATTCAAAGAGAAACAAGCCAGATTGTAAAAGATGTATTAGAAAAGGCCAATTTGAAGCAAGGATCTATCTTTGTTTTAGGCCTTTCTTCTAGTGAGGTGATAGGTGGTCAGATTGGCAAGGAATCCAGCCAAGAAATTGGGGAAATCATTGTGAAGACCATCCTAGATATCTTAAAGGAAAAAGGAATTCATCTAGCTGTTCAAGGTTGTGAACATGTCAATCGGGCCCTCGTCGTTGAACGTCCGGTGGCAGAGCAGTTTGGTCTGGAAATGGTCAGTGTCCTTCCTACCCTTCATGCAGGAGGTTCAGGTCAGTTGGCAGCCTTCAAGTTTATGCAAGATCCAGTTGAGGTTGAATTTATCAAGGCACATGCTGGATTGGATATCGGAGACACTGCAATTGGTATGCATGTCAAGCATGTTCAGGTTCCAATTCGGCCTCTTTTGAGAGAAATTGGGCATGCCCATGTAACGGCTCTTGCTAGCCGTCCAAAATTAATTGGAGGTGCGCGTGCGCACTATCCGCAAGATTCTATTAGAAAGTCATAAGAATGAGAAAAACAAAACAACAACTTGAAAAAATTACTAAATATTCCATTCGCAAGTTAACTGTTGGGGTTGGTCCTGTAGCCATCGGGGCCTTCCTTTTTGGTGCAAGTGCCCTTTCAGTAGATAAGGTACAAGCCAATGAAGTTGGTGGAGCTCATAGCGTTCATTACCGTTATTTGGCGGAGCAGGAATTGACCGAGTCTGAAAAAGCTCTGATTCATCATGAGGTTCCAACAGAATTTCAAGATGAAGATATTATTTATGTAGTTTATCGCAAGAAGGCGACTACTAGTCAACAACTTCCTTACACAGGAAGTAAGGAAGTCGCTCTAGCGGGTCTTGGCTTGGCAACAGCCTCGCTAGCGGTTCTATTAGTTTCAAAGAAACACCGCAGTAAAGTACTAGGGGTTCTGTTAATCAGCTCTATTGGAGTCAGCAATTTTGTACCTTTTACTGCCTTTGCATTTGAAAATAAAGAGTTACTTTCGTATAACCAAACTATTTCTGCATCTACCCATGAAGGTTTGGCTAAAGGTGTTATTCATATTGAAGGATATGAGTATGTTGGTTACTTTAAAGAATCAAAATCTAGTACCAATACAAGCAGTAAAAAAGGTGAGTCGGTAGTTGAAGAACCACAGACGGAATATACAGGCAAGATTGAAGCTAAAGGCACTCAGGAACCAGGCAAAGAGGGAGAGTCCTTAGTTCAAGAGCCACAGTCAGAATATACAGGCAAGATTGAAGCTAAAGGTACTCAGGAGCCAGGCAAAGAGGGAGAATCCTTAGTTCAAGAACCACAGGCGGAATATACAGGCAAGATTGAAGCTAAAGGTACTCAGGAGCCAGGTAAAGAAGGTGAGTCGGTAGTTCAAGAAAAGTTACCTGAATATAAAGTAACTGAGGGCGCGGTTACGAAAGAAACTACTACGGAGATTGATTATAAGACAGAAATTATCGAAGATCCAACCAAGTATACGGATGAAGAAACTGTCGTCCAAGATGGAGAAAAGGGTAGTCAAATTACCAAAACGATTTATAAGACTATTGAGGGTGTTGAGACTGACCAAGTTTTAAATACAGCTACAACTGTCATCAAAGAACCGGTCACTAAAAAAATAAGTCGTGGTACGAAACCAATTGAAGGAACTCTGGTAGAAGAAAGTCTTGAAAAGATTCCGTTTAAGGAAAAGGTTGAAGAAGATGATCAACTGAAAAAAGGTGAAAGAGTTACTGTCAAAGAAGGAAAAGACGGACAGAAAAAGGTTATAAAAACTTATAAGACAATTAAAGGACTGAAGACCGAAGAAGCACCGAAAGTTGTCGAACAGGTTCTGGAGTTATACCAAGATCGTATCGTCAAATTAGGAACTAAAAACTTTGAAAAACCAATTTTAAGTTTGTCGCTTATCGATGTTAAAGATTTAAAACGAACATCTCAAATTCGTTACAATTTGGAAAACCCAAGTAAGGCAACTATAAAATCAATTACCCTAACTCTTAAAAAGGGTGATGAAATTGTCAAAACATTGACTATTTCGCCAGACAACTTAACAGCTAGTCTGACAGATTTGCAGTACTACAAGGATTATAAACTCGAAACCAAAATGGTTTATGACCGTGGTGAGGGTGATGAAGAAGAAGTTCTGAAAGAAGAACCACTAAGAATTGACCTCAAAAAAGTTGAAGTCAAAAATATTAAAGAAACAAGCTTAATAAGTGTTGATACTGATGGTGTTGAAACGGATAGTAGCTTCTTAACTTCTGTTCCAACTGATGTAAAACCATACTATCTAAAAATCGCTACGCATGATAATAAGGTGACCCGTCTTGCTGTGGATAAAATCGAAGAAGTTACTGTCGATGGAAAAACACTATACAAGGTCACTGCTAAAGCTCCTGATCTAGTTCAGCATACTAATGGTAATGAACTCAGTGAAGAATATGTTCATTATTTTGCCAAGCCAAAATCTCACGAAGAGAATGTCTACTACGATTTCAATGAATTGGTAAAAGCAATGCAAGCTAATCGTAAGGGGACGTTTAAGCTTGGTGCAGATTTGAACGCAGCAAATGTTCCAACTCCAAATAAACAATATGTACCAGGTGTATTTAATGGTCATTTAACAAGTGTTGATGGAAAACAGTATACCATTCATAATATCGCTCGACCATTGTTTGAGCGTATTGAAAATGCTTCTGTGAAAAATATCAATCTTGGCAATGTGAATATTAATATGCCTTGGGCAGAAAATATTGCACCTGTTGCAAGAATTGTTAAAAATGCTGTAATCGAAAATGTCAAAGTTACAGGCCATATTATTGCGAAAAATGATATTGCTGGTGTGGTTAATAAATTAGATGGTGAGGGCGCTAAAGTTAATAATGTTGCTTTCATTGGTAAAATTGATGGTGTTGGGGATAAAGGATGGAATCTTGCTGGTATTGTGGGTGAGATTTGGAAAGGCCATGCGAATAAAACATATGTAGAAGCTGATATTACAGCGACTAAGGCTCGGGCTGCTGGTCTTGCGTCTACTGTTGACAATAGTTCGGACCCTAATGGCATCGGTAAATATGGGACTGTACGAAATTCAGTCGCTAAAGGAACAATTAAAGTTAAATCACCTGTAGATGTTGGAGGTTTCATCAGTAAGAACTGGGTATGGGGCAAACTTGAAAATAATGTTTCAATGATGAAAGTTGAGAGCGGTGAAGAATTCTATGGTTCCGGTGATATTGATTACGATGGGGGATACTTCACGAATAATGCTCTTGAAAGAAACTTTGTTGTAAAAGATGTTAGTGCAGGTAAACATTCGTTCAAATATTCTCGTTCACATAGAATTAGAGAAATTAGTCTCGAAGAAGCTAATACCAAGATTGATGCAATGGGAATCACTGCTGATAAGTTTGAAATTAAACCTCTAATTGAGGACACTCTCAACAATACAAAATCATTAGATGAGACCTATAAAGATATTCAAGATTACAGAATTGACCGTGAACTTGCTTATCGTAATATCGAAAAATTACAACCTTTCTATAATAAAGAGTGGATTGTCAATCAGGCCAATAAATTGGAAGCTAGTTCAAACTTGGTTATGAAAGAAGTTCTTTCTGTTACAGGTTTGAAAAATGGACAGTTTGTAACAGATTTATCTGATATTGATAAGATTTTGATTCACTATGCTGACGGAACGAAAGAAGAATTACTTGTTGTTGCTAAAGATAGCTCTAAAGTGAAACAAGTTAAAGAGTACAATATTGTAGAACTTGGTGAAATAGTTTATACTCCAAATATCGTTGATAAGGATAGAAGTGATTTAATCCAATCAATTCTAGAAAAATTAAGTCCAGTTGAGTTACAGTCTGATACCATTTATAAACATTTAAATAGACTTGGTGACGGAAAAGTAAATGCCATTAAGAATCTTTATCTGGAAGAGAGTTTCAAGTTCGTAAAAGAGAATCTTGGTAAATTTATTACGAAACTTGTTCACAACCAAGATCATCAGCTAAATACTGATGAAGTTGCAAAACGTGCTTTGATTAAGAAAATAGATGATAATAAGGCTGCTCTACTTCTTGGTTTGTCCTATCTCAATCGATACTATGGAATTAAATTTGAAGATTTTAACATCAAAGAGATTATGTTATTCAAACCAGATTTCTATGGTAAAAATGTTGATGTCCTAGATAGGATTATCAATATCGGTTCTAAGGAAAATAATATAAAAGGTGATCGCACTCACGATGCCTACCGTGAAGTAATTTCAGGTTCAACAGGTAAGGGTAATCTTCATGAGTTTTTAAAATACAATATGGAACTCTTTACAAGTGATAGAGATCTGAATGATTGGTTCATAAAATCAACTAAAGATAATGTTTACATCGTTGAACCTAAAACAACGAATCCTGAGTTTGTTGGTAAGAAACATAGAGCATACGAAGGATTAAATAATGATATGCATGGTAAAATGATCTTGCCACTTTTGAACTTAAAAGATGCCCATATGATCTTGATTTCAACATACAATACCATGGCTTATAGTTCTTTTGAGAAATATGGTAAGAATACTGATGCAGAAAGAAATGCCTTTAAGGCTGAAATTGATAAAGTTGCTAAGGAACAACAAAATTATCTAGATTTCTGGTCTCGTTTGTCTTTAGATAAAGTACGTAACCAATTATTGAAGAGTAACAATATGGTCCCAACTCCTGTTCGAGATAACCAGAACTACAAAGGAATCAGTACGGATCGTTATGGTCATACTAACAAAGGTAAAGATGTTGCACCAGTACGTGAAGTATTTGGACCAACTGGTACCTATCATGATACGAACTGGAATATGGGAGCTGTAGCTCGAGTTTATGCTAATCCATATAAAGATGATTCAGTCTTCTTTATGGTAACGGATATGATTAGTGATTTTGGAGTATCTGCCTTCACGCACGAAACAACTCACGTTAATGATCGTATGGTTTATCTAGGCGGTTCAAGACATCGCGAAGGAACAGATCTTGAAGCATTTGCTCAAGGAATGCTACAAACTCCTTCAGTATCGAATCCAAACGGGGAATATAAAGCTTTAGGTATCAATATGGCCTATGAACGTTTGAATGATGGAAATCAGTGGTACAATACGAATCCAAATGATCTTAAGTCTAGAGATGAGATTGATCGTTATATGAAAGGGTACAATGATACGCTCATGCTCCTAGATTACTTGGAAGGAGAAGCTGTCCTCAATAAAGCTAGTCAAGAATTAAATAATGCTTGGTTCAAGAAGGTAGATAGACAATACAGAGGGAATAACACTAAGAATCAATTTGATAAGGTTCGACCTTTAAGCGACGAAGAGAAAGCTATTCCTTTACATACAGTAGATGACTTGGTAACCAATAATTTCATGACGAACCGTGGTCCGGGTAATAGAGTTTATAATCCTTCCGATTTTGATTCTGCTTATGTTACTGTTCCTATGATGACTGGTATCTATGGTGGAAATACAAGTGAGGGTGCTCCTGGAGCGATGTCCTTTAAGCACAACACCTTTAGAATTTGGGGTTACTATGGTTATGAAAAAGGTCTCCTAGGTTATGCATCAAATAAATATAAGGATGAATCTAGAAAAGAAGGTAAATCCACTCTAGGTGATGATTATATTATTAAGAAACTGTCTGATAATAAATTTAGTACTTTGGAAGATTGGAAGAAAGCATATTTCAATGAAGTTGTAACAAAAGCGAAAAATGGAATTCAGTCAGTTGAAATCGACGGCACAACCTATAATTCTTACGAAGATTTAAAACAAGCGTTTTCTGCTGCTGTTGAAAGAGATAGAATCAGTTTGAAGAACGGCTCTGTTAAGTTTGATAATACAATTGCACTAAAAGAAAAACTATTCAAGAAACTTTTACAACAGACGGATAGCTTTAAAACTTCTATCTTTAAGTAATCTTTTTAGACAAATAGGCTGAGTGATATATAGAGAATGGAGAGGACAAAATGTCCTCTCCATTTTTTTGAATTCAAGAAGCTACTTTTTCAGAATAATACTAAGTTTTTACAAATAAAAGTATCTTCCACAACTTGCAAAAAGAACTTAAAAATTATAGAATGAGTGGTATAATACTTTATAATTATATATAAAAATCTATATATTTTTATATTGATAGTGGTAGTTAAAGGAGTATTGATGAAAAAAGAGATTATTAATAAAAACCTTAAAAAACAGGATAAAGAAAAGGTTATGCGCTTTTCAATTCGAAAATATAGTTTTGGTGCTGCAAGTGTGGCAGTTGCAACACTATTAATGTTTTTAGGAAATGGTGCTGTTTCTGCTGATCAATTGAAAATTTCTGAAGAGTCAGCTAATAAGGTTGAACTAATGCAAGATGGTGAAAAGATCAGTACTGATCAGAGTAACGCGAAGGATAGTCAACCTGAATTAGATAAAAGTTTACTTGCAAACTATATTTTAGAAATTGAAACAAACATTACTAGTGGTGTATATTCAATAAAAACAGAAGAAAGCTTAGCTAATTTATCAACTGAATTAGCTTCAGCAAAAGCTAGTTTAAACAGTGCACTAAACCAAGAAGAATTGAATAGAGCCTACCAAAAATTAGTGACTGCAGTGAACTCTAAGCTGAGAAATAAAGTAGTTGAAAAAAAAGAAATTTCAGAAGATACCACGAATAGACAAGATACTGTGACTCAAAAAACAGAGAACGTGGAAAAAGAAACTGAAAATTCGGAGAAAAATACAGAGCCTAGTCAGGATGACAAAACGGAGTCAACTGTTCTTCGTAAGAGTAGCTCAGTGGATAGTAATACTGGATTCCGAGCAGCTGTAAATGAAGATCCTAAAGTAGATTTTACCTTTTCGATTCCATCAGAGAAGAAAATTTACATCTATAATGAAGAGAACTTCACATTAGAAATCCCAGTATACTCTGAAAGTGGAAAAATCCGCTATGCAACAATTAAAAAGGGTTCTAGACAGAAGTTTAATAATGTTCCAGATACGGAAAATGATCTTGATATTGAATATGGATTTACTGCTACCGTAATAAACCGAGCAGAAAACCCAACTTTAACAACACCTGCTACAAAGAAAAATCCAGCTAAAATTGTCATTAAAGGGCGTCCCAATGATGTGTTGAAAAATAATAGCGGTTATACAAAACGAGAAGATCAAAACTTGAATATTGGAACTCGTTATTTACAGGTAGTTGATGATAAAGGTAGAGAAAATCTGAAAAAAGGGCAAGACATGTCTGATCCCGCTTATTTCTATCTTGTATTGAAATCTCAGTCAAAGAAGTACGCTTTGCGAGCTCAACCTGCAGATGAATTGATAACAGTAAGTAGCCTAACAAATCCAACTGCTGAAGATAGAGAGAAAATCAAGAATGGTATTCAGATAGAATATTCAACAGCTAATGAAGATGCGAGATTAGTGAATAAACGTGGAACTTTAGTAGAGAATCCTGATGAAATCATTCAATCAATTGATGTTGTAGGAAATAACATTGTGGTAACCTTTACTGATGGATCTACAAGAACAAGACCTGTAGGGGAGGTTTTGAGGGAGAATATCCCCCCAACTGTACAAGTACCATATTCTAACGAGCAAAATAGGACTATCTATGTATACTCTAGTGAAGAAACTGACTTAACCTTTACTGCTAAAGATGAATCTAAAATTAAAGATATGAAACTTCGAGGTGCTGGTGATTCCACCGAAGGTAATCTAGATGCCTTTGGTTATACAGTCGGGAAAATCACAGAAAGTGCCCTAACGAGTGGAGAAGGCTCTGTTTCAGATGATAAGAAAAGCGCTAGTATTAAAATGACTGGGATTACTAATGCAAAACCTGGTCAAAAATGGACAAGTATCATTGTAGCGAATGATTATAACAACGGAGAGAGTGCATCATACAACGGTAGGATTGAGGAAACTATAAATGTAGCAGAGCGTCAAAAAACAGCAGGATATGTGGAGTTTGTGGTTAAAAATCAAACTTCAAAATATGACATACAGGCTCCTGAAAGTAAGGTAAGTGTAGTAGATCCTAATAACATTACAACTGAAGAATTTGAAAAAATAAAAGAAAAAGTAAAAATTGAATACTCTCAAACTAACGATGATGCAAATCTGATTAGTAAGAGTGGAAAAATAGTTGAAAATCAAGAAGCGCGAATCGATACTATTGCCAAAGATTTAAATGGAAATCTAGTTGTAACTTATAAAGATGGTTCAATTGATACAAGATTTTTATCAGAATTCATAACTTTAAACAAACAACCTGCTATCGATGCTATTAATGATGCTGCTGAAAGCAAGATTGTAGAAATCAATTCCAATCTACTTGCAACTGCTGAAGAGAAGGCAGAAGCAATTGCAAAGGTGAACGCTGATAAAGAAAAAGCTTTAACAGCAATTGGTGATGTGAATATTACAACAAAAGAGGCATTAGATTTTGCAAAAGGAGAAGGGCTTTTAGCAATCAGTAAGGACAATCCTATAACAATAAAGAAAGATGCCGCAAAAGCAGCTATCGATGATGCCCTGAAAGCCAAGGAAGCAGAGATTAATTCTCGTATCGATTTGACGGACGAGGAGAAGGCTGCAGCGAAAGCAGATGCCAAGGCGAAAGCCGATGAGGCTAAGAAGAACATTGACGTTGCGACCACAAATGCTACAGTAGAGAGTGCTAAAACAAGTGGAATTATTGATATAGAAAGTGTAAATCCTCAAGCAGGTCAGAAAAAAAATGAAGCCAAAACTTCTATTGAGCAGGCCCTTAAAGCTAAGGAAGCAGAAATTGATTCACGTACTGATTTGACGGACGAGGAGAAGGCTATAGCGAAAGCCGATGCCAAGGCGAAAGCAGATACAGCGAAACAAGCAATCGACAACGCGACGACAAACTCAGAAGTTGATCAAGCCAAGAATGATGGAACAACTGAGGTCAACTCAGTAAACCCAACCGCTCAAAGTAAGCCAGCAGCCAAACAAGCGATTGAAGATGCCCTGAAAGCTAAGGAAGCAGCCATTGATTCACGTACCGATTTGACGGACGAGGAGAAGGCTATAGCGAAAGCCGATGCCAAAGCTAAGGCCGATGAAGCCAAGAAGAACATTGATACTGCGACCACAGATGAAGCAGTATCGCAAGCTAAGACTGATGGAATAACTGAAGTCAACGGAGTTGAGCTAACCGCTCAAAGCAAGCCAGCAGCCAAGCAAGCGATTGATGAAGCCCTGAAAGCTAAGGAAGCAGCCATTGATTCACGTACTGATTTGACGGATGAAGAGAAAGCTGTTGCGAAGGCAGATGCCAAGGCGAAAGCTGATGAAGCTAAGAAGAACATTGACGCTGCGACCACAGATGAAGCAGTATCGCAAGCCAAGACTGCTGGGACAACTGAAGTTAACGGAGTCAACCCAACCGCGCAAAGTAAGCCAGCAGCCAAGCAAGCGATCGATGATGCGCTGAAAGCTAAGGAATCAGCCATTGATTCACGTACCGATTTGACGGACGAAGAGAAAACTGCAGCGAAGGCAGATGCCAAAGCGAAAGCAGATACAGCGAAACAAGCAATCGACGCTGCGACCACAGATGAAGCAGTATCGCAAGCTAAAACTGCTGGGACAACTGAAGTTAACGGAGTCAACCCAACCGCGCAAAGTAAGCCATCAGCTAAGCAAGCAATCGATGATGCGCTGAAAGCTAAGGAAGCAGCGATTGATTCACGCACCGATTTGACGGATGAAGAGAAAGCTGCAGCGAAAGCCGATGCCAAAGCGAAAGCAGATGAAGCTAAGAAGAACATCGACGCTGCAACAACAGATGAAGCAGTATCGAAAGCTAAAACTGCTGGAACAACTGAAATAACTTCAATTAATCCGCAAGCAGTAGCGAAGCCAGCAGCTAAGCAAGCGATTGATGACGCCCTGAAAGCTAAGGAAGTAGCCATTGATTCACGTACCGATTTGACGGACGAGGAGAAAGCTGTTGCGAAGGCAGATGCCAAGGCGAAAGCTGAAGAAGCTAAGAAGAACATTGACGCTGCGACCACGGATGAAGCAGTATCGCAAGCTAAAACTGCTGGAACAACTGAAGTTAACGGAGTCAACCCAGCTGCTCAAAGCAAGCCAGCAGCCAAGCAAGCAATCGATGATGCCCTGAAAGCTAAGGAAACAGAAATTGATTCACGCACCGATTTGACGGACGAAGAGAAAGCTGCAGCGAAGGCTGATGCCAAGGTGAAAGCAGAAGAGGCTAAGAGAAACATCGACACTGCGACCACAGATGAAGCAGTATCGCAAGCTAAAACTGCTGGAACAACTGAAGTCAACGCAGTCAATCCAACCGCTCAAAGTAAGCCAACAGCCAAGCAAGCAATCGATGATGCGCTGAAAGCTAAGGAAACAGAAATTGATTCACGTACCGATTTGACGGACGAAGAGAAAACTGCAGCGAAGGCCGATGCCAAAGCGAAAGCAGATGAGGCTAAGAGAAACATCGACGCTGCGACCACAAATGCAGAAGTCGACCAGGCTAAGTCAACTGGAACAACTGAAGTCAACGCAGTCAATCCGCAAGCAGTAGCGAAGCCAGCAGCCAAGCAAGCAATCGATGATGCGCTGAAAACTAAGGAAGCAGCCATTGATTCACGCACCGATTTGACGGATGAAGAGAAAGCTGCAGCGAAGGCAGATGCCAATGCGAAAGCAGATACAGCGAAACAAGCAATTGACGCTGCGACCACAAATGTAGAAGTCGATCAAGCCAAGACTGATGGAATAACCAGCATTGCCTCAGTCAACCCAACTGCGCAAAGTAAACCGGAAGCCAAGAAAGCAGTAGAAGATACCCTGAAGACTAAAAAACTTCCGAATACAGGAACAGCAGAATCGCTAAGTACAATGGTAGTAGCAGCAACTAGCGCTATTCTGGGGTTAGCTCTTCTAAGTCATCGTCGAAAAGAAGATGATGAAGTCTAATTAGGATTTAATAGCTATATTCGTAAATTGACTTTTTCTTCTAGTGAACTAGCAAGTAATATTTAGCAAAAATTTCTCCTAGTGGTAATAACTACTAGGAGAAATTTTATATTAAGCAACTACATAGAGTTAAAATTCATCAAAAGGAAGTTATATTGATTAGTTTTGTAGCTGAGGGTTTATTTCTTTTGTGCTATACTTAAGATATGCATAGAAAAACAGTGATTGATTTTAGAGCTTTGGGGGAGAGATACACCTTCACTCAGCCTATCAAAGAGTTAAAAACGAGAGATTTATCAGAAGTGGCAGACTTGCTGGCACAAGTGGAAAGCTACCAAGAGCAAGGCTATTATGTCGTGGGCTATGT
>ERZ773008.1972-NODE-1972-length-13928-cov-4.129748_pt1 | contig 13928 bp, 12 predicted proteins | sample MGYA00580664_ERZ773008 | MGnify/ENA primary metagenome ERZ773008 (study PRJEB29015, sample SAMEA2738016) | human oral metagenome | biome: human oral; feature: human-associated habitat; material: dental | place: China | collected 2048 ... | reverse complement strand
AAAAAATAATCCATACTTACATTTAATCGAACGGATAATTTTTTTAAAATTAAAGCACTAGGATCATAATTTTGATTTTCTATTCTACTAATTTGGCTTTGTTTACAAATTCCTTCTGATAATTCCTTTTGTGTTAAATTTAATTCTAATCTTCTATGTTTAAGACGTTCTCCTAACAAGTGACTTCTCCTTTCCATGGTAGACTAATCAAATACATTTCCCATATCTTGTGACTCATTATTTTTAACTTGTTGCATTCCCTTATTCATCATCACGTGAAAATTCTTCTTCACTCATTGTATCACGAATAGGAACTTGCTGATTAGGAACGGTTAAAGAAAATGGAATTCCATTATTCATAATAATTTGGCGGTAAAATAAATCAATGGCTACTGCTCGAGAAAGACCAATCTGCGATAAAATTTTTTCTGCTTCTTCTTTAATATTTTCTTGAATTCTAACATTTACACTAGCTGTTTTCATACACAATTCTCCTCTTATATAATCACAATTATTATAGCATTTGTATTGCGTTATGCAACACATTTTGTGCAATATCCATATTAACTAAGTTATCAAAAACTAATTTACTAACTATTTAGCAAAAAGAAAAAGCCTTCATCAAAAGGCTTTTCCAATTATGTTCTACTCCATACCATCAAAGTCTTCAAATTTTACTGAAGCTAGTTTTGAAACTCCAGATTCTTGCATTGTTACTCCATATAATACATCTGCTTCTTCCATTGTTCCTCTTCTATGAGTAATAACAATAAACTGTGTATTTTTAGTAAATTCTTTCAAGTAACGACCATATCTTGCAACATTTGCCTCATCTAACGCTGCTTCTACTTCGTCTAGTAAGCAGAATGGTACTGGCTTCACTTCTAAAATCGCAAATAATAATGCAATTGCTGTAAAGGCACGTTCTCCCCCAGATAATAGACTTAAGGATTGCAGCTTTTTACCAGGTGGTTGAGCAATAATCTCAATCCCTGTTTCGAGTAAGTTATCCGGATCCGTCAACTCAAGCGTTGCACGTCCCCCACCAAATAAGCGTGGGAATGTACGTTCAAATTGAGTACTTACGGCATCAAATGTTGTCTTAAATCGAGTTGTTACTTCCTCGTCCATTTCCGTAATCGTTTCTTCAAGCGTTTGTTTAGCTTCAAGTAAATCTTGTTGTTGCGCTGTTAAGAATGTGAATCGTTCGTGTACCGCTTCAAACTCTTCAATCGCTAACAGGTTTACAGCACCCATTTGTTCAATTTGTTGTTTTAGGCTACGAACGAGTTTAGAAGCTTCTTCAATCGACATATCGAGAGTTGTTTTAGCAATCGCCGCTTCAAATGTTAACTCGTATTCTTCACTCAAGTACGTTAGTTTTTGGTCAATAGAGATTTCGAAACGATTCGCTTTCGTTTCTAATCGCGTTTGATTCTTCAATTGATCTTGTAATTGATGTTGTGCTTGCGTACGAGCTGCTTCAGATTGCTTCACATGGATTTCTAAAGCTGCACGTTCTTCGCGTAACTCCTTAATGAGGGCATCCAATTCATCTACTTGACCTTTTAATGCGTCAAACTCTTCTTGGATTTTCGCGTAAATCGCCTCATCTTCCTCTTGATTACGAGATTGTTCAGATTTCTTAGAGTGTAATAGTTCAATTTGATCTTCTAAACGTGTTTTTTGCAGTTTTGTTTGATAAATTTCACGTTTTTCTTGGTTAAATTGTTCTTGGACACGGGCGCGATTTGTTCCAAGTTCTTGCAATTCTTTTTGCTTTTCTTGGATTTGTTGAGATTTATCTTCGTTCGATAATTGAAGATAATCCAATTCTTTTTTCAACGCTTTATTCGCCTTTTGTAAAGCTGCTAATTTTTCATGATTCTCAACGTATTGTTCTTCTAATTGCTCATACGCTTCAATCAATTCATCCATCTCAAATTGATTTGCTTGTTGAATACGCTCATGTTTTTGAACTTCTTCAAGTGCAAATTTTGATTGAAATTCTAATTGATTAAGCTCTTGTTCAAGTTGAATATAAGCTGAGTTAATTTCACGATACTCTTCTTCTAGCTTGTTCTTTTCAGCGGTCAATTCTTGGAACTGTGCGGATAATTTTTCATATTCCGCTTTTTCTACTTCGAATTGCTTCGTCACTGTTTCTAATTGACTGTTACGTCGAACGAGTGATTGTTGACCAGAGTTCTTAGAAGCTCCTCCTGTCATCGAACCACCAGCATTGACAACGTCTCCTTCAAGTGACACTAAACGATAACGATACCCCAGTTGCTTCGCTAATTGTTGAGCTACTTCTAACGTTGTAGTTACAAGCGTTGTTCCCAGTAAGTTCTTGATAATCGAAGTAAATTTTTGTTCTGTTGATACAAGTTCACTTGCGATACCAATAAAGCCGTCTACCTTTTTCGCTTGATTGAACACCGCATCTGGTATTTGTTTTTCTTTAATAATCGATAATGGTAAGAATGTTGCACGTCCTAGATGATTCGTCTTCAAATACGTAATTGCTTTGGCTGCAGCTTTCTCATCCGTTACAACGATATGTTGGCTCGTCGCTCCCAGCGCGATATCGATGGCTGTCGTTAATTGTTCATCTACACGAATGAGTTCTGCTACAGAATTCACCACACCTGGCAATTCTGATTTATGCTTTAGAACTTCACGAACGCCTTGATAATAACCAGCATAATCTTCAGATACTTGTTTCAAGCTTCGAACGGTCGCTTGTAATTGCTGAAGATGACGTTCCTTTTCCATCCCTTCATTAGAAAGAATAGAGTGTTGGTCATTAATTTTTGATAATTTTTCTTTTAGAGCTAGAAGCTGTTTTTCAGAACTTGCTTTTTCTTTTGTGAGTTCTTCAATCTTTTCAATGAATTGATTTACTTTTTCTTCTAAAGCTCGATGTTCTTCATCAAAGGAATCAAAACGCTCCGTCATTTTCTCTTGAGTGTTTTGGTTTACCTCCATAGACTTCTCAAGGTTCTTCTCTTGGTTGAGTAAACGTGAGATTTCTTGTAATTGCTCAATATAACGATTTTGAAGCTCTTTAAAGCTTTCTTCGTTACTTTGACTTAATTGGTCTAATTCTTCGACTAATTGACTCCAAGACTCTTCTACGTTCTTTAATTCAATCTTACGTTCTACTTGATTCTTTTCAAGAAGAGCTAATTTTTCTTCTACTTCTTCTAACTCACGAAGAGCAGCAGCTAGTGCTTCTTGATTTTCCTCATCGCTACGTTCCGCAAATTGGCGACGTTGCTCGAAGACTTTACGTTGACCATCCAATTGCTCTACTTTTTGGATTAATTCTACGTATTCCTCTTGTTTTGCATCGAGGTCTTCATTACGGGCTTCAAGTGTTACTTGATTTTCCTCGATGTCCAATTGAAGGCTTTCTAGCGTTGCTTCCGTTTGCGCTAATTGCTCTTGGAGTTGCTCCACTTCCTGAAGAGCTACTTTCCACTGTGCATTCAATGTTTCAATTTCGACTGCTAAAAGAGCGGTTTCCACATCTTCTAGCTGTTCTTTCTTAGAAACATAAGCAATCGCCTTTTCACGTTGCTCTTCCAGCGGTGCTAATTGACCTTCAATTTCGTGAAGAATATCTTCCACACGATTCAAGTGGTCTTGTGTTTGATTCAATTTACGTTGGGCTTGATTCTTACGGTCTTTGTATTTTAATACTCCAGCTGCTTCTTCGATAATCATCCGACGTTCTTCAGGCTTTTCATTAAAGATTTGTTCAACTTTCCCTTGAGAAATCAATGCAAACGAATCTTTACCTAACCCTGAATCCATCATTAAATCTGTAATATCTTTTAAACGTACTGGTTTCTTATTAATTAAAAAATCACTTGCTCCATTACGATTTAACCGGCGTGTTAACACCACTTGTGTTTGATCAGTTGCCAACACTTTATCTTCGTTATTGATATATAAATTAACTTCAGCAATATTTACTGGTTTTCTTGTTTGAGACCCTGCGAAAATGACGTCATCCATACGTTTTCCACGTAAACTCTTAGCCGATTGTTCCCCAAGAACCCACTTAATTGCTTCAGAAAGATTGGACTTCCCACTACCATTAGGGCCTACAACCGCAGTCACGCCTTTATCGAATTCAATTGTTGTCTTATCGGCAAATGATTTAAATCCCGACATTTCAATTTTTTCTAATTGCATGCTTTAATCCTTTCTTCCTATGAAAGTGAACTTTGTGTTAGTTCTTCCATAGTCAATTTTGCGGCCATTTGCTCGGCTGCTTTCTTCGTCTTGCCGCTCGCAGTCTTGTATTTTTTTCCATCCACAATTAATTGAACAGTAAAAATTTTATCGTGCGAAGGTCCTTCTTCTTTAACTAATTCATAACGGATGTGTACCGGACCATTTTGTTGCAAGTATTCTTGTAACTCTGTTTTGAAATCAGTAATTAGTTCATATCGTCCATTCTTAATTTTAGGAATAATGACTAGATTAAGAAAACGTTGAACCTCGTTCACTCCTTTATCAAGATAAAGAGCGCCGATAAAAGCCTCGAATACGTCACATAAAATAGCTGGCTTCTCACGTCCACCGCTCAGCGTTTCTCCTTTTCCAAGCAGCAAATACTCGTTCAAAGAACATTCCTTCGCAAGCAAAGATAAGCTATCCTCGCAAACGATTTGAGCTCGTAGTTTCGTTAATTGTCCTTCTTGGAAGTGAGGAAATTGTCGAAAGAGCCAATCAGAAATTGTTAATTCTAAAACAGCATCTCCTAGAAACTCAATACGCTCGTTATAGATTCCCTTCATCTCTTTATGCTCATTTGCATATGAAGAGTGAGTCATCGCTTCCATAAGCAATGCCTCGTTCTTAAATGAAATATCGAACTTCTCTTTTAAAATTTTTGAGAGTGTTTGTATCTCCTTCATGATGGCCTCCTGAAAAAATCCTTATCTTTTACATTATACGAGTTTTAGGGTTAGATTACAAATGTACTCCACAATAAAACGGCTTGATTCATAGGTTCAAGCCGCTTTATGAATATTATTTACGATAGCCTTTGACACAATATTGATTTTTTTCTTCGTCATAATTTAATGATTCTACGAGGGTACGTTGTTGAAGCTGATTTAACTCTTTCGTCTCCGTCACTTCTAACCATTCTTCATAGTAAGTCATTTGTGTTTTGACTTGTTCTTTTAAAAATTCTTTTAACCGTTCAATATCCGCATCATTGACTGCCGATATTTGAATAGAAGGATAAAGATTCGGTTGAAATTCGCCTGCAATCAAATCTGTCTTATTATAGACTGTTAGCATCGGAATTTCTTGCATTTCCAAATCGTTCACTAAATCCGTAACCGTCTTTTCATGTAGGGAGAACTGGGCATTTGAAGCATCCACCACATGAACTAATAAATCGACATCTGCACTTTCTTCAAGCGTCGATTCAAAAGCATGAATCAATGTAGTTGGCAGTTCTTGGATAAATCCTACCGTATCCGTTAAAGTCACTTCAAAATTCGGGAACAAATCCACCTGTCTGGTTAATGGGTCTAGCGTTGCAAACAATTGATCCATTTGATAGGCGCCTGCCTGTGTTAATTGATTTAAAATCGTTGACTTTCCAGCGTTCGTATATCCGATTAATCCAAGCTGGAACCCGTTGGAACTCTTTCTTTTCTCACGTGAACGTTCACGGTGTTTCTTGATTTGTTCTAACTGTTCCTCGATGTCTTGTATTTGTTTACGAATATAACGTCTATCTGTTTCTAGGCGAGTTTCCCCAGGACCACGAGTACCGATTCCCCCACCTTGACGAGATAAACCTTCACGTTGTCCTGAAAGACGAGGGAGCAAGTAGTTTAATTGCGCGAGCTGTACTTGAAGTTTCCCTTCTTTAGAGCGAGCACGCATTGCAAAAATGTCTAAAATCAATTGTACACGGTCAATAATACGACAATTAATCGTTTCATTGAGATTTTTTACCATCGAGCCTGTGAGCGATTGATAGAATACAACAAGGTCCACATCTAGTTCGTCAGCAAGATGACTGATTTCTTCCACTTTCCCTTTTCCGACAAGGGTACGTCCACTAATAGACTCACGTTTTTGGGTCACAGTTGCAACCACTTCCCCCATCGCTGTATCGACTAATTGCGCAAGCTCTTGGTTGGCATATGCGAAATCTTCATCTGTTTGCGTCGTTTGTACGCTTACGATTAATACGCGTTCTCTTTGTTCCATTCTATCCCTCCTCTACAAAAGCTGATAGTTCTTCTACTAGTTCTTCTTTTTCTTTTGGATGCTCTAATAAATTCACCCAACGAATTTGTGGAAGACGATTTCTAAACCACGTTAATTGTCGTTTTGCGTATCGTCTTGAGTTTTGTTGAATGGTTGCAATAATCGCCTCACGAGACTGCTCTCCTTCAAAATACGGAATCCATTCCTTATATCCAATTCCACTAATCGATTGGATATCTAGACCTTTTGATTTTTCGTATAAATCTCTTGCTTCTTCTTCAAGACCAGCCTGGGACATCAGTTCTACACGTAAATTAATACGCTCATAAAGAAGCGATCGGTTTGTATTTAATCCAATCACAAATGCATCATAGTGCGGTGTCTTTTGAATTTCTAAGCTGGAAAACTTCTTACCTGTCGCATGAATCACTTCTAGCGCACGAATCACGCGTCTAGGATTATTCACCGAAATCTTGGTAGCCGCCTCAGGATCTACTGCATTCAATTCATTCCAAAGCACTTCTAAACCTTTTTCTTCTAGTTCTTTTTCTTTTAATAAACGATAGTCCGGATCATTCGAACCCTCGCCACTATAATGAAATCCATATAAGAGTCCTTCAATATAGAGTCCTGTTCCACCAACGATAATCGGTAGCTTCCCGCGACTCGTAATGTCTGCAATAGCTGCTTCTGCCTTCTCTTTAAAGTCACTCGCAGTAAAAGGTTCATCCCACTCACAAATGTCTAGTAAGTGATGACAAACGTCTTCTTTTTCTTTCTCAGTAACCTTTGCAGTCCCAATATCAAGCCCTTTATACACTTGAAGCGAGTCTCCATTAATGATTTCGCCATTGAAGTGTTTTGCAAGTTCAATACTGAGAGCAGTTTTTCCTACCGCAGTTGGTCCCACGATAATAATAATTTTTGCTAGCTTATCGCTCATAGTTCTCCTTTAATTGTAACGCTTTTTCCGGAGAGTCCGTAAAAATAGCTTCAATCTGTAATTCAAAGCAACGGTTCATGTCTCTATCTTCATTCACGGTCCATACACGTAAAGGTAACTGATTCGTATTCCATTCAAGCGTCCAATCGAGTAACTTCAAATCAGGATGATACGATTCTTTTTCAAGCATGGCATCCCCTTTATTCGCCCACTCTACTGACTCAAAGAGAAGCCCAATCTCTTGAGAAGCATTTATTTTTTTGAGTTCTACTAATGTATATGGATTAAAACTAGAATAAACAATTGTAAATGGCCAGTTCTTTGTACTTTGCAGCGCGAGACATTTCTCAACTAGACCTTCATATTGAATAACATCTGTTTTTAACTCAATATTTAATTGCCCGTTAAAGTTCAACTCTTTTAATAAGTGGAACACCTCTTCAAGTGTTGGAATCTTCTCACCTGCAAAGTCGTTATGAAACCAACTTCCTGCATCCAATGCTTTGATTTCTGCTAGCGTTAAGTTTCTGATTTCTCCAGTTCCATTAGTTGTACGGTCGACCGTTTCATCATGAATAACGACTAAATGTCCATCCTTTGTTAAATGAACATCCAGCTCAATACCGTCACTTCCCACACGCACAGCTTCTTTAAATGAAGCAAGTGTGTTTTCTGGATGAGTTCCTTTACTCCCTCTATGTGCAAAGATTTTTGTCATTTGCGCTCACCTTCTGCTCGTGTATCATTTTCCTGTTTAATTGCGTTTGAAATTTGTAATAATTCTTTTGCATTTTCAAGTGTTAATGCTGTAATCGTCGTACCTGAAAGCATACGTGCGATTTCTTCTGTCCGTTCTGTTTCATCCATCACTTTCAGAATCGTATGCGTACGTTCCCCTTCTTCAACTTTTTCAATATGAATATGCGTATCCGCCATACTGGCCACTTGAGGTAAATGAGTAATACTCAACACTTGAGCGTATTCTGAAATGTAGTGCATCTTCGAAGCAATCGCCTGCGCAACACGTCCGCTGACACCTGTATCCACTTCGTCAAAAATAATCGTTCCAACGAGTTGTTCTTTCGTGAAGATGGATTTCATCGCTAATGTAATACGCGACAACTCACCACCAGAAACAATCTTGCTAAGAGGCTTCAATGGTTCTCCTTTGTTCGTTGAAATATAAAACTCAACAAGGTCAATCCCTGTTTCAAGTAAGCCTTCTGAAGTCTCAAATTGAATGGCAAACTGCGCATTCTCCATGTAGAGTCCGTGTAATTCGCCCACAATATCTGCTTCTAAACGTTTAGCTACTTCACGACGAATGCTTGAAATCTTCTCTGCAATTCTAAAGGCTTCAAGAGTAGCCTGTTTCAACACTTTTTCTGTTTCAGCAATCAATGCTTCTTTATTTTCAATCTTATTCAATGCATCTCTTGCTTTATCTTGGAAGGCTAAAATTTCTTCTGCATCATCCCCGTATTTACGTTTTAATTGATAGTAAACATCGAGACGTTCTTCAATAAAGGCCAGACGTTCTTCGTCAAATTCAGCATTTTCGATTTCATGACGAATCGCACTTGCAGCATCCTGCAGTTGATAGTAAGCCTCGCTCATTTGCGTAGAAAGTGTCTTGAAGCTGGTTGAAATAGATTCTAGGCTTTCCACTTCACGTGTCGCTTCTCCGATGGCATCGACGCTTGAATATTCTTCCCCTTCAAGAGCAGCCAGAGCTGTTTGAAGTGCCGTTTGGATTTTTTGGAAATGTGTGAAGTATTCTTTTTCTTCGCTTAATTGTTCTTCTTCACCCACATAAATATTAGCTTCTTTAATTTCTTGCAATTGGAATTTCAACATATCTACGCGTTGTGCGTCTTCTTTTTCTGCTGTTTGCAAGGCTCTAAGCTCTTGTTTGGCAGCAACCACTTTGGTGTATGCCTCGTCATATTCAGCTATTAAATCGCCCATTTGATGGTGTGCGAACTCATCTAATAGCCCTAAGTGTTTCTCTTCGTTTAATAATAAGAAATGCTCATTTTGGCCATGGATATCGATTAAATAAGGTCCGATTTGTTTGAGGAGCGCTAATGTGGCTAACTGTCCATTAATACGACAGTTTGATTTTCCATTTTGCAATAATTCGCGTTGAATCATTAATTCATCTTCAACGACTTCAACACCGAATTCTTGTAGCTTTTCAACAACGGAAGGATCCTCAATTCGGAAAACACCTTGAATCAAGGACTTTTCTTCACCATAACGAATCATTTCCAGAGACGCACGTTCTCCAATCAATAGGCCAACTGCATCAATAATAATCGATTTCCCAGCGCCTGTTTCCCCGGTTAAAACCGTCATTCCTTTTTCAAACGTACACTGAACTTCTTCGATAATGGCAAAATTTTTAATGTAAATCTCTTGAATCAATTTCGTCACCCTTTACTTTTTTAATCGTTGCGCTTCTTTAACTGTCTCACGAGAAAGTTCTTCAAACGAACGAACTTTGCTTGGAGCCGTATTTTTCAAATGCGCTAAAAATTCAATATTCCCACTTCCACCAGTGATTGGTGAATACGTTACTTTTTCAACAGTAAATCCAATTTGTTCACTGAAGCTTAAAATATCCACTAATACATCTTCGTGTACTTTTGGATCACTCACAATCCCTTTTTTCCCGATGCGCTCACGACCTGCTTCGAATTGTGGTTTAATCAACACGAGCACGTCGCCGCCTTCTTTTAGAATTGGTTTTAATGGCGGTAAAATCAGTTTCAATGAGATAAATGATACGTCGATGGATGCCACATCTGGTTGGCCTTTTGTGAAATCATCTGGTGTTGCGAAACGGAAATTCATACGTTCCATAACAACGACACGTTCATCTTGGCGAAGTTTATAATCTAATTGGTTATACCCCACATCGAGCGCATAACTTTGTTTGGCGCCATTTTGTAAGGCCGCATCTGTAAAACCACCCGTAGAAGCCCCGATGTCTAATAAAATCTTTCCATCGACACTGACATCAAATTCTTTTAAGGCTTTTTCTAATTTCAGGCCGCCACGAGAGACATATTTCAACGGTTCCCCTTTAATCATCAATGAACTCGTCACAGGAATTTTTTCCCCCGGTTTATCGTATCGGTTATGATTCACTGCATCCACAATCTGTCCTGCCATAACAAGACGTTTTGCTTTTTCTCTAGAATCCGTCAACCCTTGTTGGACGACCAGAATATCCACACGTTCTTTTTCCATTTGTTACTCCTATATTTCTAAATACGTTAAAAACTCAATGAGAAGAGCCTTTGTTTGTTGGGTTTCAGGCATTAATGCCACTTTATGCAATGAAAGCTTACAAGACTCAATTTCGCTTGCTAAGGCATCTTTTGCACCTTCTACACCCAAGAGACTCGGATATGTATTTTTACTTAGTTCTGAGTCCTTCCCTGTTTCTTTACCCGTTTGTTCACTTGTCCAGCATACATCTTGTAAGTCATTTTGAATTTGGAATGCTAGACCAAAGTGAGTTGCATAAGAGACAAAAGCTTCTTTATGAGTTTCATCAGATACAAAAAGATTCCCAAGACGAACAGCAGCTAATAACAATTCTCCTGTTTTCTCACGATGGATTTCTTTCATTTGCTCGAGCGTAATCGTCACTTCTTCACTAGCGATATCTTTCATTTGGCCAGAAATCATGCCACTCATACCAGAAGCTGTCGATAAAATCTTCACTGCTTCCACTAACTGACTCGCTTCTAAGTTAGCATTTACTGCTACCTCAAATGCTAATGTTAGTAATGCATCACCTGCTAAAATGGCAGTTGCTTCGTCAAACGCCTTATGCACAGTTGGACGACCACGACGCAAGTCATCATCATCCATTCCAGGTAAATCATCATGAATGAGAGAATACGTATGAATCATCTCTAGAGCACATGCTAAGTCTAAAGCTGCTTCATTTTTCGACGTACCAGAAGCCCCAACTGCTAGTGTTAGAAGTGGTCTAATGCGTTTTCCGCCTGATTGTACAGCATACAGCATCGCTTCTTTCAATCTAATATCTGAAACCCTTTTTTCAATCAGCTGCGTTAAGTAAATATCTACCTCTTGTTGAAGTTGTTGAATTACAGCCTTCACCATAGGACTATGCCTCTTTTCCTTCTGCATTCACTGTAATCATTGCTCGAACAGTTTCTTCTGCTTTTGTTAATGTTTCATTACAAAATTGGCTAAGTTCCATTCCTTCTTTAAATTTATCTAAGGCTTCATCAAGTGGAACATTTCCGCTTTCTAATTGTCTTACGATTTGTTCTAATGCTGACATTGCTTCTTCAAATTTTAAGGTTTTTTTCGCCATTATAAACTCTCCTTATTCTTTTCTTTAACGGTCGCATTAACAAGACCATCACTTAAACGAATCTCTATTTCTTCATTATTTTCAATTTGTTCTACCGAATTTACGATTGTTCCATTTTTAAACACAATACCATATCCACGTGTCATGATTTTTAATGGGCTGAGTAAATCTAATTTCTCTACTAATTGTTGGAACCTAATTTGCTTATCCTGCAAGTAGTTTTGATTGCTATCAAGTAATTGCTTTTGCAACCATTCGAGTTTTTGCTTTTGTTGAATTAATAATTGTTCTGGAGACAATAATTGCAGACGGTGCGTAAATTGCATCGACTGTTGTTTTGCCAAATGAAGTCTTTGTTGCATCCCTTGCATCAACTTCAATTGCAATTGATCCACTTGCTGTGCATAGACTTCATACATGCGTTCTGGTTTTACAAAAATACCAGACTTCTCTAGTTTACTTAATAACTCTTTTCGAGTATTCAACTGGTTGAGCATCGTTGTTTGCAAACGACCAGTTAAATTCCCAAGTGTTAAATGAATATCATTGAGTACCGGCGTTGCGAGCTCTGCTGCGGCAGTCGGTGTAGCTGCACGCTGGTCAGAGGCAAAGTCTGTTAAAGTCGTATCTGTTTCATGCCCCACACTTGAAATGATTGGAAGGGCGAATGAAGCGACACGTCTTACAACCGGTTCTTCGTTAAAGGCCCACAAATCTTCGATGGAACCTCCACCACGACCAATGATAACCACATCTGCATCCGATTGTTCTACTAAGTCTAAATTTTTAAGAATGCTTGGAACAGCGTGTACTCCTTGTACCACAGTTGGATATAACACGAGTTGTGCAATCGGAAAACGGCGAGCAACTGTTGTTTGAATATCTCGAATAACAGCACCTGTATCACTCGTTAAAACCGCAATCTTCTTTGGAAATACAGGAATTGGTTTCTTCGGTCCAGAAAAAACTCCTTCTTCAGTTAATTTTTTCTTCAACTGTTCATAGGCTTGATAAAGAGCCCCTACACCATCTGGTTCCATGTGCTCGATAATCATTTGGTATTTTCCGGATTTCTCATATACAGTAACACGCCCAATCACAAGAACCTTCATCCCTTCTTCAGGTTGGAATTGAATTTTCTTATAAGCGCCTTGGAACATAGTCGCAGCGATAATGGCATTTTCATCCTTCAAGTTGAAATACTTATGCACACTATTTTTATTAAAGTTTGAAATTTCTCCCGTCAAATAAACACGGTCTAAGTGCGGATCACGGTCAAATTTAGTTTTAATATACTTCGTCAACGCGGTGACGGTTAAGTATTCTTGTTCCATGTCCTACTCCTTCTTACTTTTAGCATTTTTTACGGTTTGGGCTAGTAACATCGCAATGGTCATTGGACCAACTCCGCCAGGAACTGGTGTAATAGCACTTGTGAGTGGCGCCACTTCTTCAAAGTCAACGTCTCCGCAGAGTTTTCCTGCTTCATTACGATTAATCCCAACATCAATCACAACAGCCCCTTCTTTTACAAAGTCTTTTGTAATAAGTCCTGCTTTTCCTACTGCGCTAATGAGAATATCAGCGCGTTTTGCTACTTTTGCCAACTCTTTTGTACGGCTATGGCAAACTGTGACCGTCGCTCCGTGGTTTAATCCTAATAGTGCCATTGGACGGCCGACAATTGTACTTTGACCGATGATCACCATCTCTTTTCCAACAAGTTCAATATTGTATTCTTTGAAGAATTCCATGATTCCTTGTGGGGTACATGGAACAATCGATTCATCTTTTTGAAGTAACTTTCCTAAGTTTACTGGGTGAAAACCGTCCACGTCTTTTTCAGGAAAGATTGCTTCTAAGACTGCATCTGTATCGATGTGTTTTGGCAGAGGTAACTGCACTAAAATCCCATGAACGCTATCATCATGATTGAGTGTATTTACATATTCTAATAACTCTTCTTGTGTCGTTTCTTCACTGAGACGAATGACGTTTGAATGAATACCCACTTCTGTAGCAGCACGTTCTTTATTGCGCACGTATACTTGGCTAGCTGGATCTTCTCCAACAAGAATAACGGTTAGTGAGGGTGTGACTCCAGTATTAGAAAGTTGTTGTACTTCCTGTTTTAGTCCATCTCTTATTTTTCCAGCTAATGCTTTCCCATCTAGAATTTGCGTCATAGAAGTCTCCTTTTTCAAAAAATATATGTAATATTGATAAAAATAAAATATGTATGGTGGAATTAACAAATGTGTGAATTATCATATATGATAATTTTTTAGTGCATTCAATGGGGTGTGACATGACTTAGGCGCAGTGGTTTATTGACTTTCTTTTCATCACTCGTGATTCAAGAAAGTCTAATAA
>ERZ773008.1970-NODE-1970-length-13936-cov-8.994237_pt1 | contig 13936 bp, 10 predicted proteins | sample MGYA00580664_ERZ773008 | MGnify/ENA primary metagenome ERZ773008 (study PRJEB29015, sample SAMEA2738016) | human oral metagenome | biome: human oral; feature: human-associated habitat; material: dental | place: China | collected 2048 ... | reverse complement strand
CCGCAGACCGCATCGCGTGCAGCGTTCCGCGCATCGCCCAAGTCTTGACAAGCGAGCGGTCGGAGTACGCACGCTTGACCCCTTCAGGTCGCGGGTTGCGTTGCCGTAAGGCGATAGCGGTCTCAGCAGCGGAAGCCACCTGCGCCTGCGTACCGCAGAGCCGTCCGACGATCTCAACAGGACCTGCGTCTGTCAACGGTTCCAGGTACTGCCTGTGCAGCCGCCATGCGAGCACCTGTTCGGCGGAAACCTCGATCAATGTCGTTCCCTCTCGTCGTTACCGTCAGATTCTAAGCCTCTTCGGAGCTTTGATTCGGTACACAGGGTAGCATTTCACACAACCAGTCGCTGCGTGCCCGCTGAGATTTCCACTCCCGCGGGTATTCCATCGACACTTCCTCCAAGTGGACGCCGGAGAGCTTGATGGCGCGAGGGATGTGCAGGTGTCCGTACACCACGCCTTCGCGTTGTACTCGATGCGCCACCGTGCGGTTTGGTCAGTGCCGCACCACAGGCCGAACTCGGGGTGACGCAAAATCTGCGTGGGTTCGCGGTGTAGCGGCCAGTGATTGACGAGCACTGTGGACATCCCGTTGAGGCAGGCCAACCGGTTTCGCGTGTATGCGAGCCGCGCACGATACTAGTCCTCACGGGTGGGGTAAGGATCCGGATGCAGGAAATACTCGTCAGTGCAGACGACGCCAGCGGACGCCGCGACAGAGAGTACCTCGTCAAGCCGCGAGAGGGGCGGGCGCGCGGTAGGCCTTTTAGCGGTAGGCCTCTTAGTTGCGGAGCATGGCGAACAGGACGTCGCAGCGGCGGCGGGACAGGCAGATGAGTGCGGCGTTGTGTTTGTTTCTTGCCCTGGGCCCGTTTTGCGATCGTGTGACGGGGTCGGAGCGCAGCGCGGCGAATGCGGACAGGAACAGGGCTCGTTTGAGGTGCTTGTTCCCGGAGCGGGCTGGGAACTCGTCTCGGATGCTGGTGTCGGAGCGTCGGGTGACCGGCGCCAAGCCGGCGCAGGCGGCGAGGTGTCGGCTGTGAGGAACTGGGAGGCGTCACTGACGTCGAAGAGGATCCGTACTGCGGTCCTGACTCCGAAGCCTGGCATCGAGGTCAGGACCTCGGCAAGAGGGTGAGCATCAACAATTTTTTCGACTTGACCAGCGAGTTCGGCCCGCTGGTCCAGGACGTGCCGCAACGACGCTGCCAACCTGGGAAGGACTTGTCCGGCGGCGGCCGTTCCGGCAACGACGATTGCGGCGGTGATCGCGTCGGCGAAGTCGGTCGCACCGCGCGGGGAGGCCTTGGTGATGACTCTCAACAGCTTGCTATTTGACGCCGTAGCCATTCCTCAAGGGCCGCCGGGTCGTTCGATCACGGCCAGGCCTTGTTTGGCGGTCAGTCGGGGTCCGATGACGCGTTTCAGTGCGGAGTGGATCTCGGTGAGTAGTCCGCGGATGTGGTTCGACAGCCGGGTGGCTTCGGCGGTGAGGTCTTCGTCGAACCCGACCAGGATCTTGAGTTCGGCGAGGGTTTTTCTCCGGTGTCGACGCGGCGCGGCGCATGGCAAGGCCGGGCAGGTAGGCAACTTCGATGCCCACCGAGCGCGCCACTGCGATCGGTAATGCGCCGATCGTGTTCGGCTGATCAACGATCACCAGCACCCGACCAAGGGTTTGGAGTGTGTTGTACCCGCAATCTCATGACGGGCGAAGGTTTTGAGGTCGGGCTTGAGCCCGATGATGAGCAGCAGCACTGCGACACCGAGATCACCGAGAGACCAGATGAGGTTGAGATTGGGAATTCTGGACACGCCCAGCACGAAGCCCGCTGCGAGGAAGTCGACGAGCGGTGGGAGTCGCATATGCCGAACCTCACCGGAGGCGGCCTACGGGTATCGGCCGGTATTCCGCGCTGACCCGCGAGCGCGGGGGAGAGGAATTGCCGGCGAGCCGGTCCGGGACCTCGAGGTCCCACCAGCCCGCGGGTGCGGGGAGGAGGACGATGCGGGGCCTCGCGAGCGGGACTGAGCATCGGGGCCCGGACCAGTGGGGACGGTTCGGCGTGCGGCGCCCGCGTCCACCATGTGCGGCTCTCCATCTCAGCGGGCCACCGCTTCACCACCGCCTGCCGTGTCCCGGGCGACGGTCGTCGCGCCGGTTCGCCCAGCGTCGATCACCACGATCGCTCCGATCCTCCCACCGGCCCGCACCGCGGCGGTCGTTGCGCCGGAATCCGTTGCGCTGACCACCGCTGCGGCCGCGACCGTGCTGATCGCGGACCTCGCGCCGTTCCGCACCGCGCCGCTCGCGACTCTCCCAGCGCCGGTCACCGCGACGATCGTCGTGCTGGTTGCCACCACGATCCTCGCGGCCGGAGCGTCGAGACCGGTCCGACCGGTGGGTGATATCGCCATCGCCACGCGGGTCATCGTCCCATCCGCGCCCCGGACCCTGATCCGGACGGATGCGCAGCTCGCGACCGCTGAAGGTGGCCCGGCCCAGCGTGGCCAGCTGCTCCTCGCTCAACGGGGTGCGGATCTCCACCAGGGAGAAGGACTGGAGGATATCGATCTTGCCGATGTCAGCCCCCGGGATACCGCCCTCGTTGGCGAGCGCCCCCACGATCGCGCCGGGCAGGACCCGGTCGCGGTGCCCGACCTCGATGCGGTAGACGGTGCCGGCGCCGTCATAGGTTCGGCGACCCCCGCGGGCGGCACCGGGTTTGTTCTCTGGGCGGTTCGAGCGACGGCCACCACGATCGCGGCTCCCCTCGAAGGAGGCGGATACGAAGGCGCCCTCATCATCGAGATGCTCTTCGCGCCGCGTGCGCCGGTGGGACTCGCCCTCGCGACGGCGAGGTCCGTCATCGCCCACGGCCAGAGCCAGCAGGGTGGCGGCGAGCTCGTCGGCATCGATGCCCAGTCTCTGCGTCCCGGTGGCGACCAGTCCCCGGTACAGAGACAGGCGTCCGCGCTCATGGCGGACGGCCGCCTTGTTCAGGAGCTTGCCGGCGCGGTGCTCGGAAACGTCGGCGGGAGAGGGCAGGGTGATCTCCTCCAGGCGCGTGCCGGTGAGTCGTTCGATCTGGCGGAGCTTGCGCTTCTCCTTGGGGGTCAGGAAGGTGACGGCCTCGCCGTGCCGCCCGGCCCGGCCGGTTCGTCCGATACGGTGCACGTAGGCCTCGGCCTCACGGGGCACGTCGAAGTTGACGACCAAGCCGATGCGGTCCACGTCCAGTCCGCGGGCGGCGACGTCGGTGGCCACGAGCACGTCGAGGGTGCCAGTGCGCAGGCGCTCGACGAGCCGCTCGCGCTCGCGCTGGGGGACGTCCCCGGAGATGGCGGCGGCCTGGATGCCGCGGCCGGCCAGCTCGATAGCAACGTCCTCGGCGCTCGACTTGGTGCGCACGAACACGATGGCGGCCTCGGCGTCGGTGACCGCCAGAACTCGGCAGACGGCGCCGATCTTGTGGCGGAAGGGCACGACTGCATAGGTCTGGTGGACCGTGTCGACGGTCGAGGCCTGACGGGAGACCTCGATCTGGACGGGCTCGTGCAGGTGCTGGCGGGCGACCGCCTGGATTGCCGGGGGCATGGTCGCGGAGAACAGGGCGGTGCGCCGTCGGCCGGGCAGGGAAGCGGCGATCGTCTCGACGTCCTCGGCGAAACCCATGCGCAGCATCTCGTCGGCCTCGTCGAGCACGAAGTACTTGACGTCGTCCAGAATGAGAGCGCCTTTGTCGATGAGGTCGATAACGCGTCCGGGTGTGCCGACGACGACCTGGGCGCCCTCCCTCAGCGCACCGATCTGCGGGCCGTAGGGGGCGCCGCCGTAGACGGCGACGACGTCGAGGCCGCGGGACCGGTGCGCCATATCGGTGACGGCGTCCGCGCTCTGGAGGGCCAGCTCGCGGGTGGGAGCCAGAACTAGGGCTTGGACGTCGTGCTCGTCCGCCTCGACGGCGTTGAGCAGGGGCAGGCCGAAGGCGGCCGTCTTGCCGGTGCCGGTTTGGGCGACACCCACGACGTCCTGGCCCGCGAGCAGTACCGGAATGGCCTCGCGCTGGATCGCGGTGGGGGTCTCGTAGCCCATGTCGGTGACGGCCTTGAGAAGGTCCGCCGGCAGCCCGAGATCGGCGAAGGCGATCTCCTCAGGGGCTTTGACGGCAGGAGCGTCATCGGCGTCCTCACCGGCCGCCTCGTCCCCGCAGCCGGTCTCGAGGAAGGACGTGCGGCCGTTGATGTCGTCCTCGCTCGTCTCCTCATCCCCGTCGCCGACCCCCTCGTCCTCGGGGTCGACCTCGGGGAGGGCGAGATCGACATCATCGGCTTCCTCGTCGTGCTCAACGTCCTCGGGGTCCTCCGGGGAGTCCGAGGAAGCGGGAGTGGCGAAGACGTCGGGGGAAGCGGGCGAGGGCGCCCGGCCCGTGTGAGGCGCAGCTATCTCCTCCGCCTCCTCCCCGGAGGCGATCCCCGTCGGGGGGCCGGAGGCGGCGACCTCGGCGTTGAAGAGGTCGTTGAGGCTGGGCGAATCGCTCACGGTCCCCTCGGAGGACTCGGAGGGGCCCGTATTGGTGGCGGTCATGACGTTCTTCCCGTATCCGGCCCGCTGAGGGGCCCATTGCGGAGTGTGGGGGAGGACGGTTCGTCCTCCACTCTTGCCGCACCGCACCCACCACACTCGTCCTTACCTCGTCTCGCCCCGGGAGGGTAACGACGAGTGACGGACTTCACGCACAGACTCACGGGGATGGTCCCGGCCGCCTGCACTCGCAGATCGTTCGACCGGCCCCGAACGGGATTCGCACTGCGGATCGCTCCTTCCCGCATCCTATGAGCGCGAGTCGACGCGCGGGAGCCGGCGCATGATGTAACGCCGAACGTCACACGTGAGGCCCGTCTCGTGAAGCTGCGCGGCCGGGTGCACGGGGAGGACTCCCCGTCGCCGCAACGGTGCTCATGTGCTTCTACTTCGGGTGGCGGCAGTGCCGGTGCCGCACCGGTGACGTCGGCGCTGGTCCGTCGCCCGCTATCGAGAGGACGACCGTGGCCCACGACGACAGACTCATCGGAATCGTGGAGACGTCTCGATGGGGCCGTCCATCGGCCTCGTTGATCCTCTACGCGGGTCACCCGCCGACCGCCGGCACCATCAGGGGTTTGGGCCATGCCTGCGTGGGACGCTTCTGGCAGGGCGTCGCACTCCGGCTCATCGAGCGGGGCGAGGCGCCCGAGGTGGAGAGTCTGGGCGCCGAGTCCGGTGTCTTCTTCGCCAGCGGCGGTCAACAGCCGATCGAGGCCCTCGCCGAGGCTCTTATGCCTTATCTGACCGACGCCGAGGCCGTCACGGCGCTCGTGCGTGAAGCCGACGCCGTCGGCTTCGACTTCCACGACGACTGCGGCCCCTGAGGCGGGGTGAGTGCAGGCGGCACGGTGGCCGTCTCATCGCCCCAGCAGGTGCAGGATCCTCGTGCGCAGGTCCTGGAACGTCGACGAGGCTTGATCCTGCCCGACCCCGTCGGGCACTTCGATGTCCGCCACGACGTGCGCGGGTCGTTCGGAGAGCACGATGATACGGCCGGACAGGCGCAGCGCCTCGTCGACGTCATGCGTGACCAGGACCGCGGTGAACCGTTGGGAGATCCACAGCCTTCCGACCTCGTCCTGCAGGGTCAGACGCGTCAAGGCGTCGAGCTTGCCGAAGGGCTCATCCAGGAGGAACAGCCGGGGCCGGTTCACCAGGGCCCGGGCGAGCGCCACCCGCTGCGCCATGCCGCCCGACAGGGTCGAGGGGTAGGCATCGGCGAAGTCCCGCAGCCCCACGATCTGGAGTGCGGCGGTAATACGGCGCTCATCGACGGTGAGCCGTTTACGCGCCTGCGGCCCCAGAGCCACGTTCTCCCGCACCGTGCGCCATGGCAGCAGGGTCGCATCCTGGAAGGCGAGCGCCCGTTCGGGCTCGGGAGCGGTCACCGGTCGTCCGTCGACGTCAACGCGTCCGGCGCTCGGCCTCTCCAGTCCGGCGAGCAGCCGCAGGATCGTCGACTTGCCGCAGCCGGACTGGCCCACGAGAGCCACGAACTCGCCGGGTGCGATGTCCAGATTGATGCCGTCGAGCACGGCCAGCTCGGAGGGCTTGGCGGCCTCCGCCTCGTGGCGGGCGCGGGCGGCGGGAGAGACCAGGCGCACCAGCGAGGGCACCCAACCGTGGTCGAGATCGCGGGAGAGAGGGTAATGGTGCGAGACGCCGTCCAGGCGCACGTGCGCGCCTCGCGGCGCCCGCGCCGAGGAGCTCGGGGCGCTGCCGGAGTCATCGGTTGTCGTCTCGATCATATCGGTCACCACCTGACGAGATTCTGCTGCCAGGCGAGCAGTGAGGAGCGGAGCTTGAACAGCAGGACCATCAGAGCACGGCAGAAGACGATGAGGACGACCAGCCCGACGTACATCCTCGGGTAGTCGGCCCACCCCTTGACCCAGTTGATGTACCAGGCCAGCCCTCGGTCGACGCCGACGAGCTCGGCCGTCATGAGTGCCGCCAGGCTCGTTCCCAGCCCGGTGAACAGTCCGGTGAGCATGTCGGGCAGCGCCGAGGGGATCGCCACGCGCGCCACCAGGAAGCCCTCGCCCGCCCCCAGCGTACGCGCCACGTCGATGAAGGACTTGGGCACCGATCGCACACCGGCCCGGGTCATCGTCGCCATTGGGAACCACGCCCCGAAGGCCACGATGAAGGCCGCCGACAGGTATGTGGTCGGCACGACGAGCACCGCCAGGGGCAACAGAGCGCTGGCAGGGACCGGGCCGACCGTCTGCAGGAGGGGGTGCAGCCAGTAGTCGGCCCGCCTCGACCATCCCATGAGCAGCCCAGTCGCGAAACCCGCAACCGATCCGATGAGATACCCCGCCATGAACAGCAGTCCGGAGGACAGCAGGCATCTGGCCAGGAGGGTCCAGTCGTCGACGAGATCCGCGATGAGTACCTCGGGAGCCACGAAGTAGGGCGGGTCGAGCAGACCCGATTTCACAGTCGACAGCTGCCACGCCAGGAACCATCCGCCGCCGAAGACGATCCACGGCAGACGATGCGCGAGGGCGCGCGCGACAGTCCCCGTGGGTCGGTCCAGAGCGAGGACGAGCCAGCTGACGAGGCCCACCAGCCCCGCCCCGACGATCGCTGCGAGCGGTGCGGTGGGGGCGGTGCGCGCACCGGCGGTATCGGGCAGAAGAAGAACGACGGCGAGATAGGCGCCCCACAGGGCGAGGGCGATCGCGCCCCATAGACGCAGGAGCCGGCGGCGGGCGCTCATCGGGTGATGCCCAGGTCCGCGTACACCGTGTCGGCCAATTCATCGGGGCTCGCGTCCGCCGAGATGAATCCGGTGCCCTTGAAGTCTTCGATGCCGCTGGCGATAGCGGTGCGGAATTCGGTGGCGGACGCGTGCCAGCCGTAGGTCTCCAGGATGTCCTCGATGACGCTACGCTCGGCGGCGACGTACTCGTTATCGGCCTCGATCTTGGCGATCTCCCGACGGTTGGCCTGATCCTGCGCCAGGTAGTCCGACCCCTTGAACCAGGCCTCCGTCAAGGCCCTGGCGCGGTCGGGCTGGTTGGCGACGAAGTCCCCGTTGAGGGCGACCGAGCAGCAGAAGGGCTCGGCACTGTTGGAGGCCAGCACCTTCGCGGTGCCGTTGAACACCGGTAGGAGCGGGGCCGGGTCCGACCCCATAATGGCGTCGACGTCCCCGTTGGTCAGACGCCTGCCCAGGGAGTCCTCGTCAACGGTCACCCACGAGACGTCTCCCTTGTTCGGGTCGACATCGAGACCGGCGCGGGACAGACCGATAGCGAAGTAGGCGAAGGCGGAGCTGGACAGCGAGGGCACGCCGACTCTCCTGCCCCTGAGATCGGCCATCTGCGTGATGGGGGAGTCGTTGTTCACGACGAGCTGGAGGCAGCCGGAGTGGAAGCCGCCGGTGAGCTTGGCGTTGACGCCGTTGTAGATCGGTTCGAGCCAGGCGAAGAAGATGCCGGGGGCGCCGATGTATCTGCCCGCGCCGACGGCGTCCTTGGTGTCCTCCGTGCGTTGAGTACGGGCCAGGGTCACGTTGAGGCCGGCGTCGTCGAAATAGCCCTTGTGGTAAGCGGCGTACAGAGGGGCGGCGCAGATGTCTCCGCCGATGACGAGCGGCAGCTCCTGAGCGGCGCCGACGACGCCCTGATTGGTGCGGCGCAGAGTCAGCCAGGCGCCGCCGGCGACGAGGGCGGCCGCGGCGGCTGTGCCGCCGATAAGAAATCGACGACGCGATACGCGGCCGGTGGCCGGGACGGTCTCGGCCTCATCGTCGGCGGCGAGGATCTCGGCGGCATTCTCGGCGGTGACTTCGGGCGGGTCGGAAGACGGGCTGTCGATGCTGTCGGGGGTGGTGGAGGTGGGTGGCACGTCGGTCTCCTGAGCGGAACGGTACGGAGGACTCGTCCGGTGGTGGGGGTCTGTCAGGCGCGGGCGCGGAAGAGGACTACCAGAGCCGATCGGCCACGGCCGTGCGGTTCGGGTCGGGGTGACGGAGCCGGGCTGTGAGCGATGGCCGCTCAACGAGCCGGGCTGCGGCGCGGTACCGGTGTCCCCGGCACCGCGGCCCCCCGCGCTCTGCGGACGGGGTTCACAGCGCCTGACAGCGACGACACGTACGAGGAGCGCACATGGCGGCGGCCGTCACAGCGGCGCACACGGTGTGAGTCGTCGACGTGATTCGTGCCATGGGGCGGACATTACGCCCTCCGGGTGCGGGGCGCACAAGACGCGAGCCTGCGGTGTGAGTCACGCTCGACGAGCGGCTTCCGACCACTCTGCTGTCTAGCTACGCAGTTGTTACCGAGATGAGACCTTGGTGCTGCTCGGCCCGACCACGGGCGGGCCGAGCCTAGAAGGAGTAGGAGGAATCGTTGAAATGACGAGCATGCGGTGTTCGTCGCCGGCGAGCGGGAGGCCCCATCCGCCTCGGAGAGCGGCGCCCCGGGGCGCCGCAGCGGCTCGTGGATGGTTTCACCGCATCACCGGCGGAGATACCATCTGCCGCGTCGGATGACCGACTCGCCACGATCTCCGTGCCGGCCGGGACCGACGTCCCCGACCGCCGCAGCGGCCCCTGGGCGCTCGCGACATGATCCTTTAATCCCTCGAGCCCATCGACGAGTTTCACCGCATGACACGCTCACCGCGCCACGTCGCAGCGCACCCTGGGACCAGGGCTTGCGTGCACGTCGCGTTCGTGCTGCTCGTGGTGCTCGGCATCGCCGCGGGCGGTGCGGGCACCGCCGCGGCCGTCGGCGCGACGCGGCCCGCGCAGCTCATAGCCGATAGCGAATTCCTTCCCCAGGACTCGGACGGAACCGGAGACGCACCGGCGACTTCCCTCCCGGAGCCGACGGCCGAGATCTGCGAGGGGCCGGGCCCGAGCGCCACCGTCGTCGCCGCGGACGGGACGGCCTCCGACGCCGGGCCCGTCTACCGGCCCGGATCGCCGATCCGGGTCACCGGCGGCGGCTGGTGCATCGGCGGACGCCCCGCTCAGGGGGAGCAGGTCCTGCGAGCGCGCTTGGTCGCCGTGGGCGGCTACGTCTCCCACGAGAAGACGACCCAGACCGTCGTGTTCGCCGACGGAGCCTTCGACACGACGATTCGGATCGCCGACCTCTACGCCCACCTGCCCCGCGGCGCCGAGGATCATTACTACCTGTCCGTCACCCTCGATTCGCGTGCCTTCGTCGGCAGCAACCAGTTCCAGATCTCCGAGCGGGGGCCCTGGTCGGAGCCCTCCCCGGAACCGGCCGACGCCGACGCACGTCTGGGGGAAACGGATTCGGGCGCGAACGGCACCCCCGCGTCCGGTGGGGAATCCGATTCCGAACCCGGGAACCGGCCTGCGGACCCAGGCGCCGTTGCGGAGTCCTCGCCTGGGGACCGGCCTGCGGACCCGGGCGAGGACCGGCAGACGCCCTCGCCGTCGTCTTCGGGGACGGCGGAACCGACCGACCGGCCCACCGACCAACGGGACGTTCAGGACGTCGGACCGACCGACCGGCCCACCGGTCGGCCCGATGCGGAGCCGACGCCGGCCCCGACCCCGGCCACGGGCTCGTCGGAAGATGGGGGTGCCCCGGGCGGCGGATCCTCCGCCGTGCCCCGACCGACCGGCACGTCGGCCGAACCCGGTCGAGGCCCGGATCCCACCGCTCCGACCGACGCGGTGACATCGGATGCGCAGGAGGATGCGGGGCGCCCCTCGCAGGAGCCCTCGGTCCCGGTCAGGGACGCCAGCGAGCTCAACGCTTCCAACGCCGGCTCGCTGTCGGGCACCCGGCACGGCAACGTCGTCTCGCTGATCCTCCCGTCGGGCAAGGCGAAGATGGACGACTGGGTCGCGGTCTTCCTCTTCCCGGGTGATTCGACGCCCGGATGGACCCAGGTCGACGCCGACAATTCGGTGTCGATCGATGTGTCGAACCTCAGCGCCGGCACCTACCAGCTCGCCGTCATCGACAGGGATTCCCTGCTGCTCGGCTGGGCGCAGCTCGAAATCACGACCGCCGCCGCCAGCACCTCCGACCCAGCGGTTCTCATGGTGGAGACGACGACCTCCTCCTCCGATGCGCGCGCCCTGGGCCGGGACGACTGGATGCTCGTCTCAGCGGGCGGTCTCCTGCTCGTCGGCGCCGCCTCCTTCCTGGTCCTCGCGCGGTCGGCGCTGACCGGTCGCACGACGTGAGCGCGCGAGGCGACAGTGAGCCGGTGAGCGGGACGCGGGCAGTGCCGCCAGTGCCGCAGGCAGCGGTGCGCAGACCATCGCGAGGACTGCGGTACGAACCGTCCCCGGGAGGAACCAGCGCCTCGACGGCTCTCACCCGTTCGGGACGCTGCTTGGTCGTGCTGGTCCTCACGCTGGCGGCGCTGCTGTGCGCCGTCGCGGCATGCCCGGTCGTGGGCGCCGCGGAGCCGAGCGAGTCGACCACCGGCACGGCATCGACCGTCAGTCCCTCGATCGTGGCGGTCGGCGGCACCCTGACCTACACGCTGTCCGGGTTCCCGCCCGGCGCCGCCATCCAGATCCTCGTCGACGACGGAATCCCCGTGCCGGGCGGGCAGACCGCCGAGCAGGACGTCATCGGCGGTGCTGTTGTCGACGAGGATGGGATAACCTCAGGAGTGGTCGAACTGCCCGACTACATCGCCAAGGGCCCTCATTGGCTGCGATTCGAGGTCTCCGCCGGGCAGGACGTTCCGACCAACAAGATCCGCACCCTGGACTACACGAACAAGAGCCCCTATTTCACGGTCGGTGATGTGACGATCATCGCAGGCGCACCCGCAGCACCCGGGGTGGGTTCCGCGAGGCCGCCGGCGACCGCCGAGCCGACCCCCGGGCTCGGGACGGAGGACGCCGCCGATGACTCCCGTACGACCCAAGTCGATATCGTCGCCGAAGGAGAGGACACGCAGGCCCCCGCCATCGAGGTCTCCAATGGCGCCTTCCCCCTGGTGGGGACGTTGATCTTCGCGATCGCCCTCCTCCTGGCCGTCCTGGCGGTCGTCGTCGTGGTCTGCCGACGGCGGCTCGCCCGCAGACAGGACCCGCCCGCGTGTGCTGCGTCGTGCGGGGAATCCGCTTCGGACCCTCCTGCACGTGCGCGCGGCGAGTCCCGGACTCCGGCGTAGGATCGCGGCGGCGTCCGCCCGTTTCGCGGTGCGCCCCGACGAGCACCGGTTCAGTGCCCAGCCCCGTACGGAAGGAACCCAGCACCGTGCTGCGAACCCGCACCGCAGGCTCCCTGCGCGCCGCCGATATCGGCCAGGTCGTCACCCTCACCGGATGGGTGGATCGTCGCCGCGATCACGGGGGCGTCGCCTTCATCGATCTGCGCGACGCGTCGGGCATCGCTCAAGTCGTCATCCGTCAGGAGATCGCTCACGACCTGCGCGCCGAGTACGTTCTGGCGGTGACCGGGCGGGTGACTGCCCGCCCGGAGGGCAATGACAACCCGAACCTGCCCACGGGTCAGATCGAGGTCGTCGTCACCGACGTCGAGGTCCTCAGTCCCGCGGCCCCCCTGCCCTTCCAGGTCTCGGATCACGCCGAAGATGCGGGCCAGGTCGGTGAGGAGACGCGTCTGAAGTACCGCTACCTGGATCTGCGCCGCTCGCAGATGCAGCGCGCCATTCGCCTGCGCGCCAAGGTCAACCAGGCTGCGCGCCGGGTGCTGGACTCCCACGACTTCGTGGAGATCGAGACCCCGACCCTCACCCGATCCACCCCCGAGGGCGCCCGCGACTTCCTCGTACCCGCACGACTGGCGCCCGGTTCCTGGTACGCCCTGCCCCAGAGCCCCCAGCTGTTCAAGCAGCTGCTCATGGTCGCGGGGATGGAGCGCTACTACCAGATCACCCGCTGCTACCGGGACGAGGACTACCGCGCCGACCGCCAGCCCGAGTTCACCCAGCTCGACGTCGAGATGAGCTTCGTCGAGCAGGCCGACGTCATCGCGGTGGCCGAGGATGTCCTGAGATCGGTCTGGGCGCTCATCGGTCACGATCTTCCCACTCCGATTCCGCACATGACCTACGGGGAGGCGATGAGCAGGTACGGCACCGACAAGCCCGATCTGCGCTTCGGCTGCGAGCTGGTCGAACTGACTGACTTCTTCGAGAACACCCCTTTCCGCGTCTTCCACAACGAGTACGTCGGTGCCGTCGTCATGCCCGGCGGCGCCTCCCAGTCCCGTCGCACCCTCGATGCCTGGCAGGACTGGGCCCGGCAGCGCGGTGCCAGGGGACTGGCCTACGTCACCGTGGCCGAGGACGGATCCCTCGGCGGCCCCGTTGCGAAGAACATCTCCGGCGCTGAGCGCGAGGGACTGGCCGCTGCCGCGGGCGCGGCACCCGGCGACTGCATCTTCTTCGCAGCCGGGCCCGTGGACGCCTCTCGTGCGCTCCTGGGCACCGCGCGCGAGGAGATCGGCAGGCGGTGCGGCCTCATCGATTTCGACGCGTGGTCCTTCGTGTGGATCGTCGACGCCCCCCTGTTCAAGCCGTCGGCCGAAGCCAGGGCTGAGGGTGATGTTGCGCTGGGTGAATCCGCGTGGACCGCCGTCCACCACGCCTTCACCTCTCCCAAGCCCGACTGCCTCAATACCTTCGACACCGATCCCGCGGGTGCACTCGCCTACGCCTACGATATCGTGTGCAACGGCAACGAGATCGGCGGAGGATCCATCCGTATTCACCGGCGCGACGTTCAGGAGCGCGTGTTCAAGGTCATGGGCATCGACGAGACCGAAGCGCGCGAGAAGTTCGGCTTCCTGCTGGACGCCTTCGCATACGGCGCCCCGCCGCACGGCGGCATCGCCTTCGGCTGGGATCGGATCGTCTCCCTGTTGACCGGAGCCGATTCCATCCGCGACGTCATCGCCTTCCCTAAGTCCGGCGGCGGCTACGACCCGCTCACCGAGGCGCCCGCCCCTATCACGCCCGAGCAGCGCAGGCAGGCCGGTATCGACGCCGAACCGAGAGGGAAGGCGTAAAGCAGAGGAGCGGACTCTCCGCCGAGGCCTGACGAGCCGTACTCGGGCGCCGGGTCCGAATCCCGCGGGGCCCGGGATCGCGCCGGTGCAGTGCGATCCCGGGCCCGATGTTCTCACGGACGATCCAACGTCGGACGGTTCGTAACGACGCTCCTAATCTTCCCGCTAGTCCTCTCGTTCCACACACTCCACCGACGTTCGAGAATCTATCTCGCGTCCATGACGCGTGCATTTTTCCCTGACCCCGGGGGGCCGTGAGAGAGCCCTACTTTCGAAGAAGAATCTGGTATTCATGAGTGACCGCGAAGATTCGCGTTTTTCGGCTGAGTTCCCGGAACGGGTGCCCGGCGTGTA
>ERZ773008.1963-NODE-1963-length-13963-cov-26.249065_pt1 | contig 13963 bp, 9 predicted proteins | sample MGYA00580664_ERZ773008 | MGnify/ENA primary metagenome ERZ773008 (study PRJEB29015, sample SAMEA2738016) | human oral metagenome | biome: human oral; feature: human-associated habitat; material: dental | place: China | collected 2048 ... | reverse complement strand
CCCGGGCCTCAAGGCTCCAAAGGCCTGCGTGCTGCCGCTACACCAGGGCGGAAGGGTGCGTCCCGACCTCGTCGGACGGCGAGGGGCGTGACGCCGGGACAGTCTCTCACGTCCCGGTCGCCCTCAGCACCTTCGAGGCGCTTCAGCGCGCCATTGAGACGCTCCACGCCGAACGTCACACAGCTCCGGGGACGCGGGCGGACCGATGCCACACTCACAGGACTTCTCAGTGAGCCGGGGCGACAGGGCAGGATGGCCCCATGTCCAGTTCCCCCTCCACTCCCCCTCCCTCGTCCGGCAAGCCGGCGGCGGTGAGGCTCGTCGAGCTCGACGGGCTGCGCGGGCTGGCCGCTGTCGTCGTGCTCATCCACCACGCTCTGGAGACCGTGCCGGCGCTGGCCGAGGTCGGCGCCCGCCCCGGGGTCGTCCCCGCCGGTGCCTTCAACCGGATCCTCACCCAGAGCCCCCTCCACCTGCTGTGGGCCGGCCACGAGGCCGTCCTCATCTTCTTCGTCCTGTCCGGCGTCGCCCTGACCTACCCGGTGGCCCGCCGCCACGCTCAGGGGCGGCGCTTCGACTGGGTCGACTACGCCCCGAGGCGCTTCGTGCGCCTGTGGCTGCCGGCGGCGGCCTCCACCACCTTCGCGGTCATCGCGATGCTGCTGGTACCTCGCTCGGAGAACCCGGCGCTGGGCCACTGGATGACGGTCACGCATCCCAGGGGCCTCAGCGCGAGCCAGATGCTCATGGAGTACCTGCTCATTCCCAAGCACGCCTACCGCAACACGGTGCTGTGGTCGCTGCACGCCGAGGCGATCTTCTCCTTCGTGCTGCCCCTGATGATCCTCGGGGTGGCCCTGTGCGCACGCCGGCGGCTCTCCTGGCTGCCGGTGGCGGCCGCCCTGGCCGTGCCGGTCATCACCGCCAGCCCCGGCTCGGGCAGCTACCTGCCGGTCTTCACCGTCGGTGCGGTCATGGGCTGGGCCTGGGGGCACAACCCCGCTCCGGTCCCGGAGCGCCCCCGCCCCTGGGCGACAGCGCAGGCCCTGGTCTGCCTGCTGCTCATCACGCTGGCCTGGTGGCCGGGGATGGGGAGCCACACGGCCCAGCGCCTCGCCAACGCGGTCACCCTGGCAGCGGCCGCCTACCTGGTCCACCTCGTGGTGCGCGCCGGGGCGCTGCGCGGTCTGCTGCGCTCGCGCACGGTGCAGTACCTGGGGCTCATGTCCTTCTCCCTCTACCTGGTGCACGAACCGGTCGTGGTCTCGCTGCGGCTGCTGACGCAGCCGCTCTCCCCGTGGTGGCTGCTCATTCTGGCACCGCTGGTCTCGGCGCCGCTGACCTGGCTGTTCCAGCGCTACATCGAGGCCCCCAGCCACCGGCTGGCCCGCCGCACCGGGGCTCTGGCCTCGGCGCGCTTCGCCCAGTGGTCCGAGCGCCGCCGCTCTGGCCGTGCCGCCGGCCAGGTCGGCCAGGTCGGTGAGGCTTAGAACCATGGCGGCCAAGCGCACCCGCATGAGCGCCAGCGAACGGCGCGAGCAGCTCATCGCCGTGGCCCGTGGCCTGTTCGCCGAGCGCGGCTTCGACGCCACGAGCGTGGAGGAGGTAGCGGCCCGCGCCCAGGTGTCCAAGCCGGTGGTCTACGAGCACTTCGGTGGGAAGGAGGGCCTGTACGCCGTCGTCGTCGACCGGGAGATCACCACGATCTCAGCCGCGATCTCCTCGGCGATCACCGACCCGGCCGGCAGTACCGCAGTGGCTCCCGACGCCGAGGACCTGGGCACGCCCGACACCCCCGGCTCGGCCTCACGGATCGCCGAGCGGGCGGCCCTGGCCCTGCTGACCTACATCGAGGACTCCCCCGACGGGTTCCGCATCCTCTCGGCAGGCTCGGACCGCGCGGCCGGCACCTACTCCACGCTGCTGGCCGACGTCGCCATCGAGGTCTCCGGGATCCTCGCCTCGCAGTTCGCCGCCCACGACCTCGACCCGCGCACGGCTCCGCTGTACGCCCAGATGCTCGTGGGCATCGTGGCCATGCCGGCCCAGTGGTGGCTGGAGAACCGCTCGATGAGCAAGGAGGAGGTGGCCGCCCACATGGTCAACCTCGCCTGGAACGGCCTGCGCGGCATGAAGGCGAGGCCCACGCTCCACTCCGGCCCCACGGATCAGACCGGCAGCTCTCGCTTCGTCGGCGCCACCTCCCCGGAAAGCAGCACCGATCATGCCTGAGCGCGCCGCCCGACACTCCCCAGTGCTGCCCGGTGACGTCTCTCACCGTCGTCGAACCCGCTCCGACTGACGGGTTCCCGTCACGTTCATCACTCCCCAACCGGCCGGTCATCCCGGGCATACTCGCAATCCACACGCACATCTCGGCCTAGCGGGCGCTGAGAAGTGCCCAGGAACGAGGTGATTCACCCCCTGCGTCCGGCTCACGCCCTCACCGGCACGCTATTCTGTTGCTCCCGCAATCACCGAAACGGAACCCATGGACCCGGAAACCCTCATTGTCGCGCTGCGCAAGAACGCAGTCCTGGTGGTCATGCACGTTGTGCTGGGCGCCCTCGTCGGTCTCGGCTTCGGCCTGCTGACGCCGGCGCAGTACACCTCCACCGCGAGCGCGAAGCTGGCTGTGGAGAACAGGTCCGAGGACCCCAACGCGTCCTCCCCGATCAGCAGCTTCGACAAGATCATCCCGACCCTGGTGGAGCTCGGAACCTCGGAGAGCACCCTGTCCGAGGTCTCCAAGAGCACGGGAATCGACCAGGCCGAGCTGCGCAAGTCGGTGACCGTGAGCGCCAAGACCGGGACCTTCATCGTCGAGATCTCAGCCACCAGTACCGATCCGGAACGGGCTCACGCGATCGCCCAGGCGGAGATCGGCGCCCTGGACTCGGTGGCGCGAGGGCAGTCCTACCTGGTTCCGGGCGGTGGCGACCTGACTCTGGCGGTGGACAACCCTCCCACGACTCCCACCTCGCCCTCGAGCCTGTCAGCCCTGTCCACCACGCCCATCGGAGCCGCCATCGGCCTGGCCGCCGGTGCTGTCATGGCCATCCTTCTGTACTTCCTGAGCCAGAAGAACCCACAGGACAAGGTCGAGGACCCGTTGCTCATCATTGGGCGCCGTCGATCTCGGGAAGACTCCTGACCGGCCGTGGCCCAGCCCTGGTCACCGGCCGCATCCCACAGCGGCTCGCAGACGTCGTTGGCGACTGATCTCGAGTCGAGGCCTGAGCCGAGTTCCCGACGACGACGCCTGGAGATGACGATCGCCGTCGTCCTCCTGGTCTGCGTGGGCGTGCGCCGCGAGCTGGCGGCCGCCCTGAGCGTCGGCGACTGCGTCGCGCTCGCCGCGCTCCCCGTCACCTGGACGGCCGTGCGCAAGGCGCGCCGCTTGTCCCTGCTGCTCATCCTGTCGATCCTGGCCGCGGGCACGGCCTACATCATGTCCTTGCTGGCCGAGAACAGCTTCGTCGTCGAGGCCTGGGCCCGCCGCGCCACCACCCTGAGCCTGCTGGCGGTTCCGTGCGCGGTGGCCGTCTTCGTGTGGGGAGCGCGCCGGCTGGGAACGAGGCGCGCGGCGATGGCGGTCGGCTTCGGCATGTTCCTGGACGCGTTACCGCTCCTTCAGTCCAGTCCCAACCCGTGGAAGTTCGGGGTCGGGGCGGCGGTGACGATCATGGTCCTCAGCTTTGTGGCCAACCGACGCCGGCTCGTACAGATCGTGGCCCTGCTGGGGCTCAGCGGTGTCTTCCTCGTCTCCGACTCGCGCTCTACCCTGGCCTTCCTCGCCATCATCCTGGGCACTGTCATCTGGCAGGCCCTGGCCTCATGGGCGCGGTGGAACGTCCCCACTCCGAGGCGTCTGGCGGTCTCACAGATCATCGTGCTGGCGGTCGTGGGTGTAACGGCGATGGCCGGGGTCGTTGCCGCCTCGGAGTCCGGGACCCTGGGCGAGGACGCCCAGAACCGCACCATCGCCCAGTCCTCGAGCTCTGCGGGCCTGCTACTGTCCGCTCGGCCCGAGCTGGGGGCCTCCTGGGCCCTGTTCCGAAACCGCCCGTGGGGGTACGGCGCAGGCGTCAAGCCCCGCTTCGAGGACCTGTGGGTGGCCAAGAGAGGAATGGCGGCCCTGGGCTACGACCCGGAGAACGGCTACGTCGAGAACTTCATGTTCGGTGGCCGCATCGAGCTGCACTCCGGGGTCATGGACATGTGGGCGGCGGCCTCGATCCCCGGGGCTCTCCTGCTGCTGCTCATCGCCGGGATGGCACTGGCGGCGATGATGCGCGACCTGGGACGGCTCAAGGCCACGCCCTGGCTGTTCTTCGCGGCCCTGACCGTGGTGCAGAACGTGTTCGTGGGGCCGTGGACGGTGCTGCCGGCCTACCTCCCGATCGTGCTGGGCGCCGCCGTGCTGCAACCGGCCCTGCGCGACGCCGCCCAGCTGGGCGCCGATGACGAGCCGGGTGATGCCCCGGAGGACGAGCCCACCGACACCGATGCGGCGCCCTCATCAGAGCTCACCTCCGACGTCGAGCCCCTCCCCGCGGCAGATCCTCACCCGGATGCCGCGACACCCACCCAGTAGCCGTGAGCACCGGCGTACTACAACAAGGTTCAGGGCGCACTGGCCAAGGGCTGTGCATACTGCACCAGCCCCCGCACCTCGGGAAGCACACCCGAGCCTCACCCAGTGGCCCCGACCCTCGTGCAGTACACGCCAGGCAACACCTCAGCGACTGTGCGCTCCCCGAACCACGCCGGATCCAGGCCGCCCACTGGCACGATCTCTCGGCCTGAGGCACGTCCGCGGACCGAGGCGGCCCAGCAGAGCTGCTCCCAGACCCGCCGCTCAATGGTCGTACTCGCGGTGGACGCCGCCGCCGGTGCTCGCCGCTAGGATGCCGCGACCGCGCGCCAGCAGCCGTGCTCCCTTGGCCGCGTGCCTCGGATTGCCGATCAGTGTGCCGCCGGCCGTCCGCAGGCCGCCGACGACGATGCGCACCAGGCCACCGGCCGCGGCCCGGGCCCGGATGGCCGGTTGGGCCCCGCCTCCCGCCAGAGCCAGCTCGACGCGCACCGAGGTGGCGGCGTGGGAGCGCTGCCGGCGCAGGATCCAGGGGCGGGCGAGCCGGGAGGCCGGGACGTGGTCTCGCACGCGCGCCTCCGCGCACCAGCGGATGACCCCGCCCGCGGCGCACAGCTGACGGGTGAAGAGCGTGTCCTCTCCCCCGGTGGCCCCAAAGGCCTCGTCGAAGCGCAGCCCGGCCCGTCGCACGAAGCCCAGGTCCAGCAGCAGGCAGTTGGAGGCCGCCACCGGGCGAACAGTGCCGGTGGGCCAGGTCCTGCGCACGAAGAACTCCCCCTGGCGCACCCACTCCTCCGGCTCTACCTCATAGACCGGGATGACCGGCCCGGCCACCGCCTGGCAGCCGGTCGAGGCCTGGAGCCCCACGAGGGCGACGAACCAGCCGGACTCGGGCTCCTCGTCGTCGTCGATGAAGATGAGTAGGTCGCGCTCAGTGGTCTCGTCCAGTGCGCGGTTGCGCACCGCCGCCACACCGGGCCGCTCCTCGACGACGTAGCGCACGCTCACGTCCCCCGCCGCCGGCTCATCCTCCGAGGCACGCACCGGCACCCCGGCATCCGCCGCCGCGGCAAGAGCGGCCTCGCGCCCAGAGCCCTGCGCGTCGTTGTCGATGACGAGGACCTCGGCGTCGGAGACGGTCCCGCCACTGGGCTCGCGCGCAGCCTGCTCCGCGACCTGTTTCAGAACCCCGCCGATGGCCCGCTTCAGGTCCTCGGGACGCCGGAAGGTGGGGATGGCGATCGTCAGCCGGCTCATGCGCCCTTCCTTCCCGTCCGCGTCGCATTCCGCCGGCTGCGGGGGCGGCCGTACTCGCGCACGTGCCCGCCCAGCGCGCCCACGACCATGCCCAGCCCCCCGCGCGAGGAGACCTCATAGCGGGCCTGTGCGGACACGTCACCGCGGATGCGGGCCACGCCGGCACGGGCCCCGTCAACGCCGGCCTTGGCCAGCCCCTTGACCCCGTAACCCAGACGCAGCCTCAGACGCGCCAGTGCCCCCGACGCCCCGTCGGTGGGTCCGGCCGTGTCGATGCGCACCCGGGCCCAGGACGAGCCCGAGCGCAGGGAGCGCTCCAGCACCCAGGTGCGCCGGGCGCGGGCGGCGGGCACGCGCTTGGTGACGACCGCCCCGGCCGCGAAGCGGATGACACCGCCGGCCCGGGTGAGCTGGCGGGTGAAGAGGGAGTCCTCGCCGCCGGTGAGCCCGTAGCGCGGGTCGAAGCGCAGTCCCAGGCGCTCGACGACGCCCAGGTCCAGGAGCAGATTGCCGGTGTCGGCGCTGCGCACCTGGGCGCCGTCGGCGGCCTCCCAGGAGTCGAAGGCTCCCGAGGCGGTGACCCACGGCGAGGGGGTGACCTCGAAGGTGGGCGGCGTGGGGCCGGTGACCGCGGCGCAGTCCTGGGCTCGCCAGGTGCTCACCAGGGAGGCCAGCCACCCCGGTGAGGGGATCTCGTCGTCGTCGATGAAGACGAGGGCGTCGGAGCCGCGGGCCTCGCTCAGGGCGCGGTTGCGTCCGGCCACGATCCCCGGCTCGGGCTCATGGACGTAGACCAGCCGCGACGTCACCGCAGAACCCGCCGAAACATCCTCCCCGAGTGGTTCCGACGATTCCGCCGGATCGCTCCCCAGCGCCGCCCGGGCGGCCTCGACAACGGCACGCGCCCCGGCCCGGGGATCGTTGTCCACGATGAGCACGCCCGCCGTCGCATCCGGCCCGGAGAGGTCGTCGACCTGCTCCAGCAGCTGGGGGATGACCTGCGCCAGGTACTCGTTGCGGCGGTAGGTGAGCATCGCGATGGTCAGGTGCACGTCCAGCCCGTCCTTCCTCCCGCCTGCCGGCGGCTCACGGCGTGATATCAGGGTCTAACGGTACTATCACGAGCCGGGTACGCCCCCACGGTCCGTTCCCCGCCCAACGTCGCGAATCGCCCTGTCGGTTCTCGACCCGTCCTGTCACTGGAAGGCTCCTGTCCCCATGACCGTCACTCCTGAGCCCACCCCGCGCACCGACGCCGCCGAGACCGCGGAGTCAGCCGTGCCCGAGAACGTCGGCGGGCTCTCCGGCCACGAGCTGCTCTCCCGCACGGCGGTCGTCGTCGTCAGCTACGACTCGGCGGCGCTGCTGGAGCGCACCCTGGTGCGCGTGGCCGAGGACTCCCCCGAGGCCCGCATCGTCGTCGTGGACAACTACTCCACCCCCGCCGCCCGCGAGGAGCTGGTGGCGCTGGCCTCCTCACGCGGCTGGGAGGCGGTGCTGCCGCAGACGAACACAGGCTTCGGCGGCGGCATGAACCTGGGGGCGGCACGGGCCCGCGAGCTCGGTGCCGACCTGCTCGTCCTGCTCAATCCCGACGCCGTCATCGCCCGGGCCGACCTCATCCGACTGGCGGCCCGGGCCTACGCGGACCGCTCGGCCCTGGTGGCGCCGGTGCTCAAGGACTCCACCGGCCGTATCGTCTCCGACGGAATCGTCGTGTGCCTGGCAGATGGATCGATGCGCTCGCGCCGCTCGCCGCGCCCGATCCCCCCGGGCGGTACCCAGCCGTGGCTCTCAGGGGCCTGCCTGGCCCTGTCAACGGATCTGTTCGAGGCAGCCGGGGGCTTCGACGCGCGCTACTTCCTGTACTGGGAGGACGTGGACTTCTCGGCCCGGGTGCTGGCAGCCGGCGGCAGCCTGGACCTGGCGCGCGGCGCCGTCGCCGTCCACGACGAGGGCGGCACCCACTCCGAGGCTCAGGGGTCCCATGATTCGCAGGACTCCGAGCAGGAGGACCGTTCCAAGTCGGACATCTACTACTACTACAACGTGCGCAACCGGCTGCTGTACGCGGGCCTGCACCTGGACCGGGCCACACAGCGTCGTTGGGTGGCCACCGCAGGTCGGGCCGCTCGTGAGATCGTCCTGCGCGGCGGCAGGCGCCAGCTCCTGCGCACCCGGCGCCCGCTCATCACCGCCGCTCAGGCCACCCGCGACGGACTGAGACTGCTCCGGGCAGCTCGCCGCAGCGAGCTGCCCGACATCGATGAGCCCCTCATCCGCGGCTGATTCAGCCTGCGCTTCCGTATCCCGTCGTGTCCTGTCCGCCTCGCTTCCGAGGCACGTGGGTGTCACGTCACCTGAGACACTCGCTCCGGCGGGAATCCACGGTAGGGCTGGTCGTCCTGGATGCGACGACGAGCCGATGAAAAAGGCCTGGCAGGTGCGGGTGTCCATGGAGCGGACATCAACACCGCGCAGGCTCCCACAAGCCGAGCCAGAACCGCAGAATTCCGAGGAATCCCTGCCGGACTCATCGACGGCGGGCTCACTGATGTCCGCTGTGTGGACACCGGGCCGCTCGCGTAACCGGGTCCAGGGTCTTCGCGGCAGGTCCTGACACCCCCCGGCCTCATCCGCCCCCTGCACAAGGTCCCAGTGACACTGACTCAATACCGGCTCCGACCCGAGCCCTTTCGGGTCAGTCCACTCCACGGGGGTAGGGATGTACTGACCAAGGGTTGTGAGTACTGCTCGAGCCCCCGCGCCTCATGGAGTACACCCAGACCTTGCCCAGTAGCCCCCGGTCCTCGTGCAGTACACGCCAGGCACCACCCAAACGACCAAGTCCGCTGCCGGCAGAACGAGCAACGACAATCGCGCTCGAGAAACCCGCCCTGCCGACTTCTTGTGATGCCATAACACCCGAAGCTTTCAGAAGCCATAAGACAACGCACTTTGCGTCCCGCCGCCGGCTCGACGTCGGCGGCGGGACGCCTCAGGCTGTCCGTCCCCACGCCTCACAGGTAGTGGGCGCGCAGGTCCTCGGGAGTCGTGGCGGACAGGTCGGCGAGCGTCACGTCAAAGACGGTGCGCGCACCGGACTCGCCGCGAGCGGCCAGCCTCGCCACCGCGCGCGCCGTGGCGGCCAGGACCGAGCCAGTGAACTCCGGGTTGGAGCCGAGCTGCAGCTCGAAGCTCACGGTCTCGGCCACGCCGTCGGAGGTGCGCCCGCGACGGATGACGGAGCCGCCGTGCGGGATACCGGCGTGCTCGGCGGCCAGCTCCTCGGCGGTGATGAAGGTGACGGTGGTGTCGTAGTCGGCGAAGTAGTTGGGCATCTCCACGATCTCCCGCTCGATGCGGGCCAGGTCAGCGCCCTCCTCGGCCACCACGTAGCAGTCGCGCGTGTGCATGGAGCGAGTGGTCAGCTCGACGTCGTCACCGGCCTTGACCGCGGCGACGGTCGCCTCCACCGGGCGGGTGTACTGCTTGGCGTCCAAGACGCCGTCGATGCGGCGCAGGGCGTCGGAGTGCCCTTGAGAGACGCCGGGCCCCCAGAACGTGGTGGTGGCGCCGTCGGGCAGGACGGCCTCCCCCAGGACCCGCAGCATGGAGAACAGGCCCGGGTCCCAGCCGGTAGAGATCAGGGCGACGTTCCCGGCGGCCTTGGCGGCGGCGTCGACGGCGGCGAAGTGCTCGGGGATACGGGCGTGGGTGTCGAAGGAGTCGACCGTGTTGAACAGGGCTGCCGTCGCCGGGGTCTGCTCGATCAGATCGGTGGCGGAGCCCCCGCAGTTCAGGCAGACGTCGACCTTGTCGGCCCAGGCGGCCATGTCATCCACGTGGGCGACGGGGGCTCCCTGGGTGGTGACCGAGGCCGGGTCGCGCCGGGTGAAGACGACGACGAGCTCCATGTCCTTGTTCTTGGTGATGGCCTGCTCGGCGCCACGGCCGAGATTGCCGTATCCGTTGATCGCTACCCTGATCATGGTTCCTCCTAGTGGATTCTCGCTACAGGGAGATCCTAGAGACGGACCGTGTTGCCGCCGTGTGACATATCGGGGAGTGGCCGAGTGCTGAGCGGCGGGCGTCCGGCCGGATCCATGCCTGTGGTGAAGGCGGATCACATCGACGCCACGGCACCCCCGGTCCGCGGGCAGCTGCTCCCTGTGCGCGCTACAACGGGCCGGGCCGGGAAGAACAAGCTTCTTCACGGCCCGGCCCGTTGCCAGCAGGTGTCAGTGCTGCTTGATGGTGACCTTGTCAACCGACAGGGTGACGGTCTCCGGCCCGGCCGAGCCGGACATGTAGGTGGTCAGGCCCACATTGCCGGCCTCATTGAGGGTCTTGTCGTTGTCGACGACCTCAACACCCCACTCGGCGGGCTCGGTGTTGCCGGCCCAGAGCTTGGCCTGGATGTTGGTCGACTCCGCACCGTCGACCACCATGCGCAGGTGGAGTGGCTGGCCGGCCGTGTAACCCTGCGGCAGCACGTAGCTGCCCAGCGAGGTCTCCCGGCCCTTGACCACGCGCGAGACCGTGATAACGGGGTTGCCGGCGCTGCCGACCCGAACCGTGGCCTGGTACTGGCCGGCCTTGGTCGAGCGAGCGGCGTAAGAGATGAACGCACCGTTGCCGGAGGGCACCGCGTCCAGGGAGAAGTCCACGACGGCGTCGGTGGAGGTCGACTTGATCTCGTCGGAGATGATCGACGCCGAGGAGCGCGGACCGGCCATGGCAATCCGGCCACTGGTGCCGTCGACGGAGAAGGCCGCTGCGTTCCAGGTCGTCTTCCAGGAACCGCCGGTGGCGGCCTTGCCCCAGCCACCGTTCACGCTGCGCTCGAAGGGGTCCTCCAGCAGAGCCTTGCCCTCGGGCTGCTTGTCCTTGTCCTTACCCTTGCCGGCGTTGTCCTTACCCTTGCCATCGCCCTTGTCCGGCTCGACCTGCTTGCCGGTGGCGGCGGTGTAGTGCTCGGCGATCTGTCGGGCGGACAGCGGTGTGCTGTAGACAGCGGCCTCATCAATGTCGGCCTGGATGTTGGTGTTGGAGGGCTGCCCGTTGACACCACTCAGGGCATCCCCACCGATACGCCAGTAACCGGAGTAGCTCTGCCCCTTGGTCATGGAGCCGTCGAAGGCGGCGAGGTTACCGTCCACATAGAGCATCGCGCCGGAGGTTGGGCTCAGCGAGGCCACGATGTGGTGCCACTGGCCGTCGTTGTAGCTCTTGGGCGTGGTGATGGTGGCGAGCTTGCCCGGGTAGAGCATGAAGCTGAGGGTGCCGTCGTCACGCATGTACACCATGCGGTCACGATTCCACGACTGGTTGGTCGCGGAGGAGCCATAGCTCATGATCGCCCCGCCCGAGGTCGAGCTGGTGCGCACCCACGCCTCCATCGAGAAGGCCGTGGGGGCCTGGGAGGCAACGCGCGTCGCGGCGTGCGACTTGTTATTGGCGTCCGAGGTCATGGTCAACGAGGCTCCGGAGCCCAGGACGGACCCGCCCCCGCGCTTGTAGGCCTTGCCGCGGATCGTCATGTTGCGCTCGGCCACGAAGTCCTCGGCCTTGTCACCGCTGGTCTCATCGAAGGACCAGTAGTGGGCGGCGCCGTCGGCCAGGACGCGGGCTCCGTACTTGCTCAGGCCCTGTCCCTCACCGGCCTTGACAGTCACCCAGTCGGAGGTCGTGGAGGCGCCCCACTGGTCGGTGACCTGAACCCGGTAGCGGTGAGTACTTCCGGGGTCGACGACGTCGGTGGCGCTGAGGTCGGGGCGCTCCCAGAAACCGGCGGTCACCGACTGGCTGGAGACCGGCTGGCCGTTCATGGAGTCACGGAAGACGTTGTAGGTCAGGGTCTTGTCATCACGGTCCCAGTTGGCCTTGAAGGACAGGGACACGACGCCGGCGCGCGGCGAGGAGCCGGAGACCTTGAAGGCACCGCCCTTGTCCATGGGGCCCTGCTTGTTGGGGGCGATGTCGCGGCGGGCGAAGCGCACCAGACCCTGCTGGGCAGTGCCGTTGACGGCCAGGAACTCACCGCCGTAGACGACGTACTTGTCATTGCCCTCGACGGTCCAGGTCGCCTGGACGGCGCCGGAGATCTTGCCCGGCGTGAAGTCGGGGTAGAAGTTGAGGTTCGTGGTGGCGTTCTGGCCGGCGTAGTTCTTGTAACCCCAGCCGTGGTTCTCCTCCACCGTTCCGGTGGCGGCGTTCGTGTAGGCCACCGCGTTGTGGTAGTGATACGCGACGTCGGGGAAGCCGCCGATGTTGGAGCAGTCGTGGGAGTGGCTGGCGGCGTAGACGACGTCGCCGGCGGGCAGGACGTCATAGGAGTCGCCGTGGCAGTCGGCCATGTAGTCGATGTCGCCGGTGACCCAGTTCAGGCGCATGACGCCCTCGAAGGTGCCCAGCCGGGAGTAGCTCGCCGCGTACAGGCCGTGCTCATCGGCCTTGACGCTCATGACGGAGGCCTCGGCGCCGGCGCCGCGAACCACGCTGGAGGCGTTGTTCTTGCGCAGGCTGCCGTCCTTCTCGAAGATGGCGATCCCGTGACCGGGCTTGTCGCTGCCACCGACGGACTCGAAGGCGCCACCGATGGCCACGGCCGAGCCGTCAACAGCCTCGACGATGCTGCGCACGTAGTAGTTGTCGATCTTCGGTGCGAAGTTCGTCAGCTGCTGGCTGCCCAGGTTGAGTGCCGCGACGCGCTGACGGGCCGAGGAGTTGATCTGGGTGAAGGCGCCACCGATGTAGAGGGTCTGTCCGTCGGGGGAGACGCTCAGGGCCTTGACGCTGCCGTTGGCCGCGGCGCCCAGCGGGGCGCGCTGACCGTCGGAGGCCCTGACCGCGCCAACGCGCCATGCGGTCTGGTTGTTCAGTGTGGTGAACTCCCCGCCCAGGTAGAGGGTCTGGCCGTCAGCGGAGGCGGCAATGGCGTTGATGGTGCCGTTGGTGGTGGGCGCCCAGTTGAGGATCTCACCGGTGTTGATGTTGTAGGCCATCGCGTTGCTGCGCGGGGACTCGTTCTGGCCGGCCGGCGATCCTGCCGGCCTGACCGCGGAGAACTTCCCGACGGCGTAGACGATGTCGCCGACCACGACCTGGTCCCAGACGATGCCATTGATCTGGGCGGTGGGCAGGGCGTCGGCGGAGACGGTGCTGGGAGTACCGGCGGCGCCGGCTGGGGCAGGGGCCGGGTCCGCGGCGGCAGGGGAGGCCGGAGCGAGCGTAACGGCACCGAGGGGAACGAGAGCCGCGGCCAGCAGGCCGCTCAGGAGTCGGCGGGGGAGCTTCACAGGTATTCCATTCAGAACATACTCAGATCACGGACACGCAACCTTACGAATGGCTGGTATTCCGCGCCCGACACGGGTCGACGGGCGGGCTCATCGTACACCGTCAACAACCTGCCCGCCCCCGTTTTGGTGCACACCACAGAGCAGGACAATTCCGCCACACACCGACCCTTCGTTCAAATCCCGCCATACTCCCGTAGTTTCAAGGATTCCGCAGCACCCATAAGTCTCCACGATTGGAACCATCTTCTGTATAGACACAACTCAGGTTGTTTTCAGCGCCGATTCACCTCATGTCACGACGAAGCAACGGTCAAGGCCTCCAACGGGGCCCCAAGCGGATCGTCCAGCACGCCAAGGCGCCGTCCGACGCTCACTTTCATGAGCAACGGACGGCGCCTTGATACAGACACACAGAAGGGTGGTCAGCACCCTCGGAGGACTCGTCCTGGGTCAGCCTGCGGACCCCCGGAAGGTGGCGGCTCCGTGGTCCGCACCCAGATCGACAACGACCTTGATATTTCCTCGCCCCTCCGCCGGGATGACGAAGGCTCGATTCACGGTCACCGTCTCACCGGCTGCGAGCTTGGCCGGCACCGCATCCGAGGCCGAGACGATCTCGGAGGCAGGAGTGCCAGCACCCTCGCCGTAGTTGACGGTGGTGGACAGCACGCTGGCCAGCGGCAGCTCCTGACTGGACCTGTTCGTCACCGTCACTGGGATCAGGACACCAGCACCTCCCACCTCGCCGGGACCGCTGGCGAAGTCCTTCGCCTGCATCTTCCCCAAGGAGATCACCAGATCCCCA
>ERZ773008.1962-NODE-1962-length-13967-cov-10.295428_pt1 | contig 13967 bp, 12 predicted proteins | sample MGYA00580664_ERZ773008 | MGnify/ENA primary metagenome ERZ773008 (study PRJEB29015, sample SAMEA2738016) | human oral metagenome | biome: human oral; feature: human-associated habitat; material: dental | place: China | collected 2048 ... | reverse complement strand
TCATCCCGTCCTCGAACCGCTACCAGCTGAAGCAGGGTGGCTGGAAGGACACCACACTCACCCTCGAGGCGAACCCGAACTACTGGGGCACTCCGGCCGGAACGAAAAACCTGGTGTTCTCCTACGTGGCTGACAACCAGATGTCGCAGTCGCTGCAGAACGGCGACCTGGACGTGATCCGCCCGCAGGCCACAACCGACACCGTCAAGCGGTTGCAGGGCATCGGTTCTTCCATCCAGATGGCCACCACCTCGGAGATGACATGGGAGCACCTGGACTTCAACTTCCGTGACAGCAACGTCTTCTCCGACTCCCAGGGCGGCAAGAAGCTGCGTGAGGCCTTCGCGTACTGCGTGCCGCGCCAGACCATCCTTGATCGACTCATCAAGCCGATCAAGGACGACGCGCAGCTGCTGAACGCCCGCGAGGTCCTGCCCTTCCAGCCGAACTACAAGGAAGTCACCTCCAAGTCCTACGACGGTCGCTACGACCAGGTCGACATCGAGAAGTCCAAGCAGCTGGTGGCGGAGAGCGGTGTCCAGACCCCGGTCAAGGTTCGAATCGGCTACAAGGCGGGCAACCAGCGGCGTACGGAGACCGTCGCGGCCATCCAATCTTCCTGCAAGGACGCCGGTTTCGATGTGGTGGACGCAGCCGCCCAGGACTTCTTCGAGAACGCGATCGTGAAGGGCGACTACGAGGTGGCGCTGTACGCCTGGGCCGGGTCCGGGCTCATCACCACCGGTCAGAACATCCAGGCGACCGGCAGGCCCCAGAACTACGGCCAGTACTCCAACACCAAGGTCGATCAGGCCTGGGACAAGCTGACCAACACCCTCGATTCCAAGGAGCAGGTGGAGCAGACTACGGTCATCGAGAAAGAGCTGTGGGACACGCTGTTCAACATCCCGCTCTACTCCCATCCCGGGGTGGTGGCGTGGAGTTCCAAGGTGCGCAACGTGAGGGTCACCGCGGCCCAGTCCACGGTTTCCTGGAACGCCTTTCAGTGGCAGATGCGTTGATGCAGAACTGATCTGCCGAGACGACCGAGGGGGTGGATGGCCGTGGCCATCCACCCCCTCGGCCGTTGGAGAGGGAGACTGAGCGTCCCAAAGCCTGGACCAGGACTGGCGCGGGGTTGCCTTCAAGTGCTCTATTATCTGGCGCTATGGGTCAGCCGGGCGTTGGCCCGGCAGCCTCCTGAAAAGGAACTTTCGTGATCAAGTACATTGCCAAACGCTTGGGAATCTCGTTGTTGGTTCTCCTGCTGGGCTCCTTGCTGATGTTCATTCTGGTGATCAACGCCGGTGACCCGCTGGCGGACCTGCGTGAATCGAACTCGCCCAACAGGGACAACCTGATTCGTCAGCGCACCCTCCTCCTGGGGCTCGACAAGCCCTGGTACGAGCGTTACCTGAACTGGATCGGAGGAGCCGCCAAGTGCCTGTACGGGCAGTGTGACCTGGGCACCGCGTCGAACGGTCAATCCGTCAACGCCCTGATCGCCTCGGCGGCCGGGGTCTCGATCCGGTTGGTGATCCTGGCCACCTGCCTGGCCATCATCACCGGTGTCATCCTGGGTATCCTGACCGCGATCCGGCAGTACAGCGGATTCGACTACGCCATCACGATGATGGCCTTCGTGTTCTTCTCCCTCCCGGTGTTCTGGTTCGCGGTGCTGCTGAAGCAGTACGCCGCCATCGAGTTCAACAACTGGATAGAGAAGGCCCGCTTCACGCCGTTGACGATAGTGGTGACAGCCCTGGTACTCGCCTTCATAGTCGCGGCGATCGTCGGCGGCCCGTGGAAGCGGCGCCTGATCACATTCGGTGCGCTGGCGGTGAGCTTCGCCGGGATCATGATCTACTTCGATGCCGTACGCTGGTTCCGTCGCCCCGCGGTCGGCATCCCGGTCTACATCCTGTTGGTGATTGGCATCGGTGCCCTGATGATCGTGCTCACCAGCGGTTTCGAGAACAAGAAGGTGCGCAACGCGGTGGGAGCCACCGCTCTGGTGAGCATCGTCGGCTATTCCGTGCTGCGCGGAGTTCTCTTGAAAAGCCCCTCCATTCCGCTGCTGCTCGGCCTGTTGGTCGTCGCCATCGGGGTCGGCATCGCGGCAGGTCAGCTGCTAGGAGGTTTCTCCAGGCGCCAGGCCAGCTTCGCCTCGGCGATCACAGGTCTGCTCGCCTCCTTGGCGGCGTTGATCGATCTCCTGCTCAGCAACTGGGCGGCCTACCTGGCCAAGGTGAGCCGCCCGATCTCAACCATCGGGGCGTCCACACCGAACCTGGAAACCACGTGGTGGGGTGAGACGATCGACGGCCTCACCCACCTGCTGCTGCCCACCATCGCCCTGACCCTGATCTCGATCGCCTCCTACACCCGCTACACGCGGGCCTCGATGCTGGAGGTCCTGAACCAGGACTACATCCGCACCGCCCGTTCCAAAGGCGTCTCCGAGCGCAAGGTCATCACCCGCCACGCGCTGCGCAACGCCCTGATCCCACTCGCCACCATCGTGGCCTTCGACTTCGCCAACCTCATCGGCGGTGCCGTCATCACGGAGACGGTCTTCGCATGGCAGGGCATGGGCACCCTGTTCAAGGAGGGTCTGCAGGCAGCCGACCCAATGCGGGTGATGGGCTTCTTCCTGGTCACCGGAACGGCTGCCGTGGTGATGAACATGCTGGCGGACCTCGCCTATGCCTTCCTCGACCCGAGGATCTCCCGATGAGCGCCAAAGAATCCGAGGAAAAAATGTCCGATCAGACCACGTCCGAGCAGACCAACCCGGAGCAGAACGCCCCGGAACCGGCCGACTACGACCTCGACGAGGACCTCGACAAGGCGGGCGACAAGTCCTATTCGCAGGGCTCGCTGGTGTGGCGCCGCTTCCTGCACCACAAGGGAGCGATGGTCGCCAGCGCCATCCTGATCCTGGTGATCCTGCTGGCCTTCTCCTCCACGGGGGTGGGTTTTCTGCCGGGGTGGTGGCCGAAGAACCACGTCGACCTCTACTCCTTTCCCCCGGGAAGCCCCAACGGAGAACCCACCCTGCGGTTGTGGCCGTTCACCCTGGGTGAGCATCCCTTCGGGCAGGACACCATTGGCAAGGACTACTTCGCCCTGGTGATGCAGGGCACCCAGAAATCCGTGATCATCGCCTTCATGGTGGGCCTGATCGCCACCGTGATCGGAACCCTCATCGGCGGCGCGGCTGGTTATTTCCGGGGCCGCATCGAATCCATCCTGATGCGTGCCACGGACCTGGTGATCATCGTTCCGCTGCTGGTGCTGGCCGCTGTGCTGGGGCGCATGGTCGACGGTGCGAACATCTACGTCCTGGCCTGCGTCCTGGGTCTCGTGGTGTGGACCGGGATGGCACGCCTGGTGCGCGGCGAGGTGCTCTCGTTGCGGGAACGCGAGTTCGTGCACGCCGCCAAGGCCATCGGCACATCTGACTGGCGCATCATCTTCCGGCACATCCTGCCGAACTGCATCGGCACCATTGTTGTGAACTCGACGCTGCTGATCGCCTCGGCCATCCTGTTGGAGACGGCGCTGTCCTACCTGGGGTTCGGTGTGCGTGCCCCGGAATCGTCGCTGGGTCTGCTGATCTCCCAGAACCAGGAGGCCATGGACACCCGGCCCTGGCTGTTCTGGTGGCCGGGCCTGTTCATCCTGACCATCGCCCTGTGCGTCAACTTCATCGGCGACGGCCTGCGCGACGCCTTCGACCCGCGGCAGCAGATGGACTGAGGGGAAAGAAAATGAGCACTGAAGTCAACGAGACCACTCCGTCCGCCGAAGAAATCGAGCCGGTACTCCAGTTCAAGGAACTGGACGTCAGCTTCCGAACCGAGTTCGGGCGGGTCCAGGCCGTCAAGGGCGTCAGCCTCGTGGTCAAGCCCGGCGAGGTGGTGGCCCTGGTGGGTGAATCCGGTTCCGGCAAGTCGGTCACCGCGACCACGGCCCTCGGCCTGCTGCCGAAGACCGCCCGTATCACGGGGGAGACGATGGTGGCCGACAAGGCCATCTCGAAACTCGGCCCCCGGCAGCTGCGTGGCCTGCGCGGCAACCGCGTGGCCATGGTCTTCCAGGAACCGATGACCGCCCTCAACCCGGTCATCAAGATCGGCGAGCAACTCACCGAATCAATGGAGGTGCACAACGTCGCCCACGGCGAGGTCGCCTGGCAGAAGGCGATCGACCTGCTCAACGCCGTCGGCATCCCGAACGCGGAACGGCGCGTCAAGCAGTACCCCCACGAGCTGTCGGGCGGCATGCGGCAACGCGTGGTGATCGCCATGGCCCTTGCCTGCGACCCCGAGGTGATCATCGCCGACGAACCCACCACGGCCCTCGACGTGACCGTGCAGGCCGACATCCTCGACCTGCTGAGGTCGCTGAAGGAGAAGCTGAACACCGGAATCCTGCTCATCACCCACAACATGGGCGTCGTGGCGGACATGGCGGACCGGGTCGCGGTGATGTTCAAGGGCAACATCGTCGAACGCGGTACGGCGGAGGAGGTCCTCCTCAACCCGCAGCACCCCTACACCAAGAAACTTCTGGACGCGGTGCCGCACCTGGGGGCGGGACACGGCCAGTTCGGTTCCGCACCGCACGACGTAGCCGAGGATGCCGAATCGGCACTCGATGTCAATGAACTGGTCGTGGAGTACAAACGCACCGGAAAAAGACCGTTCCGCGCCGTCGACGGCGTCACCTTCGACGTGAAACGCGGTGAGATCGTCGGCCTGGTGGGGGAGTCCGGCTCCGGGAAATCGACCATCGGCAGGGCGCTGCTGGGGCTGATCCCAGCCGCTGGGGGCAACGTGAAGGTGCTCGGCCAGGAACTGGTCCGGGGAACCGGCCCGAAGAAGGGCTCACGGGGGCGAAACCTGAAGGAGCTGCGGCGCCGCATCGGGGTGATCTTCCAGGACCCGGCCGCATCCCTCAATCCACGCCTGCCCATCGGCGACGTCATCTCCGAACCCCTGGAGGTGCACAGGATCGGGAACAAGGCGTCGCGGCAGAAGCGGGTCTATGAACTGCTGGAGGCCGTCGAGCTCCCGAGGAGCGCCTTCAACCGCTACCCGCACGAACTCTCCGGCGGTCAGCGGCAGCGCGTCTCGATCGCCCGCGCGCTCTCGCTGAGTCCGGACCTGCTGATCGCCGACGAGCCCACATCGGCCCTCGACGTCTCGGTGCAGGCCCAGGTGCTGGGAATGCTGACCGACCTCCAACGCGACTTCGGGTTCGCCTGCCTGTTCATCAGTCACGACCTGGCCGTCATCGACTCCCTCGCCCACCGGGTCGTCGTGATGCAGCACGGCAAGATCGTCGAGAAAGGGGCTCGCGCACAGGTGCTGCTCGACCCCCAGGAGGAGTACACCAAACGGCTCCTGGCAGCTGCCCCCGTCCCGAATCCCGTCGAGCAGCGCGAACGGCGTGAGGAACGTCACCGCCTGCTGGAGGCACTGGGCGACGAGGTCGTGGAAATCGACACCCGCGAACTGGACCAGTAGGGGTTTCCCGGCACGAGCTGGTCGATCCGGGGGGGAACCTTCAATCCCCCGATCCCATCAGCCTGTCGATGGCGCGGCGGTCCTTCTTCGTCGGGCGACCGGCGCCGCGGTCACGCTTGGCAACCGGGACGTTGAGGAACGCGGGACGTTCGGGGGAGTGGTCGACGTAGGCTTTCCGCGCGATGGGCGCACCGACCCGCTTGCTCAGCAACTCCACCACCTCGAACTCCCGCGTCCAGCCGGGCTCCTTCACGGTGACGCGATCCCCGGGCCTGACCGCGTGTGCCGGTTTGACGGGGTCACCGTTGAGCCGGACGTGCCCTCCTGTGACGGCCTTCGTCGCCAGCGAACGGGTCTTGAAAAGCCGGACGCTCCACAACCACACGTCGATTCGGGTCATGCGGAGATTCTAGGAGGCTCGCGGATGAGCACCGACCGGCAGGCTTCCGCGAACCGGGTGGTTCCGATACGGCCGGTTCAACCGGCTTCGGAAGGGTAAAGCTGGTTGAGCCGGGCCGCTACGAAGGAGCGGCCCGTGTCGAAACCACTTTGGTGGTTGAGTGACAGACCCGGCCACGGAGGCCTTGGTTTCGACTCGGCCGGCTCGCTGACGCTCGCAGGCCGGCTCAACCAACTTCGGGAAGGGTGTGCTCGCAGGCCGGTTCAGCCGGCTTCGGGTGGGGAACCCCTAGGCTGCGTGTGTGGACATTCTGAGCGACGACGGCGCCCTGGCCCTGGAGATGGCGGCCGCGGAGGCCGATCCGGATTCGCTCGGCGCCGCCGAGCGGATGCGGCAGCGTTTCCCACCGGAGCTGGCCGCCGCCGCCCTGACCCAGGTGGCCCTGAGGCGACGGGCCCGGGAAAAACTGCCGATGGCGGACCGGATGTTCTTCACCCCCGACGGGCTGGAGCAGGCGACCCGCTGGGTGGTGGCCCAGTGGCGGGCCGCCCTGTTCAAGGAGGCCGGGGTCACTGAGCTGTGGGACCTGGGCTGCGGCCTGGGGGTGGATGCGATGGCCTTCGCCCAAGCAGGGCTGAGGGTGCATGCCGTCGAGGTCGACCCGACGACCGCTGCCTTCGCGACGGCGAACCTCCGCGAATTGGATGCCAGGGTCATCGAGGGGCGCGCCGAGGACGTCGAGGTGCCGCCCGGGGCAGGAATCTTCCTCGATCCCGCCCGCCGCACCACCCGGGGGCGCACCTGGGACGTGAACCAGTTCACCCCGCCATGGTCCTTGGTGGAGAACCATCTGCGCGGCGATTGGCGCACCGCGGTCAAGCTCGGCCCGGGCCTGCCGAAGGAACTCATCCCGGAGCATGTGGCGGCGGCGTGGGTCTCGGCGGACGGCGACCTCGTCGAGACATCGCTGTGGAATTTCCTGGAAGCCGGGCCCCGAGCGGTCGTGATGCGCAGCGGTATGGTGCACACCCTGAGGTCCGGGGCAGATCCGCTGCCGGTGGGGTCGCTGGGGGACTGGGTCCACGAACCGGACAACGCGGTGATCCGGGCGGGGCTCGTCGCGGAGGCCGCCCCCGCTGCCCGACTCTTGGCCCCGGGCGTCGCCTACGTCACCTCCGATGCCCCGATCGCCAGCCCCTTCGTGACCGACTTCCGGGTTCTCGAGGTCCTCGACTACGACCTGCCCATCCTCAAACGCTGGGTGAAGGCCCACAGGATTGGGAGCCTGGAGATCAAACGCCGAGCCATCGACGTCGATCCCGCCGCCCTGCGGAGACAGCTGAAACCGAGGGGCGACTCCCACGCCACCATCATTCTCGCCCGCACCCAGGACGGTGCCCGAGCCATCGTCGTGAGCCGGCACAGCTGATTGGCCCCGGATTGCGTGCCCGAACATTTCGGGGAACGGTTGGGTCGTCGCAACCCACGCTGTCCTCCCGGTCGTTGACGCCGACCCAACGTCGGCTGCTGCGTCAGTCGGAACGCATCCAGGGGACCGCCGTCTCGCTCGCCCCGGAGCGCGGACCCGACGGGTTTACCATGGATGTTCTTGCGGCTGCAGCGGATGTCAGTCGTCGTACCTTGTTCAATCAGGTGGGCGATGAGATGCCGGTCATCCTCGGCCCGGTCAGCCTTGAGTTCGGGCCTGCCCAGGCCACAGGTTCGTTGTTCCGGGAGCACTTGGGAACTCCGAATCCATGACCTGACGCAGGCGCCGCTTTTTCTGCTGAGTGACACCTCGGTGAGAGAGCCCACTCAGTCGGTGCAGCGGGGGATCCGCACACACATGGCGAGAGAATCGAAGGTGGCGGAGGCGGCGGCCAAGCGGATGTGGGGAGTCCTTCGGTAGGCGGCTCGGTGACGACTAGGCCTGCTGGTGCAGATCACCAGCGCCAGCGTCGCCTGTGGGTTTCACGCCGGGGACCCGCTGATGATCACCGCCACGTGCCGGATCGCCCGTGACCGCCAGGTGGCGGCGGCTACCTCCCCGAGGGCACCTTCGTCCCGCGCCGGCAGCCCGGTGCCCTCATCACCGAGGCCAACGCCGTCGTGACCCGGGTGGTCCGGCTGGCGACGACGGGGAAGCTTGAGGCCGTCGACGGCACTCTGCTGCGACCCGAGGGTGATTCGGTGGTCTATCTCATCTCGGATTTGATACTGCCTAGCCTCTTTGCCGCCGACTACAAGGTGTTGGAGGTCCTGGATCACGTGGTTGGGACTCTGCGATGCTGGGTGGAGGCCACAGGTTCAGGAGCCTGGAGATCAAACGCCGAGCTATCGATGTGGATCTGACTGTGCTGCGTCGCCGCCTGGGACCCAGGGGCGACGCCCGCGCCCCCTGTCCCTGACCCGGAACGCTCGGGGAGCCAAGGTCGTCATTGTTGAACGGGAGTATCCGATTAGCGGTGTAGGTGGTGTTTTCTTCTGGTGGGTGCTGGCTGCGGGCGTGCGGTCAGCGAAGGTGTTGGCGAGGGTGTTCAGGGTGGGCTTCCAGCGCCATGTCCCGGCGGGTCTGTCCGGTGCCCTTGGGGTCCAACGATCTCGCGGTCAGGTAGAGCGTCTTCAACGCGGCCTGCTCGTTCGGGAAGTGACCGCGGGCGCGAACGGCCCTGCGGAGACGAGCATTCAGGCTTTTGATCGCGTTCGTAGATCACAGGACCTTGCGGATCTCGATGTCGTGGTCCAGGAGCGGCACGAACTCGGTTCAGGCATTGCGCCAGAGCCGGATCATCGCCGGGTAGGCCTTGCCCCACTTCTCAGCGAACTCCTCGAACGCAGCCTCGGCAGTCGGGGTTTCGTGGATCGGTTTCAGGTTCGCGGCGATCTCGGGCCAGTGCTTCTTGGACGTGTAGCCGAAACTGTTGCGCAACAGGTGGGTGAGACAGGTTTGGACCTTCGCTTGGCCGAACACTTTCCCGATGCTGTCCGGCAAGCCTTTGAGCCCGTCGCAGACCATGAAGAACACGTCCTTGACACTGCGGTTCTTCGGCTCGGTCAGGCAGTTGAGGCCAGAACTTCGCCGATCCCCCTATCGCTGTTGCCTGGTCAGATCCCCAAGATGTCCTTGTGGCCGTCCAGATTGACACCGATCGCGGCGTAGTAGGGCTGGTTACGGACCTGCCCGTCACGCACCTTTGATGACGATCACGTCAATGGAGATGGCTGCGTGGATGGGCTCCAAAGGGCGGGTCATCCACGTGTTCATCTCGTCGCCGACCGGGTCGGTGATCCGGCTGATCGTGTCCTTCGACACCGAGGTGCCGTAGACCTCGGCGAAGTGGGCGGCGATCTCACCGGTCGTCAACCCCTTTCGCGAACAAACTGGGGACCATCTGGTCCACCTCCGGCAAGCGGCGTTGACGCTTCTTGGTCAACTGCGACTCGAAGATCCCATCGCGGTCCCTGGGCACCTCGATCTGGATGACACCCACATTGCCGGTGACCACCGTCCTAGACCGGGTGCCGTTACGGGAGTCGCCCCTCCTGCGGCCGACGGGATCGTGCTCGTCGCAGCCCAGATGCTCGTTGAGATCCTCGTCCAGGGCGGCTCCGACGACCTGCGCCGTCAACGCCTTCAGCGGACCATCGGGACCGGTCAGGGCAATACCGGCGTCCTTGGCCTGAGGCACCATCTGCGCGATCACCTCACGCTGGGCCTTGCCCAACTCTGCCAACCCCACCGGCGGTGGTGGTGTTGGGGTCACAGTCCCCAGTCTGGCCGACCCCACCGCCAACGAACTGCTACTGGTGGTTGTCACGGTCATGATGACTCCTCCTGCCCTGGCGGGCGATGAAGCCAGTCACACCATTTCCAGGACAGTCCCTGGTGGCACGAACCGTGGGGAACCGAGCGAACAAGTGGTGGAAGCAGCATCCCGACCCGCCCCGGGTGGCATCAACCGCGAGGGACCCATTCATTTCTCCTGGGCCCCCGGAACCCCGTCAGACCAGTGTTCTCATTCGGCGCGCGTAGGTTCGCGACAACAAGTACCAGCGGACGGAGTCGTCCCAACGCCCACCGTGCAGAAGATCCTGCAGATGAACCGGAAACGTTTTGCCTGGACGGCCTGCGTCACGGCGCTGGCGTTGGTGATCAGCGCCGTCGCCGTGGCACAGCGGTGGCTTCGGGACACACGGATGTCCCACCGGAACATCACACAACATCACCGATCCACCTGATGCCCGTCCGGTCCACAACGCGCTTCCCCTTGACTCCGCGTATGGCTTCGACCTAGTGTCTGGCCTCATGGAACATCCCCGCATGATGCAGCTCGGCGCGCACTTCACCGCCTCTGCATGCCGGTGTTCCCACCCGGTCCGTCAGTTCTGACGCACCCGGAAATCCGGATCGCCCCGGAGTTTTCGTTTTCACTGCGCACTCGTAGTCCTCTGCGTTTTCCGGCAGTCGTCGCAACCTGACCCGTCACGCCCAATTGATGGTCAACGATCCTCACCCTGAACAAGGAGTACCCATGCCCATTTCCCGTCGCCACATCCTGGGTGGCACATTCGCGTCGTTGGCCCTGGCCTTCACCGCTTGTTCCGGGGCATCGCCCGACCCGGTCGCCTCCTCCGGGACCGGGTCGACCGGCAACGGACAGTTCCGAACCCTCGACCAGATCAAGTCCTCCGGCACCGTCAGGATCGGGGTTTTCAGCGACAAGGCCCCCTTCGGGTATATCGATGCCGACGGCAAACCCGCGGGCTATGACGTGGTCTACGCAGAGAGAATCGGCAAGGACCTCGGCGCGAAAGTGGACTACGTTCCCGTCGAGGCCGCTTCCCGGGTCGAGTTCCTGCAGACCGCGAAGGTGGACATCATCCTGGCGAATTTCACCATCACACCGGAACGTGGGGAGAAGGTGGATTTCGCCAACCCCTACATGAAGGTCTCCCTCGGGGTGGTCTCCCCGGACTCGGCACTGATCACGGAGGAGCCCCAGCTGGCCGGCAAGAAGGTCATCGTGGTCAAGGGCACCACGGCCGAGGCCTGGTTGGCCAAGAACCACCCGGAGATCGAACCTGACAAGTACGAGCAGTACAACGACGCCACCAGCGCCCTGGCAGACGGCCGCGGGGATGCCTGGGTCACCGACAACACCGAGGCCCTCGCCTGGGCGATCTCCAGCGACGGTTTCACAGCGGGTATCACGGCTCTCGGTGACCCCGACAGCATCGCTGGTGCCGTCACCAAGGGCAACGGGACGCTGCTGTCCTGGCTGAACGAACACTTGGTCACCCTCGGCAAGGAACAGTTCTTCCACGCCGACTTCGAACAGACCCTGCGACCCGTCTACGGCGATTCGGCGTCCGCGGAGGAACTGGTGGTCGAGGGAGGCCAGCTCTGAGCATGAAGAGCGTCACCGGCGAGGAGCTGACATGAACTGGGGCATCGTCTTCAGTTCGGCCCCCGTCTACGCCGAGGCGGCCCTGCTCACGGTGCGGGTCGCGCTGTTCGGAATCGTCGGGGCTCTATTCGCCGGAATCTGCTGCGCCGTGGCGCAGCACTTCCGCATCCCCGTGGCCCGCCATCTGGCAGCCGCGTACGTGGAGATCTCGCGCAACACCCCGCTGCTGGTACAGCTGTTCTTCCTCTACTACGGACTACCGAAGCTGGGCGTGAAACTGGATCAGGAGATCTGCGCCATCATCGGACTCACATTCCTGGGCGGCAGTTTCATGGCGGAGACGCTGCGGAGCGGGCTGGATGCGGTGGAGCCGATCCAGCTGCAGTCCTCCCTGAGCCTCGGCCTGACACCATGGCAGGCAATGCGGAGGGTGATTCTTCCGCAGGCCGTCGCCATCAGCATGCCGGGTATCACGGCGAACCTGGTGTTCCTGGTGAAGGAGACCTCCGTGGTCAGCATCATCGCTTTACCAGATCTGGTGTTCAGAGCAAAGGAACAGATCGGGTCGAAATACCAGACCTCCGAGGCCTTGCTGCTGCTCGTCGTCTGCTACCTGCTCATCCTGCTCCCAGTCTCGCTGGGCGCCGGTTTCCTGGAGAGGAGGTTGCGCCGTGCGACGTTCGGGGATTGAGCTGCTCCTCCAAGGACGAAACTTTCTGCGGCTTCTCGAGGGGCTGTGGGTCAGTGCATCCATCGCCCTGATCGCCATGGCCTTCTCGATCGTTCTCGGCATCGGGCTGGGCATCGTCATGACGTCACGGAACCCGGTGGTGAAGCTGTTCACCCGCATCTACCTGGAGGTGGTGCGAATCATGCCGCAGATCGTGTTGTTGTTCCTGGTGTTCTTCGATCTGGCCCGCTATCTCGGCGTCAACCTCGACGGCCAGGCGGCCGCGATCGTCGTGTTCACGCTGTGGGGCACGGCCGAAATGGGCGACCTGGTGCGTTCCGCCATCACGTCGATCCCGAAACACCAGTACGCCAGCGCGCAGGCGCTCGGCCTGACCCCGTGGCAGGTGCAGCGCCACGTCGTGCTGCCCCAGGCGGCGCGTCGCCTGCTCCCGACCACCATCAACCTGACCAACCGCATGATAATGACCACTCCCCTGGTGGCTCTCATCGGTGTGGTCGAGGTGCTGAAGGTCGGTCAGCAGATCATCGATGTGAACCGTTTCACCCATCCCGACGGTGCCTTGTGGATCTACGGCACCGTGCTGATCATGTATTTCGTCGTGTGTTTCCCGATCTCGTGGGGTGCTCGGCGTCTCGAGAGGAAGTGGGCCACCACATGACCCCGATGTTGCGAATCTCCGGTCTGGGAAAGAACTACGGGGATCTCCGGGCCCTGGACGGAATCAACCTGGAGGTCTCCCCCGGCGAGGTGATTGCCGTCGTCGGCCCCTCGGGCTGCGGGAAGTCGACGCTGCTGCGTTGCCTCAACGGCCTGGAGGCGATCACGGACGGCACCGTGGAACTGGACGGTGTCGTGATCACGGATCCGGGGACGCGCTGGACCGAGATCCGGCAGCGAGTCGGGATGGTGTTCCAGAGCTACGAGTTGTTCCCGCACCTGAACGTGATGGACAACCTGCTGCTCGGCCCTCGTCTGGTGCAGGGGCGCAAACGTGACGGGGCCGTGAAAGAGGCCACGGAGCTGTTGGAGCGTGTCGGGCTCGCCGAGAAGGCGAGCTCGCTGCCGCGCGAGCTGTCGGGAGGTCAGAAGCAGCGGGTCGCGATCGTGCGAGCGTTGATGATGCACCCAGAGCTGCTGCTGCTCGACGAGATCACCGCGTCCTTGGATCCGGAGATCGTCCGTGAGGTCCTCGACGTGGTGCTGGAACTGGCCGCCGATGGCATGACCATGCTCATCGTCACCCACGAGATGCCCTTCGCGCGGGCGATCGCAGATCGGGTGGTACTGATGGATGCGGGGCGGATCGTCGAGATCGCCACGCCGGAGAAATTCTTCACCGCTCCCGAGACGGAACGCGCACGGGCTTTCCTCAAGACGTTCGAGTTCGGCTCCGTCCGCCACCGGAAGAGCTGACGAGGTGTCGCGGACCGGGGCCTCTTGCGCATGACGGTTCTCAGCCGCGTCGTTCAGAGACCGACCACGGTGCTCGTGAAAACCTCTGCCCGGCGTTCACCGCACACCACAGTCACTTTTCACGGACCGTTTCCGCATCCTTCCAGAAGAACCCCAGATACGGGCTCTTCACAGGAGTGAGTGGATCAGGGGTCTGAATCCGCCGGCGTCGACTGGGCGGTGGGCAGAGCAATTGATGATGTTGCGGAATCCTCGGGCTGTGCCGCGCAGATGTTCCAGCAATGGGCCTCGTTTCCTGAGGTAGAAGCCCGCCGATCAGAGGGTTTCACGCAGCGCGCGCAACCGTTTGAGGGTTTCCTCGCGACCCAGGATCTCCATGGATTCGAACAGCGGCGGCGACACCTTGGCCCCGGTCAGTCCGACCCGCAACGGCCCGAAAGCAAACTTCGGTTTGATGCCCAGCCCGTCGACGAGTTTCTCCCGCAGCCCGGCCTGGATCGATGCGGCGTCGAAGGGCA
>ERZ773008.1957-NODE-1957-length-13979-cov-28.468113_pt1 | contig 13979 bp, 15 predicted proteins | sample MGYA00580664_ERZ773008 | MGnify/ENA primary metagenome ERZ773008 (study PRJEB29015, sample SAMEA2738016) | human oral metagenome | biome: human oral; feature: human-associated habitat; material: dental | place: China | collected 2048 ... | reverse complement strand
AATCATTCAAACGTAGAAAATTCTGCCGCTTTACGGCTGAAAAAATCCAAGAAGTTGATTACAAACAAGTTGATTTGTTGAAAGACTTCATCTCTGAAAACGGCAAAATCATCCCTGCCCGCATTACTGGTACTAAAGCACACTACCAACGTCAGTTGGCTACTGCTGTAAAACGTGCCCGTTTCCTGGCTCTGTTGCCTTACACCGACCAACACAAATAATTTTGGAGTTTAAATCATGCAAATTATTCTGTTAGAAAAAATCGGCGGTCTGGGTAACTTGGGTGACATCGTTACCGTTAAAAACGGTTACGCACGCAACTTCCTGATCCCTGCCGGTAAAGCAAAACGTGCAACCGAAGCCAACATGAAAGAATTCGAAGCACGCCGCGCTGAATTGGAAGCCAAACAAGCTGAAATCTTGGCTGATGCTAAAGCACGTCAAGAAAAATTGGAAGGCCAAACCATTACTGTTGCTCAAAAAGCCGGTGTTGATGGTCGTCTGTTCGGTTCTGTTACCAATGCCGACATCGCTGAAGCGATTGTTGCTGCCGGTATCCAAGCTGCTAAAGCAAACGTACGTCTGCCTAACGGTCCTTTGAAAGCTGTTGGCGAGTACGAAGTTGAAGTGGCTCTGCACACTGACGCTGTTGCTAAAATTACCGTTGCTGTTGTTGCAGCCGCTGAGTAATTGATTCATTCAAGGCCGTCTGAAAATCAAGGGTTTCCTTGGATTTCAGACGGCCTTGTCTATGTGCTTGAGCCGAAGCAAATCAGTGCCGAGTTGTTTATATTTTTGTCTGATTAAAAAGTATGGCAGTTGGCATAGAGAAATGATGTGTTGGACGAATATTCTTTCGTATTCGGATTTATCATAGTATTTTAATAAAGAGATTATTTATGAATAAAATCAAAATCTTTGGGATGGGTCTGGCTGCTTTGGCTCTGGCTTCATGTAGTACCCCGCAAAAGCCTGCTGTTGATACGGCAAAACCGGTTGAGCCTGTTTCTTCTGCAAAACGCCCTGTATTTGATGCTGCGGCTGAATCTGTTGCCAGCAGCGGTTTCAATGAGAACGTCAATGTTCAGCAGTTTATCCAATATGAAGTGAAAAACCGCCGTTTCAGTGCGGAAGAATTGCGTAACTTCTTCAATGGCGTGGTGTATAAAGGCAATATTATTACCATTATGTACCGCCCAAGCACTTCGCGTCCTTGGTATGAATTCCACACCGGTAACTCTGGTGAGGCCAAATTTAATGGCGGCAGACAATTCTATGCGGCAAACCGTGCCGTAATCGATGATGTGGCACGCAAATACGGTGTACCTGCCGAATTGATTGTGGCGATTCTCGGTATCGAAACCAATTACGGCAAAAATACGGGCAGCTTCCGCGTTGCCGATGCCTTGAGTACATTGGCCTTTGATTATCCACGCCGTGCCGAGTTCTTCCAAAACGAGTTGAGCGAACTTTTGCAGATGGCAAAAGAAGAAAAAGAAAATGTCTTTGACTTCAAAGGCAGCTATGCCGGTGCAATGGGTATGCCGCAATTTATGCCTTCAAGCTACCGTAAATGGGCGGTGGACTATGATGGTGATGGTCATCGCGATATTTGGAATAATGTCGGCGATGTGGCGGCTTCTGTCGCCAATTATATGAAACAGCATGGCTGGCAGACCGGCGGTAAGATGGTTGTGCCGGTAAGTCTGACGATTACCCCGCACTTGCAGGCGATTATCGATGAGAAAACTGCCTTGACGCGCACTGTCGCAGATTTCAAAGCTTTGGGTGTCGTGCCTCAAGCTGCTGTTGCGGATAATGAAAAGGCTGTATTGTATGCTTTGGAGACCAGCCCGGGCGTATTTGAATACTATTTGGGCCTGAATAACTTCTACACAGTATGGCAATACAACCACAGCCGCATGTATGTAACAGCGGTACGCGATATTGCGAATGCAATCAATAACAATGGACTGTAAGCTGTAAGAAAGCCACCCGTTTGGGTGGTTTTTAAATATTGAGGATTTGTAAGGGGGTTAAGCCATCAGTCTGATTTTCATGGCGTAACGTTTTTTGCTGTGTCCTGAAACAAATTGTCCGCCTCGGGTAGGGGATAAAAACGCATTGCCTTCTGCGGTTGGTTCTGCACAAGTATATTGGCCGTTTCGATCGCTCCAGAGGGCATACACAGGCAGATTGTGGGTGCGGATATCCAGTTTCAAGCCGTCAAATGCAACGCGTGCATCCTGGTCGGAGGAAACAAATTCGGTATGGGAGATATAGTCGGCATCGTATGGTGCGCCGTTGAAATCAAACTGTGTACCGACGGCGGTAAAGTAGGGGTGGAATCCCGGAGACGTGCGGACGGGCGATTCACCGTAATTGCAGACGGTTAGGATGGCGATGGCTTCATTTTCGTTGGGCAGGCTGTAATCAAGCAACCATTCGACGTGTTCATAGCCTTTTTCTGTACTGATTAATTTCAAGCCGATATCCGATTCATTTTGATGACGGATTTCCCAGTCTGAAGTTCTGCCGAAACCATGTTGGGCCAGATGATTTTTGCTGTCCGGTCCGAATTGGGGTAAGCAGACGTGCATGCCGCCGCGTAATTTTGTGTCATCGCCCACTTGAACGCTGGTTTTCGGAAATAAGACTTCCCGTCCTTTTAGAATCAGGGAATCAATGTATCCGCCCATTGTATTGACTTGCATAGTGGCTGATTGGTTGCGTAGTATGATTTCAGACATAATGATTCAAACTTCAAATTGTTTATCATTTGTGTAGTATTCTAACATTGCGATGACATGCTGTCGCCGTCGGCTTGATAGAAAATCCTTAATAAAAATCAAAAAAATGCTAGAATATATGCCATTTTCTGAGGCCGTCTGAAGAGCGGATAATCCTTTTCAGACGGCCTTCCGATTTATTTCCCGTAGAGAAACAACATGGCTTATCAAGTTCTTGCACGAAAATGGCGTCCGAAAACCTTTGCCGATTTGGTCGGTCAGGAACACGTCGTCAAAGCCCTGCGCAACGCGCTGGACGAAGGCCGTCTGCACCATGCCTATCTGCTGACAGGAACGCGTGGTGTGGGTAAGACCACGATTGCCAGGATTTTGGCCAAGAGCTTGAACTGCGAAAATGCCGTGCATGGCGAGCCATGCGGTCAGTGTGAAAGCTGTACGCAAATCGACAGCGGCCGTTATGTGGATTTATTGGAAATCGACGCGGCATCGAATACCGGTATCGACAATATCCGCGAAGTGTTGGAAAACGCACAATACGCGCCGACTGCGGGTAAATACAAAGTCTATATCATTGACGAAGTGCATATGCTTTCCAAAAGCGCGTTCAATGCCATGCTGAAAACTTTGGAAGAGCCGCCTGAGCACGTTAAATTTATTTTGGCGACCACCGATCCGCACAAAGTCCCCATTACCGTATTGAGCCGCTGTTTGCAGTTTGTGTTGCGCAACATGACAACCCAGCAGGTTGCCGAGCATTTGGCGCATGTCTTGGATCGTGAAAACGTTCCGTATCAGCCGCAGGCTTTGCAACTTTTAGGACGTGCCGCCGCCGGTTCGATGCGCGATGCGTTGAGCCTTTTGGATCAGGCGATTGCCATGGGTTCGGGTAAAGTGGCCGAACAAGATGTCCGCCAGATGATCGGAGCAGTCGATAAACAATATTTGTTTGAATTGCTTGAAGGAATCATCAATCAAAACGGTGAGGCATTGCTAGAAAAAGCTCAGGAAATGTCCGCTAGAGCGATTGGTTTTGACAGCGCATTGGCAGAATTGGCCATGCTGTTGCAACGTTTGGCTTTGATTCAAACCATTCCTTCCGCCTTAGCGAATGACGACCCTGAGCGTGAAACTTTGCTGCGATTAAGTCAGGCTTTGAGTGGCGAGCAGGTTCAGCTTTATTATCAATGTGCTATTCATGGCAAACAGGATTTGCCGCTGGCTCCGGATGAGTATGCCGGTTTTGTCATGACGCTTTTGCGCATGCTTGCATTTGCGCCGTTGGCCGCTTCGGGTTGCGATACGCAAAGTCAGATTGAACACACGGATTTGCATTCCGACCATCAGAAAGCTGAGGCCGAAAAAAAGCCTTTTCAGCTGCCGAAATCTGAGCCGATAGCAGCATCGGCGGTTGAAAAGGAAGCTGTTCCAAGCAAACAGGATACCGTTGAAAGGCCGTCTGAAGAAACTATTCAGTCTGCACAACAACAGGCGGATGTACCGCCTTGGGAGGAAATGCCGAGCCAAGTATCGGAAGAAACGCCTCAAACACAAACGGCGCAAATACAAGAAACTGCGGAACCATTGCCTGTTGCAAAAGTTCAGACGGCCTCTGAGCCGGAAGAATATCCGCACATGGATGAGGAAATTCCACCTCCGTATTTTGATGAAGCATATACATATGAAGATTCACACCGTGCTGATGTGATGGAAGTGCCGCAGCCGGTTGCGTCTGTTGAGCCTGAAGAAGAGGAGGGGGATGAAGAAGAGCTTCAGTTCGCTCCTTTGCCTGAATTTAGAACTGAGAATTGGCACAGTATCATCGAACGCTTTGCCCGTAAATTAGGCGCGGCGCAGATGTTGGCGCAAAATGCGGCATGGACAAGTTATGATGCGGAAGCAGGATTAATCATGCTGTCGTTGACGGATGAGGCCAAAGCCACTGCCAATAAAGAGCGACTGGATAAAATCTGCCAGACGTTGAGCGAGGCCTACCATCTTGGCAATTTAAGGCTGCAAACCGAGCCTTGGCAGGATGATAAAGGCTGGGAAACGCCGGTTATGCGTCGCAAACGTATTCAAGAAGAAGGGCGGCAGCAGGCGCAAGATTTGCTGGAAGCGGATACAACGGCGCAGAAAATCTTGCAAACCTTTGAAGCACAATGGCTGCCGGATTCTTTAGAGTTGGCAGGACATTCTTAAAATACTGATATACAAGGCCGTCTGAAAGGCAAGAGCGTTTTTCAGACGGCATGAGTGAAATCCATTTATTCAAACCCATAGGAGTAAAACATGTTCGGAAAAGCCGGATTAGGCGGCCTGATGAAACAGGCTCAACAAATGCAGGAAAACATGAAAAAAGCACAAGCCAAGCTGGCTGAAACTGAAGTTGAAGGCGAAGCAGGCAATGGTTTGGTGAAAGTTGTGATGACGTGTTCACACGTTGTCCGCAAACTTGAAATCAGCCCTGATTTGATTCAAGAAGCCGCTGACGACAAAGAAATGCTGGAAGATTTGGTATTGGCCGCCATCAATGCCGCTTCTGAAAAAGCCGAAGAAACGACCAATAAAACCATGGGTGCATTTACCCAAGGCCTGCCGGCAGGCATGGGCGATTTCTTCCGCTAAACCCGCGCAGCAAAGCAAACAAAGGTCGTCTGAAACACCAAAAATCAGTTTCAGACGACCTTCGTATTATCTGTTTTGCAGATTGAAATCAACATATCGGCAGTTATTCGGCCGCAGGCATATTGAGTGTTTATTGCATTCAAATCTGCTCAATCAATATTAAAAACCAACCGATACACCAAACAAAATGAAACCGTCTCTTCCCATCCGCTCACTTCTTTTAAGCTGTATTTTCGCCGCAGCAAGCGCAAACAGCTTTGCCGCCGAAACTGTCATCACTTCTCCGGACAAGCAGTTCAGCATCAAAAAAGTCTGCAACCACAAAACCCAAGAATGCTCTTTCTACGCGGGTAAAAAAGCCATCGAAAAAAATCTTCCCGAAAACAGGACAAGCTATAAATGGCTTGGCAATACCTTCGTATTAAGAACCAGCTTCGGGTCGTATGATTCCTATACCACCTTCGCCGACCGTACCCACAAGCCCCATATGCTTTCTTCCGTCATCGCCACCGACAGCAAAACGCAATGCGCCGTAACCGCAGATAATAAAGGCGTGTCTTTCTACTTGCTGTTCCGCGACAAACCCGTCAAATTCATTGCTGCAAACGACAAAAAATTTGGCTTCCCTCAAGATGTTGCCACGCTGGAATCCGTCCTCGAGGTAGAGTTCAAAGGCAAGAAAGTCCACATGATGTATATAAACAAAGCCGAACGCAATGTCTCGGTCGTTTTAGACAATCCGTGTGTGAAATGATGTGCCAAATTTGATGGACAAAGGCCGTCTGAAAAGATGCCGTTTATTCAAAAAACGAAACAGCCCGAAACCTGATTGAAAAAGGTTTCGGGCTGTTTGCACCTGTTCGCCAGACGAAGTGAGTAGGGCGCAAGGCGTGCCAGTTTGGTGGATAGAGACCTTGGCAAAGGTCTTATGAGGATTCAGGACTTTCTTTGGAAAAGAACAATGGCTCCTTATTGATGTAAAAAAAGCCTGAACAGAAGTTCAGGCTTTTTAAATTTGGCTCCCCGACCTGGGCTCGAACCAGGGACCTGCGGATTAACAGTCCGTCGCTCTACCGACTGAGCTATCGGGGAATGGGGCGTATTATAATGGCTGGAAAAAATGTGTCAATCAATATTTTTAAGAAAATGGTGCAAAATATTTCAAATGTTTGAATGTTAAAAATATTTTGTAATCAAGTTTCACATGCTTTCCAGCCGTTTCAGACGGCCTTTAGTATTTGGCGTTAACCAATTTGCCGTTTTGGAACACTTGCTGCTGCATTACCGTGCCGTTGTAGGCGTAAGTGGTTAACGAGCCGTTGCTTGGCGTGGCGCGGAACTGCATCAGTTGGTTGCGGCTGAGGACGTAGGGGTCTGTGCGTTTTTGGCTGTTGTCGCTGTAAAAGTCTTGGACAACGTATTCATTGTTGCGTTTGCTGATCAGTTGGCGATGGAAGCCGCCTTTGACTGCGCTGTTGCTGGGTGTGCCGTGTGCATCGAAATAGGTCACGATTTGTTCTTCTGAGATACGGATGCCGTCTGAATCCGTATCTTTGGTGGTTTTGTCCAAGCCGACAGGGATGTTGATGGATGTACCCAAGCCGACGTGGCGGCCGATGCTGGTGCCGACGCCTAAGCCGACGGAAACGCCGGGCGTGCCGACTGTACATGCGCTGAGTGAAGCGGCCAAAAGGGCAGGCAAGAGAACTTTTTTCATAATGTGTATCCTTGGAATAAGAAATGTTTGTAATGTGGGAAGTATAGTATTTTTGTAGGGTGGCTGGTGTTAGTATTGGTAAAAGGGCGCAATGCCGTCTGAAGAACAAGATAGAAACGGATATATCATTCTGGTGTAGAATGTGCCGAAATAATGATTTAATAAGAATGTGAATGAATAATGAAAACTTTGAAATTTACGAAGATGCACGGCTTGGGCAATGATTTTATGGTCGTCAATGCCATCAATCAGGACTTTGATCCGTTGGCTGCGCCGCTTGCCCAATGGGCAGACCGCTATCGCGGCGTGGGATTTGATCAGTTTTTGGTGGTGGAGAAGCCTTCTTCTGATGCGGTCGATTTTCGGTATCGTATTTTCAATGCGGATGGTCGAGAGGTAGAGCAGTGCGGCAATGGTGCGCGTTGTTTTGCGCGTTTTGTCGCGGATAAGGGTTTGACGGATAAAACGGAAATCTTGGTCGAAACGGCAAAAGGGATTATTGTGCCGAAGCTGTTGGATAACGGTTTGGTTACCGTCAATATGGGTAAACCGCGTTTCATGCCGTCTGAAATTCCGTTTGTGCCTGCACATGGTGAAAATGAAGATGCGCTGACACATATTGTCTTGGTCGGTTTGGAATCTGTACCGGTAAGCTGCGTGAATATGGGTAATCCGCATGCGGTGATTTTGGTAGATGATGTTGAAACCGCACCGGTGGAGCATTGGGGCAGCACTATTGAATCGCACGAGCAGTTCCCTGAACGGGTCAATGTCGGCTTTTTGCAGGTTGAAGATGAGTTGTCAGTCCGCCTGCGCGTGTTTGAACGCGGGGTGGGGGAAACTCAGGCTTGCGGCACTGGTGCGTGTGCGGCTGTGGTGGCCGGCGTGCGCAATGGCTTGCTGAAAGCGGGTGTGCCTGTGCGTGTTACTCTGCCTGGCGGCGAATTGTTTATCAGTTGGGAAGAAGGTGGCGATGTACAAATGACCGGCCCTGCTGAAACTGTTTTTGAAGGCGAGTTGCAGTATTCATGATGGTTTCTTTGGATTTTTGGATTGCCATCGCGTATGCTGCGGTATCGTTGGCGTTTATTTTTCGCGCGCAGCGGTTTCAATGGCTTTGGGCTGCGGTGTTGTTGTGGCTGGGGATTTCGGCACTGGGCGCGCGCTTGTTGCCCGGAATGTGGGGCTTTACACATACAGGCCCTTTGTTCATCCCTCATTTTTATCTGACAATCGCCAGTATTTTCTTCTTTATTGATGACTGCAGTAAAACGGAAGACAAAAAGTTTTGGTCGGCAGGCGAATATGCCGGTTTGACCTTATTTGCCGTTTCCAATGTTGTCATGACTTTGGCTTTTGTTTTTTTGGCAGGTGTGGTTTATTTCATCTTGCCGCTGGCAGGCGCGGTTTTTGCATGGGCGGCCTTGCTGAAAATTTATGCTTTGAAACCGATTTATTGGTTTGTTTTGCAGGGCGTGTTGATGCTGGTGTTTTATCTGCACCGCGTGGTCGTGTGCAGGCAATCGGCGGCTTTGTTTAGTGCTACTCAGCTGCAAATGGGTTGGCTGGTTGCGGTTGTCATGCAGGCTGTGGTTGCCATGGCTTTGATTTTTGAACGGGGCGGATATTAATTTATCCAAACTAAAAGTTATAATGAAAGAAATTTTCGATATTGGTTTTTCAGACGGCCTGAGTTTAATATGCAGGCTATATCACATCTAAATCTGGAGCAGGAAATGAAAATTGCAAATAATATTACCGAGCTGATCGGCAACACGCCTTTGGTAAAATTGAACCGTTTGACTGAGGGTTTGAAAGCGCAAATCGCCGTTAAGCTTGAATTTTTCAATCCGGGCAGCAGCGTGAAAGACCGTATTGCCGAAGCCATGATTGAAGCGGCGGAGCAGGCCGGTAAAATCAATAAAGATACCGTTATCGTTGAGGCGACCAGCGGCAATACCGGTATCGGTTTGGCAATGGTGTGTGCGGCCCGCGGTTATAAATTGGCGATTACTATGCCTGAAAGCATGAGTAAAGAACGCAAAATGCTGTTGCGTGCATTCGGTGCAGAGCTGATTTTGACGCCTGCTGCCGAAGGTATGGCAGGCGCTATCGCTAAAGCCCAGTCTTTGGTGGACGAACATCCAGATACTTACTTTATGCCGCGCCAATTTGATAATGAGGCCAATCCTGAAATTCACCGCAAAACTACTGCCGAAGAAATTTGGCGTGATACAGACGGCCAAGTTGATATTTTCGTGGCCGGTGTGGGTACAGGCGGTACGATTACCGGTGTGGGCGAAGTATTGAAAAAACACAAACCCGAAGTTCAAATCGTGGCCGTCGAGCCTGAAGCTTCCCCAGTATTGAGTGGTGGTGAGAAAGGCCCGCATCCGATTCAAGGTTTGGGCGCAGGCTTTATCCCCAGTGTTTTGAATACGACTATTTACGACAGCATTGTCAAAGTACCTAACGAAGCAGCGTTTGAAACTGCGCGCGCTATGGCTGAAAAAGAAGGCATTTTGGTAGGTATTTCTTCAGGTGCCGCGGTATGGAGCGCATTGCAACTGGCTAAAAAACCTGAAAACGAAGGCAAGCTGATTGTTGTCTTGTTGCCATCGTATGGCGAACGCTATCTTTCTACGCCTCTGTTTGCTGATTTGGCATAATATAGGATTGTTGTTAAAAGGCCGTTTTCAGACGGCCTTTTTTGCGTATGGGCTTGAGATATCATATGAAATCTGTTGTAATTCAGTTAATGAGCTTTGAATACCGTTATTCAAAAGTTGGTTTCTTCAACGAATCATGCTTATAATGCGCGTTATGAAAAAATACATTCTTCCTATCCTTGCTGTGGCGGCACTTGCCGGTTGTGAATCGATTTATGTTCCAACATTGAAAGAAGTGCCAGTTCGACCAACCAACGTCAAAAAACCTAAGGCTGATTCACAAGTTTCAGCTACCGGTTATCATTTGGCTCCTTCGCATTGGGCAGATGTTTCCAAGATTCATGATGAAGCACGTCGCTTGAGTACCCAAGTGAGCCAAGGTAGTCTGACCAAAGTCCAGGCTGCCCAATATTTGAACCGCTTCCGTATCCAACAAGTGGGACGCAACTCCGTCGATGACAGTATGTACGAAGTTTATCTGCGTTCTGCCGTTGACAGCCAACGTGGTGAAATTACTACCGAGCAATCCAAACAGTACATTCAAGGTGCTTTGCGCGGTTGGCAGCAACGTTGGAAAAACATGGATACCAAGCCAAGCAATCCTGCGTTTACCAACTTCCTGATGGAAGTTATGGGTATGCAACCTTTGAAATAAAAAAGTCATAAACCGAGAAGGCCGTCTGAATATTCAGACGGCTTTCTTCTTGTATTTATATATGTGTAGTCGAACTTTATCCAATTAAGAACCAAACAGCTTGTCAGCCGCTTGTCGGGCTTTTTCTTGAATATCTTCGGTCAGATAGTTTTTCATCTGAGAATAAACCAGCGCAATGACGGCAATGTCGTCACTGAAGCCAAATGGAATCAGAAGGTCGGGAATGCTGTCGATAGGGCTGAGGAAATAAACCAGTGCGCCGACAATAATCATTTTAGCCCGTTTGGGCGTGTGTTCGGATTCCCAAAGGTAATAAAGTGTATAAAGTTGACGGACGACAGGTTTGCCCAGACGGCCGGCAAAGCGTCCGAGTTTTTTCATAAAGCCGGATGTGTCCAAGTTTCGACGGCGGAAGGAGGGGATGTAGTCTTCCGGATCGGGTGTGTTTTGATGAGGGGAGTGTGTCATGATACAGCCTCCTTATAAGGTATAGAAACATTGTTGGTATTGCACTGTATTTTAGTCCATCTAGGAATGAATGAAATGTCTTTGAATGTATAACTATGTAAGAGTAGTGGTGATAATGCAGTGGTAATAAGTTAGGAATGGCTTATGCCTTTGTAAAGATTAGATATCAAGAATGAGAATTTATCTCGCAATAGATACAATTCTCAAATCATAATGATGTTATCGTAAGTGCTTTGGTGGGGGGATGGCTTAATTGCAGGAAAGTAACAAAAAAGGCTAAGCACACAAAAAAAAATCTAAGAATGATTATTTGATTTTATTGGCCTTTTGGTAAAAATCATTAGAGCATTTATAAATTGCACTGTTCAAAATGAGATAAAACAGGTAAATTATGGTTTATGTAGCTTATTGTAGTGCTGAGCTATAGGTTTTGAGCTGATAATAAATCTAGAGGAACTGACCATGTCCGCCAAATCACGCCCGGTATTTTTGGAAATTCCGAATATCCGATTGCCCATACCGGGGATTGTATCTATTCTTCACCGTATCAGCGGCGTCGGCTTATTTGTGATGCTGCCTGTTCTCTTGTATTTCTTCTCCGGAACGCTGGATCGCGAAGCGTCGTTTGAAGCATATCGTTCTGCTATCTCCAATCCGTTTGTGAAGTTGATCCTTATCGGTCTGTTGTGGGCATATCTGCACCACTTTTTTGCCGGTATCCGCTTTCTGTTTTTGGATGTACACAAAGGCTTGGAATTAAATACTGCCCGTGCTACTGCTAAAGTTGTATTTGCTTCTGCTTTGATTCTGACCGTCGTTTTGGGAGCTTTGTTATGGTAGAACGTAAATTGACAGGTGCGCATTACGGTTTGCGCGATTGGGCAATGCAACGTGCAACTGCGGTCATCATGTTGGTGTACACCGTGGTTCTTTTGGTTGTTTTGTTTACGTTGCCTAAAGAATATTCGGCATGGCAGGCATTTTTTAATCAGACTTGGGTGAAAGTATTTACCCAAGTGAGCTTCTTGGCCGTGTTCCTGCATGCATGGGTAGGTATCCGCGATTTGTGGATGGACTACATTAAGCCTTTCGGCCTGCGTTTGTTTTTACAAGTTGCCACCATCGTTTGGTTGGTAGGCTGCTTGGTGTATTCAGTTAAAGTAATTTGGGGGTAAGTATGGGTTTTCCTGTTCGCAAGTTTGATGCCGTGATTGTTGGCGGTGGTGGTGCAGGTTTACGCGCAGCCCTCCAATTGTCTAAATCCGGCCTGAATTGTGCTGTTTTGTCTAAAGTGTTCCCAACCCGTTCTCATACTGTAGCAGCTCAAGGCGGTATTTCTGCTTCATTGGGTAATGTGCAGGAAGACCGTTGGGATTGGCATATGTACGATACTGTGAAAGGTTCCGACTGGTTGGGCGACCAAGATGCGATTGAGTTTATGTGTCGCGCAGCGCCTGAAGCCGTAATTGAGTTGGAACACATGGGTATGCCTTTTGACCGCGTGGAAAGCGGCAAAATCTACCAACGTCCTTTCGGCGGCCATACTGCCGAACACGGTAAACGCGCAGTAGAACGTGCATGTGCGGTTGCCGACCGTACCGGTCATGCGATGCTGCATACTTTGTATCAACAAAACGTCCGTGCCAATACACAATTCTTTGTGGAATGGACGGCGCAAGATTTGATTCGTGATGAAAACGGCGACGTAGTCGGTGTAACTGCCATGGAAATGGAAACCGGCGAAGTTTATATTTTCCACGCTAAAGCTGTGATGTTTGCTACCGGTGGCGGTGGTCGTATTTATGCTTCTTCTACCAATGCTTATATGAATACCGGTGACGGTTTGGGTATTTGTGCCCGTGCAGGTATTCCATTGGAAGACATGGAGTTCTGGCAATTCCACCCGACCGGTGTAGCCGGTGCAGGTGTATTGATTACCGAGGGTGTACGGGGTGAGGGCGGTATTCTGTTGAATGCCGACGGCGAACGCTTTATGGAACGTTATGCTCCGACTGTAAAAGACTTGGCTTCCCGTGACGTGGTTTCCCGTGCGATGGCAATGGAAATCTATGAAGGTCGTGGCTGTGGTAAAAACAAAGACCACGTATTGCTGAAAATCGACCATATCGGCGCAGAAAAAATTATGGAAAAACTGCCGGGCATCCGCGAGATTTCCATTCAGTTTGCCGGTATCGACCCGATTAAAGACCCGATTCCTGTCGTACCGACTACCCACTACATGATGGGCGGTATTCCGACTAACTATCACGGCGAAGTCGTTGTTCCGCAAGGCGACGAATATGAAGTGCCAGTTAAAGGTTTGTATGCTGCTGGCGAGTGCGCTTGTGCTTCCGTACACGGTGCGAACCGTTTGGGTACCAACTCCCTGCTTGACTTGGTGGTATTCGGTAAAGCTGCCGGCGACAGCATGATTAAATTCATCAAAGAACAAAGCGATTGGAAACCTTTGCCTGCGGATGCGGGCGAGCTGACCCGCCAACGTATTGAACGTTTGGACAATCAAACTGATGGCGAAAACGTTGATGCGCTGCGTCGTGAACTGCAACGCTCCGTCCAACTGCACGCCGGTGTGTTCCGTACTGATGAGATTCTGAGCAAAGGCGTTCAAGAAATCATGGCGATTGCCGAGCGTGTGAAACGCACCGAAATCAAAGACAAGAGCAAGGTGTGGAATACAGCGCGTATTGAGGCTTTGGAATTGGATAACCTGATTGAAGTAGCGAAAGCGACTTTGGTGTCTGCCGAAGCACGTAAAGAATCACGCGGTGCGCACGCTTCAGACGACCATCCTGAGCGCGATGACGAAAACTGGATGAAACACACGCTGTATCATTCAGATACTAACACCTTGTCCTACAAACCGGTACACACCAAGCCTTTGAGCGTGGAATACATCAAACCGGCCAAGCGCGTTTACTGATGCGTTTTCAGACGACCTCCGTATCACAAGGGGTCGTCTGAAAATCAAATACACCACCACACTGAACAGCCTGAACCCATAACATAAAACCATCAGGCGGTTTATGAGAAAAGGAACACTTCTCATGGAAAAAATGAGTTTTGAAATTTACCGT
>ERZ773008.1954-NODE-1954-length-13992-cov-3.618928_pt1 | contig 13992 bp, 13 predicted proteins | sample MGYA00580664_ERZ773008 | MGnify/ENA primary metagenome ERZ773008 (study PRJEB29015, sample SAMEA2738016) | human oral metagenome | biome: human oral; feature: human-associated habitat; material: dental | place: China | collected 2048 ... | reverse complement strand
CTTCAAGGATTCTCCTAAATTTGACATTTTCGCAGAGCTTTTACGCGAAATTTTGGTGAAAGGATTTTAACTAAAATTCTATAAATTTTAAGACGGAATTTTAAAATTTCATCGCAAAATTCTAAGATATGCGCAAATTCTTAGCAGGCGCAAGAAAAGTTAGAATTTTTTGCTAAAATTTTGCGAAATTTACATAAGCAGGATCAAAAATGAAACTTCCCAAACAGCTTTTAGATCGTTACGCCGTGGAGCGCCAAAGCGCAGGCGAGGCGCAGCGGACGGCGAATGAGATCGCCTTTGCGCCTGTAGTTTTTCAGGTAAGCAGGCTGATGAAAAAATTTGAAATTTTAAGCGCGCTTAATGAGGCGCGGGACGGACTAAGTATAGAAGAGATCGCGAAGAATACCTCGCTTAGCGAATACGCCGTAAAGCTGCTTTTGGAAAGCTCGCTTAGCATCGGCACGGTGCTGCTGTGCGGCGAGAAATTTCGTCTCAGTAAGGCGGGGTATTTTCTGCTCACCGACGAGATGGTGGACGTTGATATGGACTTCATCCACGACGTGTGCTACGAGGGGCTATTTAGACTCGAAGAGACGCTAAAATCGGGCAAACCAGAGGGGCTAAAGGTTTTTGGGCAGTGGGCTACGATCTACGAGGCGCTTTCGCATCTGCCGCCGCATGTGCGCAAGAGCTGGCTCGCGTTTGATCATTTTTATTCGGATTTGGCGTTTGAGCCCGCGCTAAAGATCATTTTTTCGCGCAAGACAAATAAAATTTTAGACGTAGGCGGCAACACGGGGCGCTTTGCTAAGCGGTGCGTAGGCTACGACGAAAATGTGCGCGTCACGATAATGGATCTTGCGGGGCAAATTTCGATGATGAAAGACGCCGTCGCAGGCGAGAAGGGCGCAGGGCGCATAGAGGGGCTTGCGGCCGATCTGCTGGATCCTGCCACGCGCTTTCCGCGCGGCTTTGACGCGATCTGGCTCAGTCAGTTTTTGGACTGCTTTGCAGAGGAGCAGATCGTAAGCATTCTCTCGCGTACGGCGGAGTCGATGAGCGAGCAGGCACGGCTTTATATTTTGGAGCCGTTTTGAGACAGACAGCGCTACGAAACCGCCGCGTATAGCATGACGCAGATCAGCGTGTATTTCGCCGCGATGGCAAACGGCAATAGCAAAATTTATCACTCGGACGATATGATTAAATTTGCTCAGCGCGCGGGACTTAAAATTTCGCAAATTCACGACGGGCTGGGCGTCGGACACACGCTGCTGTGCTGCGAAAGGGCGCGCTGATGGACGCGCAAAGCTTAAGCGCGCGGCTAAATAAGCCGATTAAAATTTTACTTGTGCTACTTGGAATCGGAATTTTGGCAAATGTGGCGATGGAATTTTATGCGGAGAAAAAACGCGGCGAGCTAGAGCGAAACTTCTGCGAAAGCAAACAGGTGCGAGATGCGCTAGCGCGGATAAACGAGGGCGCGCCGCGCAGGATCGACGATGCTACGACTTTAAAAGGCGCCGCATGCGAAGAGGGTAGCTTCATATACGATTACGCGCTAAATAGTTCGTCAAATTTAGACCTCAGCGCGCTGGACGTGGGCGATGCGGAAATTTTAAAAGAGATGCTGTTTGCCAAGGCGAAGGCTAGCTTTTGCAGCACGGAATTTTCGCAGCGCCTGCGGGAGCTCGGCAAAACTATGGTGTTAAATTACGAGATAGAGGGCTTGCCGCCGATAAAAATCGCGCTGGATAAAAGCAGTTGTGCGCAGTGAATTTTAAAACCCAAGCGAAGCATTTGATTAGCCGCGTTTTGTGTGGCGGTGCGTTAGCTGGCTGACACATCTGCAAGCTTGCAAGCGAGCTTGTGCTTTGACGCAAAATTTTATGCAAGCAGATCGCGGATACAATTCAGCAAGATTTCATCGCAGCAGGTGCAGCGTCACAATAAATTCTAAAATTCTGACTCAAAATCTACGATGCTGTTTCAAATAAAATTCCGTAACTTATAGAATTTCGCGCGAAAGCTTTACGCGGTGTTTGCGCTGCCGCATAGATATAATTCCACGTGAAATAGTAAAATTTTAATGAAAAACGCCACTGGCAGAACCTGACGCAAAATTAGATCGCGGCTTAAAAAGGACTCGGCGCGTTTTAGCACTTTGTGGCGACGAAATACACGCTGATATGCGCCATGCTATACGCGGCGGCGCGGTAAAAGTCAAGCAGAGGTTTTAACATGTTACTTTTGCGCAGGCAAAATCAAAAGCGAAGCGGATAAATTTTAAGCGAATTCGGCGCGGGCGAGTAGGCAAAGGCTCACACCGCGCTAAATTTTAAATCTCGCGCAAGCGCTACTTGCAGTCGCTAGGCTTAAATTCTACCCTTATAAATTCTTCGCCACTTTTTATCTTATAGCTCCATATCGCGCTGTTTATTAGCGGATGCATTACCTTCATCTGGTTGCAAAAAATTTGCTTATTTTGGCTATCTATGACATTTTGTATCACGGTTTTTTGATCATTTCCGACACTGTCAAATTTCATCCCCATGCCGTCATTTAGCTCGTAGTTATAGATGAAGCTGCCATCCTTGCACTCAGCACCCGTTAATGTGGTAATCTCGTCGACTCGCATCGGCGCACTCTTATTGATACCTTCCACAGCCGCTTTGAGTTGGACATTATCGCAACTTGGTGCCGCAAAAAGCGCCGCGAAAGCAAACGGAAGCAATAAAAACTTTTTCATAATTCTCTCCTTAAAAAATTTAGTAATGATATAAAAATTAATATTAATCGGTGCTTTAAATTTAGGGCGAATCTTTTGGTACTGCGAATATAAAATTTTATGCAAGCAGGGCAGAGAACGTGAAAAGTTTATTTGCGGAGTTTAGCCCTAAAAAACGGAATTAGGCAGTATGTCAAGGTGCGGAATTTATCGGCTTGCCGCACTTAAATATGGGCTGCCAAGTTAATTTCATAACGCGATTTTTGCGGAATTTACGCAACTTGCGGGATTAAATTTGATGCCTAGAGCGCTGGCAAACTTGGTATCAAAAGGATTTAATGCCGCAGGTGGGATAAATCTTACAAGCAAGCGCGCATTTGAGTATTTTAAAGCCATGCTAATTATATCAATAAACAAAATTTAGGCGCGACGATCCGCAAGCGCGTGCCGTAAGATCGCCGCGACAAATTTTACCACAAGACGGCAGGTAAAAATAAGCAACCAGATGTCGCTTACCACGCACAAAGGCGCAAGCACGATTAATTATCGTTGATTACGTCCAAAATCTCTCTAGCGTGTACGGCGTAATCATTCGCCATCGATTTTTGAAAAATCCCGCCGATCTGCGCGTATGAGCCCTGACCGCCGCCAAAAAACTCCTCCTCGCCGAAGTTGCGCTCGTTTACGGCGATATTTTGGTTGTAGATCGGCTTTCCGTTTTTAAACATTTTTAGACGTAGATTGTAGCGCACATAGGGCTTTGCCGAAACATCGATGCCGTCGGAGCTGTAAAAGCCAAAGCCGAATGAGCTAAGCTCAGGCGCGATAACGAGCCCTTTGCCTTGCAGCGCTTTTTCGTCGTCGGTGACGCTCACGCGCCTTAGGTAGGTGCCGAAGAAGCGCTTTGCCTCGCCTGCGACGAACTCGCCGACGTCGATTTTAAGCTCATCGTCTCTGCCTAACTTCGAGCTTGCGACGTAGCTTTTTGTCCCCATTAGCTCGCCAGGGATGTAAATGAGCGCACTTTGCATGGCGTTGGTCGCGCTTATAGTGTCGTCAAACGGCGCTACGTCGGCGTTTTGATTAAACTGCGCTTCATATGCGCAACCGCTAAAAAGCGCGCAAACTATTGCGGCTAGAAAGAAATTTTTCATTGTTTGCTCCGTGTAAAAATTTTTGTAATTCTACCCCGCGGGTCTAAATTTTACGCTGAAACGGGCGGAATCGCTCTTCAATCCAAGCTAAAAAACCGCCTAAGCTTTCGCTTAAACGTGTCTTTTGGAATTTGCGTATCGCTAAAATCATCGCTCCAAATTTCGTTTTTATCGGTAAACAAGCCTTTATTTTGCGCCTGCGGCATAAAGACCACTTTATCCGTAACTTGGACGCCTTTTTGCTTAAAATACTCTAGTATCTCATCCAGATCTCGCCTAGAATATATATTTATAAGGAAGTAATTTCTATTTTTGAACCTTAGCACGATATTTTTGCGGATTAAGCCCAAAGGCTCATCCGCTCTTATCAGCATATAAATTTTAAACGGCAAGATGAATAATATGAAATTTATCGTATGATATAAAAACAATACAGCCTTTCCTATGTGTACCCCTATGGACGACTTTTTATACAGCTCGTATGGCGAAAAATAGTGAAATCTTCCGTAGCTATCGTATAGCTCTGATATAACGCAAAAACTCACCTTATCTATTCGCAGGCATTGCAAATTTTTATTATTTCCTCTTTCTTGACAAAATAAAAATCATTTAGCGCTTGATTTAGCGATCCAGGCTTATCGTCGAAAGCATTTATATAGCTGATTTTATTATTTTCCAATAAAAAATACGCGGGACTGCCCTTTCTTTTAATAGGCCAAAGTAATGTAGCCGGCAACAATAAAAAGACCACTACGATAAACATAACTAAATCGGCACTAAAATGCGTGTAAAATTTCAAGTTTAACGGAGTAACTTCTAGATTGAATATTTTATATAAGCAACCGAGTGAAAGAAAAAGAACGATATTGTTTTGAAAGTAAACCGCTCTATCTATGATTTTGATCAGCTCTTTGTCGTAATCCCTCATAAAATTCCTTTTCGGTATGATTTTTGACGAAGCGCATTTTATCACCGCCTTGCTTTCGGTGCGTTTAAAGGTCGGGGTATTTGCGGAGGCTCTTGCGGCGAGGCGAGTTGCGACGAACGGCGACCATCCTCGTTAAGCGGACGGACAATGTGGCGCTCTTTGCGACTAGCTATGGGGCTTTTCAGACACAGAGCGATCTCATCTGCGGTTGCCGCGGGCAGAATTTTGCTCAAAATCCAGCCCCAATCTCGCCGCGAAATACTCGCGCGGCATCCGCCTTTGCGCTTCGTTTACGTTTAGCCGTAGCCAGACATCCCGCGGGTCTAAATTTTACGCTGAAAACCGAAAAATTTCACGCCTTAATGTCGTAGCTGAAATTTTTCAAAAAATATATACGTAAAGCTTCGCGCTCGGCGCAGCTAGGACGGATGCAAAAAAATACCGCCGCGCCCGTATCGTCCCTCCCGCGCAGTAGTAAGCAATCGCGCAGTCGTAGCCCCACTCGTCCGTCTAGCCTTCGCGCGACGACGAGCTTTGAGGCGATCAAAATCGCAAAAATGCCCGCCGCTGCATAGATCGCAGCTTCGGCAAAGCCGAATTTGATCGTCAAAAACACGCCCGCGACGTATGCGAAAAGAAGCAAGAATTTTAAAATTTCTTGCAGTTTCAAAAACCGCTCGTAGCTTATAAACGGCACGCGAAACGTCCGCACGAAGCCAAACGACGGCTCTATCAGATCGACGCATCCAAGCATAAGATCGTATTTGTCTAGCCCTCTGCGAAAGGATATTTTAAGCTCGTCAAATTCCACGCGCGCCGCCTCTTTGCTACCGCTTCGCAGATAAAGTAGCGCTAAAAACATAAAAACAATCGTCAGGCTGGGCTTGGCTCGCTGCGAGCGTAGCGGGCTGTCCGTGTAAAACAGCTCCCCCGATCCGCCGATGTCTAAAGAGATAAAAATGCAAAAAAACGCAAGGATCGCGACGGAGAAAATTCTATAAAATGTATCATCGCAGATGAGGCTAAATTCGGGCTTTTGCATTAGTTTTTGTATAGCGGCGCGTCGGTGATTTTAAATCTAAATTTATTGCCCGCGCCGATAAATTTCACGAAGCTCGCTACGTCAAATCCCTGCTGCGGCGCGCTTAGCGGCGGCTTAGCAAGGATCTCGAAGCTTAGCCCCGCGTAGTTGAAAAACTTGCCGCAGCGCCGAAAACCGTGCCTGCCGTAGAATTCTATGCGGCGTAGGCGCTGCGCGAGGTTGGGCGCGTCCTCGTGCGGCGGCTCGATGTCAAGGACGATTTGCGCGCGCGGATTTTGCGTGACGATGAGCGCGAGCAGCCTTGAGCCGATCCCCAGCCCGCGAAATTTCGCATCGATGCCGAGGTAGGCCACGTAAAAAATCTCGCTCTCCCCGCCGCTTGAAATTCCGCTCTCATCGTAGCGCGAAATTTCGCTTTCTGCAGTACCTGACGAAATTTTGCCCTCTGCGGCGATCGATGAAATTTTGCTCTCCACGGCGCTTGATGAAATTTCATCCCTTCTGGCGCTTGATGAAATTTTGCCGCTTGCACTGCAAATCGAACAGTCCGCAGCGATCGGAGTTTTGCTATCTGCGCCCGCATTTAAAATTTCATCGGCGCCAAAAGGCTGCGTTTTTTTGCCTGCAATTTCGCCGCTTGCAACGCTAAAAAATTTTGCTTCTGAAAATTTCACTTCGTTGCCTGGAATTTCGTCTTCTGCGCCGTCAAATTCCGCGCCGCTATGGGCTTTGGATCTTAAAATTTTATCCGCATTTAGGCGAGGCGGCGGCTGTTTGTGGTGCGAAATCGCACGTTTATAAGTTTGCTCGGTTCTATAGACGCAAAACCCAACCAGCTCCTCACCGCTTAAATTTTGCACCGCCGCGTTTGAATGCTCGCTCGCTGCGCCGGGATTTTTACTTTCCAAGCTGGATTTTTCACACGTCGCATTAGATTTTTTATCTGCCGCGCCGCGATTTTCGAAACTCAAAGAGGCTAATTCTGCCGCGCCGCGGTTATCCGCATCGGAATTTTTACCTGCAGTACCACGATTTTGGCTTGCTTCGTCGCAATCTTGCTTTACCGTGCAAAAATCTTGTTTCGGCGCGCATAAATTTTCACTCGCTGCCGCGCCGCTAGCGTTTAGGGCGCTAAAATTCTCAAAAATCGCCGCGATTTCAAGCTGTCCTTTGCGCGACATTTTTAAGAAATTTTTTATGCTGATACGCTCGATTTCGGGGAACGCTGCGACGTTGATCGCCTCTATGCGCGCGATCAGCGCCGAGTCCTCGCCGATACGCTCAAGTCTCATTTGCCCTCCTTGTCGCGATAGGCATACCGCGTAAATTTAAAATTTGCCCGCCTAGCTCGCGGGAATTTCATCGCTTGGCCCTTAAATTTAATGAAATTTCGCAAAATTTAAAGGACCGCTCGCATAAATTTAATCTTCGCCGTAAATTCGCTTCAAATTCCCCAGCGTCGCGCTCGCGTTTAGCAGTAGCGCATCGGCGATCGCCAGCCGCGCCATTGCGGTAGCTACGACGCTGCCGCGCACGGCGATACACGGATCGTGCCGCCCGCGCAGCTCGCAGACCGCGTCCGCGCCGCGCACGTCGACGCTGCGTTGCGCCATGAAAATGCTCGGAGTGGGCTTAAAATGCGTCGCAATCTCGATAGGCGCGCCGCTACTTATGCCGCCTAAGATCCCGCCTGCGTTGTTGCTCGCAAAATTTGCGCCGATCTTGCCGCCGTTGGTGCGGATCGCATCATTGCTAGCGCGCATAAAATCGTTGTTCTCGCTGCCTTTTAGCGTGCTTGCCTTCACTCCGGCGCCGATCTGCACGGCCTTTACGCCGTTTATGCCCATCATCGCGCCCGCAAGCGCCGCATCCAGCTTACCGTACAGCGGCTCGCCGAGCCCCGCAGGCACGCCCGTAACGCGAGTTAGTACGCAGCCGCCGATGCTATCGCCCGCATTTTTGACGCTTAGAATTAGCTCCTTTTGCGCGCTCTCCACAGCGGGATCGAGCGCGAAAATTTCGCTGTTTTGCGCAAAGTCGAAGTCTAAATTTCCCGCGTAAATTTCGCCCACGCCACAAATTCCGCTTTTTACGGAAATTTTAAAGTGATCCAGCAAGATTTGCGCAAACGCTCCCGCAGCCACGCGCACGGCGGTTTCGCGTGCGCTTGCTCGCCCGCCGCCTCGGTAATCGCGCAGTCCGTATTTGGCAAAATATGTAAAATCGGCGTGTGCGGGGCGGAAAATATCTTTGAGATCTTCGTAGTCCTTTGAGTGCTGATTTGCGTTGCGGATGATAAATCCGATCGGCGCGCCGGTGCTGCGACCGTCAAAAATTCCGCTTAAAATTTCGATCTCGTCGGCTTCTTTGCGGGGCGTAGCGTATTTGCCGCCCGGTTTGCGGCGATCGAGCTCGCTTTGGATATTTGAAGGCTCGATCGCCACGCCAGCCGGAAAGCCGTCCAAAACGCCGCCGATCGCCGCGCCGTGGCTTTCGCCGAAGGTGCTAAGGCGCAATCTCTCGCCGAAGGTGTTCATAGCGCGCCTCCTTGATCGCCGCTGCTTTGTTTATCCGTATCGCGCACGCTTCGCTCATTGCTTTTTTTAGCGCTCGGCGTGCCGCCCGATGTGCCGGCGCGATCGCTCTTTGCGCTGCCCCGCGCTCGTCCGTCGCCGCCTCGTGAGCCTTTTTTGCCGCCCTGTGCGCAGTTCGCGCCGCTTTGTGCGTCGCCGCATGCTGTTTGCTCGCCATTTTCCGCGCTAGTGCCGTGCGAGGCGCCGTTTTGTAAAAGCTCGATCGCGATTTGCGCGCATTTTTGCTCGGCTTCTTTTTTGCTAGCTCCCACGGCGGAGGAGAGCCGCTTACCGCCAACAAGCGCCGCCATTTCGAAGCTTTTTTTGTGATCGGGACCGCTCGAGCCTAAAAGGACGTATTCGGGCGTGACGCCGAATTTTGCCTGCGTGAGCTCTTGCAGCGCGGTTTTGTAGTCTTTAACGAGCTCGTTAAAGCTGATGCGCGGATAGAGGATTTCTAAGATTGCAGTCGCGATTCGGGCGGTGTTTTGCAGCCCGCTCTCAAGATAGACGGCGCCCATTATCGCCTCAAACGCGTCCGAAAGCAGCGATGGCTTCTCGCGTCCGCCGTTGCGCTCCTCGGACAGCGACATATTCAGGTTCTCGCCGATGCCCAAAAATTTTGCAAATTTAGAAAAGCTGCTTTCGTTCACGAGCGCGGCGCGCAGCTTGCTTAGATCGCCCTCGTCGCTGCTAAATTTTTTGAAAAGATACTCGCCCACGATCAGATCCATCACCGCATCGCCTAAAAATTCCAGCCTCTCGTTGTTGTGCCCGTTTTTGGCGCTTTTGTGCGTAAGAGCGATCTTGAGGTGGGTTAAATTTTTAAATTTGTAGCCCAGTTTTTCTTGCAGTTTTTCTAAATTTTGCATCTTTGCCCTTTATTATAAAATTTTACGAAATCCGCGGCGACTCGCACGCAAACGGCATCCGGTGCGAACAAAACCCGCACAAGCGAAACGAACGAGTGCAGGCATAGCCCGCGCTAAATTTGTACTAATGTGCCGAATAAAATGCACTGACGCCGATCTGCGACGAATAAAATTTAAACGTGCCCGCTAATCCTAACGCAAACCGCGCCGAAGCTCGATTGTCACAAATTTAATCTTCGCCAAAAACGCACCTATCCTCAAATAAAAAAGCTCAATTGAGTGAACGAACGCGCTAAAACCGGCTTCGGGCGATAAATTTAAGTCGAAGCGGCTCTGTGTGCAAAGTAAACGCGGGCAAATCCATGCCCAATCCGCGCAACCGCAAGCTTCGCCGCAGAATTTTAGCCCTTTATCGCTTCCGCCGCCGCGCGAGCCATAGCGTCGCACTCCTCGTTTTGCGGATGACCCGCATGCCCCTTGACCCACGAGGCCTTGATCTCGTGAGGCGCCGCCGCCGCAAGGTATCTGCGCCACAGATCCGCGTTTTTCTTGCCCTTAAAATCGGTAACGACCCACTTTGCGAGCCAGGAATTTATCGCTTTAACGACATATTCGCTATCGGTAAAAAGCTCGACGCGGCAGGGCTGCTTAAGCGCGCTAAGTCCCATTATAGCGGCTGTTAGCTCCATTTGATTATTAGTCGTCATCGCTTCCGCGCCGCTTGCCTTTTTTATCGCGTCGCCGTATTGCAGTATGTAAGCCCAGCCGCCCGCTCCAGGGTTTCCGAGACAGCTGCCGTCGCTAAAAAGTTTGACCGATTTCACCGGTTTTCTCCGAAATTTGCGCTCTGATCTCCATGCTGCCTAGCTCGTAGCAGACCGGGCAGCGGTGCGAAAAAAGCCCCACCGAGCTTTTGCACTTCGCGCAAGTGTAGCTAAAGCTAAGCCCTGCGTCCTCAAAGCCCGCGTCTTTCATAGCCATAAGCGCGTTAATCTCAAAAATTCTACTCGCGCTCTGCGGCTTTTGATCGCTTTTTCCAAGCGCGTAAAAAAGCGCGTTGTACTCTACATCCTGCGTATTTACCGCCGCAGGGAAATCATAGATCAGATCAATCGCCTGCTCGATCGGTGGGAAGCGGTCAAAGCCCTCCATAGGCTCTTTGTTTTTGATAAAAAGCTCCATGCAGAACCGTCCCGCGCCTTTGAAGTTTAGCTTTGAAATTTTAGCGATCTTCTTATTAAACGGCGTATTGGCGTCGTTTGCGATGATCTGGGCGCGCTCGAACTGGCTTTGAGCATATACTTCGGCGTCCTGCTCGCGCAGCGCGTCAAGCACCTCAAGCGCCTCATTAAAGCGTTTCAGCCGCTCATAAATCACCGTAAGATGCGTAAGAGCCTCTTTGTTTCTCGGGCGCAGCTTCAGCGCCTGCAAAAACACCTCTTCGGCGCGCCCTAAAAAGCCCGCTTTGAAATATACGATACCGAGATTGGTGAGGATAAATTCCCTCTGCACGCCGCCGCTAGCCTTGCCTAGCGCGATTAGATAAATTTCTATCGCGCGCTCGAAGTCGCCGCTTTTTACGAAAGAGCTAGCCAAAATTCCAAGCGTCGGGATGTCTATTTGCGGGCTTGCTAAAAGCTGCCTATGCTCCGAGCTAAGCGCGTCTAGGGTGTCAAATTTTTTGATGAAATTCTCTAGGCTCTGCCTCTCGTTTTTTTTAGAAAAAACTCCCCAAATGTAGCTTAGAATCGACACTAGCAAGATTATGCTTATCAGCATGATAAGCCCGAAAATCGGGTCGCGATCGTCTAAGAAAAAATTATCCAAATCAAACCTCGTCGCAAAAATAAAGGGCAATTATAGCAAAGTGCGGGTATAATTTCGCTTATGATTAAAAACGAAAGCATAGAAAATCTGCTGGCCACCGTAGATATCGTAGACGTCGTAGAAAAATATGTCCCGCTTAAGCGCAGCGGCGCAAATTTCGTAGGCGTCTGCCCCTTCCACGACGATTCGCACCCGAGCATGAGCGTGAGCTCCAAGCTTGGAATTTTTCACTGCTTTTCGTGCAAGGCGGGCGGCAACGCGATTAAATTTATCCAAGATTACGAAAAGATAAGCTTCCCCGAAGCGGTCGAAAAGCTTGCGGGGATGTATAATTTCGCGCTGCAATACACCGGCGCCAAAGTCCAGGAGCGCAGCGAAGAGAAGAAGGTGCTCGGGATTTTAAACGCCTACTATCAAAGCTGCCTTTACCAAAATCCTGCCGCCGTGAAATACCTGCACGATCGCGGCCTAAGCGAACAAAGCATTCGCAAATTCGGCCTTGGCTACGCAGGAGCTAGCGCGCAGACGATCAGGGTTTTGCAAAACGAAGAAATTCCGCCGCAAGACGCGCTAAATGCGGGCGCGGTGAAGCAAAACGAGCGCGGGCTTTATGCTAGCTTCATCGAGCGCATCACCTTTCCGATCTACAACCACGCGAGCAAGCTCGTGGGCTTCGGCGGTCGCACGATAAGTGACAACCCTGCCAAATACGTCAATTCGCCGCAGTGCGCGCTGTTTGATAAATCTAAAATTTTCTACGCATTCGACCTTGCGAAAAAAAGCGCGATCGCCAAAAAAACCCTCATCATCACCGAGGGCTACATGGACGTAATCATGCTGCATCAAGCGGGCATCGATAACGCCGTAGCGGTGCTCGGCACGGCGCTGACGCCCGCTCATCTGCCGCTTATAAAGCGCGCGGAGCTTAACGTCGTGCTTAGCTTCGACGGCGACGCTGCGGGCATCAATGCGGCGATGAAATCGGCGCGGCTTTTGTGCCTGAATAAGATCGACTCAAGCGTCGCTATAATCGGCGGAGGCGCCGATCCCGCGGATATGATAGTCGCGGGCAAGGTGCGCGAGCTAGAGCAAATTTATGCTAGTGGCATGGAGAGCGGGGAGTTTCTGATTCGACAGATCGCTAAAAAATATGACCTCGCCCGCCCTGTGCAAAAAGAGGCTGCGCTAAATGAGATCAAAGAATTTACCGCAGCGCTCGGCCTCGTGCTAGCCGAGTCCTACCAGAGCCTAGTGGCGCAAATTTTAAACGTCTCGCCGGGTTCGTTCAATCTCTCTAGCGGCGGTAAAAATTTCGGCGCGGACTTTGAGGGACGAAATTTTAACGAGAGCGGAGGCTTCGGCTCTCGCGATTTCGGCTCTTACGGAGGGCGTGGCGCAGACGGCAGGGGCGGTGCGAACGGGAACTTAAACGGCGGAAATTTTGTTCGCGCGCAAAACACGGCGCGCTATGAAAGCTCTGCGCCGCCTGCGGCTTCGGCGAGGCTCGGGCGGACGCTACTGCGCCGCAAGGAGATCGCGGAGCTTCAGATCATAAAATCGATGCTGCTCGATGGCGAGATGGCACAGCTCGGGCTCGGCTGCTTGGAGCGGCGCGATTTTCGCATGCACGGCGATATTTTCGAGGCGTTTTTGACTTTCTCTCGCAGCGGCGGAAATTTTAAAAATTTCATCGCGGGCGAGAGCGGTAATGCGGATAGTAATGCAAGCGAAAATTTTACCGCGGGCGGCGCGGGAGAAATTATCCAGGGCGAGAGCGTAAATTTAAAAAGTAGTGAGAATTCTAACGAGCAAAATTTTATCGAGCAATGCTCCGCAGGCGCCGTAAATTTAAAAGGCTCCTCCGCGCAGCAGGGCGCAAACGACGGCAAGAAGCAAGAGAGTGCAAATAACGACGAGAGACGGAGCTCAAACAGCGCCGCAAAGCAAGGCGAGAGGGAAGCCGCCGCTCAAAATGTTCAAAACGCTCAAAGCGTCCAAAATATTCAAAACGCCGAAACCGAAGCCAGCGAAAATCTGCGCGCTCTAGCACTGGACGATGAAATTTTGCCGATCGGCGGCGCGGCGCTTTTTAATGACGCGTGCAAAATTTTACGCCGCAACGCCCTGCAAGATTTGATGCAAAAGCTCAAAAACTCCGACGCGCCCGACAAGATCGAGCGGATCTTGGAGTATCAAAAAAAGATCAATCAACTCAAGTAAAGGAACGAAATGAAGGCATTGGCGCTCTTTAGCGGCGGGCTTGACTCCATGCTCGCGGTCAAACTCATCGTCTCGCAAGGCATCGAGGTGCTCGCGCTGAATATGGATATCGGATTTAGCGGCAAGGACGATAAGAGCGAGATCATGCGCCGCAGAGCCGCAGCTGCGGGAGCGGATTTTAAAAGCGTCGATATCAGAAGCGAATATCTGCGGCAGGTGCTTTTCGAGCCCAAATACGGCTACGGCAAGCACTTCAACCCCTGCATCGACTGCCACGGATATATGTTTAAGACCGCGCTTGCGATGCTGCAAAGCGAAGGGGCGAGCTTCATCATCACTGGCGAGGTGCTCGGACAGCGCCCGATGAGCCAGCGCGCGCAGGCTCTAGCTCAGGTCGGCGGGCTTAGCGGCGATGAGGAGGGGCTGATCCTGCGCCCGCTGTGCGCGAAGCTGCTGCCGCCCACGACGCCCGAGATCAAGGGCTGGGTCGATAGGGGCGCGCTGCTTGATATCAGCGGGCGCGGGCGGGCTAGGCAGATGCAGCTGGCGGCGGAGTTTGGCTTTGAGGACTATGAAACGCCGGCGGGAGGCTGTTTGCTAACCGTGCAGAGCTTCAGCGAGCGGATCAAGGATGCGGTAAAATTTGAA
>ERZ773008.1953-NODE-1953-length-14002-cov-22.514734_pt1 | contig 14002 bp, 11 predicted proteins | sample MGYA00580664_ERZ773008 | MGnify/ENA primary metagenome ERZ773008 (study PRJEB29015, sample SAMEA2738016) | human oral metagenome | biome: human oral; feature: human-associated habitat; material: dental | place: China | collected 2048 ... | reverse complement strand
AGATTTGCTCGGCTCATTCTATTTAATTTTTATCTTAAAATCTGGAATGTAACTCTCTTATTTTTATTTACATTTCTCAAATATTTTGCAATAACTTTTTTATATATAATAAAGAAAAATGGAGAATTTATGGAAAAAATTGGAAATGATTATCATATCCCTGTCTTATATTATGAAACCTTAGATAATTTAGTTATAAATCCTGATGGTGTCTATATAGATTGTACTCTTGGTGGAGGAAGTCATTCAGAAGGAATTTTAGAAAGATTATCTGATAAAGGACTTCTTATATCTATTGACCAAGATATTAATGCAATAGAATATTCTAAAAAAAGATTAGAAAAATTTGGTTCAAAATGGAAAGTATTTAAGGGAAATTTTGAAAATATTGACACTATTGCCTATATGGCAGGTGTGGATAAAGTTGATGGAATTTTAATGGATATAGGTGTATCTTCTAAACAACTTGATGACCCTGAAAGAGGTTTTTCATATAGATATGATGTCAAATTAGACATGAGAATGAACACAGAGCAAAAAATTTCTGCTTATGATGTTGTGAATACTTATACAGAAGAACAGCTATCAAAAATAATTTTTGAATATGGAGAAGAAAGACATGCTAGAAAAATTGCAAAACTTATAGTTGAGGAAAGAAAATCTTCTCCAATAGAAAAAACTTCTGACTTAATTACTTTAATCAAGAGAGCTTATCCTGAAAGAGCTTCAAAGCATCCAGCTAAAAAGACTTTTCAAGCCATTAGAATTGAAGTAAATAGGGAATTAGAAGTTTTAGAAAATGCCATATCTAAAGCAGCTGAGCTTTTAAAAGTTGGTGGAAGATTAGCCATTATAACTTTCCATTCATTAGAAGATAGAATAGTAAAAAATAAATTTAAAGATTTAGCAACCGCTTGTAAATGCCCAAAAGATATTCCTATTTGTGTGTGTGGTGGAGTAAAAAAATTTGAAATTATTACAAAAAAGCCTATAATACCTATTGATAATGAGTTAAAAAATAATAATAGAGCTCACTCATCAAAACTTAGAATTTTAGAAAGGATATTGGACTAATATGAAGTACATCACTATTGTTTTTGCTATATGTATTCTTTTTATTTGGCTTTTTAATGTAAAAACTTTAAGAGAAGTAACAAGCCTTGAAAAAGAATTAAAAGTAGCCAATGAAAATTTAGAAGAACTTGAAAAAGAATTAGATAAAAAAATAATGTTTTATGATGCTAAACTAGATTTAGATAAAATAAGAAAAGATATGGAAGCTAAGGGAATGAAAGTCAGCGATGAAGTAGTTTACTTTGAGATTGAGGAATAAAATGTTAAAAGTATCTGATATTATAAAAATTAAAATTGATAAAATAGTTTTTGGTGGGGAAGGACTGGGATATTTTAATGATTTTGCCATTTTTGTTCCTATGTCTGTTCCAGAAGATGAGCTTGAAATTGAAATTATTTCTGTAAAAAAGACTTATGCTAGAGGTTTAATTAAAAGAATTATTAAGGCTTCTCCTGAAAGAACAGATAATCATAAATTTACTTTTGAAGATTTCTATGGCTGTGATTTTGCTATGCTTAAATATGAAAGCCAATTAAAATATAAAAAACTTATGGTTGAAGAAGTAATGAGAAAAATTGCAGGGCTTTCTGATATTGGAATCTCTGATGTCCTGGCAAGTGAAGACATATATAATTATAGAAATAAAATTATTGAACCATTTTCTGTTTATAATAATAAAATTATTACAGGATTTTTTAAAAGAAAAAGTCATGAAATTTTTGAAGTGGATGAAAATATTTTAAATTCTAAATTAGGAAATAAAATTATAAAAGAATTAAAAGAAATTTTAAATAAAAATAAAATTTCTATCTATGATGAAAATACTCATAGAGGACTTTTAAGAAATATAATGATAAGAACAAATTCTAATAATGAAGCTATGGTTGTTCTTATTATAAATTCTAATAAAATTACTGAAAATATTAAGAAATTATTGTTTAAATTGAGAGAAAATATAGAAGAAATAAAATCTATTTACATTTCTTTAAATTCTAAAAAGACAAATACTGTCATTGGAGAAAAAAATATTTTAATCTATGGTGAAAAATCTATTAAAGAAAATATAAATGGGATAGAATTTCACATATCTCCTACTTCATTTTTCCAAATAAATGTGAAACAAGCTAAAAGATTATATGATATAGCAATAAGTTTCTTTGATGATATAGATGATAAATATATAGTAGATGCCTATTCAGGTACTGGAACTATTGGAATGATAATGGCAAAGAAAGTTAAAAAAGTCTATGCTATTGAAATTGTAAAATCTGCTAGTGAAGATGGAGAAAAAACTGCCAAAGAAAATGGAATAGAAAATATTAAATTTATAAATGGAGCAGTTGAAAAAGAACTTGTTAAACTTATAAATAATAACCAAAAAATAGATACTATTATTTTTGACCCTCCAAGAAAAGGTTTAGAGGCTTCTATTATAGATAAGGTTGCTGAACTTAATTTAAAAGGAGTTGTGTATATTTCTTGTAATCCATCTACATTTGCAAGAGATGTAAAGTTATTTTCTGAAAAGGGATATGTTTTGAAAAAATTACAAGCTGTGGATATGTTCCCACAAACTAGCCATATTGAGTGTGTGGGGTTGATAGAAAAAGTAATATACTAGGTATTGGGCTAAATACTAAAATTATAATTAACTTTCTAACATTATTTTTAAATTTTTATTAATAAAATATTTTTAAACACCTTTTAATTTTTTATAGGGGGAAAAAATTATGCCATATGAAATAGGTGGAAGAGCTGATAAACGTGGAAATAGTTATGAGATAGATTGTATAATTTATGAAATGCTTAAAGTTTTAGATGAAAAAAACTATAGTGTCTGTATTGAACCACTTGATACAGACGAAATTGGCACAGATATATTAATAACAAATTTTGATGGACAGAAAGAGCATCAACAATGTAAAGCAAGAAATGCGAGTAAAGAATACTGGGATATTAGTGATTTAAAAGAAAAAAATATTTTTTCTACATGGAAAGTTCATTTAGATAGAGATTGTTTTAGAAAAGTGGCACTAGTTAGTCCAATAGCTTGTTCATTTTTATTTGATTTACATGATAGAGCATGTAATACTAGTGGTAAAGTTGAAGATTTTTATTCTATACAAATTATGAAAAGTAGTAAAAAATTTCAAAATTTCTATAAAAATTTTTGTGATGAAATGGACTTAAATAGCAATGATAATAATGATATTTTTAAAAGTATAGATTATTTAAAGAGAATCTATTACAAGCAAATATCAGAATATCAATTGAAAGAAATGATAAATCAACATATTCAATTTTTATTTAGCACTGAAGTAGAAACTGTTTATAATGCATTTGTTTCACTTATAGTTAAGGAAGATATATTAGGTCAAGAGTTAACACAAATAATATTAACCACCTATTTTCAAAAACAAGAAATTATTTTTCGTCTAAAAGACAATGATGAAAGAATTATTCCAAGAATTCAAGAAATTAATCAAGAATATAGAGAAAACTTTAATCCTTTACTAAGTGGTTTTGTACATAGAAAAGTATTTGATGACTGTATAGAGACTATTACAAATGAAAAATCAATAATTATTTCTGGAAATGCTGGTTATGGAAAAAGTGCTTGTACAGAAGCGATTTTAAATTATTGTGAAGAAAAGAAAATCCCTCATATTGCAATAAAACTTGATCAAAGGATACCTCACAGAAATTGTGAAGTTTGGGGACATAGCTTGGGATTTCCTAGTTCAATTGCATATTCAATACACCAGATTTCAAGAAATGAAAATGCAGTAATTATTTTGGATCAGTTAGATGCTTTAAGGTGGACACAGGCAAATTCTAGTGAAGCACTTACAGTTTGTATGGAATTAATTCAGCAAGTGAAATACTTGAATCATGAAAGAAATAAAAAAATTATTATTGTGTTTGTTTGTAGAACGTATGATCTAGAAAATGACAATAATATAAATTCTTTATTTAAAAAACAGGATACATTAAAAATTGATTGGAAAACAATTAGAGTAGATGTTTTTGAAGATGATGAAGTAAAAGAAATTATTGGTAAAAATTATGAAAATTTCTTACCTAAACTTAAAAATTTATTGAGAATTCCAAGTAATCTTTATATCTGGCAACATTTAGATAAAAACGAAGTCTATGAAAGTTGTTTAACTACTTCTCATTTGATAAATAATTGGTTTGAACAAATATGTAGAAAAAGTAAAATGGCTGGTTTAGAAGAAAAAAATGTCAATGAGGCTATAAAAAATATAGTTGTTTTTTTAGATAAAACAGGACGCTTATATATTCCAAAACAAATTTCAAATATTGGAGAAGCAGAATTAGACTATTTGATATCATCAGAGATCATTATACTTCAAAATAATAAATTGAGTTTTGTCCATCAATCTATCTTAGACTATTTTATTTCTCAAAGTATGTTTAAAAAATATTTTAATGATAGTAACCAACCTATAGAAGAAATTATAGGAGAAAAAAATAAACAAGACCCTAAAAGAAGATATCAAATACAGATGTTTTTACAAAATATATTAGAACTTGATAGTAGTGATTTTTTACTAATTGGTGAAAAAATGTTGTTCTCAAATAATGTAAGATATTATGTTAAATATATTTTTTATGAGATCTTGAGACAAATTGAAGAACCAGATGAAAATATTACTCAATTCATTTTAACTAATTACAAAAATAATATTTTTGGAAATTATTTAATAGATAATGCTATTTTTGGAAAGAAGCAATATATATCTATTCTAATGGCTCATGGTATTTTAGAGCAGTGGTATTTAGAAAATAAAAAAAATATAGTTTTTAATTTGTTATGGAGTATCACTCCAAATTTTGATGATGAAATTATTTCTTTTATTAAAAAATATGCTTTTAAAAATATAAACGATGATAAACAATTTATGAGATGCTTTATTCATGATATCACAGAAGAAAGTGAAGAAATGTTTGAACTTAGAATGAGATTTTATGAAACATACCCTAGTTATATATTCATAGACATAACACAATTAATGAAACATTTTGAAAAAAGAATAGTCCAACTCATATCATTTTGCTTAAAAAATAAAATAGAAACTCATAATATATACTTATCTTCTTACGAAGAATTAGATTTAGATAATAATTTTTTTATAGAAAATGCTGAGTTTATACTTAATGAATTGCTTCCATATATTTCAAAAGAAAATGGATTAGAAATTAAGTATAGTAGTTGGGATGAAAGAAATCCCTATAAAAAATCTATTAAAAGAATATCAGTAAAACTAATAAAAAGAGCAACTATAGGATTAATTGATAAGTCCCCTTGTAGTTTTTGGGATTATTATAAACCATATATAGGAAAAGGATATCATGTATTTAATGAAATAATATTAACTAGTTTGTTACATATGCCCCCTAAATATAGCAATCAGATAGTAGACTACCTTATTTCTGACTTAGATAAAAATATTTTTGATTACACTAGTGGAGCAGAGGACGAATTAGGATTAGTAGAAGAAGTTTTAAAAATTCATGGAAATACGTGTACTAAAGAAAGATTATTAATATTAGAAGATAAAATATATAAGTATATTTCACCATATGCAACTGAGTGGTATAAACAAAGAATTGAGCAAAATAAGAGCAAGGAATCCCCACCTGTATACTGGAGTTTTTGGGGAGATTTGCAATACAAATTATTACAATGTTTACCAGAAAAAAAAGTTAGTAAAAAAACTAAAGACTTATTGAATGTTTTACATAGACGATTTTATAAAGTTCCTTTACATTATAGTAATTCAAATATTCATTCAGGATGGATAACCTCCCCTGTTTCTGGAAAAAATATAAGTAAAGTACAATGGTTACAAATAATAACTAATAGCAAATTAAAAAAACAAAAATTCCCTAAATTAGTTGAAGGAAAAGATGGTTTTATTGAGAGTTCATATGAGGCATATGCAAGAGATTTCCAAATAGTAGTAGAACAAAATCCACAAGAAATGATAGAAATTATTTTAAAAAATAAGGAATATGTATTACCTATTTTTATTGATTCTTTATTTTTAGGAATAGAGTTATCAGAAAAATTAGAAACAATTGATTTATCAATTTTAGAGAGATTATTTCTTGAATTTCCATGTGATATGAAAAGTTATAGAGCTTCTCATTTTTGTGGAATAATTAAAACTTTAAAAAAGACTAACTGGTCATCAAAAATAATAGAGCAATTAACTGATATTGCTTTAAACCATTTTAATCCAGAACTAAATTCTAATATAGCAAACCAGAAATATAGCTGTCAAACATTATGTAATAATGCTTTAAATTGTGTAAGAGGAAAAGCTGCAATGGCTATAGGTCATTTACTTAGAGGAAATAAAGACTTTTTTTCTCAATTTAAAAATATTATTGGAAGAATGGTAATGGATAAAAATTCAGCAGTATGTTTTGCAACAATGCATGCTCTTTATCCATCTTATAACATTGATAAAAAATGGTCAGAAGAAAAAATCTTATATTTATATGAATCAGATATTCAAATGGTAAGTTTTTTTGATTCAAAAAGTATACTTTTTCTTTTGTATCCTAAATATAAAGAAAGAACTATTAAAATTATAGAAAAATGTTTTGAATCAGAAGACCCACAACTTGTTGAGATAGGTGGACATACTATCTGTGAATTTTATATACATTTTAAAGAATTTAAAAAAATTGTATTATCTGTTGAAGCTAAAAGTGAAAACCAAATAAAATCTATATTAGAAATGGCAATACTCTATTTAGGGATTAGTAAATATAAAGAAATTGCTCAGAAAATAATTCTTACTTATAAAAATACTGATATAGATTTACAATTTCCACTCTTTAGAATATTCAACCAAAAATATATTGACATTACACATGACCGAGAATTTTTAAAAGAACTTATGAAAAGTAAAATAAGTAAAAAATTAGTGCAAAAATTTATTCACTATTTAGGAGATAATGCAATTTCTATTATTGACTACAAAGATATTATTTTACAACTATGTGAAAATATTCTTCAAACGAAATTAGAAGATTTGAAACAACAATGGGGACTGGAAGATGATATTTCAAAATTGATTATTTCTTTATATGATGAAGCTATAAACATAGATAAACAAATCACTGATAAATGTATGGAACTATGGGATATAATGTTTGAAAGACAATTGGGATCTGTCAGAAAGATTAGTCAAAAATTAATGGAAAGATAAAAATATTATGATAAAATGAAAAAGTAAAAATTGAATTTTTTTAAATTTATGTTATTTTATACTCAGACAAAAAATGCACCTAGACATAAAAATTGTCTGTGGAAATTTCAAAAAAAGGGGAGAAATTTAATATGAATAATGATTTTATTGAATTAAATGATATCGATATTTTAGAAGTTGCTAAACCTTTAAAAGATAAAATGAGTTTATTATTATCTAATATAAAGGATAAAATTCTTTTAGTTCCAGGATTTATAAGAACAGTAAGTTCATTTATTCCTATTAAGAATTTACAAGCTGTTCTTACAAACGAACAAAAAGAAAAGATAGCAAGTGGTGTACTTAAAATAATGTCAAAAAATGACGGAACTTTAGTAGCTAACTTAGTTGATGCTCAAAGTGGAAAAATAGTTACAAATATTCCATTAAAAGAAATAAAATTAACCCCTGAACTCAATAAGGCAATGACAGATTTTGCACTTCAATTACAATTATTACAAATTTCAGCTGAAATAAAATCTATTAAAAAAGCAGTAGAAGAGGTTAGAAAAGGTCAAGAATATGATAGATTAGCAACCGCATATAGCTGTCAACAAAAATTTTTACAAGCAACTCTTATTAAAGATATTAAATTGAAAAAAGAGACTCTTTTAAGAATTGCATTAGATGCTGAAGACAGTAGAAATTTTTTAATGTTAAGCCAAAAAGCTAATATTGATTTTATAAAAAATTTACCTGATGGATATTGGAAAAAAATGCTTTCACTAACTACTTCTAGTGAAATAGATTCAAGAATGAATGAAATTAGAGAAGGCTTTTCTACTATAAATATGGTTTCTTTAGTAGAAGCTCTAGCATATCATGAATTAGAAGAATATGGTTCAGAACAACAAAGTCTTATTTACTATGCAGATTTTATTCAAAAAACATATCTTGATGATTCTAAACTTTTAAAAAGACTTGATTCTATAGATCCTTCTACTGAAAGATATTGGACAACTAAAGTTCCTATTATTGAAACAAAGATTAGAAAACAAAAAGAATTATATAATAAACTAGAGTTATTGGAGGTAAAATAAAATGGAAGATAAAATATGTAAAAAATGTGGAAAAAGTATGGATATAGAGGATTCTTATGACACTTGTGAAAATTGTAGAACTAAAGATGCTGAGAACAAAAGAACTATAGGAATGATTGCTTTAGGAATAGTTACTGTTATTGGTGGAATTGCTCTAAAAATCTTTAAAAAAAATGATTAATAAAAAATCTTTTTACTTATCATTACAAGATAATAGTAAATTCTATTATCTTGTTTTTTTTCAATCCTTGTAAAAATGATAAATATCTTTCTTTTCTCAACAAATTTATTTAAAAAAAATATAAAATTTTTAAACTTGTACTTGTATTAGATACAAGTCTATGATATAATAAGATATAAATTTTAAGAAAGGAAATAAATATGGATACAAAATTTTCAATCGCACTTCATATTTTAGCATACATAGAAGAAACTAATGATACTGTTACATCAGAGCTTTTAGCAAAAAGTGTAGGAACAAATGCCAGTCATATTAGAAAAATTCTTACCTTATTAAAAGATGCAAATATTATTGAAAGCCAGCAAGGCAAAAAAGGAATTACCTTGAAGGTAAAAGCAAATGAACTAAGCTTGGATAAAATTTACTTTGGGGTATATCCAGAAAAAGAGCTTCTTCATGTTCACGATACAGCAAACCCAGATTGTCCAGTAGGTGCAACTATTAAGGAAGCTTTACTACCAATATTTGAAGAATCAGAAAGACAGTTAGTTTTAAATTTAAAGTCTAAAACACTTAAATTGTTAATTGAAGATATGTATGAAACCTATAAGAAGAAAGGAGAAGTTCAAAATGAAATTTAAAGAAGTTAATAAACTACCAATAGATGTAAAAGAAACTATAAAAAAGCGTGTTAGCACTAGAAGTTTTTTAGAAAAATCATTAACTAATTATGATAGAATTAAGTTAATGGATTTCTATAAAACTTTAACTAACCCATTTGGTGTAGATGTAAAGGTACAATATATTAGTAAAGAGAAAGGTGCAGAAAATGTTCAACTAGGAACATATGGAACTATAAAAGGTGCAAAAGATTTCCTAGCTATTACTGTAAAAAATGAAGCTTTTGCTATGGAAGCAGTAGGTTATCAATTTGAAAATTTAATATTATATGCTACTGATATGGGATTGGGTACAGTATGGCTTGCTGCAACATTTAGCAGGAAAGATTTTGAAAATATTATGAAAATTAGTAATGATGATCTATTTCCATGTATTTGTCCTATTGGATATCCAGCTGAAAAACGTTCATTTGTCGAAAAAATTATGAGAGCAAGTCTAGGTTCTAAAAATAGGAAAGCTTGGAATAAATTATTTTATTTAAATGATTTTAATCAAGCTCTATCAGAAATAGATGCTGGAAAATTTGAGATAGCACTTGAAATGCTGAGATTAGCACCTAGTTCTACAAATGCTCAACCTTGGGCAGTAGTTAAAGAAGGAGATAACATTCATTTCTTTTGTAATTACAAAAATAATATAAGTGATGATATGAAAAAGATTAAACATTTAGACCTTGGAATAGCCTTATCACATTTTCATCAAACTGCTATGAGTGAAGGCTTAGATGGAAAATTTGAAATACAAAATATAGATTTTTCAACTTCAGAAAATATGCATTACGTTATGTCGTATTCATCAAAGTAGATACTAAAGCAATATAAGGAATTATAATTTTTATTAAGCAAGTTTAGTTTCGATTATACTCGAAGCTTAACTTGCTTTTCTATTTAATTTCTATTATAATAGAAATGAGGTGAGGCTATGGATTACATCACTAGACCAAAATATATTGAAAAAATTAAACAATTTATAGATAAACCAATTATTAAAATATTAACTGGAATGAGAAGAGTTGGAAAATCAACTCTTCTACTTATAATAAAAGATGATATTTTAAAAGATATTCCAAATAAAAATAAAATTTATATCAATTTTGAGTCTACTAATTTTTTTGATATTAATAATGCTAATGCTTTATTAGAATATTTGCAACCTTTATTAGAGAATATAAATGGTAAAATTTATTTTTTCTTTGATGAGATACAGCTTGTTAGTGACTGGGAACAAGTTATTAATGGATTGAGAGTAGATAGAGATTGTGATATTTACTTAACTGGTTCAAATTCAACTCTTATTTCAGGAGATTTAGCAACTTTACTTGCAGGAAGATATGTTGAATTTGAAATTCAACCATTTACTTTTATTGAATTTAAACAAGTGTTTGAAAATATGAATCTATCAAAAGAAATCTTATTTGATAAATTTGTTCAGTTAGGTGGAATGCCATTTTTAAAATACTTTGACTTAGATGAAAGCCCAAGTTTTAAATATCTAAATGATGTCTATAATACAGTATTAGTAAAAGATGTCTTACAATATAATAATATTCGTGATGTTGATTTATTCAATAGAATTTTTTCTTATGTTATTGAGAATATAGGACATACTTTTTCAGCTAGTAGTATAAAAAATTATTTAAAAAGTGAAAATAGAAATATTTCAGTAGATACTATTTTAAATTATTTAGAATATTGTAGTCTAGCTTTTATTATTAAAAAAATTCCTAGGTATGATACAGTGGGTAAAAAAATATTAAAAATAGATGAAAAGTATTATTTAACAGACCATGGCTTTCGTCAAGCAATAGGTTTTAATACAAAGGATATAGAGAGAACACTAGAAAATATAGTATGTATAGAGCTTATATCAAGAGGATATGAAGTAAAAATTGGTAAAGTAAAAGATAAAGAAATTGATTTTATTGCTAAAAAGGGAAAGGAATTGTCTTATTATCAAATTTCATATATAATGGAAAATGAAAAAACTCAAGAAAGAGAATTTGGGGTTTATAAATCTATAACAGATAATTTCCCTAAATATGTTTTATCAATGGATCATTTTGATTTTAGTCAAGATGGAATTATCCATAAAAATATTATAGATTTTTTACTAGAAGATGAAGGTGTGAAATGAAAAATTTAAAAACTGTGTTAATGCTAATAAGTTTAATCTTTTTAACTGCTTGTTCAAGTGTACAGACTACTCCAAAATATAAAAAAAAAGATAATGTTACTTGGAAAAAAGTAGAAGGTTCTGTTATTGTTCTACCACTTGAAGCAGGAGATATTATAATAAAAGAAAAAACTGTAAATCCTATTGGGATGTTTGGGCATGTTGCTATAATGAAAGATGATAGAACTGTTGTTGATTATCCAAAATTTGGCAATAAATCTTATACTATTGATGTTAGTTATTGGTTAGAAAAAGGTAGAGATATATTAGTTCTTAGATATAAAGATATGAATGATGAATTTAAGAAAAGATTAATCAAAAACATGGATAAATATTTTGGAAAAAATTATAAAATAAGTTCTGATAGAGAAAATACAGATGGTTTCTATTGTTCTCAATATATTTGGTATGTCTATCATATAACAGCAAAAGAGATGGGATTTGAATTAGACTTAGATTCAGATGGGGGAAGCTATGTACTACCTTATGATTTTATAAATTCACCTTACTTTGAGATTGTGAATTAATTTTATTTCTATTTTTTTCATAAATATATTGATTTTTTTAATAAAAAGTAGTACTATATAGGCACAATAATATTAAATAAGGGGTGTATTTTATGAAGAAAATTTTATTTTGTATCGGTTTATCAATGTTTTTATTATTACAAGGATGTTCTGCTATGATGGCTTTAAGTGGAAGTCAAAATCCAGATTTTAAAGTAATTACAAAAGGAAACTCTAAATCTGTCATTGAAAGCCAACCTATCAAACCTATTTTTACTGAAACTCAAAAGAATGGAAATACTGTTGTTAAGTATCAATATACAATAGGAAAAGAACCTAGTCCAGTAAGAGCATTAGTTTATGTTCTATTAGATAGTATGACTCTATTTATATCTGAATTATTCACAATGCCTGCTGAAAAAGCTCATGCTGGAACTGAAAAAACTATAATGGTTGAATACAATCCACAAGGAGAAGCTGTAAGAGTATTCTAATTTGACAATTAAAAAATAATTTTAAGGGATTTAAAGTTTAAACTTTAAATCCTTTTTTTATAAATATTATGATATAATATTCAATGTGAATCATAAATGCATTAAAGAAATTTAATTCAGGAGAAAATATGGAAATTAAAAAAAGAATTGAAGAATTAAAAAATAATCATACAGAACTTACACTATACTCATCACAAGAATTAAAAGATTTAGAAAGAATTGTTAAATTAAGAGAAGATTTAAAAAAATATAAGGACTCCTATTACAATGATAATATAAGTTTAATTTCAGATTACGAATTTGATATTTTATTAAAAGAACTAGAAAGACTAGAAGAAAAATACCCTCAATATAGTGATGAAAATTCTCCAACAAAAATAGTAGGAGCAAGTTTAAAAGAAAATAAATTTAAAAAAGTTAAACATACTCATCCTATGCTAAGTTTACAAAATAAATATAATGCTGAAGAAGTATTAGATTTTATGAGAAAAATTCAAAAGAAAATCCCAAAAGAACAAGAACTAAATTATTGTTTTGAAGTTAAACTTGATGGCTTATCTATCAGTCTAACTTACATACAAGGTAAACTTGTTAGAGCTGTAACTCGTGGAGATAAATTTGTTGGAGAAGATGTAACAGAAAATATCTTACAAATAGCAAGTATCATAAAGACTTTACCAAAGGCTATAGATATTGAAATCAGAGGAGAAGTTGTACTACCTTTAGCTAGCTTTGAAAAATTAAATAATGAAAGACTAGAAAAAGGTGAAGAAATTTTTGCTAATCCTAGAAATGGAGCAAGTGGAACTTTAAGACACTTAGATCCTAAGAAAGTAAAAGAAAGAGGTTTAGATGCATATTTCTATTTCTTGGTTGAAGCAGATAAACTAGGTTTTAAGTCTCATAGTGAAAGTATGAAATTTTTAGAATCTATGGGAATTAAAACAACAGGAATATTTGAAGTTTTTAAAACTCCTAAAAATAATACAAAAATAGAAGAAATAATTGAGAACCTTGAAAAAAGGATGAGTAATCTACCTTATGAAACAGATGGACTTGTTATAAAAGTTGATGAAATTAATCTTTGGAATGAAATTGGTTATACAAGTCAAACTCCTAAATGGGCAATAGCATATAAATTCCCAGCACATCAAGTTTCAACTGTATTAAATGATGTAACTTGGCAAGTAGGAAGAACTGGAAAATTAACACCTGTTGCAGAACTAGAAGAAGTTGAGTTATCAGGAAGTAAAGTAAAAAGAGCAAGTTTACATAATATAAGTGAAATTCAAAGAAAAGACATAAGAATAGGAGACAGAGTCTTTATAGAAAAGGCTGCTGAAATTATCCCACAAGTAGTGAAAGCTATAAAAGAAGAAAGAACTGGAAATGAAAAAGTAATAGAAGAACCTACTCATTGCCCTGTATGTAATCATAAACTTGAAAGAGAAGAAGGTTTAGTTGATATAAAATGTGTCAATGAAGAATGTCCTGCAAAAGTTCAAGGAGAAATAGAATATTTTGTTTCAAGAGATGCTTTAAATATTATGGGCTTAGGTTCAAAAA
>ERZ773008.1952-NODE-1952-length-14004-cov-2.845939_pt1 | contig 14004 bp, 8 predicted proteins | sample MGYA00580664_ERZ773008 | MGnify/ENA primary metagenome ERZ773008 (study PRJEB29015, sample SAMEA2738016) | human oral metagenome | biome: human oral; feature: human-associated habitat; material: dental | place: China | collected 2048 ... | reverse complement strand
GATTCGTTAAGTGTACGAAGGGATACAATTGCTGGGATACGGGTGGTGGCCTCGTCTCCTGGATTTACCCAACGGTTCTTGAACTCCTTTGTCATTGAGGTAAGGTCGTTGTAACGTGCACTGAAAACTGGGTCGAGGCGCACGTAACTGCCAAACGAATAGGTCACAAAAATATTCAACCGCCAGTTTTTCCATTTCAGTTCATTACCCAAAGAACCTGTAACAGTTGGCTCTGTAGGCCCTTCATAAATCAGATAACTATTGTCTGTACGGTTCTGGAAATTGAGATCTGTAGAGGTCAAATTTCCTTTTTCATTCAGATAAGTGGGGATACCTTTGTCGGTAAGTCCCTGGAACGGCATCGAGAAAATAGCACGATGAGGGTAACCCTCCATTGTAAATCCACTGCTTGCCTCACCACTGATAAGGTCAATGGTACGCGCCTGACTCATCAACGATGTAACCTTCGTGGTCACATGTGAATAAATCAAGTTGGTAATCCACGTGAAATCACGGTTCCTGATATTTGTTGTCTGGATTGAAAGTTCCTGACCTTGCGACTTCATGGAAGCCGTGTTAGCATAGCGAACCACCTGTCCGCCGATACCCTGTGTAGCAATCGGCCCAATCAGATCGAAGTTATTGCGCCAGAAGAGGTCGAAAGTGACATTGATACGGTTATTGAGGAAGCCTAACTCCGACCCGATATTGAACTCGTGTTTCTTTTCATAAGTAAGTTCTGAATTCTCCAATTCACTGATTTGAATACCCGACTCCTTGTCTGTTCCGAATATTCTGTATGGGGTATATGACTTCAGAATTACTGTTGAATTGGTATAGGTAGAAGGCCCGGGATCAGCAGTCAGAGAATAAGACGTACGAAGCAAGGCATGCGTAAGCACATTCTTAAACGTGTTCTTGAACCAAGGTTCCTCGCTTGCATTCCAACTTCCCGAGATATTCCATGTTGGCAACCAACGTGCACTGCGGCTCTTTCCCAATCGATTCGTACCTTCGTAGCGGTAAGTTCCGGTCAGGTTGTAACGCTGTTTGTAGGAATAGGTACCCGTAGCAAAGAAGGCTGCCGTACGGTTATGAGTGTTGTTGAGTGAATAGTAAACAGCATTGTCATCGATATTCTTCTTAAAGAACTGATAAATATAGAATGGAATCTCACCTCCATCATATTGCATACCGACACCATTAAAGAAAGTACGCTTGCGATCTACATTCGAAACATCAAGTCCTCCCAATACATTCAACGTGTGTGTCTGGTTGAATGTATGCGTATAATTAGCCGTGGCACGCACATCCCAGCTTACTTTCTGGAGGTCGGTCTTCTGATAGAAGCCTCCACTTGGCAACACGGAGATGGGCAAAGCATAGGGATTTGTCGGATCCTTATAGAGATAATGATTGGCATCCCGAATGATAGAGTTGTCCATGGCACGATAGGCCTGGGCCTGGTTAGAATGCTCTGTAATCTTATGCTCCTGTGAAGAAGTGTCATACTGCACGGCACCAATAACCGACAGACGCAGGTCTTTAATAGGTTTATAAGCCAATTCTGCCTGGAATTTTGTGTTCAGCACGTTCATGTCAATCTTGTTGTTCTCCAGTTCATTGAGGATATTGAAGGGCGCATAGTTGGCACGATAGTAGGTATTCGGGTCGAGTGCACGCGATGTGTTCAGTGCATAAGAATAAGGATTGATGTCGAAATCGCGCTTCACTTGACCACTGATCACATCCACATCCTGTGCCAATGTGCCCGGAGCCTGCTGCTTACGGTAGGAAGCCGAAGCCAACAACGTCAGTGAGAGATTGTCGAGCAGATGATGAGTAGCATTGAAATTCGCCGTATAACGTCTCACCTCAGAGTCTTTATACCAACCAGGATCAGCCATGAACGACATGGAAACATAATAGTTTGACTTCGCTGTACCACCACTCAAACTGACAGAATGGTTCTGCATCAACGCACTTGAGAAGAGTTGTTTGAACCAGTTGGTGTTACGCATCTCGGCACTGTGCAGATAGGCATCACGTGCTTCTTTGGTGTTGACAAGCCCAAACTGTCCCGTCGAAGGATTGTAGGTGTTGATGAGTTCATACATCTTTCCATAAACACCGTAGTCACTGCCATTCAACACATCAGAGAGATTGAGCCATCCTTTGTCCTGCATTTCCTGATAGATACCCATCTGATCCTGGGAATTCAGAATATTGAACTGGCCGTAAGTGGGAACCAAACGTGAAGTAAACTCACCGGTATAGTTCACATGAGCCTGTCCCGAACGGCCTTTTTTCGTAGTAACAACAATAACGCCACTCATGGCACGTGCTCCATAAATAGACGTAGCCGAACCATCTTTCAGGATTTGAAAACTCTCAATATCATCAGAATTAAGTCCTGCAATGGCTGAAGAAATCAGCGTCTCTGCATCACCAGATGACAGTGCATCGGCACTGATATCAGTGATATCTTCCTGAACAACACCGTCAACCACCCACAATGGTTTAGAATTACCATAGATAGAAGTGGCACCACGCACATGAATTTTCGGTGCCGTACCAAAGGTTCCCGATACATTTTGCACGCTCACTCCGGCTGAACGACCTTCAAGTGAACGGCTGATATCTGCCATTCCGCCAATCAAAGCATCGCTTGCCTTAATCTGATCGGCTGCACCTGTGAACATTCGGCGGTCCATGTTCGAGACACCTGTTACCACAACCTCGTTCAATGTCGCATTGTTCGGGGTCAAAACAACCCTCATGTTCGCCTTAGGATTGAGCGTCTGAGGCTGCATGCCAATGTAACTGACGACCATTTTCTTGCCTTTCGGCACTGTCAGCGAGAACTTTCCGTCTGAGTCGGTCACTGTTCCGGCCTTCGAACCCTGCACAATAATCGAAGCACCGATAATGGGTTCGTTGTCTTCCGACGAGATAACCGTTCCGGAAACTTGAGTTTGTGCCGTCGCTATTCCCATGCTCAGGAAGAGTGAGACTAAAAACATCATGAGTCTTTTTTCCATAAATCCTCTCTCTTAAATTAATAATTTATACAACAATTCTCTTATCTATAGTTTCAATCAGCAATCATCTCAGACGAAGAAAATACTTCTTTTAAGATGAAAGAAACATTGCTTGAAGCAACATTCTTTTTTATATTATCAATTATCTCTTATTATTCTCTATTTAGCCTAAACTGTTAATGGTTTTATCTAAAGTTTTAATAAAATAACAAAAACGCAACATTAGTTTGCATTTGCAAATATAATTGATTTTAATATAACAACCAAGAAAAAGTGATAAAAAATTAGTTTTTATAGTAAAATTTGTTTAATTATTATATTATTATGGTTATTTAGCTTTAATTTATTATACTAAAAGAAACGTTGACGAATATGAATTTAGCAAATAAATATAAAATAACATTAACAAACAAAACTATAGTTGTGCTGTCATAATCCTCTTTTAGCAACACATCTAAAAAACCACGATTGAGAATGGAAACCTTTCACTTACAACAAAGCACTAAAAAAGATGAAATTGTTGATGAGTTTTCTGCAGTTTTTGTGCAAATAGTCAGCAAATAATCTGCAAATGAATTTCAATTAAGAATAATTAACAAATAAAGCCATTGATAACCAATCACTTACACACCCCTAAGAACAAGAACTAGAACAAGAACAAGAACGACGACGAGAAAGAAAAAGAAAGAGTGCCGACGTCGTCGCTTTTTCCTGACGATAATTTACATAATATTGCTTTTATTCCCCCATGCAGCAATTTCATCTGCCACAACAGCCCGGCTCATCTCTGTCATATTACACTGTAAAATGACAGAGATGAGCAGATGAAATGCGTCAGATTAGCACGTAAACTGACGCTTTTTACAAGCAGAAGTAACGGGCAGAATAATCTTTAATTCAAGGAAACAAAATCCAGAAAGAAGCAGAAGGCCCTTTAATCAGATGCCATGAAAGCAAACCACTTGCGTATTTCCATACTTACAAAAGCAATCAGCAGCCCCTGATTTTGAGGTCCCGTGAATGAAAACTAAACCGTGGTCCGCCTAATTAGCAAGATTATTTGTATCTTTGCAAGCAACATCATGAAAAGGAGAAAGGGATGCATTGCTTGCTAAAGACAGGCTATCCGCCCCGACTGCAAGGTGGAAATTATCACCGACCGAAATATCACAGACTGATTGTTTCAATAAAGAATTGACAGAATAAAAATGAAAACCGAACTTGAAATAGCCCGCGAATGTCAGTTGCAATCCATTGAAAGGATTGCTGAAAAGATTGATATTCCCACAGAAAAACTCGAAAACTATGGTAAATACATTGCCAAAGTGCCACTTAAACTCATAGATGAGGAGCGCGTCAAGAAAAGCAATCTCATTCTTGTGACAGCTATAAGTCCGACAAAAGCCGGCATCGGAAAGACCACGGTCAGCATTGGATTGTCAATGGCGATGAACCGATTGGGGCATAAATCCGTGTTGGCATTGCGCGAACCTTCACTTGGCCCGTGCTTCGGAATGAAAGGCGGTGCCACAGGAGGAGGCTATGCACAGGTGCTGCCCATGGACAGAATAAACCTTCATTTCACAGGCGATTTCCATGCAATTACATCGGCTCACAATATGATTGCAGCCCTGCTCGACAACTATCTCTATCAGCACCATGAAGAAGGTTTTGCACTTAAGGATGTGCTCTGGCGCCGTGTGCTTGATGTGAACGACCGAAATCTACGCTGTATCACAACCGGTCTGGGGGCAAAAACTAACGGGCTGCTCAGCGAAAGCGGTTTTGACATCACGCCGGCCAGTGAGATTATGGCCATTCTTTGCCTCGCCACAGACGAAGAAGACCTACGCCGACGCATCGATAATGTCTTATTAGGCATCACTCTTGACGACAAACCCTTCTGCGTGAAAGACCTCGGCATAGGCGGAGCCATGACAGTTTTGCTGCGGGATGCACTCAATCCGAACCTCGTTCAGACCATTGAAGGCACGGCTGCCTTTATCCATGGCGGCCCGTTTGCCAACATTGCACACGGCTGCAACAGTATTCTGGCCACGAAAATGGCCATGACCTTTGGCGATTATGTCGTGACAGAAGCAGGCTTTGGGGCCGATCTTGGGGCCGAAAAGTTCTTGGATATCAAATGCCGTAAAGCAGGAATACAACCGCGACTCACGGTGTTAGTGGCCACAATCATGGGGCTGAAGATGCACGGTGGCATGCAGGTGGGCGACCCGGAAAACGGCTGCTGTGAGCATATTCGCAAGGGACTGGAGAATCTCAACAAGCACATTGCCAACATGCAACACATGGGACAGCGCGTCATCGTGACCCTGAACCGCTTCGGCAATGACACAGAAGAAGATATTGCTGTCGTCAGTGAACATTGCGAGAAGTTAGGAATTGGCTTCGCTGTAAACGAGGCTTACATGAAAGGAAGCGAGGGTTGCATGGATTTGGCACAGCTTGCCATCGACGAAATTGCAGCTCATCCGTCAGAAGACATTGCTTATTGCTACACAGATGAAGCCAACGTGCAGGATAAGATTACAGCCGTGGCCAAGCAAATCTATGGTGCCAAGCAGGTGGTTTTCAAGAAACAGGCATTGGAAATGCTTGAGCGCGTTGCCAAATGGGACCTTGAACGCTACCCTGTCTGCATTGCCAAGACCCAGTATTCATTGAGTGATGACGCCAAACGGCATGGTGTTCCCAAGGATTTTACTTTCACAATTCGCGACCTTGTCATCAATATGGGCGCCGAAATGATTGTGGCTATCGCGGGCGATATCATGCGCATGCCAGGACTTCCACGCCATCCACAAGCAGAAAGGATAGACCTCCAAGACGGACTGCTGATTGGTTTGGAATAAAGAAAGCACAGAAAGACTTCTGTTTCTACCCTTATTTTCAAATTGCAGACACTAGCAGACAACCCGCAAAAAGAACAGACCTTGAGAATATTTCAATAATATCCGCAAGGTCTATAGTTCAGTGTCATGCTGAAATTGGGTACAGCGCATTTGACTGAATGGCTACAGTTTCCCTTGCTCTCCCAAATAACTGTCCTTAAACCCAAGGAAATAGAGCACACCATCCAATCCGATGTTGTTGATAGACTGCTGTGCCGTAGCCTTCACACGAGGCTTTGCATGGAATGCAATTCCTAAGCCAGCTTCAGATATCATAGGCAAATCGTTGGCACCATCTCCTACAGCAATGGTCTGTGCAAGGTTCACCTGCTCCACTTGAGCAATGAGTTTCAGGAGTTCAGCCTTGCGTTTTCCATCGACAATATCACCCACATAGTGCCCTGTCAGCTTACCATTCTCATCGATTTCAAGTTCATTTGCGTAAACATAGTCAATGCCATAGCGACGCCGGAGCTGTTCTCCGAAGAAGGTAAATCCACCACTGAGAATAGCAATCTTATATCCACATCGCTTCAATACTGACATCAATCGGTCGGCTCCTTCGGTGATAGGCATGTGCTCTGCAATGTCTTGCATCACGCTGACATCAAGTCCTTTGAGCAATGCCACACGCTCCGTGAAACTCTCCTTGAAATCAATCTCGCCACGCATGGCACGCTCTGTGATAGCTTTCACCTTATCCCCCACTCCCGCACGAGCTGCCAGTTCATCAATACATTCTGTCTGAATGAGCGTCGAGTCCATATCAAAGCAGATGAGACGGCGCATGCGTCGATACATATCATCACGCTGGAAAGAAAAGTCTATCTCCTGTTCTGAAGCCAGATGCATCAGTTTTGACTGCATCAGTTCACGGTCTTTCGGAGTTCCGCGCAGTGAGAATTCAATGCAGGCACGCACATTCCGTTCAGGATGCTTGATGCTCATGCGACCTGTCATCCTTCGAATAAAGTCAATGTTCAGTCCCTGTTCAGCAATAATCTTTGTTGCAGCAGCAATCTGCTTGGCTGAAAGCGAGCGACCAATCACGGTCAGAATGTAGCGGTTCTTGCCCTGATGATCGACCCATGACTCATATTCATCGTCAGAAATCGGTGCAAATCCGATATTCACATTCAGTTCCTCGGCCTTGAACAGCAGTTCTTTCATCACCTGACCAGAGTGCATATCATCAATGCGGATAAGTATTCCGAGCGACAAGGTGCTGTGAATGTCGGCCTGACCGATATCTAAAATTCGGGCATTATAACGTGCAAGAATCTCCATTGCAGCTGCAGTGAGGCCTGGACGGTCCTGTCCTGTGATGCGAATAAGTATCTGTTCTTCTTTTCCTTCTATATTTTCCATCTCATAAAATGGTTTTCATTTGCTCATAAAGTAATCTCTCCCGAACCGTAACAATAATGGTGATGTGCATCATAGACCACGCAGAACTGTCCCGGAGCCACGCCATGTATCTTGCTGTCAGCATGGATAACATAGGTATTTTCACCTGTCCTTTCAAGCGCTGCAGGCAGATATTCTGGAGTATGACGTATCTTGAACGTGATGCGTTCGGGCAATTCGGGCAACGTTATTCCCTCTGGACAATAGGTCGTGGCATGGAAATCATGTATCTTGAAGTCCTGTTTATACGCCGTTTCAGGGTCATAACCATGGCTGACATACAGGATATTACGCTCCACATCCTTTTTAACCACAAACCAAGGACCACCGCCAAAGCCAAGTCCCTTACGCTGACCAATCGTGTGAAACCACAGTCCTTTGTGCTCACCTATCTTCTTTCCTGTCTCCAATTCAATGACATCACCCACGCTTTCGCCTAAATAACGGCGCACATATTCATTGTAGTCAATGTTTCCCAAGAAGCAGATACCCTGACTGTCACGACGCTTTGCATTGATAAGATGTTCTCTTTCGGCTATCTCGCGCACTTCATTCTTTTCGAAATGTCCTATTGGGAAGATGGCCTTTCTCAGTTGCCAGCCATAGATTTGTGCCAAGAAATCAGTCTGATCTTTAACCGGGTCAGGACTTGTCGTGAGCCACTTTCGCCCATCAATCCATTCGGTCTGTGCATAATGTCCGGTAGCAATGAGGTCGTAATCGTGGCCTATCTTCTCATCGAAAGCACCAAACTTGATGAGCCGATTGCACATGACATCAGGGTTTGGTGTGAAGCCGGCTTTCACCTTATCCATAGTGTATCGCGTCACTTGAGACCAGTATTCCTTGTGGCAATCAATCACTTTCAACTGACAACCGAAGCGATTTGTCAAAGCCGTTGCCATTTCCAAGTCTTCTTCACTCGTGCAATCCCACTCTTCTTTCTCCTCGGGACCAATCATGATGTAGAAGCAATCGGGATGCAAACCATGGCTCACCATCTCGTAAAGCACCACACTGCTGTCGACACCTCCCGAAAGAAGAAGTGCTATCCGCTTGTCCTTTATTTCATCATAATTTATCATTCGCCAGAAAATCAAACTTTATTCATTTTACTTAAATGCTTCTTTCCCACTTTCATGCGGTCGAAACCTAAGCCATAAACGCCTGAAACGGCACTCTGACTGACGAAGGCTTCAGGGTCTACATCATCGATAATCCTAAATATGTTGTGGCTTTCATTCTGCTTGGCAATAATGAAAAGCATTCCCATCTTCTTGCCCGTGTAGAAGCCATGCGCATCAATCACCGTGCAACCACGGTTAGCCTCATTGTTAATCAGGCGTCCGATCTCCTGATATTTCTCTGAAATCACGAAGAATTGTACCGATCGACGAAAACCATTGATGACGTGGTCTACCGTATAAGACATTACGAAAAGCACGATATAACCATAGATGACTTTCTCCCAACTGCCTATAACCAAGTAGCTGGATGTAATGACACAGAGGTCGCACATGAGTATGATATGCCCCAAAGATATGTCTTTATACTTATGCACTATGGCTGCAATGACATCCGAACCTCCCGTGCTTCCATTGCGCAAAAGGCTGAAACCTGTGCTCAAACCCAGCAGCAAACCACCCACTACGCAGGCCAGAAACGGCTCCTTACTGAACATCACCTTATCGCCCACTACACCTTGCCAAAGCGTAGTAAACAATGTAAAGACACTCACTGCATATATGGTCTTGACACAGAATTTAAGCCCCAACACCTTGAGTGCAGCTGCCAACAGCAATATGTTGATACCCAGATAGGTGTACTGAACGTGGATACCCGTGGCCCAAAACACCACAGACGATATACCGGGCAGGCCTCCAATGGTAATCTTGTGAGGTAAAAGAAAGACCACCCAGCCCAGACTTCCCACGACCATTGCCAACGCAATGATAAGATAATCATAGCAACCGCGAACCAGTTTCCTGTCTATTTTTTTCATAAAAGTGTAGCTTTGTCAAGCTGCAAAATTACAAAATAAAAGCCCAACTCCTGCAAATTGGACTTTAAAAGTGAGTTTAAGGGCTTACAATCCAAGGAAAACCATCAGTCCACCCAAGGCTATATACCCGATAGCATAAGGCAAAGCAGAACGCAATATCTCACCATCCTTGACCTGCATATCGCAGGCTGCCGTGGCAATGGCTATGCTCTGAGGACTTATCATCTTGCCTCCTGTGGCACCAGTCGTATTGGCAGCCACAAGCCAATTGGTCTCCGTGCCCGGCACTCCGTAGAAAGTGGAGTGCCCCGTCAAACCTAACTGCCCTGCAACATTGGCCTGCAATTTGGCAAAGAGAATATTCGAAGAGGTGTCAGAACCCGTGACAAACGTACCGACAGCACCGATAAGCGGAGCAAAGAAGGGATAGAAACCACCCGTAATCGCAACAAGTCCCGAAGCGATAGCACTGATCATACCGCTGTAGTTCATGACCGATGCCAACGAAATCAAGCAGATAATCGTGATGATAGTGTTCTTCAAATTGACTGTTGTTCGGGCTAATATCCGCATCATCCGACCGAAAGAGAGTCCTTGTATCAATCCACCTATCGTGGCTCCAAGGAACAACATGAGTCCCGCATTGCTTATCCAACCAAACTTAAACGTTGAACCGATGACGGGAATGGCAACTTTTGAAACGAGATGTGACTTCAGAAAATCGTTTACCGGTGGGCAGAGTGCACCCGAAACTAAAATGAGAAGCAAGATAAAGAGATAGACACTCCATGCCTTGAAGGTCTCACCCAACGAATAACGCGCAGTCGGCAAGCCCTCACGTCCCTTGCGGTCGAAGAGCTTTACATAGAGAAGTATGGCGAGAATAGCTGCCACAGAGCCGATGATTGCAGGCGTTTCAGAACCCAAGAAATGGGCACAAAGATACTGCACGACAACTGAAATGCCACCCACCCAGAGTGAAAGTATGATGTTTTTCACAATGGCTTTGCGGTCGGTCAGCGTCAGAATGATAAACGGCAGCAGGATAAAAAGCGGTGCCAACTGAATGACGGCAAACGACGATGTTTCGCAAATGGCCTCAACAGGAGCTGCCCCTCCCAATGCTACCTCATTGCACAGGGTCGTCACCGGCACACCAACAGCACCGAAACCCGTGGCTACCGTGTTGCCGATTAAAGCCACAAGCGCCGAGAACATGGGCTTGAAACCCAGGCCAATCAATATGGCTGCAGGAATGGCTACAGCCGTTCCGAAACCTGCCATGCCCTCCAACAATCCGCCAAATCCCCAGACAAGCATCAAGACAAGAATGCCCTTGTCGCTCGTGATAGCGGTGAATTGCCGCTTAATGACCTCTATCTGCCTGCTTTCCACAAGGATATTATAGCTGTAGATAGCCATCAGAATGATGATGAGAATGGGGAAAACGGCTTTGAGCATGCCCTCAACAATGCTCCACCCCACTACTTCAAAGATGCCCGAAGCCTTGAAAGCGTCAGGCAACATGCCGAGTTGTGGGGCAGCCACAAGCGCCAGAATAATCGTGACGCACAGCGTGATGACGGCACTTTTATGGCCTGCCAACTTCAGTCCGAGCATCAGAACGAACAGCAGGATAACAGGAATGACAGAAAGAATTGCAGACATAGATTTCTATTTTTACGTTTGGTATTACGCCATGTTCAAAGGTGATATGCTTCAAAGTTAGCTTTTTCTCTGCAAATTAGTCCTGCAACAGCGTTAAAGTTTGTTGCAAAGTCGGTATTTATCTGCAAGAGAAGATTGCAGACCAGCAGTTACAATGACGGGCTACAACCTCTGTATTGACTATCCGCTTGCCACAAATGCGCCTCAAAGAAGACCTCTGAAATCTCTCGATTTTGTAAACATTACCACATGGTTTTTAACACTTCGAGCGTTCACCAAATAGAAATCAGAACGTGCTTTTTGCATGAATGCGAACCCATTTCACGGCTTTGGTATCCTCACTTCTTTCTTCTTGCGTGGTAATTCCAGTCACTTTAGCGCGCAACATGACGGAGATTACAATGCCATTTGAATGAAATGAGAAGCTCATCTGATAGAGATTACAAGGCAAAAGGAAAGAAATGAGGGAGTCGAAGCCATAAAACGGCTTCATAGATGCAAAGAAAGTGGCTTTTCATTTCTATTTGGTCATGTCTGGAAGTGTTAAAAACGGGATAAGAATTTTTACAGAATGATATCGCTGTAGATTGCGTTTTATTTCTCACAAGAACTTGACTTTTGACAGAATTTTACTATATTTGCCAGTGTAAATCCTTTAATACGATGTGATATGAAACGGAGAGTGGTTCTTTTTGCAGTTTGTCTTTGCAGTCTCATGGCGTGGGGGCAGACCGACTATTATGCGTATTTTCAGGAGTTGTTGGATAAGGAAGACACGGTTGGTCTGCGCGCTTTTATTCCTGAATGGGAGCTGAAAGCAGGGCCATCGGGCGACACATATGCCGCATGGTATAATCTTTTGGTGCTCGAAGGAACGATTGCTGACCTTCAACTCATTGCAGATACTACTGCAGTTGCTGGCTTGTTGATGCGCGACTCTTTGGGAAATATCGTGGGAACAATTACAGGAGAACCGCTCTATGATTCTGAAAAGTTAGGGCAGGCCTATCAAAAGATAGATGAAGGAATAGCGAAATATCCCGACAGACTCGACCTTTGGTTTGGCAAAGCGCATGTACAGCAGCTTCAAAATGATGATATTGCGGCTCTTGAAACCTTGAAAAAGGTGATTGATAGATCACTTGTCAACCATCAACAATGGCTTTGGACAAATGACAAACCTACGCCTTCGGCCCCGAAAGACTTCTTTTTTGATAGCTTGCAAGGCTATTTTAGCTATTTCTATGATGCACAGTCAGACTCTGTTGCGCAGGCTTTGGTGGAGTATGGACTGAAATATTATCCCGATAATATCTATCTTTTGAACGATAAGGCCGTGCTGTTGACCAATGCAAAGAAATTGGATGAGGCGCTCGATATCTTCTTGAAGCTTCATAATTTGGCACCCAATGACGAAATTGTCGTGTGGAATATTGCCAGTCTTTATGCTGAAAAGCATGACAAAAAGCAGGCTGCAATCTATTATAAGAAGCTTCTAAAGAGCAAAGATAGAAGGCGAAGGAAATTCGCCAAGCAAGAGTTGAAAAGGAAATGGTAGGTTGTACAAAGAATAAAAAGACGCTTTCAAGATGAAGAAAATTATATTTTTAGGACTTTTATTGCCCCTTGTAGGCTTCGTTTCTGGGTGTCATTCCAATGTCATAAGGCCAGAAGTAGCTTGCATTTTGAAACAAATTGGCACTAGTTATACGCCTGGTGCAGTGGGCTATGAGGGGCGAATTACGCATCAGGACGAACAGATTGAGGCTTTAGGAGACGTGGCTACGTCCGATGAACTCTATCAGTTGGCTGCGGCAGACAGCGTGCCCATGACGCGTTTGGCAGCCTTTATCGCACTCATGAGGCAGCGCCCTGACATTGCCAAAAACCTTGCTTTGATGGATATTCAAAGTCGGGCATGTGTGCCGGCACGATATGGTTGTGATTTGTATATGGAGTCGTTGGCTAATCTCCGCATAGAAATCCTGCAGCAGGAAGGTCGGAATTATGGGCTGACGAAAGCCGACTCATTGGCTATAGACAGTTATGTTTTATTCACACCCCATGCCAAATATCTCGGTTATCTCACGCAGTTGCTGATGAAACTTCCCCCTCACCCGCAGTATTATGCACGTGTGAAAGCTCTCTTCTTAAACGACCATTACATAGAGGCTTTAGTCACTTTGGCACGTTACCGCAAGCCCGAAGATGTGCAATATGTGTTGGATGCGCTCCATGGAAAGGTGAAAGACCCCATTGATGTAGATGCTTATTGGGCTGAATATGAGCGTATTCGTGTGTCAAAACTTAGCTTGAGGGAGAAAATAGAGTGTTGGGTGCATCCCAAAAAGCCTTTGAATGAGGAAATCAGGAGGCTTAAAGATGAATTTAATATCCATGCCTGTTGGCAGTATATCCCAGAAGAAGACGGTTATAATGATGCTGAATGGGTGAAAGCTATAGCCTTGCAGTGTGTTTATGAAAACCCTGATGAACCAGCATTCAAACCTTATCTTCGGGCTGCAGAAGCCTATCGCAGGGAACAGAGCTTAGCTGATGAAGATTAAATCTGAATGGAGATGAAGCGTCTGTCATCTGTTTTCATAATGCTTTTTGCGCTTTTTCTGTTCATGGCTTGTGTGGCTTAATGAATAATCAAGTGCTATATTTGGAAGAAAAGAAGAATAGTTAGGAAATCAAATAATCATCAGTTATGAATGAATATAAGGGAATTTCAATGTTTAAAGTCAGCAAAGAGCAGCATAGAAGATTGCTTGTGAGCCTGTGGATTGTGATTGTGCTGACGGTAATCCGTAACATTGTGCTGCCAGGTTTGCCGGGGAATGCAGAGAATGCAGGCTTATTATTGTTGCTCCCTGTCGTCAAAGGAAAAGTCTTTATGTTTATCTTGGGAGCTGCAGTTGTGGTTGCTCAATGTGTCATTCTGAATGAGTTGCGGGTAGCTTTGAGG
>ERZ773008.1950-NODE-1950-length-14011-cov-3.353683_pt1 | contig 14011 bp, 11 predicted proteins | sample MGYA00580664_ERZ773008 | MGnify/ENA primary metagenome ERZ773008 (study PRJEB29015, sample SAMEA2738016) | human oral metagenome | biome: human oral; feature: human-associated habitat; material: dental | place: China | collected 2048 ... | reverse complement strand
GGGTTTGGCAGCTAGGCGGCGTGAGCGACGCGCAGGGCTTTGCAGCGCTTGCCGCGGTAGTGATCCTTGGCACGATATGCGCGTTTAGCTTTTACATGACGGGGCTAAAGATAATAGGCGCTAGCAGGGCGAGCATGATAGCGTGCATCGAGCCGGTGAGCGCTGCGGCGTTTGCCTATTTTTGGCTGGGGACGGAGTTCGTGTTTCTTGATTTTGCGGGCTTTACGCTCATTATCTCGTGCATATTTTTGCTGGCTAAAGATAGGAAAAAGGCGTAAATTTGGAGGAGAGATGATCTATTTGGCGCAGACCGATACGACGGCGGGATTTTTGAGCAAGGATTTTCGCGAGATAAACGCGCTAAAACGCCGAGCCGCGGACAAACCCTGCCTCATAACGACGGCTAAGCTTAGCGAGCTAAAAAATCTCGCTCGCGTGCCCGCTAAATTTAAAAATTTGGTGCGTCGCGCGAGGAAAACGACGTTTTTGTATCCGAATGCCAAAGCCGTGCGCGTCGTAAAAGAGTGCGCTCACGAGGAGTTTTTGAGGCAATTTGACTGGCTCTACTCCAGCAGCGCAAATTTAAACGGACAAAACTTCGACGAAGCCTGGGCGAAAGCGGCGGCGGACGAGGTCGTGGATCAAAATTTCAGCCAAAACGCAAGCTCGAAAATCTATAAAATTTCAAAAACTAAAATTTTGCGGATTAGATAGAGCTGCCGATTAAAATTTACACGCGCAAAGAGCGCTCAAAAAAGAGGTGCAGTAGCTTATAAATTTAAGCGACTGTAAATTTAAATTGCTCTATAAATTTACCGAACCGTAAAATTTCGTCATATATAGACCGCGCAAATACCGTCTGGAATTTTAAAAAATCGCGAAAAGATCACGACAGACTCGTCGAAAAATCATATAAAAAGCTGTAAATCCCCCCCCCACTGCCTTCAAGTAATAAAATTCCCGCCGTTCTCGAAGCTGAAAATTTCACTACTGCTAGCTTTGAATGAAATTCTATCGCCATATACTCGATCAAAATTTTAACTCGGGCGAGCTAAGATTATCGCTAGAAATTCTCGCATCCCGAGTGTTCTGGATCAAAATTTTGGAGATCAGGCATTGCCGCCGGTTTTTATCCGAGTCGCTACGCGCCGTTTTATCGCAGCCCTACCGACGCCGCTTCTGTCTTTGATTAAAATTCTATCTTTAAGAAAAGCTCATCTGACGCCGTTAAAATCAAAATTTCGCCGCTGCGCTAATAGTTTTAATAAAATTCAGACGCTGCTGCTGCAAGTAGTTTGCGATCAAAATTCTATCATCGCCGATTGTATATCAAAAGCCCTGCCACTGGCACCTCATCACTACCGTCGCCGATACTACGCCTTTAATTGCCTCTGCCGCAGTAGCAAACGCCGCAAAGCCGTCCGCATCGCTTACGCCCTTTAGCTACCAAAGCTGCGTGTAAAGCGCAGCGCCCCCCATTGCTGCGCCACGACGACAGATCTGCGATAAAATTTCCGCCGCCCGCCGCGCAGTGTGTCAAGCCAAACGCTGCAAATTTTAAAATTTTACCGCCTCTCGCCGCGCGGCACCGATAAATTCCAACCGATAAATTCCGCTAGCTAGTCCATCATTTCCGCATAAATCATAAATTTCCATAAATTTAACGCCGCCTTTCTTGCTTTATATTAAAATTTCGCTAAAATTACCGCATTAAATTTGAGGCGCAAACGGAGTTTAAGCTTAAACCGCTTGCGGGCAAATTAAATCCATTCAAGGAGCTTTTATGAGCGGTGTTGCGTTAATCATCTGCTTCGCCATAGCGGTCGTCGTGATGATTTTTTTGATCTCCAAAGCAGGCGTTCACCCATTTTTGGCGCTAATGCTTATCTCCCTGGCGCTCGCGATCGTCGCGGGCATACCGCTAGCCAAGATCCCCGCGATTATCGGCGACGGATTCAGCGGCACGTTTAAGAGTATCGGTATCGTCATAATCTTCGGCGCGCTCATCGGCACCGTGCTCGAAAAGACGGGCGCGGCGCTCAAACTCGCCGATATGGTCGTAAACGTAGTCGGGCAAAAGCGCCCCGAGCTTGCGATGCTCATAATGGGCTGGATCGTAGGTATCCCCGTATTTTGCGACAGCGGCTTCGTCGTTTTAAACCCGATCCGAGAAGCGATCAGCAAAAAAATCGGCGAAAATCCGGCCGCTCTAGCAGTAGCGCTCTCCGGCGGACTTTATGCCTCGCACGTATTCATCCCGCCGACTCCGGGACCGATCGCCGCAGCAGGCGCCGTGGGTCTAGGCGGCAATCTGCTGCTCGTAATCGCAATGGGCGCGGTAGTGTCCTTGCCGGTGCTGATCGCCACATACTTTTTTTCCAAAAAAGTCGCTAAGAGCGTGCATATAAGCGAGGCTGAAGCGAATGAAGTCATCGCAAAAAGCTACGACGATCTGTTTAAACAATACGGCAAATTGCCGGGCGGATTTTTGAGCTTAGCCCCTATTTTGATACCGATCCTATTTATGGCGCTGGGCTCCGTCGCCAAGATCTTAAAAGTAGGTGGATTTGCGGGCGAAATTTCGCAATTTTTAGGAAATCCTATCATCGCGCTAGCCTTGGGCGTAGTTTTTGCGGTATTTTTACTCGTGCAAACCGGCAAATTAGGCGAATTTAGCGAGATTACAAACGAATCCTTAAAAATCGTTGGCCCCATTCTCTTTATCACCGCAGCGGGCGGAGTGCTAGGCAAGGTCATCACCGAAGCGGGCTTCGTAACCTACATCAAGGACAATGCGACCGCGATTAAGGCTGCGGGGATTTTCTTCCCGTTCTTAATCTCGGCAGTCCTAAAAAGCGCGCAAGGAAGCTCCACCGTTGCGATCATCACTACAGCTTCGATTATGGGCGCATTTAACGCAGATGGCTCGCTGATGCAGGTACTGGGCTTCACCTCCGAAATGTCCGGCGCGCTCGTCGTAATGGCGATCGCAGCGGGCGCGATGACGGTTTCGCACGCTAACGACAGCTACTTCTGGGTCGTTACGAATTTCAGCAAGATGAACCCGCAGCAAGGCTACCGCACCCAAACAATGCTAACCCTAATTATGGGCATTACGGGTATGATCAGCGTGTGGGTTTTGTCGCTGTTTTTGATCTAGGTTAGCTTATTCTAGCCGCTACCGCGCTAAATCAATGCGGAGTGCAATACGGCATCTACCAGCGGCTAGCTACATAAAATTCTTTAAATTTACGTAGCTAGCCCGCGTCGCGCAAATGCCTTAGTATTAAAATTTCGCTTAACATAGTTTTAAATTTACACACAAAGCCTCAAGGAGCGAAATTTTAAAATTCTATTGCGAACTGCGCAAATAGGATCACGAACCCAGATCCGCTGAAATTTCAGACGCGGCCTGCTAAATTTCAGAGGGCCATGGAATTTCAAAATTTAAAGTTGCGGGCGAGCAAGGCGCCCGTCCGCGTATTTTAAGCCCGCCAAATTTAAGCAAGCACGTCTGCGCCGCAGACCTAGAAATTGCATCAGCCCTGCGTCGCAGCGCTTCCGCTCGCAAACGCCGCCGCATTCAGCGCCGCGTCGTAATCGGGCTCATCTGCGATGTCGTCCGTGATCTGCTTGTAGGCGATCTTGCCTGCGGTGTCCACGACGAAAACCGCGCGACACGTTAGCCCCGCAAGCGCGCCGTCCGCAATCAGCACGCCGTATGCGCGCGCAAACTCCTTATCGCGAAAATCGCTTAGGGCGCGTAAATTTTTGATCCCTTCGGTCGAGCAGAATCTGCCCGCGGCAAACGGCAGATCCATCGAGACCACGAAAACCTCGGTATTTTTTATACTCGCAGCGCGCTCGTTAAATTTGCGCGTCTCGGTCGCGCACACGTCCGTATCCAGGGACGGCACGGTGATGATGACCTGCGCCTTGCCCGTGCCGCCGCCGACTTTGACCTCGCTAAGATCGGCCGCGACCAGACTAACCTCTGGCGCCTTATCTCCCAGCTTAAGCTCGTTGCCCGACAGGCCGATGCTTACGCCTTGCAATTTGGTTTGTTGCATGATTTTCCTTTGTTTTGAAATTTAAAACGGGCGCATTATAAGCCCGCGAAAGCAAACGCCTGCTAAATCCGAAAATGGGCGAGTTCGTGCGTCGGCTCGGCCTATATGAACGGTGCGTAGATCGCTGCGTTAAGATGAAATTTTATGGCGCAAAGCGGCAGCACAATTAAAGCCCCCGAGAATACCGCTACTCGCATAAAGCACTGATGGTCGCGATCTGATATAAGTCTATGATAGTTGCGCTCCGCCTTAAGGCTGTGCCGAAGATAAAATTTCGCCCCGTTTGCGGCGATTTTGTCCGTAAATAAAAATCAAAGCCATAGCGCTGTATGTGCACTTTATCTGCAAAGATAACTAATTCTCTGCAAATACGCAGGCGCGTCCTGTATGTACTTTAAACTACAGCTTTAAATTTTTAAATTTAATTGAAATTTTTTGATCTAAATTTACGATCGGCAGAGGTTAAAATTTATGAGTTGGAATTTTATTTGAAACCAGAGTGTGAGCTAAAATTTTGGCTCGTAAAGCAGGTTAAATTCTAAGAACCGCTTTAAAATTTAAAAAAGCGCCGGGGTTGGCGATAAAACTATCGCCGCACCCTAGCGTCCGTTAAATTACCCGTTGCGCTTTTTAATGATCTCTTCGCCGACGTTTTTAGGAACCTCGTCGTAGTGATCAAATTCCATCGAATAGGTCGCGCGACCCTGCGTCTGAGAGCGCAGATCGGTCGAGTAACCGAACATCTCCGAAAGTGGGCAAAACGCGTCGATGATCTTATTGCCGCCGCGCTCGCTCATATTATTGACCTGTCCGCGGCGTTTGTTTAGATCGCCGATGACGTCACCCATATACTCCTCAGGGGTTTCTACCTCGACCTTCATCATAGGCTCCAAGATTACGGCGCCTGCTTTTCTAGCGCCCTCTTTAAAGCCCATAGAAGCGGCGAGTTTGAACGCCATTTCGGAGCTGTCGACTTCGTGGTAGCTTCCGTCATAGACCGTCACGCGCACGTCCTCGACTGGATATCCTGCCAAAACGCCATTTTGCATCGCCTCTTGGCAGCCTTTGTCAACCGCAGGGATGTATTCTTTCGGAATCGCGCCGCCTTTGATATCGTTTACGAACTCATATCCGGTGCCAGGCTCCAAAGGCTCTAGGCGCAAAAATACATGACCGTATTGACCGCGACCGCCCGACTGCTTGGCATATTTATACTCTTGCTCGACCTTTTTGCGGATAGTCTCGCGATATGCGACCTGCGGCTGTCCGACCTCTGCTTCGACTTTAAATTCTCTAAGCATTCTATCTACGATGATCTCAAGGTGCAATTCGCCCATTCCCGAAATGATCGTCTGTCCGCTCTCCTCGTCGGTCGCAACTCTAAAGCTTGGATCTTCTTGCGCCAATTTTTGAAGCGCGATACCCATTTTTTCTTGGTCGGCTTTGGTTTTAGGCTCTACCGCTACGCTGATAACGGGAGCAGGAAATTCCATACGTTCTAAAATTACTTTATCTTTTTCGCTAGCTAGAGTATCGCCCGTAAGAGTGTCTTTAAGACCCACAACGGCGCCGATCTCGCCCGCATATAGCTCTTTGATCTCTTCGCGTTTATTCGAGTGCATCCTTAGTAAGCGTCCGATGCGCTCTTTTTTACCCTTGCCGGTATTTACGACGTAGCTGCCGCTTTCCAAAACGCCACGATAGACACGCACAAATGTAAGCTGACCTACGAAAGGATCGGTCATAATCTTAAATCCAAGACCCGCGAACTCGCCCTCGTCGGTAGAACTTACATGAACCTCACTGCCGTCCTCATACTGACCCTTAATCGCAGGCACTTCATCAGGCGCAGGTAGATAATCTACGACCGCATCTAGCAAAGGTTGCACGCCCTTATTTTTAAACGCGGTACCGCATAGCATAGGAAAAAAGCTTAGGCTTAAGCAGCCTTTCTTGATGCCCTTTTTAATCTCTTCTACGCTTAGCTCTTCGCCGTTAAAATACTTCTCCATCAAAGCTTCATCAGTCTCTGCTACCGCCTCAATCATCTTGTCGCGGTACTCTTGCGCTTTTTCTCGTAACTCGGCAGGAATTTCAACGATCTCGGGAGCAGAAGGACCCTTGCTATCATCCCAAACGAGCGCCTTCATAGTAACCAAATCTATAACACCCTTGAAATCATCCTCTGCGCCGATCGGAATTTGAATAGGAACAGGATGTGCTTTGAGCCTATCTTTTACTTGCTGCTCGACATTGTAAAAATTTGCGCCGACGCGGTCCATCTTATTTACGAAAATAATGCGCGGAACATGGTATTTATTCGCTTGACGCCAAACGGTCTCGCTTTGAGGCTGAACGCCGCCTACAGAGCAAAATACTGCTACCGCACCATCTAAAACGCGCATCGAGCGCTCCACTTCGATCGTAAAATCAACGTGACCCGGGGTGTCGATCAAATTTATCTGATGATTATTCCAAAAGCAGGTCGTTGCCGCAGACGTAATCGTAATGCCGCGCTCACGCTCCTGCTCCATCCAGTCCATAGTGGCGGCACCCTCGTGAACCTCGCCAATCTTATGGCTCATACCGGTAAAAAATAGAATTCTTTCGCTCGTAGTCGTCTTTCCGGCGTCGATGTGGGCAGCAATACCAATGTTTCTAACCATATGTAAAGGAGTTTTTCTTGCCATGATGCCCTCCTACCAACGATAATGCGCGAAAGCTTTGTTGGCTTCCGCCATCTTGTAGGTGTCTTCTTTCTTTTTAAATGAAGAGCCTTTAGAATTTGCGGCGTCCATAAGCTCGTAAGCCAGGCGCTCTATCATCGTGCGCTCGCTTCTTTTTCTCGCAAAGGAGATGATCCAGCGAATAGCCAAAGCCTGCTGGCGAGCCGGCCTGACCTCGATCGGAACCTGATATGTGGCGCCGCCTACACGACGAGACTTAACTTCCATCAAAGGCTTAACGTTATCGATGGCATCGTTAAAAATTTCGATACCTTTCTTCTCGCCGCCTTTATTGTCGATGAAATTTAAGGCGCCGTACATGATCTCGGTAGCGACGCTCTTTTTGCCGTCGAACATAAGCGAATTAATAAATTTTGTGATTACTTTGCTGTCATAAATCGGATCGGGCATAACTTCCCTAACGGGAGCTTTTCTTCTTCTCATTTTATTCCTTCAAATTTTAAAATTTTACTCAAACTCGGCAAAATCTAGTGCCGGTCTGTTTTGGCTAAACTATTTTTTAGGTCGTTTAGCACCGTATTTTGATCTTGCAACGGTTCGTTTCGCAACGCCTGCAGTATCGAGCGCACCGCGGACGATGTGATATTTAACGCCCGGTAGGTCCTTTACGCGACCGCCGCGAACTAGCACGATGGAGTGCTCTTGCAGGTTGTGACCTTCACCGCCGATATAGCTGATGACTTCAAATCCGCTAGTAAGCCTTACTTTGGCAACTTTACGAAGCGCTGAGTTTGGCTTTTTAGGGGTCGTGGTGTAGACCTTAGTACAAACTCCTCTTCGTTGAGGGCAATTCTTTAGCGCCGGAGACTTCGATTTCTCGGTAAGCTTCTTGCGCTCTTTTCTGACCAATTGATTTATGGTTGGCACATCTTTCCTTTCACAAAAATTTATTCAAAAAGATTTGGATTATACTTTGTTTAAACTTACAGAAACGTAAATTTAACTAAATTTTAATCTCTAATCAGTACAAACTCTCCGCCGCCGCAGATCACTAAGCAAATCGCAGCAGAAAGATACAGATATACGATTTCCAGCTCAAATCCGCCCACGCCGGTAAGCGCGCTCAACGGAGTGTGTAGGACATATATTATCATGAGCACGTTTGCGATCACAAGTAGAGCGCCTATGCGGCAAAATACGCCTATGAATTATCATCGCTGGCGCCAGCACCTCGCCTACGTATGCGCCATAAGCCACTAAATCCGGAATTCCTCTGGCTACCAGCATCGATTTTACGCCGTCGATACCGTGAGTAAGCTTAAAAATTCCGTGCATTAAAAGACAAACTCCAAGCCCCAACCTGATAAACAACAGACCGAAATTTATGTTGATCATATTCATGTTTCATCCTTTAAATTTAGGGCTTTTTGCCCTAAATTATTTTTTAAGTTTAACTTCCTTGTCTTTATACAAACCGGTTCCGACCGGAATTATGCGACCTAGGATGACGTTTTCTTTTAAGTCCTCCAATCGGTCAAATTTACCCGCGATACTAGCCTCGGTTAGAACTTTCGTCGTTTCTTGGAAAGACGCCGCGGATATGACGCTATCGCTTCCTACTGCGGCGCGAGTTACGCCCAGCAGTACGGACTCTGCGATCGCAGGCTCACCACCAATTTTCATAATGCGCTCGTTTTCTTCTCTAAATCTGCGGCGGCTAATCAGATCGCCGACGATTAGCTGAGTATCGCCGCTATCGACGATTCGAACCTGGCGGAGCATCTGAGATACGATGATCTCGATATGCTTGTCGCTGATGACGACGCCTTGAGAGCGATAAACCTGTTGAATTTCGCTTATCAGATAATAATGCAGCGCCTTTTCGCCTAAAATTCTAAGCACGTCGTGCGAGCTGATAACTCCGTCGGTAAGCTTCTCGCCTGCGTGGACGAACTCGCCGTTTCGCACTTGGATTTGGCGGCTCTTATCGATTAGATACTCGGCGCTCGTTCCGTCCTCGCCCTCGATTATGATGCGCTCTTTTGCACGCAAAGCCTTATCGAAGCGGACGGTTCCGTCGATGTCTGCGATAATCGCGGTATTTTTTGGACGGCGCGCCTCAAATAGCTCCGATACGCGCGGCAAACCGCCCGTAATGTCTTTTGATTTCGCAGCAGCCTTTGGTGTCCTAGCCAAAATATCTGCAATCGCTACCTGATCGCCCTTATTCGTAAAAATCGCAGTCTTCGGTCCTAGATTATATTTGATAGGCTCTCCCTTGCTAGGAGTTACGATGATAGCCGGTTTGACGCCCTGCGGTAGGTATTCGTTGATAACCAAACGGCTTTGGCCGGTCGTCTCGTCATATTGCTCCGTAGCGGTGTATCCCGGCTCGATATCCTCGAAGCTGATCTTACCCTCACACTCTGCAGCTACCGGGATAGAATACGGATCCCACTCGGCGATAATCAATCGATCGTCTTTTTTAGGCTTAGCAATAAGATCTTCGCTTTTTACGACGCTATTATCATCATAGGTAATGACAGATTCGCGTGGTATATAGTGACGGATCGCCTCTCTGCCGTTTTCATCGGAGATGACTACGTACATACCCTTCTCGCTTACGACGTGACCTTTTTTGATATCTCTTAGCCTCTCTAAATAATCGCCCTTTAGGATGAAATACTTAAGCGTACCATTTGCTCCCGCTTTGATCTTTTGAGTTACCGGCTCGCCGTCTTTGACGCGAAGTTCGCTTGCAAACGGAATTCGAGTAGGGATATTCCAGTCTTCTTTTATAACCTCTACTAAACTATCATTTTCTCCAACGGTTTCGCCGTCTTTAAATACGATGTAGAATTTCCCCTCAACTTTACCGCTTACGCCCGCAAGCTCGGTAGGCTTGGCTAGATCGTGGCGTCGGATCGAATATTTAAATTCTTCTTTCTTGCCCTTTAGCGTGATATTTACGTCGTCGTGGGTTATATCAATGCTTACATTGCCGGTAATCGGAGCTTTGATCTTAGGCTCGACCAAAAGCACCGCGGCGTTTCTGCGGTTCATCACGATATTTTTGCCGCCGTTTTCGTAGGTTTTGACGTTGTAATATCTAATAAAGCCCTCTTTATCGGCGATTACTTGGCGATCTTGCTGCTCGGTAGATGCGGTACCGCCAGCGTGGAAGGTTCGTAGCGTAAGCTGCGTGCCTGGCTCGCCGATTGATTGCGCCGATATGATACCGACCGCTTCACCCGGTTTTACCAGCTTACCCTCGCCTAAATTTACGCCATAGCACTTCGCACAAACCCCTTTTTCAGCCTTGCACGTAATAGGCGTACGGATGCTTACGGATTTGATGCCGGCATCGACTATGGTGCGTACCTCATTAACGCCTAGAAGCGTGCCTTCGGTGAATAAAATTTCATTCGATACCGGATCAATCACATCCGAGCTTAGCACCCTACCCATAATCCTATCGGCTAGGCTTTCTATTTGCGTTCCGTTCTCTACAATCTCGGTAACCTCGATACCCTCGTGCGTACCGCAATCGTGCATCGTAACTCTAACATTTTGCGCGACATCGATCAGCTTTCGCGTTAGATAGCCCGCGTTTGCGGTCTTAAGCGCCGTATCGGCAAGACCTTTACGCGCGCCGTGAGTCGAGATGAAGTACTCGTTTACATTCAGACCCTCTCTAAAATTTGAAGTAATCGGCGTCTCGATGATCGAGCCGTCGGGCTTACTCATCAGACCTCTCATGCCCGCTAGCTGCTTGATCTGCTCCGCGCTACCACGTGCACCGCTATCGGCCATCATATAGATCGAGTTAAAGCCGTCCTTATCCTTCTCCATCATCTTCATCATCTCATCGGCTAGCTTCTTACTAGTGCTGGTCCAGATGTCGATCGTTTTATTATAGCGCTCGCCGTCGGTTAGTAAGCCCGCACCGTATTGGTTCTGAACCTCTCGCACCTGCTTTTTAGCCTCTTCGACGAGGCCTGCTTTGGACTTCGGCACGATGATATCCGAAACGGAGATCGAAACGCCCGCTTTAGTCGCGGATTCAAAGCCTAAATTTTTAAGATTATCCAAAAATTCCGCGCTTATCTCAAGGCCGCCGTTTTTATAGACGTAATCGACAAGCTCGGCGATATCCTTTTTCTTCATAATCTTATTCCAAAGATGATCCGGAATAAAGCTAGGCAGGATCGATTTGATGATCAAGCGGCCCGCGGTCGTAAAGATAATGCGGCGATCGATCATCGTTTTGATTTTGGCGTGGATGTCTAGGGCGTTTGCTTCCACGGCGAGCATTACCTCGTCGACGTTTGCAAAAATTTTATTTGTTCCTTTTGCACCCGGCTTTTCGAGGCTTAGATAATAAATTCCTAAAACCATATCCTGGCTAGGCACCGCGACAGGCTTTCCGCTCGCAGGAAGCAAGATGTTCATCGAGCTAAGCATTAAAATTTTGCACTCTGCAATCGCCTCTTGGCTAAGCGGTACATGCACAGCCATCTGATCGCCGTCGAAGTCAGCGTTGAACGCGGCGCAGACTAGCGGATGCAGTCTGATCGCCTTGCCCTCGACGAGCACGGGATGAAACGCCTGAATAGACATCTTATGAAGCGTCGGCGCGCGATTTAGCATAACCGGGTGATCTTTAACGACCTCCTCCAAGCACTCCCAAACTTCATTGATCCTATTTTCGATCATCTTTTTGGCCTGCTTGACGGTCGTAGCATAGCCCTTCTCTTGAAGGCGAGCGATTAGATGCGGCTTGAATAACTCAAGCGCCATCGTCTTAGGCAGACCGCACTGATCCATGCGTAAATTTGGACCTACGACGATGACGGAGCGACCCGAAAAATCCACGCGCTTTCCGAGTAAATTTTGACGGAAGCGACCCTGCTTGCCCTTAATGATCTCGCTTAGAGATTTAAGCGGTCGCTTATTAGCGCCCTTTACGGCGTTAGCGCGACGTCCGTTGTCAAAAAGCGCGTCCACCGCCTCTTGAAGCATTCGTTTTTCATTACGGATGATGATCTCGGGTGCGTCGAGTTCCATCAGCCTTTTAAGTCTAGAATTTCGATTTATGACGCGGCGATACAGATCGTTTACGTCAGAAACCGCAAATTTTCCGCCCTCAAGGCTAACGAGCGGGCGTAGATCGGCAGGTAGTACGGGCAGATTTGTAATCATCATCCACTCGGGCTTATTGCCGGAATTTAAAAAGCTCTCGACGACCTTTAGACGCTTGACGATAGTTTTTTTCTTCGCTTCGGAGTTTGTGTTAGCCATCTCCTCCTTCAAAGAATTTAAAATTTCAACTAAATCAAGCTCGGCTAGCATATCGCGGATCACCTGACCGCCCATTTTAGCGACGAAGCCTGTCTGCGAAAAGCGCTCTTTTAGGCTCTGATACTGCTCTTCGTTTAAAACGTCGTATTTCTCGACCTTTTTAGAATTTTCGTTGTCGTAAAATGCCTCGCCCGCGCTTTCTACGATGTAAGCCTCATAATAAAGCACGCGCTCAAGATCTTTCATCTTGATGTTTAGCAGCGTACCGATGCGGCTAGGCAAGGAATTTACGTACCAAATATGCGCCACCGGCGTTACCAGCTCGATATGCCCCATTCTAGTGCGGCGAACCTTCGAGCTCGTGATCTCGACGCCGCATTTTTCGCACTTCCAGCCCTTATAACGCATCTTTTTATATTTACCGCATATGCACTCATAATCCCTTACGGGGCCGAAAATTTTAGCGCAAAAAAGTCCGTCGCGTTCCGGCTTGAGCGTGCGGTAATTGATGGTTTCGGGCTTTTTGACCTCGCCGTGGCTCCAAGCCTTGATCTGCTCGGGACTAGCAAGCCTGATTGCAAACGCGTCGAAGTCGTGGACTCTGGCGTCCTCTTTTATTTCTATTCTTTCTAAATTTGAATTATCGCTCATTTATTCTCTCCATTCTCGTAAATTTCAACGTCTAGAGCAAGCGATTTAAGCTCGTTTGTTAAAACAAAAAATGTCTCAGGAATTCCGGTAGACGGAACGTTCTCGCCTTTTGTCAGCGCTTTATATGCAGCCAAGCGTCCGTCGACGTCGTCGGATTTGATCGTTAGCATCTCGCGAAGCGTGTATGCAGCGCCGTATGCCTCCAGAGCCCAAACTTCCATCTCTCCGAATCTTTGACCGCCGAATAGCGCCTTGCCGCCGACCGGCTGCTGCGTAACTAGGCTGTAAGGACCGGTGCTTCTTGCGTGAACCTTCTCGTCGACTAGGTGGTGTAGTTTGAGATAATACATGCAGCCTACGTTTACGCGCTCTTTGATCTTTTCGCCGGTGCGACCGTCGTAAAGCTCGGTCTTGCCGTCCTGATCGATGCCCGCCATTTCAAATAGCTTTTTGAAATCCTCCGGCACGATACCTTCGAATATCGGAGCGGAAAATCTAACGCCCTTAGCCCAGTCTCTAGCGTATTTCAAAAGATCTTCGTCGCTGATCTTTTCAAGCGTTTTTTTAGCCTGCATTAGTTTGGAAACGCCTGCGATCTCAATCATTTTGGCGCGAAGGGTTTTTATCCATTCGCCCGTTTTCTCTTCTAAAATTTTAGCGATCTGCTCTCCTAAGCGCCAGCCCACAAGACCTAAGTGGCTCTCCATTATCTGACCGATATTCATACGGCTTGGAACGCCGAGAGGATTTAGCACGATATCCACGCGCTGTCCGCTAGGAAGATACGGCATATCGACCTCAGGGACGATATTTGAAACGATGCCCTTATTTCCGTGGCGACCCGCCATCTTATCGCCCACTTTTAGCTTGCGCTTGGTCGCGATATAGACCTTTACGAGCTTAACGACGCCGCTTGGCAAGATATCGTCTTTTTCTAAAATTTCAATCTTTTCGTCATGCTCCTCTTTGAGCTTGCGCTTCTCGTTTTGGAAGTGGTTCTTAAGCTCCTCGTATTCTTTTTGAACATTCTTCTTTTATTGAGAAGTTCTTCATCTGAATTGGCGAGGTTTTGACTGATTATAGAGCCGGGATCGCCCATGGGATTATTTCGTACATCGATTATCATATCGTTGGATTTTCTAATATAACTCATTAAGCAGGTACTCCCTTTCTGTAAATCTAAAATTTGGAACATTATATCATATATATTATTGCAATAAAATTTTCAGCATGTAATAATAAGGCAAAATCTTACCATAAGGTATACCGAGTGGAAAGAAGAGATGATCTGCATATTCATGA
>ERZ773008.1948-NODE-1948-length-14024-cov-34.052903_pt1 | contig 14024 bp, 9 predicted proteins | sample MGYA00580664_ERZ773008 | MGnify/ENA primary metagenome ERZ773008 (study PRJEB29015, sample SAMEA2738016) | human oral metagenome | biome: human oral; feature: human-associated habitat; material: dental | place: China | collected 2048 ... | reverse complement strand
ACGAGGTCTCCATCAACCTTGATGAGCTGCGTGCCGCTCACGAAGGCACCATGGCAGCTCACTTTGGTGAGGTGGCGCAGGGCTAGATCCCTCTATCGGCACAGCTAGGCTCTTGATGTGAATAAAGCGGAGTTTCCAACGCTTTCTTCACATCAAGAGCCTTTTTCTGCCTCAAGGCACTCCCCACCTGCGCTTTCACACGCTAGACTGGAGGATAGGTTACATAAACCGTTCACACCGATAACACATTCGCCCCGCCGAACCGCATCCAAAAAATGCACAGACACAACAGAAAGATCACCATGACCGCAGCACCATCCGTGCAGGTCTTTGCGCCAGACATACCTAAAGCGGGCAGAATAACGCTCGCGGCATTCGCTCTCTTTGTTATCGGTTGGCTTATCTATATCGAGTTCACGGGCGGACTAGACTTCAATGTCTACCGTTTCGGTGCCATGACCATCTTCGATAACGACGGCATGCACAAAGATCTCTACGCCCGCAATCTCCTGGAGTACGGCGACTTTAGGTTGCCCTTCACCTACCCGCCCTTTGCCGCGCTCGTGTTCTTACCGTTCGCTTTTCTGCCCGCGTGGGTGGGTATCGCCATCATGTATGCGATCAGCATCGGTATTGCATGGTGGCTGGCAACTCTTATCTATAACTATGCCGCCGACCGCGGCTACAGCATCCCTTTCCAGGAAAGACTCGGCACATACGGCATCATCGCTGCTCTCACGGTCATCATTATTATGACCGGGCCATGGCGGCGTGGGCTCTCGCTGATACAAATTAACCCCATCATCCTTACGCTGGTGCTTGCCGATTTTATACGACCGGCAACCCGCATTCCCCGGGGTGCGCTTATCGGCATCGCGGGCGGTATTAAGCTCACCCCGCTTGCCTTCGGCCTTATTCTGCTCATGCGCAAAGACTGGCGCGGCATCCTTACCCTAGGCGCTTCTTTCGGCACGACCATTCTTCTTGGGTTTATCTTCCTTCCGCAGCAGGCAGTTACGTTCTGGACGAGCGCCGTTTCGGATTCCGGCCGTGTTGGAGGTATTAACTTCGCCGATAATATTTCGATTCAAGGCTGGCTGATGCACCTGGGTCTGCGCGAGCCCACTCTGAGGCCTGTATATTACGCTCTTGCGCTTGCTACGATCGGTCTCTGTGCGGTGCTTCTGCGCCAGCTTATTCGCCGTAATCTTGTGCTATCTCAGGTGGCGGTCGGCGGGTTTTTGATGGTGAGCATCTCCCCCATCAGCTGGTCGCATCATAACGTCATGTTCCCGCTGATTATCATGACGCTTGTTCTTGATGCTTTCCCTCTGTTTTTTGCACACCTGCCCGCTTGGTTATCCGGTATCGCACGTGTTTTGACGTGGGTGGCGTTTATCGGTCTATATATTTCGCCTATGTGGCTGGGTGCCGCCATCGGTGGCGGATTCAACAGCCTCAACCATCTTGCGCAGTATGCCTTGTTGTTTTCGACCGTGCCGATCCTGTGTCTCTATGCGGTCATGGCTCTTTGGGCAGGTTCGGCGCTCACCCCGGCCGTGCGCATAGCGCAGAATCGCGATCGCGCGGTCATAGCCGGACCCAAACCCGAGCCTCAGGCCGCGTAGCAGCAGGTAGTGCTATGTGCAGTTGAGTTACAACGCGTATACCGGCACTAACGAAGGATGCGGTGGTTTTCTCTCTGGGGAGCCGCCGCATCCGCATGACGGCTATCAGGAAGCCTAAAAATCGGAAATATTCTGCCGAGAAGCGTAGTTTTCCACCCTCTAACCCCAAAAACTACATATATCGGCAAAATACTGCCGAAATATAGTGTTTTCACCAATTTTCATGCCATAATGGCGTGAATTCGGAATTATTTTGCCGATTTATAGGGTTTCAGACTCATAGAAAGGATGTGCTCGTGCCACAGGATTTACGGGGCTCGCTCGCCCAGATCGTTCGCGAGCATCGCCGCGAACTTCGGATTACGCAGGAGTATTTGGGGCTTCTTGCCGGAGTCTCGGAGCGCACGATCCGCGATCTCGAAAAAGGGCGCGAGTCTATCGCCTTTGACAAAGTAACCGCCGTACTCGACACCCTCGGCATCGATCTCATCCCTCGGGAGCGCTAATGCATGAAATCCTTGCAGACGTCTATAAAAAGGGGAACCTCGCTGGCCATTTTTCCCGAACAGACCACGGCGGTACAGCGTACACATATGCCGAAAACTACATAGATTCCGATGGCAAACCTATATCCTCTACCCTCCCCATACGCGCGGAAGCATACCTGTACGGGAGTGGTGCGTTACCACCATTCTTTACAGGTCTTCTTCCTGAGGGCCGTCGGCTTACCGGACTGCGTCAGCATCTCAAAGTATCCTCGGACGACGAGCTCCGCATGTTGATTGCAGTAGGAGCCGATACTGTTGGGGATGTGCAAGTGGTACCTCATGGTGACCAGCCCGCCCAGCTTGTCGTCCCCGATGGGCATGACATTATCCAGGGCCAAAACTTCCACAACATTAGGTTTTCAGAAATTATCACTCAGCAAAGCGTTATAGACCCTGTCTCTATACCGGGCGTTCAGGATAAAGTTTCGGGAAAAATGCTTACGATCCCGCTGCAAAGTAACGAAGATTTTTATCTTCTTAAAGTCTCTCCTCCCGAGTACCCGCACGTAGTGGAAAATGAAGCATTTTTTCTCACGATAGCCCACGGAATACATGCATCACCAGGAGTTGTTTCTCACCGTCTTGTACATGATGCTACTGGGCGCCCCGGGCTCCTTATCCGTCGTTTTGACCGCTACGTAGATGAGCATGGAGCAGCCCACCGCCTTGCCGTTGAAGATGCATGCCAGCTCAATAACCGCTATCCGGCGGATAAGTATAATCTGACGGCTGAGCAAAGTGCCCATGCCATTCTTCGACAGGTCTTTTCGCCCCGCCTTGCCGCCCCCGAAATTTTTCGGCAGTTTGTCTACGCATGGCTCACCGGAAATGGGGATTTACACGCTAAAAATCTGTCAATCGTAGAAAACCGTAAAGGACAATACGAGCTCTCGCCCATCTACGACATTCCGTCTACGGCACCTTATGGGGATAAAAACATGGCGATTCTTCTCAGCGGTAAACGTGATGGGCTATCACGCCGCAAGTTCCTTGAATTTGCTCATGAACTAGGAATATCTGCCAAAATTGCTGACCGAGTACTTCGCGAGGTTCTTTCCGCTACCGAGAGCATGCTGGAACAGGCTCAGGAAGAGCTGCCCTTCGATTCCCATCGCCTGAAACAGCTGACAAAAGTTTTGAAGAACCGAAGGCTGTCGCTTCTTCCCTAACGTGAGAGATACTGCCTCTGTAACGAAGGATGCGATGGTTCCCCCTCTGGGGAACCACCGCATCCTTGTATTTCTGCGTCACACGGAGATTTTCCAGGCACACATGTGAACCTGTCATACAAACGTCATGTAACGGTTAGTTTCGTATATTTTTCAGTGATAATAAACACTCTGAGGCGCTGTCTACACAGGTGTAACAATCTGTCACAAATGGTCCTGATATGACTCAAACACGAACTTTGAACATCTATCGAGATGTTTATCGATAGCTAGCTCTGCTCACTTAGCTGGGCAAAAAGTGTGGCATTAATACGGAATCCTTCCATAGCCTCGCCAATCAGGGCTTCACGCTGCTCTTCACTCAAAGGAGCGCGATCAAGAAGCTCCCGGTATCCATCCTTGAAGACCTTCGGCTTGGGAAGCTGAGGGAACGAGTACATGGTCAGCGCATCCCGTGCAATGCCGTAATGGCGCGCCACCAAAGCCGCCACCGCCTGCCCGCCCGAGAGGTCCCCCAGATAGCGCAGATAATGATGCGCCAAGAACCGCTCGGGAGCCTGCGCGGTCGCCTTAATACGCGCCACGTATTCGATAGTCGCTGGCAGCGGGGCGTCAATCTCGGTCTGCCCTAGAGCACGAATATCATGGTGAATCGCGGCGGCACGATCCAGCCCTTCCAACGTGAAAGGATCGGTCAGCGAGTTACCGGATTCACGCAGATTCCGAGAGATTTCCTCCAGCGCCTCATAGATATAGGTGTACTGGTTTATCAAGCGTAAATACGCGGAAGTATCAAGTTTTCCGCCCATCAAATCTTCCATAAAGGTAGAGTGCTCGGCATTATCATGCACGCACTTGGTGCTCGCTTTTAGCCGGGCCGAAAACCGCTGTTCGGCAGCATCGGGTGAGGTAGTTTCGGGGGTAATAATGGCGGTCATGGAACGCCTCCTGGTTGAGTTGAGATTCATATATTTTTGATGACACTATGTCACCAAAGTTGATAAACGACATAGTGTCACTAAATTTTTGGTTTTGCAACACCGCTGCCAAAAAATTTTATTAAGGGGAACCTCATCATGAAGCAAAGTACTACAATTAAGCTACACAAGTCTTAGCTAATAGGTCTAGACTAAGACTGATCATTACTAAAACCACGAATAGAGGACACACATGTCTATGTCGCATAACGCGAAGCGCTCATGGGCGTTTCTAGCGTCTGCCGCCGTTGGTCTCAGTGGCATCGCCGCCACTCCCGCCCTAGCGAATCAGCCCGCACCAACCGCACAGATCGTCTCTGAGCAGGCGCCAGCTGCCGCATCACAAAGCCTGCAGGATGCATCCGTAGATTGGGGCGTCAAATCCTCATTCCGCAGATACATCACCGGTCCTGTCGCTGGTGGTTCGCAGGAACTAACTGGTGCTACCTCCAACGCGGATGGTTCTTATCACTTCACCGCCGCTGAAGGTACCGTCGAAGCAGACGGTTCGTACCACGTTAAATTCACCGGTTCCAGCGTGAAGTACACCGGGCACCACGGCGTGCTCGAAGTAACTATCAGAGATTTAGAACTTGTCATCAAAGACGGGCAAGGCAGCCTATACGCAAATATCAGCGAACGCCCCTATAACGGCAACACCACCCCGAACCCGCCCGTACAGCACGATCACACGCTGATTGGTACTTTCGATGCTTCCTCCCTGAAAAACGAAGGTGGGCAGCTGACCTTGGCAGCATCTGATGCCACCAAGGTGAAACTCAGCGCAGAAGCAACTTCGGTGTTTGCCGGGTTCTATCAGGCGGGGCAAGAGCTGGATGCGCTGGCATTCTCCGCGAAGCTCGTTACCAAGCAGGCACCGGCACCGGAGAAACCTGCTGATCCGACCCCGGAGCCGACTCAGCCTGCGCCTGAGCCTACTCAACCCGAGCAGCCTGCACCAGAACCGAGCAAGCCTGCCGATCCAGCTCCTGAGCCAACCCAACCTGCTCCAGAGCAGAGTAAACCCGTTGAAACACCGGCACCGCAGCCCTCACAGAGTTCCGAAGCTCCGGCACCACAGCCCTCTCAAACTTCTGAGGCACCTGCTTCCACCCCTTCAGAGCCCAGCGCACCCAGCTCTCAACCGGCACCACAGCCCTCACAGAGCTCGGAAGCCGCTAAGCCCGCACCGGCCCAGCCCCCGGCTACCGATGCAGCGCCGAGAACCGACGTGCCGAGAGGACAGGGGCACATTATTGAATCCGGCACCCTGACCTGGAATATTCGTGATTCCTTCCTGCACTATCTCAACACCATTGCGCGCGGTAACATCACCGTCGAGGGTCTGTCGAAGAATGCGGCAGGCGGGCTCGACTTTACCAGCGCATCCGGCTCGTACGATGAGGCCTCGAAGACCGGTCAGATCAACTTCGCGGGCAAGGTGCACATTAGCGGGCATCACGGCCAGCTCAACAGCAGCTTCGAGAACACTCGCCTAGTCATCAAAGAGGGCAAGGGCTACCTGGTTGTCGACGCCGAAGCGCTCAACATGCAGGGCGAAAACCGCACCTTCAAAGATCTTGTACTTGCCGAGGTCGATTTGAGCGGTGCAACCTTAGAAAATAACGTGCTCTCGGCTAAGAACGCAGCCGTTACCGTTACCGTCGAGGGGTCCGAGGCGATCTTCGCCGGGCAGTACAATGACGCCGACAAGCGCGCTATGGCTCCGCTCTCCTTCAGCGCAAAACTCGGTTCTCAGCTGGTGGAAAACAAGGTTACCGACACCACGGTTAAGGGTTCTAACACCGGCAGCGGTTCGGCGAACTTGGGCAATAACGCAAACGCGGGTATTGGCGGCACGAACTTTGGCGGTTCCGTGAACAATGGCGGCGGCAATGCCTCCCCTTCCCGTAACGGCTCCACCCCGGCTGCACACCCGAATGGCGGTAAGAGCGGTTCCTTCAGCAGCGTCTCAAAGAACCCCGCCCAGCCCGTCTGTACCCCGGTGACCGTGACCAAGCAGGTTCCCGTTAAGGCTGCAAAGAATGCACCGGCTGCATCCGCAGATGGTAAGGTCGCCAGCGCAGATCTTGGATGGGGCGTGCGCGATTCCTTCCGCAACTACATTCGCGGCGGCATCGCTAACGGCAGCTGGGATCTGAACGGTACCACCTATTCCAATAATGCTTTCCAGTGGGCGAAGGGTACGGGTTCCTTCAAGGATGGTAAGGGCTCGATTTCCTTCACCGGTTCGGTGCATTTCACCGGACACCACGGAATTCTGGACACCACCATCTCAAACCCGCGTCTGGAGATCAACGGCAAGACCGCGGTTCTCTACGCAACGGTGGTCGGCAACGATATGGACGGCAAATCACAGAATTACGGTGAAGTTGCTCTGCTCAACGTTGATGTGAGCGGTTTGCAGGTCTCTGGCGATAAGATTTCCATCAGCGGTGCGGGCACTACCATTACCGCTGAGGGTGCTAAAGCGTTTGCAGGTTTCTACGAGGCGGGTAAGGATATGGCTCCGCTGAGCTTCTCAGCGTCGCTTTCGGGCGCACAGCCCGCGGGCAACACCGCCAAAACCCAGACCACCCAAACTGTGACCGAAACCGTATATCAGGGTCAAGGATGCGAATCTCTCAACGCACGCGGCTCTCATGGTCGTCTGGCGCATACCGGTGCCAGCGGTGTAGAGGCTGGGGTTGCTAGTGGTCTGGTCTCTCTGGTCGCCGGTATTGGTGCCGTGCTGTACACGCGCCGTCGCAAGTCCTCTAGGATGTCTGAGCGCTCCGAATAAACCTAAGATCGGCCTATCAACCACCGGTATATGCGGCGATTCTTAGGCTCGGGTTTATTCCTCGGTGCAGCATCCGCACCTCATAGCTCACCGGATGCGCCAGGGTGCGGGTAGTATCGACTGCCCGCACCCTCACCCTAAGCACACGCTCTCATCACGAATACATACACTCACAGTTTTAGCCGATAGGAACTCTTCATATGGCTTTTCGTCTCTCACACCCCGGCGCAACAACACGCCCCAGACACCGGCACGGCAGAGCGAGCGCATCGCAGAAGGTTACCGCCGCGCTATTAGCGGCATCCATATTTTTTATCTCCGGATGCGGCATCGGCACCCAAAATCCGGGCAGCACGAGCGCATCCTCGCATTCCGTGGTTGATGAACAGACCACCAAGTCTGAGCTTGAGAACCTTGCGCAGGAGCTCAAGAGCAATGTTTCTTCCGATCCGAAATCGCTGACGGGTCCCAGCAGCGCGAAGAACACCCCCGAAGTTCAGCCGATGGTTGAGACTCCCACCCCGCAGCTTCCCGTGACTTTCAAGGATTTCAAGGGCGATGAGGTGACTGTTAAGTCGGCGAACCGCATCCTGGCTCTTGACCTGTACGGCACTCTCGCGCAAGAGGTTATCTCACTGGGTTTGGGTGATCGTCTGGTTGGCCGTGTGACTTCTTCAACCGAGTCTTCGCTAGCGAAGCTGCCGCTCGTCACTCAGAACGGCCACGACCTGAACGCGGATGCGATTCTCGCGACGAACCCCGATCTTGTGCTCTGGGATAAGAGCAATGGTCCCGAAGAAGTTGTTGAACAACTGCGCGATGCGGGCGTGACTGTGGTGGTGTTCGACCATGAGAGGCGCATGGATAAGATCATTCCCCAGCTCAAGGCTGTGGCACAGGCTTTAGGTGTGCAGGAGGCGGGCGATAAGGTCGCCGAGCGCGTGCAGAAAGACCTTGATTATGCCCTGAATACCATCAAAGAAGTTGCCCCTGAAGGCGATAAGAAACTGTCAATGGCATTCCTGTACGTGCGCGGTAATGCCGGGGTATTCTTCATTCTCGGCAAGGGGTCCGGCGCGGATGATCTGATTGCCGCGCTTGAGGGCAGAGATGTGGCTTCCGAGCAGGGAACGCGCAACATTGTTCCCGCGAATAGCGAGGCCCTGGTCAAGGTGAACCCGGATGTCATTTTGACCATGACTCACGGCGTGGAATCCACCGGCGGCTTGGATGGATTCTTGGCACGCCCGGGGGTTGCCGAAACGAACGCAGGAAAGAGCAGGCGCGTGGTTGATATGAACGACGGGCAGATTCTATCCTACGGTCCGAATACCCCCGCTGTTCTGCTTTCCCTAGCCCGCGCTATCTATGCACCCCAGCATTAAGAGGCTCCACCTGTGAATTCGTCCAACCGCACTGATGCGGCGACTCCCGGCAGCGCGGATTATCGCAGCAAACGCCGCATCCGTATTCTCGCAACTTTTGGCTTTCTGAGTATTGCCCTGATCGTCATAACCGTGGTGTCGGCGGGGTTGGGTCAGTACAATATTCCGACCGATCATGTGATGGCTTCGCTGGGGCGCCGCTTGGGTATGATTCCCAAGGATCCGACCGCCTATCTTGAAGACAGCACCCTGTGGAATATTCGTTTTCCGCGTGTGCTTTTGGGGCTGCTCGTGGGCGCTGCCCTGGGATGCTCGGGCGCGGTCATGCAGGCGGTTTTCGGTAACCCGCTGGCCGAGCCCGGGGTTATCGGTGTGTCTTCAGGCGCCGCAGTGGGAGCATGTGTAGCGGTCGTTTTCAATCTCGAATTCTTCGATATTTACACGGTTCCAGCTTTCGCCTTCGGCGGTGCCCTCGCGGCAACAGCACTGGTTTATTTTCTCTCGCGTTCCTCAGGTCGGGCGAAAGTTCTCTCCATGATTTTGACGGGTATTGCGGTAACAGCAGTGGCAAACGCCGCAATCGCGTTCTGCCTGTACCTGGCCGATAATGTCAGCCGCGACCGCATCGTCTTCTGGCAGATGGGATCGCTCAACGGGTCTACGTGGAAGGCTCTTGCCAGCGTGTGGTTCGTGATCGTAGCGGGGCTAATCATGTGCTTGATGATTTCACGCAAACTTGATCTGTTGGCGCTGGGCGAGCGCGCAGCGCAGCATTCCGGGGTGAATGTTGAGCGTCTGCGCGGTGTTGCGATTGCTGCTACGGCGCTTTTGACGGGTGCGGCGGTGGCTCATGCGGGCATTATCGCCTTTGTGGGGCTGATTATTCCGCATCTGCTTCGGCTTATTTTGGGGCCGTCTAACCGTTTGCTGCTGCCTGCTTCGGCACTGGGCGGGGCGTTGTTAATTGCGCTTTCCGATTTGGGGGCGCGCACGCTCATTCCGGTCTCTGACCTGCCGATCGGTATTTTTACGGCGCTCGTGGGTGGCCCTACGTTCTTCTTCCTGTTGCGCCGTTCGATGGGGAAGGGAGGTCTTTAATGCTTATTGTTGATGGGGTGTCGCTGTCGGTGGGTGGGCGGCGCATCTTAGAGGATGTCTCTTTTGAGGTTCAGGCGGGCGAGGTTGTGTCGCTCATCGGTCCCAATGGTGCCGGTAAGTCCACGATTTTGGGGGTTATTGCGGGCGATAATAAGCCCGATTCCGGTTCGGTACTGCTCAAGAATAAGCGAGTGGGTGAGCATTCGTATCTTGAGCTTGCGCGCCTGCGTGCCCTGCTGCTGCAGAAAACTCAGGTGGCGTTTTCGTACCTTGTGCACGAGGTAGTGGCGATGGGGCGCACCCCGTGGCGCGGTACCGAGCGTGCGCATGAGGACGATGCCGTGATCGAGCAGATGATGGCACGCACGCATACAGAGACGATGGCAAATCGCGATGTGACAACCCTTTCGGGCGGCGAAAGTGGGCGTGTGCATTTGGCCCGTATTTTTGCTCAGCAGACTCCCCTAATACTCTTGGATGAGCCTACGGCGGCGCTGGATATTAAACATCAGGAACAGACTCTGCAGATGAGCCGGGAGCTTGCCGCCGAGGGCACGGCGGTGTTGGCGGTTCTGCATGATTTAGATGTGGCGGCGGCGTATTCGGATAGGATCGTGCTGCTGGATAGGGGTCGTGTGGCTGCCAACGGTACCCCCGCTCAGGTGTGTACCGAGGAGCGGCTAAGCCGTGTGTATCAGCATCCGATTGAGGTTTTGGAGCATCCGGTGACGAAGCGGCCTCTGGTTCTGCCGCGGCGATAGAGCGGCACCGTGCTTTGAGTCGTCCTTTTTCTGGGCTGCTACCCCGAATATTTCATGCCGGTATCCGACGGATTCTCAGTATATTCCCAGTTCGGCATATAAGCCCTGCACCATGGTTACTTGTTAGAATAAAGTAATGCCCGGCGCAGGGTTATTTCTCGTGATAAGAAATCTGAACTCGCCCGGGTGCAGCCCAAACCGTATGTATTACTCTTCCCCTACCCCACGAAGGAGAGTACCCCATCCATGAGTTCTGACCAGCACAAGACAATGCTGTCTGAAGCCTCCGGTTATGTTCCCGAATATTCTGCTCAGGCACACAGCGGTTCTCAAGAGCTTGCTGTTCACGGGCTCAGCAGCGATGAGGTTGCTAAGCTCACCGCCGCCGGTAAGGTCAATGCTCAGAATAATAAGTCTTCCCGCACCTTGTGGAGCATTATGCGGGCACACCTATTTACGGTATTTAACCTGGTGCTTGGGCTGTGCGGTCTGGTTGTGATTCTATACCAGCGTTGGGCTGATTTGCTCTTTCTGTTCGCCGTGGTGGCGAATGTGATTATCGGTTTTGTGCAGGAGTACAAGGCTAAACTTGAGCTCGACCGTATCTCTCTGCTTGACCGATCCCCGATCACGGCGGTGCGCGATGGCGCTATGATCGAGGTTCCTATGGAGTCCCTGGTTGAGGGCGATGTGGTAGTGCTCAAACGCGGCGACCAGGTTCCTGCGGATGCGGTGGTCCTTACCTCCGACTCGCTAGAGCTGGATGAATCCCTATTGACCGGCGAGAATGACCCGATTCCGAAACGTCCGGGCGATATGGTGCTTTCGGCATCGAGCGTGCTCGGCGGTACCGGGCGTGTACTGCTCTCGGCGGTGGGCTCCGAGTCCCGCGCAAGCAAAATTTCCGATGAGGCCCGACAGTTCTCGCGCATCCAGTCTGAGCTTCGCGATGCGCTCGACCGCGTGGTGCGGTGGATTACCTTCGGCCTTGCCATCATTATCCCGATCGTGCTGTGGGGCCAGGTGCGCGCGGCGGGCGGCCTTGAGATCGTCAATCGTGACGGTCTCTGGGAGAACGTTGCTATTGCGGTAGTTTCGTCAGTAGCATCTATGATTCCGCAGGGTTTGGCGCTCATGACAACCTTGGCGTTCGCGGCGGCGGCTGTGGCTCTGGGACGTAAACACAATATTTTGGTGCAGGAACAGCCCGCCGTTGAGGTGCTCGCCCGCGTGGATACGGTGTGCTTCGACAAGACGGGCACCCTGACCGAGGGCGGCGTGATTTTCGATTCGGTACGCTCGCTGACGACTCCGGCCGAGGCAAAAGCACCCGATGAAAATCAGGCGTGGCGCGCATCCCTGCCGCAGGGCTGGGACCAGGCGTTGGCATGGTTCGGTCATGATGAAAACGCGAACCCGACCGCAGCAGCACTCACCGGCGGGTTCGAGCAGGCACCCACCGAGCAGGTAAGCGGCATTGTGCCGTTCTCATCGGCGTTACGCTTTAGTGCTATCGAGTTTAAGTCTTCGGGAGCCTGGCTTCTCGGCGCTCCCGAGGCTCTGCTGAACCAGGGCACCGAGGAACGTGAGCGGGCCCGTGAACTCGCATCATTGGGTCTGCGCACGATGGTACTCGCGCATGCATCCGCCGTGGTGCGCAACGATGACGGAGACCCGGTGCAGCACATCCCCGCCGACCACACCCCCGTGCTCTTCGTGATTTTCCGCGAAAATGTGCGTTCCGATGCCCCCGAAATCGTGGACTATTTCAATCGCCAGGGCGTAACCCTCAAGGTGTTCTCAGGCGATAACCCGTACACGGTGCAGGCAGCTGCGAAGACCGCCGGCATGGATATTTCTGCGGGCGCGATTGATGCCTCTACCCTGCCGGAAGACGGCCCCGAACTCGCCGAGGCCGCCGCAACCCACAATATTTTCGGTCGCGTTTCGCCCGAGCAGAAGAAGAACATGGTGATCTCGCTCAAAGAGCAAGGGCACGTCGTGGCAATGACCGGCGACGGTATTAACGATGCGCTCGCCCTCAAACACGCCAATCTCGGTATTGCAATGGGTAACGCTGCACCCGCGACGAAAGCTGTCTCGCGCCTGGTGCTTCTGGACGGCAAGTTCTCTTCGCTTCCCGCTGCCTTGGAACAGGGTCGCCAGGTGATTGCGAATATCGAAATGGTGGCGAACCTGTTCCTAACAAAGACCGGCTTTGCGATCCTGCTGGGTGTGGTCTTCGGTCTGATGGGGCTGATCTTCCCGTTCCTGCCCCGCCAATACTCGACCGCAGATTTCCTGATTGTGGGCGCCTCCTCCTTCGCGCTGGCACTGCTGCCGAACTCGCGCCGGTACGTGCCCGGGTTCTTGCGCCGCGTGCTGAATTACACGATTCCGAACTCTATTATCGTGGTGGCGATGCTGGTTCTGGTAAACCTGGCGGCGCTGTTTATCTTCCGCCCGGAAGGGGATATACGACAGGTTCAAACGGCATCGTTTATCACCCTGGTGATTATGGGTCTATGGAACCTGGCAGCGGTAGCACGCCCGCTCAATACCGCACGAATGCTTCTCTTCGGAGCGCTTTTGAGTGTCTTCTTCGCAGCCCTTCTGGTACCGCTTCTCGTCAAGTATCACCAGTTTGAGATGCCGTCGACGGAACTTCTTATGCTCTCTATCGGCGCCGGAGTACTGGGTGCCGTGCTAATTGAGGTGAACGCGCATCGTAGTCGCCGCTGGCAGAAACGCAGCTACCCCGAGCTTGAGGTGGCTTCACTGAGCTTCTTCCCTTCCGCGACGAAATAGCTCAAGATCGCATCTTCCCCTCAGTAATCTCGTCTAAGAACCGGTGCCGTAACATCTCATGAACGGCACCGGTTCGGCGTTTAACCTCTTCGGATGCTCTGCCTCGCCGTAACGTAAAAACCGCCGCATATCTGAACGGCACAATTTACACTTTCTGAACTTTCAAAAACCTCATCTTGCGCTCGCGCAGGTTTAAGCCTAAAGTTACATGCAGATATTGTGATTCTTAGAATCACACAACCATAGAACACAGGGTTGTTACTGGTAAGGCAGGCAAGACCTGAGTTGCTGAATCCCTTGAGGGAATAGATTCCCTAGGGTTCATCGTTATACCCACGATGCTTTAATGCATCACGGTACGGCGGCATGCAGCTCGGGTCTTTTTTGTTTCCCTCGGGGCGTTTTGCTCTGAGGATGCCGCCGGTAACATCCCTAACACACTATTCACCGTGCAAGGATAACAACGTGAAAAACCACGAACTTGGCGAGAAGATTCTGACGGGACTTGGCGGTTCCGAGAATATCGCCCACTTTACGCACTGCGCAACCCGTTTGCGCGTAACTCCCGCCGACAGGAGCAAGGTCAATACGGAACAGATTAAGAGCATCCCCGGGGTGCTCTCGGTCATTGAGCAGTCCGGTCAGACTCAGGTCGTGCTCGGCGATCGTGTTGAGGGGGTCTACAACGAGATGCAGACCCTGCCCGGCATGGCGAACCTTGGCGAAGATAATTCTGGGTCCAAGAAATCCTCCGGAGGCGAAGGCAAGAAGGCTGGCTGGCTCACCAATATCTTCGATGTGCTCTCCGATTCCTTCCGTCCCCTGCTGTGGGCGCTGTTGGGCACCT
>ERZ773008.1946-NODE-1946-length-14029-cov-29.400673_pt1 | contig 14029 bp, 9 predicted proteins | sample MGYA00580664_ERZ773008 | MGnify/ENA primary metagenome ERZ773008 (study PRJEB29015, sample SAMEA2738016) | human oral metagenome | biome: human oral; feature: human-associated habitat; material: dental | place: China | collected 2048 ... | reverse complement strand
TGTCCAACGCCGTGGGCCTCAACTCCGCCTCCTTCAACGCCGCCCGGCTCCTGGGACCGGCACTCGCCGGCGTCGTCATCACCTGGGTGGGTGCCGGCTGGGTCTTCGCCGTCAACGCCGCCACCTTCCTCTTCCCGGCCGCCGCCCTGGCCGCCATGCGCGTGAGCGAGCTCGTGGACATGCCCCGCGCCCAACGTGCCGCCGGACAGCTCCGTGAGGGCCTGGTTTACCTGCGCGGCCGCACTGATCTCGTCGTCATCATCGCCGTGGTCGCCGTCGTCTCCATGCTCACCCTCAACTTCCAGGTCACCATGGCGGCCACCGTGCGCACTGTCTTCCACCTGGAGTCCGACGCCTACGGCACTGTCTCCTCGGTCTTCGCCGTCGGGTCCCTCTCCGGTGCCCTGTGGGCGGCCAGGCGCCGCAGCCCCCGCCCGCGCACGGTCGTGGTGGCGGCCTTCGCCCTGGGAGTCTTCTCCCTCCTGCTGGCCGTCATGCCCACCTACCTGACTTTCACCCTCATGACGATCCCGGTGGGCCTGTGCGTCCTCACGCTCCTGACCAGCGCCAACCAGACCGTGCAGATGACCACCGAGCCGTCCATGCGTGGCCGGGTCCTCAGCATCTACATGATGTTCTTCCTGGGGTCGACGCCGGTTGGGGGCCCGCTCATCGGCTGGGTGGCCGATGCCTGGGGGTCGCGCATCGCCATCGCGGTCGGCGGCCTGAGCGCTGTCCTCGCCGCCCTGGTCGCCGCCGCCTGGAGCTACAGGCACTGGAACCTGTCCCTGCACTACTCCTCCACCCGCCCCTACCTCAGGACCGCCTCCAAGACGCCGGAAGCACTGCGGCAGCCTCCGGAATCGGAGGGCCGGAGCGACGCCGACGTCGACTGACGGAATCGGTCGAGAGCCGGCTGAACCGCTGGACGAGCAATACGCACGCTACCTGTCGCGCATCTTCGAGGCGTTGGGGAGTCCTCCCCAGTCGAGGATCGGCGCGCTTTCAGGCAGTGTTGGCGGACCTTGCAGCGCGCCGATTATCCTTTCAAGAAGCGCGGCGCAACGAAGAAGCCCCTTTCCGGACTCGAGCGGTCGCGGTAGCCCACCTCAAGCAGGAGCCCACCTCATGAGCGAGTTGATCGACACCACCGAGATGTACCTCAAGACCGTCTATGAGCTTGAGGAGGACGGCGTTCCACCGCTGCGCGCCCGCATTGTCGAGCGCCTCGACCACTCTGGGCCCACGGTCTCCCAGACGGTGGCGCGTATGGAGCGTGACGGCCTCATCAAGGTCGCCGACGATCGCTCCCTTGAGCTCACCGACGAGGGTCGCCGGCGGGCCACTGAAGTGATCCGCAAGCACCGGCTTGCTGAAAGGCTGCTCCTGGACGTCATCGGTTTGGACCGCCGACTCGTCCATGAGGAGGCATGCCGTTGGGAGCACGTGATGAGTGAGCAGGTCGAGGGACGCCTGGCCAGCATCCTTGACGACGTCTCCACCGATCCCTTCGGTAACCCCGTCCCGCCGCAGACGGCTGAGCACCCCCGTCCCTCCGCCGATGAGGTCAGTGTGGAACGACTTGCCAGTCGTGAGACCACGACCGCTGTCGTCAGCCGCATCGGCGAGCCGATCCAGGCCGATGCCGAGCTCATCGCCGCCCTCGAGGATGCGGCGATCGCGGCTGGTGCCCAGGTGGAGTTGCGTATCAGTGCCGGCGGGGTTCGGCTCGTCGGCGCCTCTGGTGATCCCGTCGTCCTGGCCGACGACGTTGCCCGTCATCTCTTCGTGCGGCGCTGAAGCCTCGACGAAGACGCTCTCTGCCAGAACCCTCAGAGAGACCTGAAAACAGCCTGTGCAGGCGAGGGGTTTCGGCCGGCGTCCCGCATTCCACATATCGGAATGCGGGATGCTGTTCTGTGGTCTATGTCATGACTAAGCGACCTCTCTCACTGAGGGTTCCTCTGAACTGGAGGCAGAGAAGTTGCGGCAACGACTCCGATAGACGGTTGCGATCTTCCCGCGAAATAACGCCATTCTCACCATTGGGTTGGTATGGCTTGTCGGACGGAGGTCCCTAAAGTCGTGTGGAGGAAAACGAAAAATCTCGCATGGTGTCCCGGCTCACAAGAGTGTGTGACACCTGGCCGTGACGAAGCGTCGGTCTGTCATGTAGCGTTCAGGTCGTTGCCGCAGACAACCGTCTCGGTGGCGTCTCGGATCGGGGCTTAGTCCTGCCACTCGATCTGAGGCAAGTGGAACCAACAACTCAAGTGGCAGGAACGGGGGAACCAACTACTGGTCGCCCAGGCGGACAGCCGAAGCGGCCTTGGGGTGAAGCCCGCATCTGCGGGCCGGACGTCTCCAGTCCGAACCCGACAGCTCACCTCGTCGGCTCAACAGGAGAAAGCATTCATGTCCTCACGCACCATCGCACGTCACCGCAAAGCCACCCGCGCCCTTACCCCACTGGATGACTTTGCTCCCACCGCGCGCCGAGGTCTGGCGGTCGCCGCATCGTCCGGTCTTGCCCTGACCATGATCGCCTCCGGCGCCAACGCCGCAGGCCACAGCGAGGTCACCTCCTCTGGAACCATTGAGGCTTCTGGTGTGACCCCTGGGGTTGGCATCCTCGCCGCCAATGCTCGCGAGGCGCTGGCCGCCAAGCAGCAGATCACCATCGCCCAGGCCAACTGGGTCACCGAGGCTGCTCCGCAGGTTGAGGCCGTTGCTCCGGCCGCTCCCGAGGCGCCCGCCGCTCCCGAGGCCCCGGCTGCTGAGGCTAAGGCCGACCAGAGCACTGACAATGCCGGTGCCGCTGCTGAGGCTAAGGCCGACCAGGGGTCCGACGCTGCTGCCGCTGACACGCAGGCTGCTCAGACCACTCAGGCCTCGACCCCCGCGCCGGCCGGCACCTCCAACTCCTCCGTCGTGGCCATTGCCATGCAGTACGTGGGCTCCCCCTACGTGTGGGGCGCCTCCGGCCCGAACGCCTTCGACTGCTCCGGCTTCACCTCCTACGTGTACTCGCAGGTCGGCATCAGCCTGCCCCGTACCTCCGGTGAGCAGGCAGTGGCCGGCACCCAGGTGTCCGCTTCTGAGGCTCAGCCTGGCGACCTCGTCGCCTGGCCCGGCCACGTCGGCATCTACGCCGGTGACGGCAAGGTGATCGACGCCGGTGACGAGTCCACCGGTGTTGTCTACCGCGAGATCTGGGGCTCCCCGACCTTCGTCCGCGTCGGCTGATCTCAGACGCTGAAGTCCTTCCGTGAGGGGTGGGCGCCGTAAGGCGCCCACCCCTCACGGCATGTCGGGGGAGGTGTAGACGGCTGTCAGGGTGGTTCGTGTGAGCAAAACGAAGACAGGCCTTTCATGTGGTGGTCCCCACACCCCTTTTCGAGGCAGAATGTTCCTTGGGTCGCAGACCGTATCTCAAGAAAGGGCAGATCTCATGACCGATGGCAATGTCATCCTCGTCGGAGTCGATGGTTCACCCGAGTCCCTGGCGGCAGTGGACTGGGCTGTTGCGCGCGCCGAGCGCCAGGGCTGGCGCGTTCACATCCTGTGCGCCTACTCTCTGCCCTCCTTCACCACCGCGTCCCTCGACGGCGGCTACGCGGCGCTCGACGACTCGGCCATCAGGTCGGGTGCCCAGGCCGTCATTGACGAGGCCGTCGAGCGCGTCAAGAAGACCGGCGTGGCCGTGACCTCCTCCCTGGAGACCGGGGACCCGGCCGGCGTCCTCGTCGACCTCTCCGAGGAGGCCACCCTGGCCGTCGTCGGTACCCGTGGAGGCGGTGGCTTCGCAGATCGCCTCCTGGGGACCGTCTCCTCCGCCCTGCCCGCGCACAGTCACTGCCCGGCCGTCGTCGTGCCCCAGCGCACCGAGGGGGCCGACTACACGCCCGTGCGCCGCATCGTCGTCGGGGTCGACGGATCCTCCTCTGCTCGCAAGGCTCTCAAGTGGGCCGTCACCGAGGCGGAGGCGTGGGGCGCCGAGCTCACCGCCATCGCTGCCGTCCCGATGGCCTCCGGAGCCGGAGCGCTCGCCTGGCTGCCGGCCGCCGTCGACCGAGAACAGGTCCTCGCCGACGTCCGCTCCGGGCTGGACCGGGCCATCAACGAGGCCCTTGAGGGCCATGAGGGCGTCACCGTTCGCCGTCACGCGCTGGACGGCAACCCGGCCGAGCTCCTGGCCGAGTTCTCCACCGCCGTGGACCTCGTCGTCGTCGGCTCGCGCGGACGCGGAGGCTTCTCCGGGCTCCTGCTGGGCTCCACCAGCCAGGCCGTCCTGTCCCACGCCTCGTGCCCCGTGCTGGTGGCGCCCTCGCAGCACGTCAAGGGGGAGCGTCGTACGTCACGCACCTCCACCCCGTGGGGTCGCGCCTGAGAATGATTCCGCTGCGGCGAGCGTGAGCCGGCTCGCCGCAGCGCCACCCCGGTGCTCGAGTGGCCATGGGTGGGCCGATCCGCTGGTAGTCTTCCGCTCAGGCCCTCGTAGCTCAGGGGATAGAGCACCGCTCTCCTAAAGCGGGTGTCGTTGGTTCGAATCCAATCGAGGGCGCGGACACCGGCCAGTCCCGGTCGGCTTCGGCCGGCGACGGTGGCGGTGGGCCGCTGGCGCACTCAGCGCCGGCTGAAGGCGGCCCTTCCCCACCGGTACCGGCTCATGGGCGAGCCACGCGCCCGGTGCGTCTCCATGCGCAAGTGTCGATCGGCCTATATCTTGAGCGTATGACGCCTTCGTTCTTCTCCTTCGGCCGCAAGCGGCGCGATGCTGCCCTCCGGGAGGATGAGCGCAAGGGTGCCCGAGCCTCGGTCGGATCGGATCAAACCGCGAGCCGACGGCGTTTCGCCGCTGACCTGGGGGCCCTGGCCGCGGCGCCGAGCGCGCCCGAGCCCGCCCCTGAACCGGCGCCCCCGGCCCCTGTGCGCCCCGCGCCCGCACCGCCACTGAGCGAGGCGGACGTCGAGCGGCGTGAGCGCATTGATGCGGCCCTGTCCACCTGGCGCAGCCAGCTCGTGGATCTGGGAGGCGTGGCGAGCCTGGATGACATCACCCTGCTCGACGGCGTCGTCGATCTCACGGCCGCGCACCCCTCGGGCCTGGCCCAGCTCTATGCCGGACGCCCCACCCACCTGTCCAGCATCGTGCGCGAGCGCAACGCCCTGGGCGCGGCCCGCCAGTCCCTGCGGGAGGTCTCCGCCCGCACGGACGTCCTGGCCCGCCAGTTCGGCGTCGCACCGGTCTACCTGGCCATCGGGGTGGCCACCTGGAACGAGACGGTTCCCGAGGACGGAGAGGACGACGGCTCCATCCACCTCGTCGACAGCGCCTCGCCGGAGTCGGACCTGACCGCCCAGATCCCGCACGTCGAGCGCATCGCCGCCGAGCACGCCGCCCGCAACGCCCTGGCCGCCGCCGGCCTCACCGTCCCCGAGGTCCCCTCGGGACCCCGCGTGCGCACCGTCAACGCCCCCGTCCTGCTGCGCCCCGTCCGCCTGACCAGCGCCACCGCGGACGCCACCCTCACCCTCGATCCCACGATCGAGGTGAACCCGGTCCTCACCCGTGCCCTGCGCCGCTACCAGTGCACCACCGACATCGGTGACATCGCCCGTGCGGCTCTGTCCTCGGCGGGATTCACGCCCAGGTCCGCCCTGGCCCGCATCGGAGCCCTGGGCCGCCAGTACCTGCCCGGTTTCGAGATCCACGAGCGTCTCGTCGTCGGCGCCTTCGTCCACCCCGGTCAGGCGCTGGTCGAGGACTTCGACGCAGTGCTGGAGCGCTCGCGCACCTCCGCCCTGGTCGCGGCCATCGCCGGAGACGAGGGGGCTCGCGAGGCCCTCAGCATCGAGCTGCCCCCGCCCGTCCCCACCGACCGGGTCCCGGGGGCCGAGCGTGGTGTGGGGGACCTGGAGCCCGCCCAGCTCGACGTCATCGAGGCGGTGGGTACCGGGGCGAGCTTCCTCATCGATGCGCCCCCCGGCTCCGACGTCGCCGGAGCCCTGGCCGCCGTCTTCGCCGACGCCGCCGCCTCCGGGCGCACCGTGCTGCACGTGCCCGCCACCAGTGCCGATGGGCACGCCGTCGCGGCCGCCCTGCGTGAGGAGGGCCTGGGATCCATGGTCCTGGACCTCACCGAGGACGCCGCCTGGCGTCAGCACGCCTCCGAGGGCATCCGTGAGAGCCTGGGAGTTCAGCCGCCCCAGCTCGACGTCGCCGGGATCATCTCCCTGCGCGACCGGCTCACCACCGTCCGCTCCCGCCTGGACCGCTACGTCAGTGCCCTGCACCGGCCCCGCGATCCCTGGTCGGTCTCCGCCTACGAGGCCCTCCAGAAGCTCGCCGAGCTCACCAGCCGTCGCGACCGGGCCACCACCCGGGCCCGCATCGACGCCGAGCGCCTGGGCGGGCTGGACGAGGACGGCAGGGAGCGGGCCCTGGCCCTCCTGCACCGCGGGCACGTCCTGGGACTGTTCACCCCAGAGGTCGCCACCAGCGCCTGGAACGGGATCCCGGTGGCCGACATGGACGAGGCCACCGACGCGCTCATCCACTTGCGGGCCCTGGCCAACGACCTGCTGCCCACCATCCAGGAGCACACGGCCACGGTCGCTCGCACCACGGGCCTGAGCCGGGCCCGCAACCTGGGCCAGTGGATCGAGCAGCTCGACATGTTCGACGGCGTGCGCGAGTCCCTGGACGTCTTCCTGCCTGAGGTCTTTGAGCGCTCCGCTGCCGACATGGTCATCGCCACCGCCTCCAAGCGCTGGCGCGACGACCGGGGTATTCACATGGACGGCTCGCGGCGCCGGCGTTTCACGCGCCAGGCCAATGACCTGGTGCGGCCGGGCCGTGTCGTCGACGACCTGCACGCAGAGCTGGTCAATGTCCAACGCCGCCGTGAGGTGTGGCGCCGACACGACCCTGACGGCGGTTGGCCCCGTCTGCCCCAGGGGCTGGATGAGATGCGCCGCACCGCCGGTCGGGCGCGTGGCGCCGTTACCGAGGTCCAGCCGCTGCTGGCGCGCGCCGAGGACCCGCCGGTGCTCATGGACATGCCCCTGGAGGACCTCCTGGAGCTGGCCCGCTCGCTGGCCGCCGACGATCTCACCGCTCAGAAGCTCCCCGAGGTCAACCGCATCCGCACCGAACTCGAGGAGATGGGACTGAGCGACTTCGTGGCCGACATGGCCTCCCGGAGCGTCGAGGACGAGCAGCTCGAGCCCGAGCTCACCTACTGCTGGTGGTCCTCGCTGCTGGCCCAGACCCTCGCTGCCGACCCCGACCTCGGCGGCCTCGATGCGCGGGCCCTGTCCCAGATGGCCGTCTCGCTGCGGGAGCTCGACGCCGCTCACACGCGTTCCCTGTCCGGCCCCGTGGCTCAGGCCTGCGCCCGCAGGGTGCGCGCCGCCGTCGAGCAGGACAAGGCCGACGCCCGCGCCCTGTACATCGCGCTGGCCCGCGAGGACGGCGTCCCGCTGCGCGAGATCATCGACGCCCACCCCATGGCGCTGCTGGCCCGGCCGATCTGGATCGTTCCGCCCACGCTCGTGCCCCAGATCTTCTCGCCCACGGCTGTGGTGGACCTGGCCGTCCTGGATGCCTCCACGCCCATGCCGGTTCCGCAGGTGCTGCCGACCTTCGTGCGCGCCGAGCAGGTTCTCGTCGTCGGCGACTCCCGGCGCGCGATGACGGGCCTGGCCGCCGAGCTCGGCCCGCTTCTGCCCACCCGCACCCTGCCGACGGCCCGCAACAGCCTCGACGCCGGTATCGCCTCCTTCCTGGCGGCCAACGGCTACGAGGGTGTCGTGGAGGCCGTTCCCTCCCCGCCGGGGGAGGCCCACCTGACTCTGGAGCTCGTGGACGGCAAGGGGATGCCGGCCCCCGGGCAGACCGCGGTTGAGACCGTGGAGGCCGAGGTCTCCCGCGTCGTCGACATGGTCATCGACCGGGCGCTGACCCGGCCCGAGGAATCGCTGGGCGTCATCGCCCTCAACCGGCTGCACGCTGACGCCCTGCGCTCGGCCATCACCCGGGCGTCCGCCGGCGCCCCGGCTCTGGAGGAGTTCTTCGCCCCCGGTGCCGTCGAGCCCTTCACCGTGGTCGAGCTGGCCGAGGCCCGCGCCCTGCGGCGCGACCACATCATCATCTCGGTGGGCTACGCCAAGACCCCGCACGGGCGCACCATCCACAACTTCGGCCCCGTCTCCGACCACAGCGGCATGGTGGGACTCGTCGAGGCCCTGTGCGCCTCGCGAGGCAGCACCCAGGTGGTCTCCTGTCTGGCCGCCGGCGACATCGACCGCGACCGCCTGCGCGCCCCCGGAGCGCGCCTGCTGCGCGAGGTCCTGGCCCGAGCCGAGGACGCCTCCCAGACGGGCAACTCCGCAGGCAAGGTGCCCGACCGGCTCCTGGTGGACCTGGCCGAGCACCTGTGGCGCAAGGGCCTGTCCGTCGTCCCCCGCTACGGGACCGACGGCGGCGTGCGGATCCCACTGGCCATCGGCCACCCCGACTACCCCGACGAGCTGCTCGTGGCGGTCCTGACCGACGACGTCGACTACGTCTCCGAGCCGAGCCTGCGCCGCCGTGACCGCCACCGCGTCGAACGCCTCGAGAGGCGCGGCTGGCGCGTTCACATGGCCTTCTCCGCCGGAGTGTTCGTGGACCCGGAGGCCGAGGCCAAGGCGGTTGAGGAGCTGGTTCTGGCCGTCCTCGTGGAGCGTCAGGGGGGTGCCACCCCGCCGATGGAGGCTGTGCCCGAGCGTGTCGACGACTCGGCGCGCGCCGTCCCCGAGACACCCGAGCCCGAGCCCGGTGAGGTGCATGAGCGTGCCGAGCGCCCCCGCATCGCCCAGGGACTGCCGTTGCAGGCCTACTCCGACGACCAGCTCGACGATCTCATGGCCTGGATCCGCTCCGATGGCGTGGGCCGCTCCGAGGCCCGGGAGGTCGAGGAGCTGAGGTCAGTCCTGGCCCTGCGCCGCCGCGGCTCGGGTATCGACGCGGTCCTGACCAATGCCGTGAGGCGCACCCGCTGAGCCGGGTCCGATCGATCTGAGCAACGCCGTGAATGACGGAGCTCCTGAGTGGAGAGGCGCCCGGCGCCGTCGCCGGGTCGTCGCCCTGTCCACCCGGGACCGGGCACGCGTCTCCCGCGGAGAGAGTCCCGAGGACCTGGCGAGGGCCGACTACGAGCATGATGTCCTCAGCGGTGCTGGGGGAGGACTCGATACCCCCGAGCCCGGTGGCTCCGGTTCCAATGATGCCCGCCTCAAGCGAGACGTGCCCCCGCACTGGGGCTGATTGAGCGATATCGAGTAGCTGCGCGTTGAATGCAGGGAAAGAGTTCCTGACGTTGAGCGATGGAAATGCGGAAGGCCCCGCCGATCACGCGGATTGGCGGGGCCTTGAAGTGACGCAGCGAATGCGGTTACCGGATCGCGGTGGGACTCACTGCTTGGCGGCGTTGGCGGAGAGCAGGTCGCGGATCTCGGTGAGGAGCTCGACGTCGGTGACCTCCTTGGCCTCCTCCTCGGCCTTCTCCCTGGCCAGGCGCTCCTTGACCTTGTTCATCGGCAGAACGATGGCGAAGTAGACGGCGATGGCGATGAGGAAGAAGTTCACCACGGCGGTGAGAATCGTGCCGGGCTGGATGTACTCTGTCGAGCTCGCGAAGATCTTGAACTGACCGATGGAGTCGAAGTTCGGCTGGCCGACGATCTGACCAATGATGTCGAGGATGACCTTGGTGATGGCATCGACAATCGGCTTGAATGCGGCACCGATGATGACGGCGACGGCGAGCTCGAGGGCGTTGCCCTGCGCAATGAACTCCTTGAATCCCTTGATCATGGCGTTCCTTTCGTAGCGGCGCGGGCAGACGTCTGCCGGGGTGCGCCATCGGGGGACTGTGAAAGCGCAGCGTCTTATCATCCGTGTAAGACGCTGCAGCGGCATTACGGGCTCAGTGCAATGCCGAGCGTGCTATTCGTAGCCGCACCAACTACCAGAATAGCGCTACCAGCAGGAATAGCCAGTGTGATAAGTGTTACTTTCTTGTTTCCTGTCCATCGGCTGTTCTCTCCAGCCTCCTGGATCGCGATCACTCTTGCTCCGGCGCAGAGAACTGTGCTGTGTGCTCCAATTGACGGTGCGGACATTCCTTGAGAAAGGCTTTGAGAAGACTTCTGAATTCCTGGTGATTGCTGCTCGGATGGTGGGGGTGACGGTGTGGTGGGGGCGAGTGAAGGTTCGTTTGCCTGGCCCTTTTCCGGGTTGTCCTGCTCGGAGGGGATTTCTGTGCGTTCTTTAGATCCATTGCCGGATGAGTCATTCACTGTGCCTTCCTGTGGCTGCGGTGCCTGTGAGGCATCGGCCTGCGGTGTCCAGCCCTCGGGAGCCTGCCCGATGACGTCAACCCTCGCTCCAGGGCGGGCGAGTTCTGCTCCGACGTCGACCGGAACCTGGACCAGGCGCTCGTCGGCTCCGAGCTGCTGAGTCATGTTCCCGCTGGTCATCGAGGTGGTTAGAACGGTACCCGGCTCCAGGGCGATGGCTGCCCGGGTACCGACCACCTGCTGCTGGGAGGCCAGTCCGGCTTGGGGGAGCGCCGACGTCGGGAGCCTGCTCGTGGTGACGTCCTGCTCGGCGATGAGCGTTCCGGCGCCGATCGGGCGGGCTGCGACGAGCACCTGGCGGCCTTGTGCGGGGCCCGGGCGCAGGATGCTGAGAGCCACGAGGACCGCTGTCCCCAGGCACACCGCCACGACTAGGTGACGGTGGCGCCACAGCAGGAGCGAGGGACGACGCCACGTGGTACGTCGCCCGTCGCGGGACGATGAGCGAAGGGTGGGCTGCGAGCGGCGGGACCGGCGGTGGTTGATTCTCATGTCCCCAGAATCAGGGGGTCGCCTCGGCTCGGCACTCCGCGCCCGCGGCTCTGTGGACTCGGGGTGCGCCAGCGAGCCTGTGGCCCCCGGGTGCTGGTCCCACCTCCCGATGTGGGGGTGTGGATCTCTTAGGACTCTGGGGATCTAGCGTGTGCCGGTGAACCGGCGGCCAGCAGGAACCACTCCTCGGCAGTGATGACGGCGTCCACGGGCTCGTCGTGCTCCTCCACGGGCAGTGGTCCGGCCACCATCTCCTCGGGGTGGATGATCGCGAAGATGTGGGTGCCCGGTGCCCGCAGCGGCAGCATCCGGTCGTACCATCCGCCGCCCTGTCCCAGTCGCCGCCCGTCTCGGTCCACGCAGAGTGCCGGAACGAGGAGAGCCTCTGCCTCGTGCACCGCCTCGGCCGGCAGTGTGGGGCCGCTGGGTTCCAAGGGGCGTCTCGGTGCCCGCTCGGCGAGGTCCGTAGACCCCTGGAACCGGCCCCAGCATCGTGCCAGGTGCGGTCCGAGCACCGGCAGCAGCACCTCAACGCCGGCCTCATGAAGCCGTTCTAGCAGCAGTCGGGTGCAGGGCTCGGCGCCCATCGACACGAAGGTCGCCACCGTCGTCGCGCCGGCCACCGCTTCCAGGGCGTGCTCGGTCAGAGCCTCGCAGGCCGCCGTGTGCCCGGAGTCGGGGTGGTGGTGATGGGCGCGGCGGTGCGCCCGCAGCACCTTGCGCAGCTCGTCCTTGGCGTCGTCGACCTCGAGTCGGCTCGTATCGGGAAGGTCCAGCGCGCCGGTCGTCATGGGGTCATCTTCGCAGGTGATGACGCCTCGTGTCTGAACCGTTCGTCCCGGCGGGGCACAACGCGTGTCGTCAACCTGACGGTAACCTGAGTGCCATGAGAACAGTGGCCGAACACCTGGCCGCCTGCCTGGAGATCGCCCAGGCGGCAGCGCCTCTCGACGTGGTCCTTCCCGACGCGGTCGGATGCGTCCTGGCCCAGGACATCGTCGCCGGAATCGACTTGCCCGCTGTGGATCTGGCCGGCCTGGACGGCTACGCGGTCATTGCCAAGGACGTCGCCGAGGCCGCTCAGAACAACCCGCTCGAGCTCGACGTCGTCGACGTGGTGCGCGCCGGGGACATGCGCCCCTGCCACCTCGTCCCCGGAGCCGCTGTCCTCATCGACTCCGGCGCCCCCATGCCGCTGGGGGCCGACGCGGTTATCCCCTGGACCGACACCGATCGCGGTGAGTCCCGTGTCAGTATCCACCGTGCCGTCGCGAGCGGAGCCAATGTGCGTCGGCGCGCTGAGGATGTGAAGTCCGGGACCACTGTCCTCAAACGAGGATCGCGCATCAGTGCCCGCCAGGTCGCCCTCCTGGCCGGCCTCGGCTTTCACCGGGTGCGCGTGCGCCCCGCCCCGCGCGTCGTCGTGGTTTCCATCGGCGATGAGCTGGTCGAGCCCGGTCACTTCCGGGAGGTCGGAGACGTCTTCGACGCCAACGGCCACGCCCTGGCCTGCGCCGTCACCGATGCCGGCGGCCAGGCCTTCCGCGTCGCCGCCGTCCCCGACGAGCTGCGCGCCCTGGCCGACACCATCGAGGACCAGCTCGTGCGTGCCGACGTCCTCATCACCACCGGAGGGCTGAGCGTCGGCCAGGGAGACACGGTCAAGGAGGTCCTCGCACCCTTGGGCTCGGTGCGCTTCGACGCCGTCGCCATGTCCCCGGGCCGCCAGCTCGGCGTGGGGACGGTCGAGGGCACCCCGATCTTCTGCCTGCCCGGCGATCCGGTCAGCGCCCAGATCGCCTTCGAGACCTTCATCCGGCCGGTCCTGCGGCAGATCGCCGGGCGCACCTCTCTGCACCGCTCCAGCCTGCCCGCCGCCATCTCGGAGGGATGGCACTCGCCGTCCGGCAAACGCGAGTTCGTCCCCGTGCACCTCAGTGGCTCACCCGCACGCGGATACCGTGCCGAGCCGACGTCGCCGCCCGGCACCGTCCGGCTGTACGGCCTGTCCGAGGCCAACGCCATCGCCGTCGTTCCCGAGGACACGAGCACCGTGGTGGCCGGCGATACCCTCCACTGCCTCCTGCTGGACGCCTGATGTCCGACTCGACCTCGACGACGCCCGCTGACTCCCTCGGCGGAGGACTGCGGCGGGCCGTTGCCGGCCTGCTCCTCGGGGTGGGCTCATCCGCGCACTTCACCTGGCCAGTGCGCCTTGAGCCCGACGTGGCCCGGGAGGGGCGGGACACGGGTGATACGGGCTCTCCCGATCGCCCACCCGTCGCCGTGCGCGAGCTGCGGCCCTCCGACGAGCAGGCGTGGCGTGCGCTGCGACTGGCGGACAATGACCGGCTCGCACCCTGGGAGGCGACTCTTCCGGCCGGTGGCGGGGAGACCCCGAGTGCCTTCGCCGGCTTCGTGCGCCACCAGACACTGCGGGCCAGGCTGGGTGAGGCGATGCCCTTCGTCGTCGAGGTCGACGGCGCCTTCGCCGGGCAGGTCGCCGTCGACCCGATCGTCTGGGGTGCCATGCGCAGCGCCCAGGTGGGCTACTGGATCGGAGGGGCCTGGCAGGGGCGCGGAATCATGCGCCTGTCGGTCGCCATGGTCCTTGACCATCTCCTGGGGCCGGTCGGATTGCATCGTGTGGAGATCAATGTGCGCCCGGACAATGAGCGCAGCCTGGCTCTGTGTCGTGGGCTCGGGCTGCGCGAGGAGGGGCTGCGGCGCGGCTACATGCATATCAATGGCTCCTGGGCCGACCACGTCTCCTTCGCCGCTCTCGCCGAGGAGGCTCACGGGCCGGGCGGCGTCGGCTTTCAGCGGAGGCTCATCCGAGGCTGAGGATTTGTCACAGCCTGCCGGAGTGGGGGAGACCCGTTTCGAAGGGGTGGGCGCGGGGCGGTCGGGTTGCGCCTTCGATGAGTGGACGACCACCGACCAGGACACGGGAGTCGATACAGAAGAAACGTATGTGACTCATGTGGTGACAGAGGTGAGCTACTGACAGTGTGACATCCTGAATCCCAGGTATTTCGCAGGAAAACCGGAGTGTTCCTGCGCGGGGACGGGGGCGCTCACGCCTACGGTTGCAGTGTGGGAATCGAGATCTGGGCAGTCATCGCCCTCA
>ERZ773008.1939-NODE-1939-length-14059-cov-21.699443_pt1 | contig 14059 bp, 17 predicted proteins | sample MGYA00580664_ERZ773008 | MGnify/ENA primary metagenome ERZ773008 (study PRJEB29015, sample SAMEA2738016) | human oral metagenome | biome: human oral; feature: human-associated habitat; material: dental | place: China | collected 2048 ... | reverse complement strand
CGACTAGGTCGATCTTACTCTAGATTAACTCTTTTAAAAACTGAATCAGGGTTTCCGCCGAGCGTTTACCAGCTTCTAGAATAAATTCATCAAAAGTGACATTAGCATCATGACTAGCCGTGTCGCTCATTGCTCGAATAACCATAAAGGGCAGGCCAATTGAGTGAGTAGCCTGGGCAATGGCTGCACCTTCCATCTCAACAGCTAAGACTTCTGGAAAATGCTCCTTGATGCGATCAATCTTATCTTGACCAGCAATAAAGCTGTCTCCTGTCGCAATCAACCCTACTCTAGCTTTTTGATTGGTCTTTTCCAAAATTTTCTTCATTTCAGACACCAAATAACGACTAGCTTCAAAATAGAGGGGTTGTCTTGCCATCTGACCATAATCATAGCCAAAGGCCGTCACATCTACATCATGGTATACTAGACGGTCTGCAACCACCACATCACCGACAGCCAGACCTTCTGCCACTGCTCCAGCTGAGCCTGTATTGATCACAGCTGTTACCTTGAAGTCATTGACCAAAACTGCGACACTCATAGCAGACATAACCTTACCAATTCCACTCTCCACTAGCACCACTTCATGACGGCCAATGGAGCCAGTGTGATAAACATGACCAAGTCGTAGGTGTTTTTCTGGATGTTCTAAATGCTCTAGTAAATTCTTCAATTCTTCAGGCATTGCTGCGATTATTCCAATTTTCATCATTTTCTATCCCTTCTAAAAAGTGAAAAAGCCCGAGCCTTTCCACCTCTTTTTATAACCAGATTATGGCTGCTATCAAAGCGACTAGTAGTAAGATAATCCAAAACAAAATTTTATTTAATTTTGATTGAAAAACCCCTCGTTTTTGATTTTCAATCCGACGACTTTTGACAACTTCTCGTTCTACTTCTATTTGCAAGGTATCCTGACTAGACTCTGATCGTGGTGCAGCATATCCAAATCTATCTCGATCCATTTTCAACACCTTGGTTTCCTCATCATCCAGAATAGGAATATCTGTCACAATCTCTCCACGGTTTGCCCGCTCAATCATTTCATCAGTTAACAAAGGTCTTCCCATAGGTTCTCCCCCTATCTTTGATTTTCCTGCATTTCCCAATATTGAAGAGCCATGATGGTCTTGGCATCACAAATATCACCAGTTTGTAGCAACTGATGTGCCTCCTCTAGACTGACCTCAAACAGTTCCAATGTCTCATCTTCATCTTGGGGACGAGGATTTTCGACTTTAGTCAAATTACTAACCTTGTAGAGCTTGATTTTCTCATTGCAAAAACCGATGGCAGTGTAGAAATCATAGACCAACTCTAGCTGACCTGTGTAGCCTGTCTCTTCTTCTAATTCTCGCAGGGCAGCTGCTTTGGGATCTGCATGTTCACCAGCTTCAAGCTTACCCGCTGGAATCTCATAAGAAGTCGCTTCAATAGCCTTACGATACTGCTTAACTAAAATCATCTTCTTTTCCGGAGTGATGGCAATCACAGCAACCGCACCGTTATGAAAAATCAAATCTCTTTGAGCTTGCCCTTTTTCTTCTGGTAGCTCTACCTGATCCTGGACCACTTTAAAAATTGGTCCTTGGTAAATCTCTGTCCGTTTGACAGTTTTTTCTTCAAATTCCATAATACAATCTACTTATTTTGAGGGTGATGGGGAAGACGCTTAGCATAATCTTCCTTATTAATTTGGCGACTACGTCCTATGGCAATGGCATTTGCTGGCACATCCTTATCGATCGTTGATCCAGCACCAACTAGGGAATTATCTCCAAGTTCAACTGGTGCAATAATAGTCGAATTTGATCCTACAAAGACATTGTCGCCGATGATTGTCTTGTATTTATTTTGACCGTCGTAATTAACAGTGATGGTCCCTGCACCAAAGTTGACATTAGCACCAACTTCAGAATTTCCAATGTAGGTCAAATGACCAGCCTTGGTATTTTCGCCAATTGACGATCCTTTAACTTCTACAAAGTTTCCGACATGGACATCCTTAGCCAGACTAGAACCTGGACGAATATGAGCGTAAGGTCCGACCGTCACTCCATCCGCAACACTCGACTCTTCAATCATAGAGTTTGTGATGACAGCACGCTCACCAATTTCCGAATCTACGATATAAGTACCATTAGTCAGAATAGTCTCTGCCCCAATCTTGGTCTGACCCTTCAGAGTGACATTAGCCTCCAACTGAACTTCAGGTGCAATTTCTACATCCACATCGATATAGGTCGCATCTGGATTGACAAAGCTGACACCATTCACCATATGTTGCTTGTTAATCCGGCGACGCATGACACCCTCAGCTGTAGCTAAAGCCACACGGTCATTAACACCCAAGCTTTCATCAAAGTCTTTCAGCGTATAAGCGCCGACTTTTTCACCATTTTCACGGAAAATTCCAATCACGTCTGTGATATAGTATTCCCCTTGAGCATTGTTGGTATTGATGTTTTTCAAGGCTTTAAAAAGACTAGCGTTATCAAAAACATACGTTCCTGTATTGATTTCCTTGATCTGTTGCTCAAAGTCCGAAGCATCTTTTTGCTCCACAATTTTCAGCACTTCGCCATGTTGATTACGCACAATCCGACCATAACCAAAAGGATTGTCTGCTTCTGCCGTCAAAATGGTCGCAACATTCTTGTGGTTAATATGAAAATCAATCAAATTTTTCAAGCTCTCTCCTGTAATCAGAGGAGTGTCACCAGCAATGACTAACGTCTGACCCGTCAAATTTTCCAAAACAGGCTCTGCCATCATCACGGCATGACCCGTTCCCAGCTGCTCAGTCTGACGGACAAAGTCTGTCTGACCTGCCAAGACTTGCTCGACTAACTCTGCCTTGTGGCCTACAACAGTCACGGTCTTCTCTGGATTAATGGCATTGACACTTCGGAAAACATGTTCCAGCATGGAAATTCCTGCAACCTTGTGCAACACCTTTGGTAAATCTGACTTCATGCGAGTGCCCTTCCCCGCAGCTAAAATAACGGCATAATTTGTCATAAATGAACTCTTTTCTCTAAAATGTCACTATTATTATACCATTAAAGAGATTTTTTTTAAAATTAAAAATAAGACATCTAGGATGCCTATTCTTTGACTTCACCAATTTTTCCCTAAGAATAATCAGGCTTTAAAAAAATCAGTATAGATATGAATGAACTACACCCCAAATGTTAGATCTTTTGTGTCTAACTTTTGGGGTGCAGTACAATCTAAACTTGGCAACAAACTGTCCCTCACCTGTGCAGTACAATATAAAAAATAGTTTTTCTTTCAAAAAGAGCTGAAACACATGTGAGATGGACTTAAATTATCAAAAGGAGCTTGCTTGTCTAGTCCTAATCAATATTGTAACCAACCAAACAGTCTATCTCACGATAAGATCAATCGGCTAATCGTTCCATCCAGATAAATTCTTTGAAATCTTTTAGAGGATTGAGAAAAGGTTTCTTCTTTCTGGTGAATTCTCGGAAACCCAGCTTTTGATAGCAGCGGATGGCAGCATCATTACTATCCTTAACATCCAGAACATAGTCTTTAAAACCAGCTATCCTCATACTTTCTTTTAGCATTTGCTGAGCCAATCCCTGACCTCGCTGACTAGCATCAACCGCCACATACTCAATATAGCCAGTAGTCGCAGGAATTTTGATTGGTTTTTCAAAATCGCTGAAACCTAGGCCAAGCAGAAAGGTTTTGAACCGACCAAAACTCTTAGTCAACTGCTGTCGATCCAACTTGGTGGCTCGGCCATTCGCATCTGAAATGGATAAGATACCAATGATATGATTAGCTTGCTCAGCAACGTAAAAGTACTTCATTTGCAGAACTTGCCCCATAAAGTCAAGTACAAATTCTCGGCCGAATTGCTTAATGAAAGCAGAGAAATCATTGTCAAAGGCAGTGATAATACTGTTTGCAACTGCTGGTCGATCAGCTTCAACCGCTTTTCTGATGGTTACCATACTAAACCTCCTTATTTTCTTCAGCTAGTTCTAGTTCTTGGCGCAACTTCTTAAACCAATCTAACTGGAAGCGTGCGGAATCAATCCCAAACTCCAAGGTCTTGAGCTCAAAATAAGCAACCTGAGAGATACTTTCAATCAAATTACTAGCTTGGCTTGCCTCCAACAATCCGGTAACCAAGTGACTATTTTGCTCCAAGTAAATCTGAATCTCAGCTTCTTCCTCTGCAAGTCGAATGGAGTTTTTGATATCCTGCAACTGTCGGAGTTCTTTCTCAAGTCCCTTAATGGTTAAATCCAGCATATCCAGTTGTAGCTTCCGCGGAAGATAGCCCATAAATAGAAATTTCCCCAAATCCATATTTTTGGTTTTGCCCATATCAATAGGAGTTTTTAGCCAGTCTAAAAATAACTGCCGTCCAACGGGGGTAAGAGAGTATTCTTTTTTCATTTTTCCTTTTTCAACATACTCTGAAAAAGTCACCGCTTCCTGCTGAGATAGTTTTTTCAAAGCAGCCTGGATACTGCCCAGACTATCACTACAGATACTAGTGAAATTCTGGCGAATGATCTGGCGAATCTCATAAACTGTAAAATGTTTTATCATGAGCAGACCTAAAATAAGCTTGTCCATTGATTACCTCCATTATTTTTATATACCTAATAGTAATATCTTTATTAAAATTTGTCAAGAAATTATAAAAAGAGAGTGGGACAGAAATCGGTAATTCGTTAGAATTCGATTTCATCGTCCCACCTCCGCACAGTTGAGTAGGGCTGTAAAAGCTGATGAAATCAGCGTAGTAGAGCCCACTCAACCACTGCGTCTTGCTCGACAATCCAAAGACAATTGAGAGGCTAGGACTTTTGTCCCAGCCTCTCTCATCAATCCAGCGGATAGACCTTGCGAAACTCTTCTAAAACAACACCAGTCTCAGAGGAAAATTCCAAACCAGCTTCTGCCAGACACTTCGTGAAAAACTCCTGATGGACTCGCTGCCAATAGGCCAAGGATTTATCTCCTTCTCCTTCCTTGAAGGCATGGACTGACGATACCTGGTTAAAAGGCAATACAGAGACTTTCGTGATTTCGATAATACAAACTGCCTTATCCTGACTGTCTAAAATGACATCAAAACTTCCAGCCTGTGGCAGAGGCTCATTTTCAAGCTTGTAGAGTTCATAAGCTGAAGCAGTAGCTGTCTTCTCACCACGTACTACTAAGTTAGCCAAGTCATCTGCCGACACACCAAATGCCCAAGCGTCAATCTCATCGCCAATTTCTGGATTAATTTTCTTGTAGGCTATCCACATCTCTTTCGGCGTCATATTCTTATCCTTTCCAAAAAGTTTCTTTTAATTCATAAGCCGGATAGGCACCTAGAAATCTGTAACCTAGGCTTTCTGCGACTTTCATAGAAGCTATATTATGCGCATCCCAGAGAGGAATAAGTGAGCGTTTTTGCGCCTCTAAAATCATCCGAGCGCCTAAGAGCTTAGCCAACCCCTTTCTTTGGTAGACCGGCTTAGTAGCAATTTCAATCTCAATCGCTTTTTCATAGACTAAACCTGTTGATACTGCTGCGGCGACTTCCTCTTCTAAGTAGAGCACAAAGCCAAAGCCGCCAGCTACTTGAAAATGAGCAAAATCAACAAAGTCCCCCTGCAAATCCTGAGACCAGACCTCCTCAGCCAGAGCTAAGTAGCTATCCTCCTCAATCGGACAAAGCTGAAAACCAGCTGGTAAGTTGCTCTGCCATTTCTCCAAAGCCTCGGCATCAAAGTCTATCTTGTCTGAAAAAGCATAGCGAGTAAATGGCTGTAGCTCACTCTGACTGTCTAAAAATTTTCGCCAGCTGAAATCCTCAGAGATGATAATCTTTTCAGCAAGACCATACTGACTACTATAATCCTGCCATAAATCCCGATCTGCTTGACCAGCTGGAAAAAGAAAGTTTCCTAATTGGTAGAGAGTAGCTGTCTCCACTTGATTAGAATAGAGACTCCCTAAACCAGTAGACAAGCCATAGCGAACCATATTTTTAGACCAGGATTCAAAAAGGGCTGTAGCTTTTCTCATTGTCTTCTTCCTCATTCACTTATTTCAAACTCCAACCACCGTCGATTTTGATAATCTCACCCTGCATAGCAGAAGCCTTACCACTAGCCAGAAAGAGGGTAACATCTGCCACTTCCTGAGGATCCAGCCAGCGCTTGATAGGCGTCTCCTCAGCGACCCAATCAGCTAAGCCACCTGGCTCAAAGTCAATGGCTGTCATAGCTGTCTTTACTGCGCCTGGAGCCAGACCAAATACTTGGATATTGTTATCTGCATAGTCCAGGGCTATCTGCTTGGTTAGGCCAGCCAGGGCATGCTTGGAGGCGGTATAAGCAGCACCGCCTCCGCCAGCCAGAAAGCTGGCAATAGAGCACATATTAATGATGATACCCGATTTTTTCTCAAGCATTTTTTCTAGATAAAAACGGGTGATTTTCATGGTGGCAATCAAATTAAGAGCAAACACTTGCTCCCATGCTTCATCACTAGTCTTGTGTAGTGGACGATAGTCATCTAAAATCCCCGCAGTATTACAGAGTACGTCTACCTCAGGCAAACTAGTGAAAAGTGGTGTCAAATCCCCCGTCAAATCTAACTGGAAAAAACGGGAATTCTCTAGAAAACCTGGATTTTCATCTTTATCCACCCCATAGACTCGGTAGCCATTTTCCAAAAAGATCTTAGCTTGAGCTCGTCCAATACCAGAGCTGGCCCCGGTCACTAAAACTGTCTTAGTCATGAACTTCCACCCAATCATTTGCCAGGACATCACAAGGAGTCGGACTCCACATAGAGAACCCTTCTCCTTCGCCTGAAACATTGATAAGGAAATAAGGTGTCACTTCGAGTGCTACACCATTTTGCTCAATCGTGTCAAAGAGCTGAACATAGTTCTCTGCCCCACCCCAGCCTGTACGCACATATTTTTTCTTGGTCTTGAGACCTGGTAAAATTTCTTCAAATGTCATGGTTTTCTCCTTCTTTCTATTACTTTTTATATAAACATTCACTTCTGACTGTCAATATTTTTTTCCATGCTTTTGGGATAAACTTTAAAACTTAACTACTCTTTTTCATCTCTATAAAAAGATAAATATCCCCATTACTTTCTCGAGGAATGCGTCTGACCACTTCAAAGCCCATGTTGAGATAAAGTTGCTGGGCACGGTGATTGAAATCAGCCACTGATAAAGAAAGAACCTGAGGCGCGAATTTCTCTGCTATAAAGTCTAGAATCTTATGTAAAAATGCAGCGCCTTGACCTTTTCCACAGTGCTCTGGCTTAAGGCCCAAGCCTAGCTCGAGATCCCCTTCTCCTTTAGCTTCAATACAAAAAAATCCATAGAGTTTCCCTTCTTTCAGCACTTGATAATAACGATTACCACGCGCTTCTGGGGAAATAATCTCTTCATAATCCTCAGGATCATTTTTCATATCATAAAAGTCATAAGGCGCCTCATAATGCCAGTCATTAGCAATCTCTAAAGCATGCAATTGACTCAATGGTTCAATTTTCATAAACTTCCTTTCAAAATTCCCAATAAAATCGCTTTTGATCCGCCTTTTCATGGCAACCAAGTCTACGGTAGAATGTATGGGCTCCCGTGCGGGAAATACCAGAATTAATTCTGATACCCGTGTAACCTGCTGCTTTTCCCTTTTCGCGCAAGGCTTCCATCAGTGCTCTGCCATGCCCCTTTCCTTGAAAATCAGGAGAGACCGCCAGAGCAAGTAGATTAAGTAAAGGTGAAAAATAAAGGCAATCATAGCTGGCCGCATGAATGTAGCCTACAATCTGTTCATCTTCTTCAGCTACCAGAATAATGTGCTGATCATTCTCTAGCAAACGCTTAAGTTGAATTTCTGTTGCTTCTTTGCCAAAATCATAGCCCAAGCATTCAGCGTTGAGTCTCTGAATAGCTACGGCATCTGTTAGTTTAACTTCACGAATCATTTGCCACCTCAATAGCTTTTGTATCCATTATAGCAAAAAAGCAACCATTTCGGTTGCCTTATTCTCTTCTCATTTCCTTTAGCCAATTTTGCGCATCTTCGAGCGGATGATAGCTTACTTGATCTGGTTCAATAGGAGTGTTTTCATAGATTTTTCCTGATCGGTCTTGAATGCGGGAAGTCGTCAGCTGTAAAAGAGCGCCATCATATAGAGGATAAGGGATATTGCCCGATGTATATCCTGCTGTAGCTTGGCCAAACACCTTCACATTTGGGAGATTCTTGAAAGCCAAAGCTGTCAATTCTCCTGAACTAGCAGTCTGACCATCAATCAAAATAGCTATGGGAACTGCACGTTTCTTAATCGCCATTTTCTTAGGATTCGCTACGATTTTAGACAAACCTTTTTGAGCTATGATTTGAGCTAGATTAAACGTCTCCTTACTGCCATCCTTGTAGATAAATTGGAACAAATCATCATCCGGCAAAAGTTTAGCTAAACCTGCTAGCATAGGATAAATATCTCCCCCACTATTTTGCTGCAAGTCAAGAATGACAGCTTGATACCCAGTTTGATTAAGTCCGTCACTCAAGCGCGTAATATATGATTCTCTTGTCCGATCATCACCCATAAATGCTGGTAATTTAACCTTCAAAACACCGTCAGATAGTTGTATATCGGGAAGATTGGTCAATGCTTGTTTTTCTTTTTTTATTTCACTGCTACTATAGAAATGTGAGTGTTTTCCTCCTGATAGCTCAGCCATTTTTTGCAAAGTTAGATAGGTATCCTGATATGTTTTAGCAGACTGAAGGTCTCTCATGGCTTGCTTCTTTTGCTGGGGCCAATCAGGACCCGTATACAAACCAAAATCCATCTTCTTTAGGGCTGCTTCTGCGTATTGCTGTGGACTGGGAGGAAAAATATTCACGCCATAAGCTGGACCAAAATAAAGCAGTGCTCCAAAGCCAGCAAGCAATACAATGACTAAACTTCCTAAACAACCTATACATCCTTTTTTCATTCATGCACCTTGCCTTTCAGGTTTTATTATACAAAAAGACAGAGCTACTTGCCTTAACTCTGTCTTACATTTTCACGCTATTTCTTACATTTTTGTAAGACTAATCTGAATGAATTTCCGAATGCTGATAGCCATATCCAAAATAAATCAACGTCCCCAATAACAAGGCAATGCCAAAAGCCAGCCACGTTTCTTGGGTATATTGAGTCATAAAGGATAGGCAAATAACAACAGACAAAATCGGCAATACAGGTACAAAAGGTGTCTTAAACTCATCTGGTTTCGGCATTCCTTTATCTTTTCGCAATTTCAAAATCGCAAAAGCCAATAAAATCAAGTAAGCTAATGTGCAAATGTTAAGGAAAGAAGCAATGCTCGCTAAAGGAAATATCCCTGCACAAATAGCAGAAACTATCCCTACTAGAATCGTTGCATTCTTTGGTACCCTGCTGGTCGTTGTCAACTGTCTAAAAGAGAATGGCAACAGTCCATCACGTGCAATACTGTAAATCATGCGTGAAAAAGCATATGTCATCGAAATACAGACGGTAATCAAGGTCAAAATGGCCACTACAGATACATAATTTGCGGCCCACGACAGTCCTACACTACGCAGAGCAAAGGCCACTGCATCTGAAACATTGAGTTTTGTATAGTGGACGATCCCTGTTAGGACCAAAGTCACCAAAATATAGAGAATCGTCACAATAGTCAAAGATAGCACAATCCCTCGCGGAACATTCTTTTGGGGCTCCTTGATTTCATCTACTGCCATCGAAATAGACTCGAATCCTAAAAAAGCAAAGAACATGAGTGAGGCGCCAGCCATGATACCGACATTACCTCCATAAAGTTCTCCAAATCCAAACGGAGCGAAGTTAGACCAATTCTCCGGCTTAATAAAGAAAAGACCTACAATAATGAACAGGGCTAAAGCAGAGAATTTCAAAACTACTAAGGCCGAATTAAATCGTAAAGCAGCCTTAGAATTCAGAAGAACAACCCCCGTTACAAATACTAGCACTAAGATCGGCAATAAATCAACATACGTTCCAGCTTGAGGGTTGAATGTACCATTTAAAGCAGCCGGCATTTCTATCCCAAACCCTCCTAACAAACCTTTAAGGTAAGAGGCCCAACCTGAGGCAACGCTTGAGATAGCCGTCATAAATTCCATAATTGTCAGCCAACCTGCTATCCAAGCAGGAAACTCACCAAAAACAGCATAAATATAGCTATAGGCTCCACCATTAGCTGGAATACGAGAAGCAAATTCAGCATAAAAAAGGGCTGAAATACTCACACATAATGCTGAAATCACAATCGATACAATCAAGGACGGACCAGCATAATTAGCCGCACCAATCCCCGTAATCGTAAAGATTCCTGTTCCTACCATGGCACCAATTCCGAGTAAAATCAAGTCTACAATTTTCAGATGTTGCTTCATTCCTGTTCTTGTTTTGCTGGTATCTTTTTTACGAAAAATATTCATTTCAATCCCCTTAAACAATAGTTGCTTCATTATACCATACTTCAAACCATTTCAAAATAGGACATTAATCCCGCATCCTTTTCCAACTATATATAAAAAATAGTAATAGGGAAGAAACAATTATGATTAACGGAAGGCCAATCGTCCATAGGGTATCTGTTATTTGCATCGCCTCTGTTAATCGCTTCAGTAACCCTACGAGGAAAAAAGCAAGAATCGGAAAAATCATAGCTTTGAGCAACTGATCTTTCCAAACAATCACAATGACAATCGTACAAACTAAGCCCAAAACAAAGACATCCAAAGGATGAGGAATTAAAAAGACAAGGACATTTCCGAAAACAGATGAAAGTAGATGCCTCCCCAAAAGCCCTAATCCAATCAGAGCCAAGCTAACCAGCCAAAGTTGCCACTTCTTACGTTCTACATAAACAGTCTTAGACAACAATCCAAAAATAAGCAAAATAAAAGTTAAGCCTAACACAATATCACCGAGATAGACAATCGGAGCAATGGACAGATAAGACGTATTTGCAAAACTACTTAGCAAGCGGTAAAGTGCCATCATCAAACCAACTGATATGCTGATGTCCAAAACTTGACGCATGCTGATCCGAGGACTATTTTTAATCAATTCATCTGCCATGGCTTGCGGATCCTGCCCAAAAAATTCGGAAGCAGATACACCATCATTCTCAGCATCCGCATAGTCCAACACCATCTGGTATAGCTGCTCACGCACAGCCCCCTCATCATGAAGAAAAGAAGACAATGCCATATATGTAATTAAATCAATAAAATAGGCTTGATTAGCTGGTTGTAGACTTTTAACCAGTACATTTGTCTTCTGAATGAGCTTTTGAATATGCGCTTTTTCATTTTTCATCTAGCTGACCTCCTCTAATATGCTCAACAGCTGTCGCAATACTTTCCCATTGATCCCAAAAACCATTCAGGTAAATCCTCCCTTCATCTGTGAGAGAGAAATATTTACGATCTGGCCCATCAGGAGAAATCTTAAGTTGACTCTGAATATAAGATTTCTTTTCCAATTTCTGCAGCAAAGGATACATCGTTCCAGCCACAATATGAAAACCTTTTTCTTTTAATAGTTGTATCAATTCATAACCATAAACTTCTTTTTGAGAAATCATTTCCAACACACAGCCTTCCAAAATTCCCTTTAAAAGTTGCGTTTGATCCATTTTCGCCTCCTTTTACTAAGATACAAAGTCCATCAAATACAAAGTAAAAATAGGAAACCGACCATGTGTCTGATAAATACAAGAAAGTTTATCTTTTTTACATGGCTTTTTGGTTCAACTCGATTCCCTAATACAGAAGAGCGCGAGCAAACTGATAGAAGTACAAGCGAAAAGTACTAATTTCCATGCTCTTCAACCGAGTCCAATACCATATACTACTACCTAACTTGATAATCAGTCTCTCGACTACTTTGTAATACAAACTACCCTTCTTACATTATAACGTTTTTCAACTAGTATGTAAAGCAAAATAGTAGATAAAAAAAGAAGTCGGAAAATCCGACTTCTCCTATCTATTTTACATTGAAATGATTTTGCGGTAACTACGTGAAGTCACCATAAAGACCACGATATAACTGATAAAGAATACCGCACAAACTCCCAAGGTTACCATCAACATAAGTACTGTATTAAGTACGCCTAAAGCTGATAAAATCAAACTCAACATATGGTAGGCAAAAATCAAATGGATAAAAGCACAGATCAAAGGTAAGAAGAAAACAATCAAAATTTGCTTACGAATCGTTTGTTTAACTTGCTTTTCATCTAAACCAACTTTTTGCAAAATAACAAAGCGTTCTCGATCTTCATAGCCTTCTGAAATTTGCTTATAATAAATGATGAGAACCGTTCCCAGCATAAAGACAATCGATAAGAAGATACCAATGAAGAACATACCGCCAAGCATTCCCTTAATTTCTTGCTTATCGGATGCCGTTACCGAACCATACACTGCTTGATCATCAGCTAAAGTGGTGTTAAAAGCGGATAGTTTTTCTTGATAAACTGTCTTTAAATCAGCCTGTTTTTCCTGTGAAATATCAAAGGTCATCCCACCGTAATAATTGACATTAACAGCGTATTTTTCCATCAATGGAGTAAAGAACTGACTAGGATTTTTCATGACCATATAAATCTTTTCAGGTATCATCATATTCATCGGATCCGGTAGATGACCAAATATAAAGTCTTTTTTTAGTTCTTCTTTGACTTTTAAACGTTGACCAGCGATTTGCACATCCTGTCCAAAGTTCAACTTCACACCTTGTTGATATATCGCTACTTCCCCATCTTCAAGATGGAGGGATTTTCCCGTCATACTTTTATAAGCCTCCTCTGATACAGCTAAAATATAGGTATTTGGAGTCATCATTTTTTTCTCACGAGAATTGATCTCTAGCTGATTCTCTACACGGCTATTGATCCCCATAGTATAGTACTCGTAGACTACTTTCTTTGTAACAGGCAGTTGTTGCTCTTGAGCAAACTCTGTCATCACTTGATCTATTTGCTCGGCATTAATATTTTTCCCTTGAGCGCTAATGTCATGGGGAAACGCAGCTTTCTGCATATAATCCCCACCAGCAAAAATATTAGCACCTCCAGACAATGTCACCAGTACCATCGTTGATAAAATGGCAATGGTCGCAAGTCCAACTGCATTTTTTTTCATGCGGAAAATCAAGTTAGACACGGAAATCATATTATTTGGCTTGTAATAGTAATTCTTTTTCTTTCTAAGAAGTTGTAAGAATACTGTCACTCCAGCATTAAAGAGTAAATAGGTCCCCAAAATCACAAAGAGTACTGCTACAAAAAAGATCAATATAGCAGCCATAGGATTAGTCACTCCCAAAGCCAAATAATAACCATAAATAAGCGAAGCCAAACCAACCAGAGTTTGCAAAATTAGAAAACGACTTTTTTTCTCTCCACTATTCTTTTCTTTAACCATCTGAAGGGCATCAAATTTCCGAAGATGCAAACCGTTGCTAATCATCATACAGAAAAAGACAAACACATACAAAAGAACAACTAAAATCAAAACAAATGGCTGAAAAGTCGAGACTAGAACGACTTGTAATCCCATTAATTTCAGCAAAAAGGCATAAATCAACTGATCAAATAACAGACCGATTCCCACACCTATACCCGTAGAGACCACAGCAAAAATTAGTAGCTCAATGATTACCATTAAAAATAAATGGCGCTTATTTAAACCGAGCATTCCATAAAGTCCCAGCTCTTTGGAACGGTTTTTCATAACAAAGCTATTGGCATAAAAAACAATGATGGTCGTTGTAATACTGACAACAAACACCCCTAAAGAGAGCACCATGTAAATGGCACTTGCTCCCACCATCTTAGACAAATGAGGATTAAATGTCAGTGAGAAAAAGATATAAGATATAGCAACAGAAAGGCAAGTTGCTAAAGCAAATGGATAATAAAGACTGCGATTCTTAATAAGATTTGAAAGAGCTAGCTTACTG
>ERZ773008.1938-NODE-1938-length-14065-cov-10.977659_pt1 | contig 14065 bp, 13 predicted proteins | sample MGYA00580664_ERZ773008 | MGnify/ENA primary metagenome ERZ773008 (study PRJEB29015, sample SAMEA2738016) | human oral metagenome | biome: human oral; feature: human-associated habitat; material: dental | place: China | collected 2048 ... | reverse complement strand
TTAAATTGCCATATTAATATAATTCCTTTAAATTCAATAAAAGAATTTGATGGAGAGGCTCCTAGTACAAAATATATTTATGTATTTAAGTCAATGCTTGAAAATTACGGAATAAATGCCACGATAAGAAAGAAACAGGGTGATGATATAAATGGAGCTTGTGGACAACTTAGACAGGGCGTTTTAGAAGAAGAAGCATAGAATTATTTTCACTAAGCAAGAATTAATTATAAACTCATAGACTGAAGTTCATATTAAAAGTATAAATAATATGTGAATTTCCTATGAGTTTTTATTATATTAATTTTTAAAAAATTATTTGTTTTAGTTATGAAAAACGTTTTTAAAAAATTTAGTAAAACTATTGAATTGTTTAAACAATAATGGTAAAATATATATGTAGTTTAAATATTAGAAACTTAGGAGGCTTATTATGATAGAAAAAAACGTTATAATAAAAAATGAAACAGGATTACATGCTAGACCTGCTGCATCTTTAGTTCAATTTGTTAAGAAATTTGATGAAAGTATTGAAATTATTTTAGATAACAAAGTTGCTGATGCGAAAAGTATTTTTAATGTTATGAGTTTAGGTATTTCTAAGGGAACAGAAGTAACATTGAGAGTTGATGGAGAAAATGAAGAGAAAACTTTAGGGGAAGTTGTTAACTTCATAGAAAATTTAGCTGATTAATTTTAAGTATAGCTTCTCGAAAGAGGAGCTTTTTTGGTGGAGTATTATGAAAGTATATGATGGATTTTCCGTTTCTAATGGAATTGCTTATGGTAAGGCAATTACTTTATTTTATGAAAAGAATTTTATTCAAGAAAAAATATCTGACAATGATAAAGAGAAAGAAATTACAAGGTTTGAAAGTTTATTATCAAGTTATTTAGAATCTGATAGGATAAAAGTTCAAGATGAAAAATTAGAGAGTTTATTAAATGTTCATATTGAATTAATAGATGACCCATTTTTAAAAGATAGTGTAAAAAGTAAAATATTGACTGAAAATAAATCTTTAGAAAAATCAATAGAAGAGACAATTAGTCATATTTGCTATGAATTGAATAATCTAGATTCTGATTATATGAGAGATAGAATTTATGATTATATTTCAATTCAAGAAGAGTTTATTAGAACTTTAACATCAACTGAAGAAATTAAAATATATGAAAATAAATTTGTGCTTTTTACAGAAAATTTATCACCAAAAATAATTGATAAATATAAAGATCAATTAATTGGTATAGTTTCAAAAAATGGTGGAAAAACTTCACATGCTTCTTTATATGCAAAAAATTTACAAATTCCTTATATAATATGTGATTCTCTTGATTTTCAAGAGTTAAAGGATAAGAACTTTGATTGTATTTTAGATTGTAATCAAGAAAAATTGTTTTTAAATCCTGACGAAGATGTAGTTAATTCATATAAAAATTTATTGAAATCATCGCAAAAAGAATTTTTAGATAGGAATATAGTAAGAACAAAAAATAATAGATATATAAGAGTATGTAGTAATATTTCAAGTTTTGAAGAGTTTGAAGTATCTTTAAAGAATGGTACAGATGGATGTGGGTTGTTTAGAACAGAGTTTTTATTTATGTCTGATGAATCTCCAACGGAAGAGTATCAATTTGAAATTTTTAAAAAGCTTGCTCAAAGTACAGACAAACCTATTGTAATTAGAACTTTTGATATTGGTGCTGATAAAAAATCTATGTTTTTTAAGTTGGATGAGGAAAAAAATCCATTCTTGGGACTTAGAGGTTTTAGAATTTATAAAGAATTTTATAAGGAATTAAGAAAGCATTTAAGGGCAATTTTAAGAGCATCTGCATTTGGAAATATAAAAATTATGATTCCAATGATAACAACACTAGATGAAGTCATGTGGATAAAAAATGAAATATTAAAAATCAAAGATGAATTAAGAGAAGAGAGAGTGGATTTTGATGAAAATATTGAGTTTGGGATTATGATAGAAACTCCTGCTTCAGTTTTTCTTATTGATATTTTGATTAAAGAAGTTGATTTTGTGAGTATTGGAACAAATGATTTGGTTCAATATATGTTAGCATGTGATAGAGAAAATTCTAAGATGCAACAATTGTATGATTGTTATAACCCATCAGTTATTCGTTCAATTCATCGTGTTGTAGATATTGCTCACAGAAACGGAAAAATAGTTTCAATGTGTGGAAACTTTGCAAGTGAATTAGATGCTGTTGAACTTTTAATTTTGCTAGGAATTGATGAGTTCAGCGTTACTAATGATGTTTTACAAAAAATAAAGAAAAGAATAAAATTATTTGATCATAATAACTATTTAGATTTTTTTGATAACATAAATAAATTTAAAACAGGACGTTCAGTTTTATATTATTTTGATAATAAATAGAATATTTTTGCTAAATGTTAATTATTTGTAATATATTTGTAATTATTTTGTAACTTTTTTTGCTTTTTTTACTACATTTTATAAATTTTATGATATAATAGTACTGTCGATTGGTTAGAAATTTAATTGAGGTGATATTTTGTTAGAATTTATAGAAGTAAATAAAGTATATAAAAACGACGTTTGTGCTTTGAAAGATCTTAGTTTCAAAGTAGAAGATGGAGAGTTCGTTTTCTTAATTGGAGCAAGTGGTGCAGGTAAAACAAGTATCATAAAAATGCTTTTAAGAGAAATAAAACCAACATCAGGTGAAATAATTGTTGATAATGTTAATATAGTTAAGTTGAGAAACAGAAAAATACCGCAACTTAGAAAAACAATGGGTGTTGTATTTCAAGATTTTAGACTTTTAGAAGGTAAGACTGTTTTTGACAATATAAAGTATCCATTACAAATTCTAGGAGTTTCAAAAAGAGTTATTAATAAAAGAGTAACTGAAATTTTAGAGTTAGTTGGATTGTCAGATAGAGCAGACTCATTTCCAAATCAATTATCAGGTGGAGAGCAACAAAGAGTTTGTATTGCAAGAGCTCTTATAAATAGACCTAAGTATTTAATTGCTGATGAACCAACAGGAAATTTGGATCCAAATACTTCAGAAGATATAATGAAGTTACTTTTGGATGTAAATGCTAAAGGTACAACAGTTATTGTTTCTACACATGATAAAGATATAGTTAATAAACTTAAGAAAAGAGTTATAAGTATGGATCATGGCGCAATGATTAATGACGAAGAACGTGGAGGTTATTTTGATGAGTTCAATTAGAAGATTTTTTTCTGCCATAGGAGAAGGATTTGTAGGTGTTTGGAGAAATAAATCTATGAGTGTTGCATCAATAGTATCTATTTGCTCAATGCTTTTAATTCTTGGTGGAATTACTTTTGGAGTTTTTGTAGCTAATAATATAGTAGAAGATATGAAGACTAAGGTTGATCAAATAGATGTTATTTTAACACCTGAAGTTACATCCGAAAGGATTGCAAAAATTAAAGAAGAATTACAAAAAATAGAAAATGTAAAAGAAGTAAACTATGTTTCAAAAGAACAAGCTTTAGCAAAAATGAAAGAACAATGGAAAGAAAATTCATTTTTACTAGAGGGTATGGAATCTGCCCTTCCTGAAAGCTTTGAATTGAAGGTTGAGAATATAGAAAATTCAAATGCTGTTGCATCTAGCATATATAATGTTAAAGATGTAGAAAAAGTAGTTTATTATAAAGATATTGTTGATAAGATAGCAAAAGTATCGGAAATGGTTAAATATGTAGGAATTACATTAGTTGCTGTACTATTAATGGTAAGTTTCTTTATAATGTCGATAACAATTAAATTAACAGTTATAGCAAGGAGAAAAGAAATAAGTATTAAGAAATACATAGGCGCAACTAATATGAGTATTACAGGGCCGTTTATCGTAGAAGGTATGTTACTTGGTATAATTGGTGCTGGAATATCTTTTACAATAATATTCTTTATTTATAAATATATTTATAAAAGCTTTGCTTGGGGAGTAGGAAATATATTCTCAAATTATTTGTTACCAGTTGATGTTTTTGGTATTTATGTAGCTATTGCATATTTTGCAATAAGTATTGGTATCGGAGTATTAGCATCAATATTCTCAAGTAGAAAATATATGAAAGTGTAGGAGGTTGTGATGAAAAAGAGAAGATTTGTAGCATGGATTCTTGTGTTTTCAATGTTTGGTTCAGGCATAATTTCTTATGCTGATAAAGTAGATGATTTAAAGAAAGATAAACAAAGTCAAGAAAAGAATTTGGAAAATAAAAAGAAATCAATTCAAGATATGACTACTGAAAAGGATGAGGCGTTCAAGGAAATTGTTGAAAAGCAAAAAAAGATTGATCAGTTAGACAAAGACCTTACAGAGTTAGAAGATGCAATATCTAAAATATCTGATGAAATTCAAGCTTCTAAAGAAAAAATAACAATCTTAGAAGATAGGATTACAGAAAATCAAGAACTTTTTAAGAAAAGAGTTCGTGTAATGTATGGTAATAAAGATTTAAATTCTATTGAAGTTTTGTTCTCTGCATCAGATATAAGAGATTTTATTTCAAGATATTTTATGATGCAATCAATTGCTGATTATGATAAGAAATTAATTACAAGCTTGAAGAATGATAAAGTTGCTTTGGAAAAAGAAAAAGAAGAATTAGAAGCAAGAAAAGAAGAAAAAGTAGTTAAGAAAAAAGAAATGGAAGTAAAGTATCAAGCTTATACTGAAGAAGTTGAAAAGAATAAACAACTTATTGCTAAATTGGAACAAAATATTGAATATACAAAATCAGAAATTGATCAATTACAAAATAAAGTTAAAAATCTAAATGCAAATATAAGCTTTGAAGAAAAAGTAAAAGCAGACATTTTAAGAGGAATAAACGAAAAGAAAATTCAAAAAGATATTGATGAAGGCAAGATAACTTCTCGTCCATCAAATGGAGAGATGATGTGGCCTTTAAGTGGATATTATAGAATTTCAAGTCCATTTGGATGGAGAAATGCACCAATTGGTCAAGGTGGAGAAAGACACAGAGGAATTGATATTCCTGCTCCAACAGGAACTCCTGTTTACTCTGCAACAGATGGTGTAGTTATTTCAGCAGGATGGAATGGAAGTTATGGTAATGCTGTTATGATTAAATATACAAATAATATTGTTATTGTATATGGACATAATTCAAGCTTGGTTGTAAGAGCTGGACAAAAAGTAAGTAAAGGACAAGTTATTTCACTAGTAGGTTCTACAGGAAATTCAACAGGACCACATTTACATTTTGAAGTTAGATATAACGGTTCACCAGTAGATCCACTTAGATATTTGAATCACTAGGAGTAATAATATATGATAAAAAATAAAAAACTTACGGTTTTTCTGGTCTTTATGATATTTTTAAGCTCATTTGTATCATATAAGGCTGGAAAAAATTCATCAGTTTCATCAGTTACTAATACTAAAACTGAAGAAACTTCGGATTATGGTAGTTTTAAACCTTTTGTTGATGCAATAAAAGAAAAGTATTATTTCGATATTGATTATGAAAAAATGAATACTGAAATTAAAAAAGCAATATTTTCTTCTTTAGGAGATCCTTATACTCAATATATGACTGAAAAAGATATGAAAGAACTTCAAAAAACTAATACAGGAAAATTTGTTGGTATAGGTGTTCAAGTTAGTGTAAATGAAAATGGAGAAATTGTAGTTGTTGCACCGATAAAAGGTGGTCCAAGCCAAAAGGCTGGGATACAAGCAGAAGATATTATAGTAAAAGTCAATGATGAGGAAATAAAGAAGAATGATTTAGAGTCAACTGTTAAACTTATGAGAGGTAATGAAGAAATTGGTACTGAGGTCAAAGTTACAGTTAAAAGAATTGTAGACTCTGAAGAAAAGATAATAGATTTCACATTAAAGAGAGAAGAGATAACTACGGAATCTGTAAATTCAAAACTTTTAGATAATGGAATTTTATATGTTCAAATTACTAACTTTGCTGAAAAAACAGGTACTGACTTTGAAAAGGCTATTGATGATGGCTTGAGTAAGGGAGCAAAATCTTTAATTATTGACCTTAGAAATAACCCAGGAGGGCTATTGACATCTGTTAAGCAAGTTGCTGATAAACTTTTACCTGAATCTACAATTATGAAAATTGTAGATAGTAAAGGAAAAGAAACGGTTGAAAAAGCTACAGGAAAAGGAACAGATATTCCAATAGTAGTTTTAATTAACAAAGGTTCAGCGTCAGCTTCTGAAGTTTTAAGTGTTGCTCTTCATGATAATAAGAAAGCTACATTGGTTGGAGAAAAATCTTTTGGAAAAGGAATAATTCAATCTATTTTTCCAATAAATAATGGAGGAAAATCTGAAGGAATAAAGATGACCATTGCTGAGTATTTTGGACCTAATGGAACTAAAATACACAAAGTTGGGTTAGAACCCGATTATAAAGTTGAACAAAAGAATTATTCTAAAACTGGAATAGAACATTTAAAAGATGATGAACAATTAAAAAAAGCTATTGAATTGTTGAAATAATATTATGTATAAAAAAGCAACCATAAATAATTAGGTTGCTTTTTTATTATACAAATAATCACTTATATTCAAAATTGTCATTTGTATAATAATAAATAATTAGATTAAAAAAATTCAATTATTTGTAAAAACTTTTTAAATAAATGTCTAATGTAGGTAAATTATATTGTAATTTAGAATTGATTTTTAAAAATAGAATATTGAAATATCAACATTTAAAAAAACAAAACTTGACTTATTAAGATATTTAGAATATAATACTTTTATGAAAATTATAGGTTTTCATAAAGGATATTTTAAAGGAGTGTTTTATGTCTTTTTATATGAATTCGGATAAAGGAAATGTTAGGGAGAATAATGAGGACAATTTTCTTTTTGAAAAATTTGAAAAACTAAATATTCTAATTTTAGCGGATGGTGTAGGAGGACATGATAATGGAGAAATTGCATCAAGTCGTGCAGTAAGTATAGTTATGAATTATATAAAAAATAATTATAAACTATATTCCGAATATTCCCTCCTATTAATAGATGCTTTTTGTGAAGCTAATAAAGTTATTTATGAGCTTAATTTAGAAATAAATTCTGGAGAAGAAGAAATTTCTAAAAAAGTAATGGGAACAACTTTAGAAGTTCTTTTGATAGATGGTAATACTTTATACTTCGGACATGTTGGTGATAGTAGAATATATATTAAAGACGAAAGTTTTAGAATGTTAACAAAAGATCATTCTTTAGTTCAATATTTATATTCAAGTGGTGCATTAACTGAAGAAGAAGTGAAAAATTATAATGATAAGAATTCTATTCTAAGAGCAATTGGAATGGAAAAACATGTTGAAGTTGATGTTGAATCTATTAAAATTAAGCCAAAAGATATTTTACTTGTTTGTTCTGATGGACTTACAAATGAACTTGATGATGACGAAATTTCAGAAATGATAGACTTTAAATACAGTGCAAAAGAAATGGTTGATAATATTATATCTACTGTTAAAAGTGGATTAGCAAGAGATAATGTTACTGTTGGAATTTTTAAAAATGATGAGGAGATTTTATGTTAGGATCAATTTTAAATGGCAGATATGAGGTAATTGAAAAAGTTGGAATTGGCGGGATGGCCATTGTATACAAAGCTAAGGATATTTATTTAAAAAGAATTGTTGCCGTTAAAGTTTTGAAGGAACAATATCTTGAAGATAAAGAATTTATAAAAAAATTCGTTATAGAAGCTCAATCTGTTGCTAATTTAAACAATCAAAATATAGTTAAAATTTACGATGTAGGTCAACATATAGAAGATGGCAAGACTTTTAACTATATTGTAATGGAATATATTAAAGGTAAGACTTTAAATGAATTAATAAAGGATAAGGGCAGATTAAATTCAAATGCTGTTGTTGCTATTTCTAAACAGATAGCCAATGCTTTAGATTGTGCTCATAAACATCATATAATACATAGGGATATCAAACCTCATAATATTATTATTGATGAAAATTTAAATGTTAAAGTTACAGATTTTGGTATAGCAAGAATTGCTACAAGTTCAACTATAACTTATACTTCTTCTGTACTTGGAACAGTGCATTATATTTCACCTGAACAAGCAAAAGGGAAATTTATTGATGAAAAATCAGATATTTATTCTTTAGGTGTTGTTATGTATGAAATGGTTACAGGAAGAGTTCCTTTTGATACAGATAACGCAGTTGGAATAGCAATGCAACATATAAATGAGCCATTAGTTGAACCAATTAGACTTGTTCCAAATTTGGAACCTTGGCTAAATTCTATAATTGTAAAATGTATGGAAAAAAATCCAGAAAATAGATTTGAAAGTGCAGAAAGTCTTATAAAAGCTTTAGAAGAAAAGAATGTAGGAAGTAATCAAAGAGCTACATTTAATGATAATACCGATAGAGCTTTTTATAGAGAATCTGTGTATAAGGCTGATAAGCAAAATGATTTTAATAAACCTATTATAAAAAATAATAATAAAAACAGAGAACAATTAAAAAAGAAAAAGGGGATTTTCGATTATAGTATAACTTATGTTGTATTAGCTTTACTTATAGTCGCATCTGTATTCTTTATATATAGATTAGCTGTTTCTAATAAAGCTACTAATACTGTTAAAGTACCTCCAGTAACTGGATTAGATAAAGATGAAGCTATTAGGGTGTTAAAAGAAAAGAAACTTAATGGACTTATAGTAAAAACTGTGAATGATGATTCTGTTGAAGCTGGAAAAATTGTTCAACAATCGCCAGCACCAAATGCTGAAGCAAAAGAAGGAACGAATGTTGAATTGACTGTAAGTGTAGGTAAGAATAAAACAATTGTTCCTAATTTATCAAATGTTGAGTTTGAAAAAGTTGAAGAGCTATTAAAAAAGAGCAATTTGGCATTGGGTAAAGTTGAAAGAAAATATGACGATAAAGTTGATGAAAATAAAGTAATAAGTCAAAGTGTAAACTATGGAGATGAAGTTGAAAAAGGAACTAAAATTGATATTGTAGTAAGTAGAGGAAAAGAAGATAAAAAGGTAGAAGTTCCAGATTTGATTGGGAAAACTGAAGCTGATGCAATAAAGGCATTGTATGATAGCGGACTTGCTGTTGGTAAAACAGAGAAAAAAGCTGATTCACAAAAAGCGGGAACTGTAATTTGGCAATCTTATGGAAAAGGTGTAAAAGTTGATGCATCTACTAAAATTGATATTGTTGTAAGTTCAGGAAAGACAACTAAGGATAATGTGTTAAACTTGACTTCTTATAGTGAAGCTGATTCCGTTACTAAAAAGTATACAATAAATGAACCAGACAAGAATTATCTTTTAATGGTAACTAAAAATACTGAAAATGGTGAAACAAAGCTATATGAAAAAACTATGGTTACAGGTGGCGGGAAGCTAACAATAAATATAAAAGCAAAATCTAGTGAAAAATTTAATGTTTATGTAAATGGAGAACTTATTTTATCAGGTGAGAATTAATATGTTTGAAATTGGCGTTATATTTGATATTTCAAAAGATTTATATTATGTAAAAACTAAAACTGGTAGATATATGTCAAAAGCTAGAGGAGTTTTTAGAAAACAAAAATTCACTCCAATGGTTGGAGATAATGTTAAAATTGAGATTTTTGCTGATAATACAGCATGTATAGTTGAAGTTTTTGATAGAAAAAATGAAATTTTAAGACCTCCAGTTGTAAATGTAGACCAAGCTATAATAGTTTTTTCTTTAAAAGACCCAGAAATTTCATATAAAATTATTGATAGATATATAATGTACTATGAAGTAATGAAAATTCCAATAATTTTATGTTTGAATAAGTGTGATTTAATTGATAAAGAAACAGAAATTAATTTTAGAAATATTTATGATAAACTTGGTTATAAGATAATTTTTAATAGCATTAGTTTAGACAATAGAAAATTATTTGAAGAAATTTGTAAAGATAAAATTTCAGTTATTACAGGTGCTTCAGGAGTTGGAAAAAGTACAATTTTAAATTTTTTAAATCCGGATTATAATATTTGGATTGGAGATATAAGTAAAAAGACAAAAAGGGGTAAACATACAACAAGAGCCGCTACTTTATATGAATTTTTTGATAACTCATTCATCATTGATACGGCTGGTTTTACTTCTCTTGATCTTACTAAATTTATAGATAGTGAAGTTCAAATTAGAGATGCATTTGTAGAATTTGAATTTGGCTCTAAATGTAAGTTTTCTGACTGCAAACATATCAATGAACCGGATTGTTATGTAAAATCAAAATTAGAAAGTGGAAGTATAAGTAAAAGTAGATATGACAGTTATATCTTTTACTTAAATGAATATCTAAAAAATAGGAGGTATTAAATGTTAGAATTATCACCATCATTGTTATCAGCTGATTTTACAGATTTAAAATCTGAAATAGAAGTATTAGACAAAAATGGAGTTAAGTATTTACACTTAGATGTAATGGATGGAATGTTTGTTCCGAATATTTCTTTTGGACCAATGATAATTAAACAGTTAAGACCTTTAACAAATATGGTTTTTGATGTTCATTTGATGATAGAAGACCCTGATAGATATGTTCAAAACTTTAAGGATGCAGGAGCAGAAATTTTAACTGTACATTATGAGGCTTGTAAACATCTTCATAGAACTATTTCTTATATTAAATCATTAGGAATGAAAGCCGGAGTTTCTTTAAATCCTGCAACTAATATTGAAGTTTTAGACTATGTATTAGAAGATTTGGACTTAGTTTTAATTATGAGTGTAAATCCAGGTTTTGGTGGGCAAAGTTTTATTCCTTCAGCTATTAATAAAATAAAAAATTTAAAAGCAAAAATAAGAGAAAGAAATTTAAATGTTATAGTTGAAGTTGATGGTGGTGTAAAAACTACAAATGTTAAAGATGTTATTGAAGCCGGAGCAGATTTGATAGTTTCAGGTTCAGACGTTTTTGCGGATAAAGAAAATAGAATTAGAGCTTATAAAGAAATTTTTAAAAACTATGAAAAATAATTATGAGCTTGTCATTAAAAAAAGATTGAGCTTTCAATCTTTTTTAAAATTAAATAAGAAAAAGAGGTTAATATGTTTATAGATATTGCAAAAATAGAATTAAAGGCCGGTAAAGGTGGAGATGGCTGTGTTTCTTTTAGAAGAGAGAAGTATGAACCTGATGGTGGACCTTACGGTGGCGACGGAGGAGATGGTGGAAGTGTAATTTTTATATCTGACGAGGGAGTAAGAACTCTTATGGATTTCAGATATAAAAAACATTACTTTGCTCAAAATGGAGAAAATGGAAAAACAAAAAAACAATATGGAAAAAAAGGAGAAGATTTAATAGTAAAAGTCCCTGTTGGTACATTAATTAAGGATTTTGAAACTAATAGAGTTATTCACGATTTTAAAGTTAAAGATGATGAATTTATAGTTGCTAAAGGTGGCCGAGGTGGAAAGGGAAATGCAAGATTTGCCACAAGTACAAGACAAGCCCCTCGTTTTGCACAGCCCGGAACAAAGGGTGAAGAAAGAACTATAAAATTAGAATTAAAGCTAATTGCAGACGTTGGACTGGTCGGTCTTCCAAATGTTGGAAAATCTTCTTTGCTTTCTGTTTTAAGTGATGCAAAACCTAAGATTGCAAATTATCATTTTACAACATTAGAACCTAATTTAGGAGTTTGTAGAGTTGAAGAAAATAAATCATTTGTAATAGCTGATATTCCTGGTCTTATTGAAGGGGCTAGCGAGGGAATTGGACTTGGTTTTGAATTTTTAAAACATGTTGAAAGAACAAGACTTTTAGTACATGTCTTAGATGTTTCTGGAATTGAAGGAAGAGATCCTATTGAAGATTATAATACAATTTATAAGGAATTAGAGCTTTATAATGAAAATATTAAAAATAAAAAAGAGATAATTGTTGCAAATAAAATAGATTTACTTACTTCTGATGAGAATTTAAAAAGAGTAAAAGAATATTTTAAAGATAGAACAGTATTGGAAATTTCTGCTGTTACTCAAATGGGAGTAAAGGAATTAAAATATAAAATATTTGATGAATTATCAAAAATTGAGATTGATTATGAAACTTTTGATGAAGATTATGAATATATAGAAGAAGTTGAAAAAGAGGCTTATGAAATTTATAGTGAAGATGGAACATTCTATGTTGAAGGACCTCTTATCGACTATTTAGTTTATATAACAAATTTTGAAGATTATGATTCTTTAAAATATTTCCAAAAAGTTTTAACTGATAAGGGAGTAATTGAAGAATTAAAACAAAAAGGTGTAAAAGAAGGTCAATCCATTGTAATTGGAGAAATGGAATTTGAATTTTTTGAATAGTAAGGAGAAAATATGATAAATCCAAAACAAAGAGCATTTCTAAAGTCATTATCTCACTCTATGGAACCTATTATGAATATAGGCAAGTATGGAGTTAATGATGAAACTATTAGACAACTAGATTTGGCATTAGAGAAAAGAGAGCTTATAAAAATTAAAATTCTAAATAACAATTTAGATGATAATAAAGAAACAGTAGATTTAGTTTTACAAAAAACTAGAGCAGAGTTTGTTCAACATATTGGAAACAAATTTGTTATTTACAGAAGAAAAAGAAAAGATGAAAATAGAATAGAGTTACCAGAATAATGAAAAAAATTGGAATTTTTGGTGGAAGCTTTTCACCTATTCATAACGGACATTTACAAATTGCAGAGGATTGTTTGCTAGAAACGGGACTTGATAAGATAGTTTTTCTCCCGAATGCAAATCCTCCACATAAGGCTGTCGATAAGTTCACTTTTGATGCAAGAGTTGATATGTTAAGATTAGCTTTAGAAGATAATGAGAATTTTGAAATTTCTCTTGTAGAAAATGACTCTACAAAAGTTCATTACTCTTATAATACCATTAGTGAAAATTTTTACAATGGAGAAGATAAATTTTATTTCATAATGGGAGATGACGAGTTTTTAAATATAAGGTCTTGGTATAAATATGAAAAACTTTTAGAGCTTACTTCAGTAATAGTTTTTCTTAGAAAATACGATTATAATTTTATTTTAGAAAAAAATAAAGAGATAATTGAAAAATACGATATTAATATAATTAAAAATTCTGTTATTTCTATTTCATCTACCGAAATTAGGAACAGAATTAATGAAAAAAAATCTATAAAATATCTTGTGCCTGAAAAAGTAAGTAATTATATTTATGAAGAGCTTAATTATTTTGATATACTAAAGATTAAAAAAGATTTAAAAGAAAAACTTACAAAGAATAGATATGAACATTCTTTAAGAGTAGCAGATTATTGTAGAAGGCTTGCGAAAATTTATAAGGCTGATGAAAATAAGGCTTATTTAAGTGGTCTCGTTCATGATTGTGCAAAGAACCTAGAAGAATATTATATGTTGAATAAAAAGCTAAATTCTGATATAATATTGGATGTTGAAGAAAAAAATAATCCAAAAATTCAACATGCACCAATAGGTTCAGCTGTTTGTAAAGATATATATGGTATCTTTGATAATGAAATAATTTCAGCGGTTCGTTATCATACAACAGCGAGAGAGAATATGTCTTTAATTGAAAAGATTTTATTTATTTCAGATAAAATTGAGCCTAATAGAGAGTATGATACAGTTGATGAACTTAGAAAAATTGCAGATTATGATATTGACAAAGCTATAATAAAATTTTTAAACGATAGTTTTGAATATTTAGAAAAAAAATCTCAAAAAATTCATCCCTTGTCAATTAAAGCAAGAGATTATTTAGTAAATATGAGGTGATATTATGGAGAAACTTGATATTATATTGAAAGCATTGGATGATAAGATTGCAAAAAATGTTGTAAGTATTGATTTAAAAGGTAAGTCATCTATTGCTGAATATTTTGTAATTGCAACTGGAAGCGTAGTTAATCACAATCAAGCTATTTGCGATGAAATTGAGTTCCAATTAAAAAAGAATAATATGGACTGTTTAAGTACAGAAG
>ERZ773008.1933-NODE-1933-length-14094-cov-3.584657_pt1 | contig 14094 bp, 9 predicted proteins | sample MGYA00580664_ERZ773008 | MGnify/ENA primary metagenome ERZ773008 (study PRJEB29015, sample SAMEA2738016) | human oral metagenome | biome: human oral; feature: human-associated habitat; material: dental | place: China | collected 2048 ... | reverse complement strand
ACGCGTGTGAATGAATTATTGGAGTTGGTGGAACTTGACCCTGCACGCTACCGCGACCGTTATCCGCACGAACTTTCCGGCGGTGAACAGCAGCGCATCGGCATTTTGCGCGCCATTGCCGCCAAACCCCAGGTGCTGCTGATGGATGAACCCTTTTCCGCGCTTGACCCGCTGGTGCGAGCCGTGCTGCAAGACCAAATTGCCATGATTCACAAGAAATTGGGCGCCACCATTGTGTTTGTGACCCACGATATGCAGGAAGCCTTGAGGCTCGCCTGCCGTATCGGCGTGATGCACAACGGCAAACTGGTGCAGATTGGCGTGCCGGAAGAAATCAAAAACCGGCCTGCAAACAATTATGTGAAATCCCTGTTTTCCACCGCCGATACGCCCAATGCAGCGCAGCTGATCAGTCAGTTTCACCAGATGGACCCGCACGAACAGGCAGCAGTGCGGCAGGCCTTGCTGGGGCTGTGTTTGACTGGCTGACGCAGGCGCTGCGGCGGCAGTATGCGGGGCGGCAGTGAAGGGCAGGGCGGCTGCGCGTTGAGCCTGCCGCGCGTTCAGCTTACCTATTGGCCACCGTTTGCAGCTTGGCTGCTGCGGCGCACGCTGGACAACTCTTCTCGCGGGTGAACGGACTGCGGACCAGTTTGGGGAGCCTGTCAAAGACCTGGCCGTGAGCGCAAATGCGCCAGCCACGCACAGCCCCGGGTTTGGCGCGCCTGACTCTTTTTTGAGAGCAGATTTGGAACTCTGAAAATGCCTTTGCCGCACGGTTTCACGGGCTTTATCGCTATTTAATCAGTAGCGAAAGCAGCGATGTTTTTCAGGGCACGGGAGGCTGCAAGAACTGGTGCACAGACGGATGGTGAGCAGGTTTTCAGCGCCGCGCGCTGCCCGCGCTCATCCGTTTTCAAACCATTGCAGGCGCTCGCCCTGGCGCAGCACGTAGCCCGCCCCCACTTTCAGGCGCAGGCGGTGGCCGCGCGTGGTGCAGGCGGCAATCTGGGCGAGCAACTCGGTCATTTGCGCGCTGCTGGGTGCGCTGGCGTGGCAGCTGGCCAGCCAGTAGCGCAGCACATTGGCCTGGCGGGCGGGGCTGAGTGATTGCAAGGCGGCAATGACGGGCGGCGCTGCGCCGCAAGCGGCCAAGTCTTGCGCGGCCACTTCTTGCAGCAGTTGCTGCGCCTGGGCCGCGTGGGCGGCGCTGCGCGCGAAGGCGGCGCGAAAGCCGGGCAGCGCCGCTTGCAGCGCGGGCAGCACCTGGGCGCGGATGCGGTTGCGCGTGTAGCGCGCGCTGGCGTTGCTGGGGTCTTCCACCCAGCCCATTTCTGCACTGTTTCCTGCGTCGTTTCCCGCGCTGTTTCCTTCGACGGCCTTCAGGCCCTGCTTCGCCAGCCACTCGCGCAGGGCCGCGCCGGGCACGCGCAGAAAAGGACGCGCCCAGGCCAGGCCGCCGCGCTGCCAGCGGGCGGGCATGGCGGCCAGGCCCGGCAGGCCCGCGCCGCGCGAGAGGGCCAGCAGCACGGTTTCCACCTGATCATCGGCATGCTGCGCCAGCGCGATGGCGCGCAAGGCGGGCGGCTCGGCGGCCAGCGCCAGCAGGGCTTCGTAGCGGTGCGCGCGAGCAGCGGCTTCGGGACTTTCGCCCTTGGCGTGGGCGGCCTGCACGCGCCGCACGCGCAAAGGCACGCCCAGGCGCTGGCAGAAGGCGGCGCAGTGGCTTTCAAAGGCGCTGGCCGCTTCTTGCAGGCCGTGATTGACGTGCAGCGCCACCACTTGCCCCGGCCACAGCCGCGCGCAGCCCAGCAGCAGCGCCATGGAATCGGCCCCGCCCGAATAAGCCACGCCCAGCGGCAAGGGCGGACGCTGGCGGGCGAAGGCGGCCAGGGCGGCATCAACGCAAGCGGCATCGTCAGCGGCGGGGCAGGGCACGCGAGAAGGGGAGGAGTGCATCAGAAACAGGAGCAAATTCAAGGGGGTGAAAAGGCCGTTTCCCGCAGTTTCCTCTAGGACGTAATGCTATGGATTAAGAAGCAAAAAATTTGCTTTTGAAGCTGCTTGCGGCCAGACGGCAAGTTTCCGGGCTGCCGCCTGCCCCGGCTTTGGCTTGAAAGGCAATGGGTTCTGGGTGCCAGGGATGGCGGCGCAGCAAGCCATCTTTCGCGATAAGCGGCGATTGGGTTGCCGGGCGGGCCAGCGGGCTGGCGCCTACATCACCGTCCATTCAGAGACGAATTCGCTGGGGCGGCGGAAGGCGTCTTTCAGCAGGGCGTCAGGGGGCGTTCCCAGCGAGTAGCCGCGCACGGGCATGGGGTTTTCAAACCAGGTCTGGTAGAGCTGCTGCACCACGCCATCGCGCAGCAAATCGAGCATGCTGCGGACGATGAGGTTGCGGAAGTCGGGCGAGTGGCGCGGCAGCATGATGGCCAGCGGCTCTACCGACATCTTGGGGCCGACCACCTTGACGGTGTCTTTGAGCATCTTGGCCTGATCCAGCAGCACGATGTCGTCAGAGAGCGTGCCGTCGGCGCGCTTTTCAACCACGGCGCGCACGCCTGCGGCGGCGTTGGGCACTTCGATGATGTTCAGGTTCACCCCCGCGTCCTTGCGCGCCTTGGCAATGGCCTGGCCGGTGGAGCCTGCGATCACGGCGACGGTGCGGCCGCCCATTTGCGCCAGGCTGTCGGTGCTGTCGTCGGCGCGCACCAGCAGGCGCGTGCCTGCGTAGTAGTAGGCGGGGGCGAAGGCTGCCTGTTCGCGGCGCTCCTTGGTGTTGGTGGAGTCGGAGCACTCCATCTGCATTTCGCCGCTGTCGAGCTTGGCCACGCGCTCGGCGGCGTTGGCCAGCACATAGCGCACTTGCAGCGAAGGCAGGTGCAGCTGCTCGCGCAACTGGGCCACCAGGCGCTGGCAGACGTCGATGGCGTAGCCCGCAGGCTTGCCGGGCGCGGCGTCAAACGAAAAAGGTGCGGCCGAGGCGCGGTAGCCGATGGTGATGACACCCGTGTGTTTGATTTTTTCCAGCGTGATGTCTGCCGCAGCCGCTGTGGCCGCGCACGCAGCCAGCGCCACGGCGGCCAGGCCGCGCCAGGCCAAACCCGGTAAATAACGCATAAGCCCTGTCTCCCAAGCGAGTTGAAAAAGCCTTCGGAACCTGTTCAGAGTCTGTCCATGAAGGGCGGCGGCAAGGCGCACAAGCAGCAGACGGACCGGATGGTCCGCTTGCCGCCCATCAAGACATTTGCAATGCCGCAGACTGGGCAGGTTCTTGCAAGGCATACCAAAGTTCAAAGCGGATGCGTTTCATTGTGCTACAACGACATCAGAAAAATCGCAAATCCGCAGAAAAAAATACATCTCGGCCCGTGCGGGGCCATTGATTAGCATCGGCGCCTTTTGCCTTGCGCGCCCAGCTTTCATGCCTGCCATGCCTTCTGCCGCTTCCGACATCAGCATCTTGTTCAAGCAGGGCCTGGCCCACCAGCATCTGGGCCAGCTGGAGCAGGCGCGCCAGTGCTACGCGCAGGTTTTGCAGCGCAACGCACGGCACTTTGACGCGCTCTACCTGATGGGCACCACGCTCGCGCAGCAAGGGCAGCTGGAGCAGGCGCTGGGCTGGCTGGAGCAGGCCGCACAGGTGCAGGCCGATCACGCCATCTTGCAAAACAACCTGGGCAACATTCTGCTGGCGCTGGGGCGGCTGGAGCAGGCCGTGGCGGCCTTTGATCGCGCCGTGGCGCTCAAGCCCGATTACGCCGCCGCCTTTCACCGCCGGGGCGTGGCCAGAGAAGGGCTGGGCCGGCTGGAAGAAGCGCTGAATGACCACGCCCGCGCGTTGGCGCTGCTGCCCACGCTGGAGCCGGCTGCGCAAGCGCATGCGGCCTTGCAGGCGCAGCTGGGCCTGGGCCGCACGGAAGCCGTGGCGCCCGCCGCCTCCTCGCTCATGCGCAAAGACGTGGGCACCAGCGCCGAAGACAACCAGAAGGCCGCCGCCCAGTTGCTGCAAAGCGTGCAGCAGTTGCAGGCGGGGCGGGCCTTGCCCGGCGCGGCGGCATCCGCGCAAGACGCCGCATCTGCCGCGCAAGCCCATCTTTTGCAGGCCCAGGCGCTGGAAGACTTGCAGTGCTTCGAGCAGGCCGCTGGCGAGTTTGAAAAGGCGCTGGCCTTGCTGCCCGATGAGCAAGACCTGCCCGGCCTGGTGCTGCAAGACCTGCGACAGGCCGCCGCCTGGGCGCGCCTGCCCGAATGGCAGGCCCGCATCGAGGCGGCCATGCAGCAGGGCAGGGCGGCCGTGTCGCCGCTGACCTGGCAGGCCCAAAGCGGCGATGCCGCCAGCAACCGCCTGTGCTCGTCGCTGGCCGCCAGGCGCTACCTGCCTGCACCCGTGCCGCTGTCGGCCAAAAAGGCGCTTTCGCCGGGCCGCATCCGCATTGCCTACCTCTCGGCGGATTACGTGCAGCACGCCGTCATGCGCGTGCTGGCCGAAGTGTTCGAGCTGCACGACCGCAGCCGCTTCGAGATTTACGCCTACGCCTATGGCGAACGCCAAAGCGGCGGCATGAACGAGCGCCTGCGCCATGCCTTTGAGCACTATGTGGACGCCAGCGCCATGAGCGACGAGCAGGCCGCGCGCCACATCCACGCGCAAGGCATCGACATCGCCGTGGACCTGATGGGCTACACGCGCGGCGAGCGCCTGGGCATCCTGGCCCGCCGCCCTGCGCCCATCGCCGTCAATTACATCGGCTACCCCGGCACCTTGTGCCTGCCTTTCATCGACTACATCGTGGGCGACGCCACCCTCATGCCGCCGGAGCTTGCGCCCCATTACAGCGAAGCCATCGTGCGCCTGCCCCACGGCTATTTGCCCACCGACCGCCAGCGCCCCATCGCCTTGCCGCCGCCGCGCCAGGCGTTGGGGCTGCCGCCCGATGCCTTCGTTTTCTGCGCCTTCAGCGGCAACTACAAGATATCGCCCGACATCTTCGCCATCTGGCTGCGCCTGCTGGCCGCCGTGCCCGGCAGCGTGCTCTGGCTCGTCAAGGGCAGCGAAGACGCCAGCGCCAACTTGCGCGCGCAAGCGCAGCAGGCCGGCATCGACCCCGCCCGCCTTGTTTTTGCCGAGCGCACGCGCTTTGACCAATACCTGGCCCGCTACACGCTGGCCGACCTCTTTTTGGACACCCTCCCTACAACGCCCTGGCCACCGCGTCAGACGCCCTGTGGGCCGGCCTGCCCGTGCTCACCTGCACCGGCCAGACCTACGTGGGCCGGGGCGCCACCAGCATCGTGCGCGCCGCCGGCCTGCCCGAGCTGGCTGCCTTGCGCCTGCGTTTGCAGCAAAACCGCGCCGCCTGCCCCCCCCGCCTACACCCGGCACCTGGAAGCCGCCTACACCCGCATGGCGCAGCGCTGGCAAAGCGGCCAGCCGCCGCAAAGCTTTGACGTGCCCGCGTGAGCGGCCCGCCAGCCCCGGCGGCCCTCGCGCCCAAACTGGCAGGCGGCTGGCAGGCGGCGCGCAAGCAGCAACCGGGTGGCGGGAGCCGGTTGCCGCAGTCAGAATGAATCAAAAAAGGGAGCAGATTCAGAGGGCTGAAAACGGCTCTCGCGCCCGTTCTACTAGGACCTCATGCTATGAATTGAGAAGCGAATTTGGGCCTCTTTTCGCTCCTGCCGCCCGGCGCGCGCTTGTGCGCCAGCGCAAGACATGTGCGCGGCGGCGCTGCAAAATTCATTCTTTCCTTCTCACAAGGTCTTGCTGATGCTCTACCAACTCTATGAAACCCAACGCACCTGGATGGAACCGCTGACCGATATGGCCGCCGCCGCCTCCAGGCTGTATGGCAACCCGAATTCTCCTGCGGGGCGCTTGCCGCTGGCGCATCGCGTTTCAGCCGGATATTCGCTGCTGCACCGCCTGGGCAAGGATTATGGAAAGCCTGAATTCAATCTGCACAAAATCACCATTGATGGCGCGGAGGCCGTGATTGACGAGCAGGTAGAAATGGACAAGCCATTTTGCCAGCTGCGCCATTTCAAGCGTTTCACCGATGACGCCGCTTTGCTGGAGAAAATCAAGAAACAGCCCGTGGTTTTGATTGTGGCGCCGCTGTCCGGCCATTACGCCACGCTTTTGCGCGATACGGTGCGAACCATGCTGCAAGGGCATGACGTGTTCATTACCGACTGGAAAAACGCCCGCGATGTGCCGCTGGATGATGGCGAATTTCACCTGGACGATTATGTGAACTATGTGGAAGATTTCATTCGCCACTTGCAGGCCGTTGCGGGCCAGTGCCACGTGGTCAGCGTGTGCCAGCCTGTGGTGCCCGTGCTGGGCGCAGTGGCGCTCATGGCCTCGCGCGGCGAAACCACGCCTTTGAGCATGACCCTGATGGCCGGCCCAGTGGACGCGCGCCGCTCGCCTACGGCCGTCAATCGCCTGGCCACGGGCAAAAGCCTTTCATGGTTTGAAAACAACGTGATTTACCGCGTGCCTCCCAAATATCCGGGCGCGGGGCGGCGTGTTTACCCTGGCTTTTTGCAGCATGCCGGTTTTATTGCCATGAATCCGGGCCGCCACGCCAGCAGCCATTATGATTATTTCAGGAACCTGATCAGGGGCGATGAATCCAGCGCTGAAACGCACCGCCGTTTCTACGACGAATATAACGCCGTGCTGGATATGGATGCTGATTATTATCTGGAAACCATCAAGGCTGTTTTCCAGGATTACGCCTTGCCCAAAGGCACATGGAGCGTGCGCAATTCGCAAGGTCAGCTGGAACGCGTGCGCCCGCAGGACATTACCGATACGGCCCTGCTGACGGTGGAAGGCGAGCTGGATGACATTTCAGGCAGCGGCCAGACGGAAGTGGCTCACGCGCTGTGCACCAGCCTGCCGCCCGTTGAAGGCAACCGCCTGACGGTGATGGGCGCGGGCCACTATGGCGTGTTCAGCGGCAGCCGCTGGCGCGAGAAGGTGTATCCGCATATCCGCGATTTCATCGCCCGCAGCGAAGCCGCTGCAGCCAGGAAGGCGGCTGCTTCCAGGCCAGCCCCTCAGGCCGCTCCCGCAGCCAGCGCCGCCCCGGTCAAGCCTGCGGCTGTCCAGCCCGCAGAGGTGCCCAAGGCGGCAGCGCCCAGGCCTGCTGAAACGAAACCGGCCGCTCCCAAGGCGGCCGCTGTGCCCAAGGCTGCAGCCAAGCCAGCCGCGCCCAAGACGGCCGCCAAGGGCAAGAACGGCGCTTGAGAAAGCGCCACGGCCTCACAGGAGGAGGGCGGCCCGCAGCTCCGGAGCCGGCCCGCAACTTCTTGCCGCCAGGCCATAAGCAGGTTCTGGCGGCAAGAGAGCGCATCAGAAACAGGAGCAAATTCAGGCCCTGCAGAAATGGCGTTTGCGCCCATTTCACTAGGACCTATTGCTATGAATGAAGGAGCGGATCAAATCGGCCTGCTCCGCCTGTTCTTTGCCTGCCGGCAGGCTGCTTGGCGCCTGGCCTATCCAGCTGGCTCTTCGCGCCCTGCGCGGCCAGATGGCTGGCGGGCGCTGCCATGCCTTGGCGTCATTCAAAACGCAGGCCAGAAAACGCAAGTCCACGGCGCAATCTAGGGTTTACCGGCATGTTTTTCTGGAGTTCTGGCTGGTAGATTCAGTTCGTGCAGCTGCCCCGATGGCTGCATTCACGCGAGCAAGGCCGCGTGCGCCGCAAGCGGCATGGGTCTGGCGGGAAAAGGAAGCAGAAAAAGCCGCCAGCTTTTTGCCATGACGGCGCCGCAGGCTGTGACCGTGAGTTTTGCAATTGACTTGCAGGAATCAGCATGACTGACAAAACGCCTTCATTCAAGCACGCCACCCTCGATGACTGGCAAAAGGCCGCGCAAAAGTCCGCTCCCGGCGGCGATGTGGCGGCGCTGAACTGGCTCACGCCTGACGGCATCACGGTCAAGCCGCTTTACACGGCGCAAGACATCAAAAACCTGCCTTATACCGACACGCTGCCGGGCTTTGAGCCTTTCTTGCGCGGCCCGCAGGCCACCATGTACGCGGTGCGGCCCTGGACCATCCGCCAGTACGCAGGTTTTTCTACCGCCGAGGAGTCCAACGCTTTTTATCGCAAGGCGCTGGCGGCAGGCGGGCAGGGCGTTTCCGTGGCGTTTGACCTGGCCACGCACCGAGGCTACGACAGCGACCACCCGCGCGTGACGGGCGATGTGGGCAAGGCGGGCGTGGCCATTGACAGCGTGGAGGACATGAAGATTCTCTTTGACGGCATTCCGCTGGACAAGGTGAGCGTTTCCATGACCATGAACGGCGCGGTGCTGCCCGTGCTGGCGGGCTACGTGGTGGCCGCCGAAGAGCAGGGCGTGCGGCAGGACCAGCTGGCGGGCACGATCCAGAACGACATCCTCAAGGAGTTCATGGTTCGCAACACCTACATCTACCCGCCGGAGCCGTCGATGAGGATCATTGGCGACATCATCGAATACACGGCGCATCACATGCCCAAGTTCAATTCGATTTCCATCTCCGGCTACCACATTCAGGAAGCGGGCGCGAACCAGTCGCTGGAGCTGGCCTTCACGCTGGCCGATGGCAAGGAGTATGTGAAAACGGCGCTTTCCAAGGGGCTGGACGTGGACGCCTTCGCCGGGCGGCTGTCGTTCTTCTGGGCCATTGGCATGAATTTCTATCTGGAAATCGCCAAGATGCGCGCCGCGCGGCTGCTGTGGTGCCGCATCATGAAAGAGTTCAACCCGAAGAACCCCAAGAGCCTGATGCTGCGCACGCACTGCCAGACCAGCGGCTGGAGCCTGACCGAGCAGGATCCCTACAACAACGTGGTGCGCACCGCCATTGAGGCGATGGCCGCCGTGTTTGGCGGCACGCAAAGCCTGCACACCAACGCGCTGGACGAGGCCATTGCGCTGCCCACGGAGTTCAGCGCCCGCATCGCGCGCAACACGCAGCTCATCATCCAGGAAGAAACACACATCACCAATGTGGTGGACCCGTGGGCGGGCAGCTACATGATGGAAAGCCTGACGCAGCAAATGGCCGACAAGGCCTGGGCGCTGATTGAAGAAGTGGACGCCATGGGCGGCATGACCCGCGCCGTGGACAGCGGCTGGGCCAAGCTCAAGATCGAAGCGGCCGCTGCTGAAAAGCAGGCGCGCATTGATTCGGGGCGCGACGTGATCGTGGGCGTGAACAAGTACCGGCTAGACAAGGAAGACCACGTGGACATCCTGGAGGTGGACAACGTGAAGGTGCGCGAGGCGCAGATTGCGCGGCTGAAGGCCGTGAAGGCCGCACGCGATAGCGCGCGGGTGCAGCAGGCGCTGGACGCCATCACGAAGATTGCGGAGACGGGGCAGGGCAATCTGCTGGCCGCCGCCATCGAGGCCATGCGCGCGCGCGCCACGGTGGGCGAGGTCAGCGACGCGATGGAAAGAGCCTTTGGCCGCCACCGCGCCGACGTGCAGAAAGTGGCGGGCGTGTATGCCGCCGCCTACGACAGCGCCGAAGGCTGGGAAAAGCTCAAGGCCGAAATCAGCGCCTTTGCCGAAGAAGAAGGCCGCCGCCCGCGCGTGATGATCGCCAAGCTGGGGCAAGACGGCCATGACCGTGGCGCCAAAGTAGTGGCCACGGCCTTTGCCGACCTGGGTTTTGACGTGGACATTGGCAGCCTTTTCCAGACCCCTGAAGAGTGCGCGCGCCAGGCCATTGAAAACGACGTGCATGCCGTGGGCGTGAGCACGCTGGCCGCTGGTCACAAGACGCTGGTGCCCGCCATCATCAAGGCCCTGCACGAGCAAGGCGGCGATGACATCGTGGTGTTCGTGGGCGGTGTGATTCCGCGCCAGGACTACGACTTTCTGTATCAGGCAGGCGTCAAAGGCATTTATGGCCCCGGCACGCCCATTCCGGTCAGCGCGAAAGACGTGCTGGAGCAAATCAAAAAGGCGCGGGTGCCTGCATGAACTGGCTGGCGATGCCGGGAAAGCTGCTGAAAGGGCTGGCGCAGGGCGTGCTGCTCCTGCTGGCCGGTCTGACGGCACAGGCTTTCGCGGCGAGCTGGCTGCTGCTGACCTGCTGGATGGCTTTTCGCATGCCTGGCGGCGCTTCAGGCTGGCAGGCGTTTGCTGCCTGGTGGGGCCTTCTTTTCATGTTGCCTGCGCTGGCTCTCGCAGCCTGGAGCGTGCACCAGCGGCGCAAAAAGCATGGCGCAAGAAACGAACTTGCATAAAGCTGGCTGCATAAAGAAAGACCCGCCATATGCCCACGATGAACACCGCCGTGCTGCTCGAACACATCACCCAGGGCGACGTGCTGCGCCAGCGGCGCGCCATCGCCAAGGCCATCACCCTGCTTGAGTCCACCCGCGCCGATCATCGCGCGCAGGGCGATGAGCTGCTCACGGCCCTGCTGCCGCACACGGGGCGGGCGCTGCGCCTGGGTATCAGCGGCGTGCCGGGCGTGGGCAAAAGCACTTTCATCGAGTCGCTGGGCGTGTTCCTGATTGAAAAGGGCCATCGCGTGGCGGTGCTGGCGGTGGACCCTTCTTCGAGCGTGTCGGGCGGCTCCATTCTGGGCGACAAAACGCGCATGGAGCGCCTCGCGGGCCTGTCTGACGCTTACATCCGCCCCAGCCCCAGCGGCGGCACGCTGGGCGGCGTGGCCGAGAAAACGCGCGAGGCCATGCTGGTGTGCGAGGCCGCAGGCTATGACGTGGTGCTGATTGAAACCGTGGGCGTCGGCCAGTCCGAAACCGCCGTTTCGGGCATGACCGATATGTTCGTGCTGCTGCAACTGCCCAACGCGGGCGACGATTTGCAGGCCATCAAAAAAGGCGTGATGGAGCTGGCCGATCTGGTGGTGATCAACAAAGCCGACATTGACCCGCACGCCGCCACCCGCGCGCGGGTGCAGATTCAGACCGCCTTGCGCCTGCTGGGCCTGCAAGGCAATCCGCAGCGCATGACCTACGTTGCGGAGGGCGCAGGCGGCGCAGCGGGCACGCTCGCGCGCTGGCAGCCGCGCGTCATGCAGCTCAGCGGCCTGCAAGGGCAGGGGCTGGACGCCTTCTGGCAGGCCGTGACCGAATTTCAGGCCACGCAAACCGCCAATGGCGCCTTGACAGAGCGCCGCCAGCAGCAAGCCCTGGCGTGGATGTGGGAGCGCATTGATGCAGGGTTGAAAGCCGCCTTTCGCGCCCACGCGCAGGTGCGGGCGGCGCTGCCGGATATCACGCAGTCCGTCACGCAAGGGCATCTGCCGCCTTCCACCGCTGCGCGCCGCCTGCTGGCGCTGACCGCTGAAGGGCAGGCATGAGCCTGCCGCCGGAGCCGCCTGAATAAGCCTGGATAAATAAGACCCGCCGCCACCCGCCACCCGTTTCCTCCATTTGATTTCCCTGACTTTCAAGAAAGAGAAGCCACCATGAAAGAAATCCTCGAACAGCTTGAGAAAAAGCGCGAAGCCGCCCGTCTGGGCGGCGGCCAGAGGCGCATTGATGCGCAGCATAAAAAGGGCAAGCTCACCGCCCGCGAGCGCATCGAAGTGCTGCTGGACGCAGACAGCTTTGAAGAATGGGACATGTTCGTCGAACACCGCTGCACCGACTTCGGTATGAACGACACCCAGATTCCCGGCGACGGCGTGGTCATTGGCTACGGCACCATCAACGGGCGTCTCGTCTTCGTGTTCAGCCAGGATTTCACCGTGTTCGGCGGGGCCTTGTCTGAAGCGCACGCCGAAAAAATCTGCAAGCTGATGGACCAGGCCATGCAAGTTGGCGCGCCTGTTATCGGGCTGAACGACTCCGGCGGCGCGCGCATTCAGGAAGGCGTGGCTTCGCTTGCGGGCTATGCCGACGTGTTCCAGCGCAACGTCATGTCCAGCGGCGTCATTCCGCAAATCAGCATGATCATGGGGCCTTGCGCGGGCGGCGCGGTGTATTCGCCCGCCATGACGGACTTCATCTTCATGGTCAAGGACAGCAGCTACATGTTCGTGACCGGCCCCGACGTGGTGAAAACCGTGACCCACGAAGAAGTCACCGCCGAAGAACTGGGCGGCGCCAGCACCCACACCGCCAAGAGCGGCGTGGCCGATCTGGCCTTTGAAAACGACGTTGAAGCCCTGCTCATGCTGCGGCGCTTTTTCAACTACATCCCTGCCAACAACCGCGAAAAAGCCCCTTACCGCCCCACGCAAGACCCGGCGGACCGCGCCGACCTGAGCCTGGACACCCTCGTGCCCGACAACCCCAACAAGCCCTACGACATGAAGGAGCTGATCGTCAAAACCGTGGACGACGGCGAATTCTTCGAGTTGCAGCCCGATTACGCCGCCAACATCATCATCGGCTTTGCCCGCATGGACGGCAACGTGGTCGGCATCGTCGCCAACCAGCCGCTGGTGCTCGCGGGCTGCCTGGACATCAAAAGCGGCATCAAGGCCGCGCGCTTCGTGCGCTTTTGCGATGCCTTCAACATTCCCGTCATCACCTTCGTGGACGTGCCCGGCTTCATGCCCGGCACTGCGCAGGAGTACGGCGGCATCATCAAGCACGGCGCCAAGCTGCTGTATGCCTTTGCCGAATGCACCGTGCCCAAGATCACCGTCATCACCCGCAAGGCCTACGGCGGCGCGTATGACGTGATGAGTTCCAAGCACTTGCGCGGCGACGTGAACCTGGCCTGGCCCAACGCCGAAATCGCCGTGATGGGCGCCAAGGGCGCGGTGGAAATCATCTTCCGCCAGGACAAGGACGACCCCGAAAAGCTCGCCGCCCGCGAAGCCGAATACAAGGCCCGCTTTGCCAACCCCTTCGTGGCTGGCGCGCGCGGCTTCATCGACGACGTGATCCAGCCGCACGAAACCCGCAAGCGCATCTGCCGCAGCCTGGCCATGCTCAAGGACAAGAAGCTGGAAAACCCGTGGCGCAAGCACGGCAACATTCCGCTTTGATGCTCTTGTTTTGATCGCTGGCGCCGCACGTGTTCAAAGCGCAAAACGCCCCAAACGCCATGAAGCCGGGCGGCATGGCCCATGCCAGCCCGCCCATGCCCCCTCAATGGCCGTTGATCTGCGAAACGCGGCCCGGGCAGGCGTTTGCGGCACACGCGCAAGGCGCGCGCTGAATTGAAAAGACATTCACAGGAAATATCACCATGTTCAAGAAAATCCTCATTGCCAACCGTGGCGAAATCGCCTGCCGCGTCATCGCCACGGCCCGCAAAATGGGCATCGCCACCGTAGCCGTGTATTCCGACGCCGACAAAGACGCGCGCTTTGTGCAAATGGCCGATGAAGCCGTGCGCCTGGGGCCGCCGCCTTCGCGCGAGTCTTACCTGCTGGGCGACAAAATCATCGAGGCGGCCAAGGCCACGGGGGCCGAAGCCATTCACCCCGGCTACGGCTTTCTGAGCGAAAACGAAGCCTTTGCCCGCAAGTGCGAGGAAGAAGGCGTCATCTTCATCGGCCCCAAGCACGAAGCCATTGCCGCCATGGGCGACAAAATCGCCTCCAAGCGGCTGGCCAAGCAAGCGGGCGTGAGCACCATTCCCGGCTACAACGAGCCGATCGAGTCCGCCGAAAAAGCCGTGGAAATCGCCAAGGGCATTGGCTACCCCGTGATGATCAAGGCCAGCGCGGGCGGCGGCGGCAAGGGCCTGCGCGTGGCCTTCGACGACAAGGAAGCGCACGAAGGCTTTGACTCCTGCCGCAACGAAGCGCGCAACTCCTTTGGCGACGACCGCGTGTTCATCGAAAAATTCGTCGAGCAGCCCCGCCACATCGAAATCCAGGTGCTGGGCGACGCCCACGGCAACGTCATCTACCTCAACGAGCGCGAATGCTCCATCCAGCGCCGCCACCAGAAGGTGATTGAAGAAGCGCCATCGCCCTTCATCAGCGAAGAAACCCGCAAGGCCATGGGCGAGCAGGCCGTGGCCCTGGCCAAGGCCGTGAAATACCAAAGCGCCGGCACCGTCGAATTCGTGGTGGGCAAGAACCAGGACTTCTACTTCCGGGAAATGAACCCCCGCCTGCAAGTGGAGCACCCCGTCACCGAGTGCATC
>ERZ773008.1929-NODE-1929-length-14118-cov-2.529475_pt1 | contig 14118 bp, 11 predicted proteins | sample MGYA00580664_ERZ773008 | MGnify/ENA primary metagenome ERZ773008 (study PRJEB29015, sample SAMEA2738016) | human oral metagenome | biome: human oral; feature: human-associated habitat; material: dental | place: China | collected 2048 ... | reverse complement strand
GTGATATGTACCAGCTCTCCACAGAAAACGTCAAGATTGTCTCTACGCGCAAGGGTGTTTCCGATGTCTCAATTATGACTCCAGAGACCGTAGCTGACCTTTATGCAGGTATTACGCCAGAGCTTGTCCCAGATTTCTATGGACTTAAGGGAGATTCTTCCGACAACATTCCTGGTGTTCCGGGAATTGGCCCCAAGAAAGCTGCTGCTCTCATTGTGGAGTATGGTTCGCTTGATGAGGTTATTGCTCATGCCGATGAGGTTAAGGGCAAGGTGGGAGAAAACCTTCGCGCCCACATTGATGACGCGCTACTCTCCCGCAAGGTTGCTACTATTCGTACCGATGCACCGCTTGATATCAACCTGGAAGACGCTAAGTTCCCAACATTTGATCCAAATGACGTGGTCAAGGCGTTCTCGGCTTTGGGCTTTACAGGCATGACCTCAAGGCTTGCTCGTATGGCTGGTGGTTCTGCTTCTGGTGTAACCGCACAAACTGCTTCTGCTACGCCTGCGCTTCCTATTCCGTCAGAGTTTCTGCAGGCAGGAGACGCGTCTGCTGCTTTGACTGCTGCTCTTGAGAATCAGGAGTGGATTGGTGTTGCAGAGGATTCTGCCGCGGACGCTGGAGCCCTCTTTAGCCTTTCTCACACACTTTGGGTGTCTACAGAAAAGGCGCTCCTCAAATTTGAGGGAGAAAACGCAACCGCGGCGCTGTTGCGTATTTTGCGAGAAGCTCGTGTTGCTGCAGACGATGTCAAGGCGTTACTTCATGAGGTAAGCCCTGTTGATTCATCCGAGCCACAGAAACTGGATATTGAGACCATTGATTCTGACCGCCTCTTTGATACGGGCGTTGCTGCGTATCTGCTTGAGTCTGATCGTTCAAGTTTTGATATCAACGGCCTGGTTGAGTTGTATTTTGGCTCTGAGCTTCCTGAGCCTACAGATGAGATTCCTGCCGCAGCATTAAGAGCTGTAGCTGCTAGGGCTCTTGTGCCTGTGCTCACTAAAAAGCTTGAAGATGATGGTTCCCTGGAGCTCTTTACTTCTCTAGAGATGCAACTTTTGCCTGTACTTGCTGCGATGGAGCGTCGCGGTCTCTACGTTGATCCTCAAAAGCTTGCCGAACAGTCCGCTCAGCTTGGTGAAGATATTGCAGGACGCGTGGCAAGCATTCACCAGACCGCAGGCGAAGATTTTAACTTGGATTCTCCAAGTCAGCTTTCTCATATCTTGTTTGACGTGCTTAAGCTTCCAACCTATGGTCTCAAAAAGACACGTACTGGCTTCTATTCCACCAACGCAAAAGTTCTTGGAGAGCTGGCACAGGAGTATCAGATTGTTGCTGATGTCCTTGAGTATCGCGAACGCGCCAAGATCAAATCTACTTATCTAGATGCTCTTCCCTCACTTATTCGTGGTGATAAGCGTATCCATACCACGCTCAATCAGACCGTTACTGCAACGGGCAGACTTTCTAGCTCTGATCCAAACTTGCAGAACATTCCTACTCGTTCTGAGCTGGGACATCGTGTTCGCACCGCATTCACTGTTCCCGAGGGCAGCGTTTTTCTCGCCTGCGACTACTCTCAGATTGAGCTTCGCTTGCTCGCTCATCTTTCTGCTGACGAGCACCTTGTAGCAGCATTCAACTCTGGCGCTGACTTCCATGCAGCAACTGCTGCACGTGTCTTTGGCGTACCTGTTGAAGAGGTCACTCCAGCACTTCGTAGTCGTGCCAAGGCGGTCAACTTTGGCATTGTCTACGGTCAGCAGGCCTTTGGACTGGCAACGTCTCTTAAGATTTCTCGCAAGGAAGCGCAAGAGATGATTGACCGTTACTTTGATGCCTATCCTGGTGTTCGTGCGTATTTAGACGACTCCGTCCGCTCGGCTCACGAGTGTGGTTATGCTATTACCATGTATGGTCGTAAGCGCCATATTAGAGAGTTCAATCAATCAAATCGCCAGCTTATTGCCTTTGGTGAGCGCACCGCTATGAATCATCCTATGCAGGGAAGTGCTGCAGATATTATCAAGATTGCAATGATTAATGTCGAGAAACGCTTGCGTGATGAAGGTCTTACGTCAAAATTGATCCTTCAGATCCATGACGAACTTGATTTGGAAGTTCCAGAGTCAGAGATTGAGACAGTTTCTACGCTGGTAAAAGAGACTATGGAAGACGTTGTTACCCTGCGTGTTCCTTTGATTGCTGATGTCAGCTATGGTTCCAATTGGGCAGAGGCAAAGTAAGTACGTATAGGACACGTTTTAGAGGAGATTTGATATGGAGGCAGCAACCTCATATATGCACGTCACAGTCTATACAGACGGTGCATCTCGAGGAAATCCTGGTCCTGGCGGCTATGGGGCAGTGCTTCTGTATACCGATCCCTCTGGTCAGCAGCATACAAAAGAGTTTAGTCAGGGTTATAAAACTACTACAAATAATCGCATGGAACTTCTTGGTGTAATTGTTGCTCTTGAAGCGCTCAAACGTCCTTGCCAAGTAGAACTTTATTCAGACTCAAAATATGTAGTTGATGCTTTTAATCAAAAATGGGTCTCGGGATGGGTTAGAAAAGGCTGGAAAACAGCATCTAAAGAGCCCGTCAAAAACGTAGACCTTTGGAAGCGTCTGCTTGCTGCCATGGAAGATCATGAGGTAAGCTTCAAGTGGGTCAAGGGCCACGCAGGCCATCCGCTTAACGAGCGCTGTGATCAGCTGGCAACTGAAGCAGCAGATGGCTCCAATCTTCTTGACGACCAGGGCTTCTCCGCAGATCAGCCGTTGCTGTAACTCCAGGTGCATGGGGGCGAGAAACCCTTCTCGCCATATGTACTTTCTACAAGAAAACAGCCGCCTAAGCGGGCGGCTGTTCTTAGTTACATGAGGTATGCAATTTTTAGTAGCCAAATACGGCATAGCCAACAAGACCTGGTCCAGTATGGACAACAAGGTCCGAGCCAGCCTCGACATATCTAAAGTCGGTGACATTAGGAATAGCCTCTTTAATCATGGCTTCCATTTCGGAGTAAATGATATTAGGAGCAGAGCAGCAAATTCCCACATGAACGTGGTCAAATTGCTGAGCAAAAGCTGATCCTAAAGCAATCTGCCCTGCAAGAGACTTTTGCCAACCACGAGTCTTCTTTGCAATGGTGTACTTACCGTTCTCATCGCAGGTAAGAACTGGCTTTATATTCAACATGGAACCAATACGATAGATTGCTTCAGAAATGCGGCCACCTTTACGTAGATACTCAAGGCTTGGAACGGAGAAGTATACGCGTGTGTTAAGAGAATCTCGATCAAGTTTGGGGCCAATCTCTTCAAGAGAAAGACCCTGATCAATGAGGCGCTGAGCTTCAATAACAATAAGGCCGGAAGCAATACCAATGTTTTTGGTATCAACAACATAAATAGGGAAGTCTGTAATGGATTCTGCAATCATACGAGCAGTATCGCAGGTAGCGGAAAGTCCAGAGGAGATTGCAATGTAAATGGCACCCTCGTACCCCTCTGTTTTAGCAGTATCAAAGGCCGCTTTAATACCTTCTGGAGAAGGAAGTGAAGTCTTTGGAACCTCTTCTTTAAAGCGAGCAACAAGCTCTGCTGGTGTGATGGTAATGCCAGACTCATAAGAAGAGCCGTCAGAATAATTAATGCGAAGTGGGGTGATACGAATATTGTGCTCAGCAACAAAATCAGGTGGGACGTTAGTTCCTGAGTCTGTGATGATAGCAATTCGCTTAGTGTCCATTATCTGCTCCAAATATATGTGCTACAAGTAGTTAAACGTTGACTTTCTATTACCTATATTCTACATAGAGATATACCCCGTTTTTCTGAGATATGACAAGTTGCTCTTAACAGTAGGTAGACGGTACACTAGGTATATATCTTGAGAAAAAACTTTCATAGCTTGATACTTAATACCTTTTAGACACCAAGAGAGAACGGCAAATAATGTCTAGTATTTATAGAGAGCCCGCTGTAGTTAGAAGAATTGGTCAGCGCTCTTCTTTAAGAAAGATTACTTCTAACAGTACTATTGCGGCAGCAGTCATGGTACTTGCGGCTCTTATTGCGCTTGTGGTTGCCAATTCACCTGCTCATGAGGTGGTTCGAGAAATTCTAGAAGTTCAAATGAGTTTCTCGCTTGGAATAATCCATGCTCACATGGCGCTAGAGACTTTTGTGAATGATTTTCTTATGGCAATTTTCTTCTTGCTGGTGGGTATTGAGCTCAAGTATGAGGTAACTGTTGGCCAGCTAAGAAAGCCAAGACAGGCAATGCTTCCTATGCTTGCTGCTGTTGGTGGCGTTGCAGTTCCTGCCCTTATTTATTTGGTGCTTAATGCAAGCACTGCTCCTCATGGATGGGCAACACCAATTGCAACTGATATTGCCTTTGCGCTTGGTGTTATGTCACTTTTAGGAAACAGAATCAGTCCCCAGACCAAGGTTTTCTTCCAGACACTTGCTATTGCTGACGATATCCTAGCAATTGTGGTTATCGCACTCTTTTATGGTCAGACACCAAATATTGCCTGGCTAGCGGCTTCTCTTGGCGTACTTGTTATTTTGTGGGGAATGAATCGTCTAAAGATTTATTCTTCCGGTCCGTACTTGCTTGTAGGTTTGGTTCTTTGGGTTTGTATGTATCACTCGGGAATTCACGCCACTCTTGCAGGTGTCCTTCTTGCTTTCTTCTTGCCATCTCACTCTGATGTCCGCTTGAGCAAGTTAGGAAGCTGGCTTTCAAGGCGCGCTCGCGAGCTTGATGATCACTATGATGATGAGCATCACGTGTTGGGCCAGCATGACTTTACACATGGTGCCAACTCAATTGAGCATGTCATGCATCATGTAACTCCACCACTTCAGCGCGTTGAGCATTATATTTCTGTCTTTGTTAACTTTATTGTTCTGCCTATCTTTGCGTTTGTAAACGCACAGATTACGCTGGTAGGAGCAGATTTTGGTGCACTACTGAGCAGTACTATTGCACACGGCGTGTTCTTTGGTGCCGTTCTTGGTAAGCCACTAGGAATCATTCTTGTAACACTCTTGCTGGTCAAATGTAAGATTTGCAAACTTCCTGCAAAAGTTGATTGGATTCAGATTACAGCCGTTGGCCTTATGGGCGGTCTAGGCTTTACCATGTCTATTCTTATCTCTAACCTTGCATTCCCAGATGCAGGGGAGATTCTTGCAGCTAAGGTAGCTGTTCTTGCTGCATCGTTTGCTTCTGCAATCTTGGGTCTGCTCTTTGTACACGTTTCAGAGTTCTATAAGCACCAAAGGCAGAGTAGCTTAAGGGAAGACGCCGTACAAGAATGAACCTAATGAGACGTACGACTCTTTCTATCCTTGACTATTAAAATGCAGAGCCCCGCAAAATAATATATAGAAGTTATTTTAAGGCTACTCGACTGTACCGTAGGTAAAGCCCCAACCGTGCGCTGTAACAATTGAGTTAATCTGATCGCAGAGGCGGGCACGGACATATGTGCCCGATGGAATCAGTTCAATAACTTCTTGCAAATCTTCTTCAAGATCGTCTACTTCAGCTTGAATCAGTACGTCAACCTTAGTGACTGTGCCCGAAGGTTTGCGCTTATAAAGATTATCAACAAGGTGCTGAAGCTCTCCATATGCCTCCGAGCGCATGCCAGGCTGTGTAGAATTTGCCATGATTCTCCTTGTCACGTTGATTTTTAAATCACCTATACTTTTTATCACGCAGAGACCAAAAAGGGGAGTGTCATGTTTGAGCTAGTTTCTCGCGATTTGTTCCAGCTAAAGTCAACCTCTGAGCAAAACGCTTATCAGAAGATGAGCGATGCTGAGCTTAACCAGGCTCTTGAGCTTATTGGACAAGAAGCTCGTGCACTTGGCGAGAAAAACCTCAAGCTTGACATGGCTCGCGGAAAGCCAAGTCCTGCGCAGACTGCGTTATCTAAGCTCATGCTTGATGAGCTAAACTCTGCTTCTGACCTAACTGATAACGGCTCTTTTGCAGATAACTACGGAGACCCTTGGGGACTTCCTTCTGCACGAGCTTTTGCGGCGGAGCTTACAGGCGTACCTGCTGATCAGGTCATTGTAAATGGCTCTTCTAGCCTTAACCTTATGCACGACATTATTTCTCACGCCGTAACCCACGGTCTTGCTGGTCAGCCTTCTTGGGCTGAGCAGATGGCAGATGCAAGGGTTAAGGGCACTACGCTGAAGTTCCTTTGCCCTGTTCCAGGTTATGACCGTCATTTTGCTATTACACAACATTACGGCTTTGAAAACGTTGCAGTACCTATGACCAAAGACGGCCCAAATATGGACGTTGTTAAAGAGCTTGTTGAGAACGACAGCTCTGTTAAGGGAATTTGGTGTGTACCACGTTTTGCTAATCCTACTGGTATCACCTATTCAGATGAGGTTGTCCGTGCGTTTGCAAACCTTAAACCTGCAGCTCCTGACTTTAGAATCTTCTGGGATAACGCCTACGCAATTCACGCCTTTGTACCAGAATCCGAGGCTCCTCAGCTCCTCAATATCTTTGATGCACTTGCAGAGGTTGCTGCAGGCGATGCTCAAAAGAACCTGGTTATTGCTTTTGCCTCAACGGCAAAGGTAACCTTCCCAAGCTCAGGCATGGCATGGGTTGCCGCAAGTCCTGCGGACATTAAAGAAATTCAGAGCGCTTTCAAGGTTGCTCGAGTTTCTCCCGAAAAGATCTCTCAGCTGGCACATGTGCGTTTCCTCAAAGATGCTCAAGGCATTGAAGTTCACATGCAAAAGCATGCCGAACTGCTTCGACCACGTTTTGAGTTGGTAGAACGAAAATTGCAGGAGGGTTTGGGAGATTTGGATGTTGCAACCTGGTCCCATCCCAAGGGTGGCTATTTTGTTTCGTTTGATGGTCCTGTTGGTTCTGCGCGCGCAATTGTTTCTCGCGCACATGAGCTGGGCGTTACCATGACGCCTGCAGGCGCTACGTGGCCAAGTGGCAAGGATCCCTTTGACACTAATATCAGAATTGCTCCAAGTTATCCAACATTGGAAGAGCTTGATGCAGCGCTTGATGTCTTTATTGTTGCTGTTAAACAGGTGAGTGCTCGACTAGCAAAAGTTGATCGTGGTCAGAGCGTCTGGGGATAGCTTGTGTAACTTTGATATTTACTTTGAAAGTAGATCCATTCTGCCGTATCTTGATTAGTTATGTTTAGAAAAAGCGATTGGATATTAAATGCCAACTAATACTTCAAAGCCAGAACTTACACCAGAACAGAAGGCTGAAAAAGAGCTGGTTGCCATGGCTAACCAGACAGCAAAAAAGAAGGCAAAGGATCGTAAGTCTGATGAGACTTCTAAAAAACCAGGCCCTTCTACAGGTATGAAGATTGCCATTGGAGTATTCTCGCTCTTTATTGCTATTTCTATGATGCTGCCTTCACTGGCAAATATTTTCTCTAATTCACAAAAGAGGAATCAGACTCAGCAGCGTTCTCCTGAGGCAATTAACCAGGTGTATCAGAAGCAGGCAGAAGAAAAAGAATCTGCTATTCAGTCAAATCCAGATAATCTTCCAGCACATCTTGATTTGGCTCGTACTTATTTAGGATGGGGAATGGCACTTAAGAGCTCTTCTCAGGATGACTCCGTTCAGAAGCAGTCTTTGCAACTGATTAACAAAGCAATTGCTGAGTACAATACCTATCTTGCTTCAAATGATTCTGACGAGGTTCGTGTTGATAGAGCTATTGCTCAGTTCTATGCAGGTGATCAAACAGGTGCTATCGATACACTTAAGGCAGTAACAGATCGTTCTCCAGACTATGCTAAAGGTTGGCTTAATTTGGGAATGATGTATCGTGTTACTGATCAAGTAGATCTTGCAAAAGAGGCGCTGCAGAAGGCAATTGAAAAGGATTCTGATAATAGTGCCGGTGTAAGGGATAATGCACAGAAAATTCTTGATGCATTGAACGGGAACACCTCTACCTCTTCAAATAATACTAAGTAAGGAGGAGTTATGGCACTAGAAATAAGCTCTGAAATTATAGATACAAAGGCCATTATTTGCATTGAGGGCGAGGTAGACGTATCAAATGCCTCCGAGCTTCGTGATGCTTTGGATACCGCGCTCGCCGATGGAGCAAAAGAAGTTGAAGCTGATTTTGCTGAGGTAGCTTATATTGATTCAACGGGCATTGGCGTTTTAGTAGGTGCTGCACATCGAGCACAAGAGAGTGGTTCTGTGCTTGTTGTTGCAAATCCTCAGAAAAACGTGGAACGTGTCTTTACACTTCTTGGGGTTGATAAAGACCTTAACGTTCGCAAGTAGGTTTGGTAACTTGCAAGCTCTTTGATGTAACTGTTCAAAGAGCTTGTTTATGTTTGTTCCAGAAAGGTATTGCTTGTGTTTGGCATTGGAGAAACAGAGCTCGTACTAATTTTGCTCTTTGCATTTTTAGTATTTGGTCCTGATAAATTACCTGGTATGGGTCGCACGCTTGGCCGTGCTTTAAGGCAGTTCCAGAATGCTCAAGAGGGCTTTAATAAAGTTGTCCGTGCGGACTTACTTGATCCTGCAGCGGATGCACTTCACGAGAAGCCCAAGCGCTCCGAGCAGTTAAAAAATGCTGCATCTGATGCTGATCGCGAGGATACTGATCACCAGGAAACCTTTGCTGAGCGTCGTGCTCGCCTAAAAGAGGAGCGTGAGGCAGCCGAGAAGGCTGCTGTCGAGGCAGCCGAGCAGAACAAGCAGGCTGAGACGGTCGAGAAGACCGAGCAACCAGAAGCCGTTTCTGATAAGGAGACTGCTACAGCTGGACCAGAAGCCACTTCTTCTGTTAACTTCTCCGGTGATTCCGCAGAGGCAACTGAGCAGACAACACCTAAGGCTACAGAGGAAACTTCTGCAGCCGCTCTATCTGCAAAAGACTTGTATAACCTTGGACCTGCACGTTCTTCTCGCTCTATGGCAGAAGATAAGAAAGAAGAAGTTGCTGGAGAGGAGGGAGAAAGTCAGGACGCATAAGTCCAGCTTTCGCGCGTAATGCCTATTACTCCAGCTCGTATGCCACTTTTTGATCACCTGGGAGAACTTCGTCGCCGTGTGACTATTGTGGTGGTGTCTCTTTTTGTTACTGCAATCATTATTTACTTTGCAACACCTGCATTGATTGAGATTTTGATTGATCCTATTAAGGAGTTTCTAACCGACGGTAAACTTACGGTTATCTCGGTTCTTGGTGGCTTTAGCATCAGGTTTAAGGTGGCTTTTTTCTTCTCGGTGATTATCTGTACACCTATTATCATCTGGGAGATTATGGCATTCTTCTTGCCTGCGCTTAACGCTAAAGAGCGCAAGTGGGTTGTTCCTACTGTAGCCGCCATGATTACCCTGTTCTTCTTGGGTATGTTGTTCTGTTACTTTGTTATTTTGAACACTGCTATTGGTTGGATGATTGGACAGTCGCAGGAGTTTGCAGGAACTATTAATGAGGCAAGCGATTATCTCGATATTATTATGATGTTTGAGATTGGTTTTGGCGTAGCATTCCAACTTCCATTGGTTATCTTCTACCTGGCCATCCTTCATCTTGTTCCTTATAAAAACATGCGTGAACAGTGGCGTTATGTCTATGTTGGTCTGATGATCCTTTCCGCAGTGGTCACTCCCGATGCATCGCCTGTCACCATGATTTTGATGTTTACAGCTCTTATTTTGCTGTACGAAATTGCTTTGGCTGTTGCTCGTTATGTCATTATTGCTCGCGATGGTAAGGCTGCTCTTAAGTGGAGCCGCGAGGACTACGATCAGCACGAGCTCGATAAAATCTAGTATTTCCGCTTTTTAATTTGGAGAGTGTTGTTCTTTGATTTTAGTTGTTACCGAGAAAAACGACGCAGCGCAGCAGATTGCTCGCCTTCTGTCTGAATCAGGTAAGCCTGAGGCAGACAAGGTATACAACACTCCTGTTTATCGTTTTAGACGCGGTGGCGAGGATTATGTTGCTATTGGTCTTCGTGGTCATATTCTGCAACCTGATTTTCCTTTAGCTTTGAAGTTTGATAAGGAAGAAGGCTGGTACGGAGAAACTGCAGAAGGGGAGCACCTTCCTGCAGACGTTCCAGATGGTCTTGAGCGTCCTCCTTACAAGGTTAAGCGCAAGCCTTTTATGGCAGATGGCGTTGACCTTAAGGGCTGGAAAATTCCCAGCTTGCCGTATTTGATTTGGGCTCCTGTAGATAAACAACCTGCAGAAAAAGAGATCATTCGAGCGCTCAAGAATCTTGCTAAGAAGGCAGAGTCTGTCATCATCGGTACAGACTTTGACCGCGAGGGTGAGCTTATTGGCTCTGATGCATTGGCACAGGTTCTCTCGGTTAATCCTAACCTGGCGGTATTTCGTGCTCGCTACTCTGCTTTTACTAAGACAGAGATTGAGACTGCCTTTAATAACCTGGTAGATCTTGACTATAACTTGGCTGCAGCAGGTGAGTCCAGACAGTACATTGATCTTATTTGGGGTGCGGTATTAACCCGTTATTTGACTACTGCACGCTTTGGTGGTCTGGGCAATACGCGCTCTGCTGGTCGTGTTCAGACTCCTACGCTGGCACTTGTTGTTGAGCGTGAGCGTGAGCGTCTGGCGTTTAAGCCAGAAGATTATTGGGTCATTTCTGGTGTTGCTTCTCCAGAAGATGATGACGAAGCAACGTTCAAGATGGTTCACCAGACCGCAAGGTTTTGGGATCAGGCTGAAGCAGATACAGTTTATGACGTTGTGAAAGATCAAACACAGGCAACGGTTGTCGAGATTGAGTCTCGTAGCAGAAAGCAGCAGCCACCAGCTCCATTTAACACTACATCGCTGCAAGCAGCTGCAGCTGCAGAGGGTATCTCGCCAGCTAGAACTATGCGTTTGGCAGAGTCCTTGTACATGGATGGCTTAATTTCGTATCCGCGTGTTGATAACACGGTGTATCCAAGTTCTCTTGACCTGAAAGATTGTGTGCGTACGTTATCTGCAGTTCCTCAGTATGCACCTACCTGTAAAAAGCTTTTGGGTCAGCCAAAGCTCCATGCAACTCGTGGCAAGCAGGAGTCTACCGACCACCCACCAATTTATCCAACGGCAGCGGCAAATCCAGATTCTTTGCAGCCTGCAGCTTGGAAGCTTTATAACCTTATTGCTCGAAGGTTCTTAGCAACCCTTATGGGTCCAGCTACTATGAGTGGTACCAAGATTACACTTGATGTTGCTGGTCAGCCTTTTGTTGCAAACGGAACGGTACTGGCAGAGCCAGGCTTTAGAGAAATTTATCCTTTTGGCCTTAAGAAGGACGATCAGATTCCTGATGTAGGCGAGGGAGAGATTGTCTCTATTAAGTCTTTATCGCTTGACGCTAAGCAGACAGAGCCACCTGCTCGCTATAGCCAGGGTAAGCTTATTCAAGAAATGGAAAAGCGCGGCTTGGGTACAAAGTCTACGCGTGCTTCCATCATTGATACGCTTTATCAGCGTAAATACCTCAAGAATGATCCCGTTGAGCCAAGTCAGCTTGGTATGGCAATTGTCGATGCTCTTTCGCAATTTGCACCACACATTACCTCGCCTGATATGACGGCTGAGCTTGAATCCGATATGACTAGCGTTGCTGAGGGCAAAGATACGCGTAATGGCGTTGTTACGCACTCAAGATCCCTGCTTGCAGGCATGATTGATGTGCTCATTGATCATAAAGAAGATCTGTCTGAGGCCATTGCGGATGCAGTCACTGCTGACGCAAAGGTTGGAACCTGTCCTAAGTGTGGCAAGGATTTGGTTGCCAAGAGCTCTCTAAAGACTCGTGGAAGCTTTGTTGGCTGCATGGGTTGGCCAGACTGTGATGTTACGTATCCACTGCCTCAGGGACGCGTTGAACCGCTTGAGGGAGAGGCTGGCGTCTGCCCAGAGTGTGGTGCTCCTCGTGTAAAGGTTCAGCCGTTTAGGCAGCGTGCGTATGAGACTTGCATCAATCCAGCTTGTCCTACAAATTCGGAGCCAGATCTTATTGTGGGCGAGTGCCCAACTTGCAAAGCAAATGGCAAGCACGGAGACTTGGTGGCTCATAAGTCAGAGCGCACGGGTAAGCGTTTTATCCGCTGTACCAACTACGAGGAGTGCGAAACAAGTTATCCTCTACCTGCTCGTGGAAAGCTTGAGAAGACCGATGAGGTCTGCCCAGACTGCGGTGCTCCTATGGTGGTTGTTACTACTCAGCGTGGTCCTTGGAAGCTGTGCCCAAATTACGATTGCCCTGGCAAAGAAAAGAAAACTGCCCCGCGCAGAGGTGCTCGTAAGAGTACTAAGAGCACCAAATCCACCAAGGCAGCAAAAAAGTAAAAACGTATGACGGTGCATCAAGGGGTGCACCGTTTTTGGAAGAACGAGCGTCCCTCTCCAACGCCCGCTCCATACGTATTTTTACCCTTTTTTGGGCACCTTTCATGTGGAAATACGTAAAACCTTTAGAATATTCATGGCGAGAAACACAATCTGTCTGTATCGTGAGATAGTTAAGAGGGAGGGAAGCATGAGTAAAAATACACGTACATCACAAGGCTTGTTTATTACGCTTGAAGGCGTTGATGGTTGTGGCAAGTCAACACAAGCTTCTCTTCTACGAGAAGACCTTAAGGCTCTTAACTTTGATGTGGTTTTTGTTCGTGAGCCCGGTGGAACTGCTATTTCTGAGCAGATCAGAGATGTTGTTCTCAATCCAAAAAACGGTGCAATGTGCGACGAGTGTGAGCTGTTACTCTACGAAGCAAGTCGTGCTCAGCTAGTGGAAGAGGTTATTCGCCCAGCTCTAGCATCTGGCAAGGTAGTTTTGTGTGATCGTTTCTATGACTCCACTTACGCCTATCAAGCAGCTGGTCGTGGCCTTGATACGGACTTAGTCCACCATGCAAATCGTTTGGGAAGCTGTGGGGTTTCTCCCGATAGAACCCTTGTCTTTATGCTTGAGCCAACGGTCGCTCATGCACGTGCTACACAAAATGATACTGATAGATTAGAAGCAGAGGGTGTTGCTTTCCAGGAACGTGTTTTTGCTGGTTATAAGCAGCTTCTACAAGATGAGCCTGAGCGTGTAAAAGCTGTTGATGCAGATGGCAGTATTGACGAGGTCCGTACGCGTACTCGCCAGCTATTAGCTGATCTTATCCCGGGCATCTGTGAGCTTGGTGAGTGATGTCTTCATGACACAAGAGGATACACATACTGCTCATACTGCCTATCCGCTTCCTCAGGCACTAACGCGTCTTCAAGATCAGCCTCAGGTTCAAAACTTGCTTGCACGAGCATTGCATGAACACAAACTTGGTCATGCCTATTTGTTTGTAGGTGCTCCTGGTTCTGGTAAAGGTCTTGCGGCCAAAGCTTTAGCGCAATGTGTTCTTTGTGCCCAAGGCGGTGACGCTGCTTGTGACGACTGCATTCGTATTTCTCGCGGTACTCATCCTGACGTGCACGTGCTTACTCCAGCCTCTGCAAACGGTTATCTTATTGAGCAAATTCGTCAGCTCACCGCTGATGTTAGCCTAGCTCCCATGCGATCAACTCATAAGATTTACGTAATTGATCGTGCTGATTTGCTTCGAGAGAATTCAGCAAATGCGCTGCTTAAAACTATCGAGGAGCCACCTGCAGATACTATTTTTATTCTGTCTGCACGTTCTTCTTCTGCGGTACTTCCCACTATTGTTTCTCGTTGTCAGGTGGTTGCGTTTAGAACGCTTACTGACGCTGTAGCTAAAGCCGCTATTATGCGAGAGATTTCTGCCACAGAACAGGAAGCTCGTATTGCGCTCGCAGCAACAGGAACCCCTAGTAGAGCTGTGGAGTTTTTGCAGTCGTCTACGCGCAAGAATATTCGCAGACAACTCATTGATGTTTTTGGCAATCTGCTCAGAAATGATTCGTGGGATGTGCTTATATCTGCAAAAGAGCTGATAGAAGCTGCAAAAATTCCTCTAGGTGACGTAAGGCGAGCCCAAGAAGAGGCGCTTGCTCAAAGTGAGGATTTTCTTACTAGTGCCGCTTTGAAGCA
>ERZ773008.1926-NODE-1926-length-14130-cov-3.852504_pt1 | contig 14130 bp, 15 predicted proteins | sample MGYA00580664_ERZ773008 | MGnify/ENA primary metagenome ERZ773008 (study PRJEB29015, sample SAMEA2738016) | human oral metagenome | biome: human oral; feature: human-associated habitat; material: dental | place: China | collected 2048 ... | reverse complement strand
TAAATTTAGGTGGAATTTTAACGTTAGGTTTGGTATCACAACAAAATGCTTCTGAAATAAGAAATTCTGGAATAATTACAGATAAAGAAGAAAATCAGGAAGAATATATACAAAATAATTTTTAAATAACAAAAAAATAAAAATAGGAGATGGTTTAAAATGAATGCACAATTAAAAATAATTTTAGTAACAATGTTAGTTGATTTTACAAGAAAGGAAATATTAGAAAAAGAGATAATATTCGGAGCTAAAAAAGGAATACAAAAATTAGAAGCAGTAAAAAATAATTTCTTTGTAAAATTTAAAGACTTTATAAGAAAATCACAGGAAATCAATAATCCTTATATTCCTGATGAAGTTGAAAAAATTACAGAGGAATTATTGTTGCAAGGAACGGAAGAACTTGAAAAAAATATTAATATAGACGACATTATTCATAAAATATTAGGAGTAGAAAAATCAGCTATTAATATTTAAAAATGAGGAGGACAACTATGTTTTACAGAGAAATTAGTGATTTTGGAATTATGATTGTAATATGCGGAGTATTTTTATATTTTGCAAAGACAATTTTTGATTATATGATAAAAGGTATTTCAAAACATTATGCTGAAATAATAGCAAAGTTAGATTATGCAGAACAAAGAAGGACGGTATTAATAAATGGAAATGAAAAATTAATTGACGTTCTTAATAGACTTGAAAGCAGATTGAGAACAGAAAAAATATCAGGAAAAGCATTAGAAATAGTATTAAATACTAAAGCAAGTCAAATATGTCTGTGTATTAAAAATGAAGCTATAGAGATAATAAATGAGAATAATATTAATAAAAATTGGAATTCTATTGAAAGTGAACTTGAGAATTTATATGATGAAAAAATTTTAAAATTTCAAAAAGAATATCAGGAACTTGCTGAATTTGAGATTTATTCAGAAATAAATAAGCAATTTATAGTAGAATTAAATCAATCAAAGCCGATAATAATTTTAATTTTATCCGAATTAAAAAAAGCAGAAGATATAACAGATTATAGAATAGCAATAAGACAAATAAGTGCAGCAATGGACAAAACTAAAAAGAATATGCAAAGAATAATAAACGAAGTTGTAAATTAAAGAGCGGGCTTTATTTCCTGCTCTTTCTTTTTTTATGAAAAAATGACAATGGAGATAAAAGAATTAATAAAATTAGGGATTTTATGCCCTAATTTTTTTGTAAAAAAATAAAAATATTTTATAAAAAGTATTGACATATTATATAAAAAATAGTATACTGTATGTGCAGAGAGGAGGTGGTAGTGTGAACATCGTAGACTTAATCAACCTACTTGCTGGAATATGCACAATCATCATGACGATTGATTATTTCTTGAACAAATGGAAATAATCAATTGAGAGGGTTCCTCCCCCTCTCTTGCTAAAATAATAAAAAAGGAAGTGATTATAATGTTACAATATATAAATACAGTTTTATCTGTAGTCAATTTGATTTTACTGATATACTTACTAAAAATAAAAAAATAAGCCCTACTTGCTATTTTTTAGGGCTTAGTGTGAACATCGTTTTCAATATTATAATATCATAATAATTTGAAAAAGTCAATTGAGAGGGAAAAATGCAAAAAAAAGAAAATAGAGGAGCAAAAAAAGGACGTATAATAACTTGGAATACTCGTCCCGATATTGAACGGGTAAAAGATGTGAACATGTCTTTTAGAACAACAGCAGAAGAAAGAGAAGAAATAAAGAGATTATTAAAAGAGCTTGGAAAAGGAACAACTTCTGAAAAAATCATAAAAGGATTAAAGTTTTTAAAAGCGATACAAGAAGTTTGAAAACATTAAAAATAAAAGCAAGAATGGAAAGATTAGAAGTAATTAAAATGGGAGAAAACCATAACGAAGAAATATAAAGCAGGAAAAATCTTTTTTTCCTGCTTATAATTTATTCATATTTATTTATAACTATTTATTTGTATAATATACTTTAAATAGACAATAAATTTCTTAACTCCTTAAATTACAGTATTTTTATAACATTATCAAAAGTCTATTTTATAATGTAAATTCGGCAGTTTTTTGTGCTAATACTTGACCTGTTTTTGTATTAATAGAATATTTTATAATGTAAATATTCATTCGCCTGCTGACATTCTTAAAATATGCCCTGTATTAATAGAATATTTTATAATGTAAATACATGTGTTATTCTGTTCTTGTTCAATGTATCAAATGGTATTAATAGAATATTTTGTAATGTAAATCATTTATTTCTTCATTCTGTTTTCTGAAATAATATCGTATTAATAGAATATTTTATAAAATAATGATATATAAGAAAATATAAAAACAGGCTTATACTTTGATAATAAAACAAAGTTGCCATATGGATTAATTGAAATAGAAGTATTAAATAAATCTGTACCGAATTGAAAAAATGTGATAGAATAATTATTATAGAAAAAGTTAATATTAGCAGGACAAGTAATTTTAGTAAAGCGAGTAATTACAAATTATTTAGGAGGAAAATCAATGTCGGAGCAAATTTTATCAATTATAAAAAATAGAGTGCTGACTTATGAGCAGAAATTGAGAACTCTTGCAGGAGCAGCCGAAGCAACTTTGGATGTTTTGAATATAACTCCTGATATTCAGGAATACAAAGATAAAGGGATAATATGCGACTTATTTGAAGGAAATGCTCCTTATAGAGCCAGATATATTACTCCCGATTATGAAAAATTTATGAAACAGGGGAGTAAGTTTCTTGAAATAAAACCTGCAAAAGATATTTGGGAAGCGACTACAAATTTACTCATTCTATACAATCATGTACCGTCGATTACTACATATCCTGTTTATTTAGGAAATATAGATATGTTGCTGGAACCTTATATAAAAGACGAAGAAGAAGCATATAAAGCCATTAAACTCTTTTTGTTGCAAATAGACAGGACTATTACTGATTCTTTCTGTCATGCAAATTTAGGACCACAAAAGACGAAAGCAGGCGAAATGATATTAAAGGCAACAGTTGAGCTGAATACGATGACTCCAAATTTGACATTAAAATATAATGAAGACATAACTCCTGATGATTTTGCAATTAGGTCTGTTGAGACTAGTCTGAAAGTAGCAAAGCCAAGTTTTGCAAATGACAGAATGTTCAAAAAAGATTTCTATGACAAAGATTATGCGATAGCCAGCTGCTACAATGGACTTAGTATAGGTGGAGGAGCTTATACATTAGTAAGGCTTAATCTTGCAAAATTGGCAAATGAAGCAAAAGATGAAAAAGATTTATTTAGCAATGCTTTGCCCGAAGCAGTAAAAAGAATGACAAAATTTATGGATAAAAGAGTAAAATTTTTAATTGAAGAAACAGGTTTTTTTGATACGAGTTTTCTTGTCAAAGAAGGGCTGATACATAGAGACAGATTTACAGGGATGTTTGGAGTAGTGGGACTTGCAGAATGTGTAAATAAAATAACGGGAGCAAAAAATAAAGAGGATAAATTCGGCTGGAATAAATATGCTGATGATTTGGGAGAAAAAATCATTAAGAAACTTCAGGAATTGGTACATAATTATAGGACTGAATACTGTGAAATAACTGATAATCACTATGTCCTTCACGCTCAGGTAGGTATTGATACGGATACAGGAATAAGTCCGGGTTGCAGAATTCCTATAGGAGATGAGCCTGTACTACCTAAACATATAAAACAGACAGCGAGATTTCATCCTTATTTCAAATCAGGAATAGGGGACATTTTTCCATTTGATGAAATGGCTTCAAAAAATCCGTTATCAATCCTTGATATTATAAAAGGAGCATTCAGGGAAGGAATGAGATATTTTTCAGTTTATTCCACTGATGCTGATGTAATAAGAATTACAGGATACTTAGTAAAAAAATCCGAAATGGAAAAATTATTCAGAAAAGAACAGGTAATCCAGCAGACAGTTGTATTTGGTTTAGGTGCGAGGGAAAATTCAAGAATACTGGAAAGAAAAATAAGAGGAAATGAATAATGAAAGGGATTATTAATAAGATAATCCCCTTTAGCAACGTTGACGGCCCGGGAAACAGGCTGTCAATATTTTTTCAGGGGTGCAATTTTGACTGTCTGTACTGTCATAATCCCGAAACGATAGAAGTATTCGGAGAAAAAAATATTCCTGAGGAAATCAGCGTGATGACGGTAGACGATATTTTAAGGGAAATAGCGGAAGTTGAGCCGTTTATATCGGGGATAACCGTTTCGGGAGGAGAATGTTCGCTCCAATGGAAATTTTTGACGGAATTGTTTACAGAAGTTAAGAAAAAATGGAAAAGATTGACCTGTTTTGTGGATAGTAACGGTTCTGTGCCTCTTTGGACAGAAGATAAAAAAGAGTTTGTAGAAATTTTTGATAAAGTGATGATAGACATAAAAGCTTATAATAAAAAAGATCATATGCTAATGGTAGGAATGGACAATGAAAATGTTATAAAAAATTTTAAATATCTTGTGGAAATTGATAAAATATATGAAGTAAGAACCGTTATTGTACCTGAAATAATTGATAATGAAAAAACCATTGATAATGTAAGTAAATTGATTGCACATTATAATAAAGACATAAAATATAAATTAATAAAATACAGGCAAAATGGTGTAAGAAGAGATGTACTTGTATCTTATACTCCTGATGATGATTATATGAATAAGCTGAAAAAAATAGCATTAAAAAATGGATTAAGTGATGTTGTAATTGTATAATAAGTAATAGAAGCAGATTTTAAAAGATTTTCAAAATACTTTTGAAAATAGAAAGAGAATACAGAGATAGCTAATAAAATTTTAGAAAATAAATTTTAAAGATATTTCTTAAAATAGATTTAGGATTGTGGATTTTGTAAAAGGATAACTTTAAATAAAATCGTATTTAATATATTTTATTTTATATAGTTTGAAAGGATAAAATATGAATTTCGATAAATTTTTGAAAGAAATTTTAAATCACAAAAATGAGGAAGAAGCTGCAAAAATGTCTGCATATATGTTGAATAAATTCAAATTTATAGGAATTAAGACACCTGAAAGAAGAAAAAAATTTAGAGATTTTTTTAAAGAGTATAAGAAAGATCATGAAAAATCAGGAAAAATAGATTGGATTTTCATAGACAAGTGTTGGAAAAATGAATACAGGGAATTGCAGTATTCGGCTCTCGATTATTTGCAGATAGTGAAAGAATTACTGACAGATAAGGATATACCAAGATTAAAAAAATTTGTTTTAACAAAATCGTGGTGGGATACTATTGATTATCTTGATATGATTATAGGAGGAATAGCTTTAAAATATCCTGGAATAAATAATGTTCTTCTTGAATGGAGTGTTGATGAAAACATTTGGCTCAGAAGAATAGCTATAGATCATCAACTTTTAAGAAAAGAAAAGACAAATATTGAGTTACTTAAAAAAATCATTGAAAATAACTTTGAACAGACAGATTTTTTTATTAATAAGGCGATAGGCTGGGCATTAAGAGATTATAGTAAAACAAATCCCGAATGGGTAAGAAATTTTATTGAAAAAAATAAGGAGAAAATGGCAAAACTAAGTATCAGAGAAGCAAGTAAATATATTTAAAAAATTCTATATCATTAGAAAAGTTGTTTTAACACTAAGAATAGGAATAAAGTACATAAAAAAATATTTGTTTGTAAGAATTTTATATAAAAAAATAAACATTAAATTAGTAAGAAATTTTATTGGTTTAAAAATAAAAGTATACGTGCTATAATAATAACCTAAATTATAGAGTAAAATAGGAGAAAAAATGTTTATAGATGAAAGTGTAATCACTGTTATATCGGGAAAAGGCGGAGACGGTGCCGCTACTTTCAGGAGGGAGAAATTTGTACAATTCGGAGGACCTGACGGCGGAGACGGTGGAAAGGGCGGAGATATAATTTTTATTGCAGACCCTAATATAAATACACTGGTAGATTTTAAAAGCAGTAAGAAATTTCAGGCGGGAGACGGAGAAAAAGGAGCTTCGGCACGTTCCACAGGGAAATCAGGAAATGATCTTGTAATTAAAGTACCTGTAGGTACTATGGTGAGAGATTTTGAAACAAACAGACTTTTGCTTGACCTTGACAATCCGAATGAAAAAGTAATATTTCTGAAAGGTGGAGACGGTGGAAGAGGAAATATACATTTTAAATCATCCGTAAGAAAAACTCCAAGAATAGCTGAAAGTGGAAGAGAGGGAGCAGAACTGAAAATAAAACTTGAGCTGAAATTACTCGCAGATGCGGCACTGGTTGGATATCCGAGTGTAGGGAAATCAAGTTTTATAAATAAAGTATCGGCAGCAAATTCAAAAGTTGCGAGTTATCATTTTACAACTTTAAAGCCCAAATTAGGAGTAGTAAGGATAGATGATGAAGAAAGCTTTGTAATTGCAGATGTGCCGGGACTTATTGAAGGAGCTCATCAGGGAATTGGGCTTGGAGACAGATTTTTAAAACATATAGAGAGATGTAAACTGATTATCCACATTGTAGATATTTCGGGAATAGACGGCAGAAGTCCTGAAGAAGATTTTTTGAAAATTAATAAGGAACTTGAAAATTATAGTGAAAAACTGGCGAGAAAACCTCAAATAGTAGTTGCAAATAAAATTGATATGCTGTATGATGATAAAGTGTATAATGAATTTGAAAAATTTGTAAAAAAACATAATGTAAAATATGTATATCCGATTTCGGTCATTGCCAATGAAGGAATAAAGCCTGTACTTATGAAAGCGTGGGAAATGATAAAGGAAATTCCGCGTGAAGAATTGGAAGAAGAATATTCTGTCGACGATTTACTTAGAGAGATGAATAAAAAAGATGACTGGATTATCAAAAAACTTGAGGACCATATATTTGAAGTTGACGGCAGAATTGTAGACGATGTGCTGAAAAAATATGTATTTACGGGAGATGAAGGAATTATAAATTTTTTACAGATAATGAGAACTCTCGGAATGGAAGTACAGCTTGAAAATGCAGGAGTGGAAGAAGGAGACATTATAATTATTGCTGGATATGAATTTGAGTATGTCTTATAATATACGAAGAATATAATTATACATACAGTAAAAGCAGAAATGTGGAAATATTAATATGAATTTGAATATATATTGTAATGTAAATTTACCCGACGATTATATTTATCTCTTGATTTTGTTGTGTTAATAGAATATTTGTAATATAAGTAATTCTTCTAAAATCAGAAAAACAGCATAATAATAGATAGTAACAATAATGATTGAAATTATGCTACTTAAAATCAGAAAGAATAAAAAAGGAAATGAAAATAAAAAATGAAAAATTTACTCAAAGGTCTTGTGATAAGCGGTCCTACAGGTGTGGGAAAGACTGATATATCCTTAATTATTGCAAAAGAGATACATTTAGATATTATTTCGGCTGATTCTATGCAGATATATAAAGAAATGGATATAGGAACTGCCAAGATTACAAACGAAGAAATGAACGGTATAAGGCATTATATGCTTAGTATTGTAAATCCTGATGAAGATTATTCGGTAGGAGAATTTGAAAAAGAAGGAAACAGGATTTTAAAAGAAAAAGAGAAAAATAAAGAAAATATAATGCTGGTAGGCGGGACAGGACTTTATATAAAAGCGTTGACTGACGGTTTTTCGGATTTGCCTTCAAAAAATAAAAATTTAAGAAAAAGTTTGGAACAAAAGTCTATTGAGGAATTGTCGGAAGAATTGAAAAGTCTTGATATGGAAACATACAATGAGATAGATTTGAATAATAAGGTCAGGCTTGTAAGGGCATTGGAAGTATGTATTCTCACAGGTGAGAAATTTAGTAAACTAAAAACTGAAAATATAAAAAATAATAATTACAGATTTTTAAAAATATTTTTAACAAGGAACAGGGAAGAACTATATGAAAGAATAAATAAAAGAGTAGAGATAATGTTCAGTAAAGGTCTTTCTGAAGAAGTGAGAAAAATATATGAAAAATACAGTGAAAACAGGTATAAAATTACGGCAATAGGATATAAGGAGCTGTTTGACTATTTTGACGGCAAAGTTTCCCTAAAAGAAGCCGAAGAGAAAATAAAAATAGAAAGTCGGAGATATGCTAAAAGGCAATTGACGTGGTTTAGAAAAGAGAAAGATTATATAAATTATAATTTGTCGGAAATGTCTGAAAAAGAAGTGATTAGTAATATTTTAAAAAAATGGGAAAATTTTTAAACTATTCAAACTAAGTGAAGTCTAAATTTAAAAAATATAGGAGAAAAAAGAAATGAAAATAATTGATTATTTAGATGAAAATAGAATAAAAATTAATTTGGAAGCAAGAACAAAGGACGGTATTCTGGAAGAGCTGGCAAAACTATTTTTAAACGGTAATATAATAGATTCTGAAAATATGAATGAATTTATAAAAGACTTAAAAGATAGGGAAAAACTGTCTTCTACAGGGCTTCAGGACGGAGTGGCCATACCTCATGCAAAATCTGAAGCAGTAAATAAACTTGCGTTGGCAATAGGAACTATAAAAGACGGAGTAGAATTTGACTGTATGGACGGAGGAGTATCTAAAATATTCTTTATGATAGCTGCTCCTGAAAATACAAAAAATGAACATTTAGATTTGCTGGCTGAAATATCAAATTTGTCTTATGATGAAGAGTTTCTTGAAAAGCTTGAAAATTCGGAAACATCTCAGGAATTATTGGATTTATTAAAAGATTTTGATTAAGAATATAAAAAAGTAATAATACTATTAAAAAAATGATTGTAAAAATTAAATAATTATAGTTGACAATACAGATAACTAATGTATAAAATATTAAGAAACAAGAAACAAGAAACAAGAAACAAGAAACAAGAAACAAGAAACAAAAGCGACTATAAATTTATTTTCTCTGCTAATTTGGGAATTAGCAAAGTACAAGGAGAATAAAAATGGATAATCTGAATACAAATTCTAAATTACAGAAATATATTCCGCTTGTGGACTTTCTTGCAGCAGTTTTAGGAAAAAACAGCGAAATCGTATTACATGATTTGGGAAACCCTGACCATTCAGTAATAGCAATCAGAAATAATCATATTTCCAATCGTGAAGTCGGAGCACCTGCGACAGATTTAGTATTAAAAATACTGAAAGAAAGTGATAAGGAAGAAAGAGATTTCATTGCCAATTATATCGGTATAGGAAAGTTTAATAAGGCGTTGAAATCATCGACTTATTTTATCCGGGAAGAGGGAGAACTGATAGGAATGATTTGTGTCAATACCGATGAGGCAGTATTTGACAGTCTGTTTTCTGCAATGAAAAAGTTACAGGAAACTTTCGTAAAAGAAGAGATAAATATAAATAATGAAAATATAGATTCGGAAAATCTGACAAGATCGATAGAAGAAGTAGCAAGGGAAGCTATAAGTGATGTTTTCTCAACTCAAAATGTGTCTATAGATTATTTGAAGCAGCAGGACAAACTGAATATCATAGAAGTCCTTTATTTAAAAGGAATATTTCTCCTGAAAGGTGCAGTTGTGGAAATAGCCAAGGCTTTGGGAATGTCTGAAGCCAGTGTGTATCGTTATGTACAAATAATAAAAAGACAGGAACAGGAAGAAAACAGAAAAAATAAAAAATTGAAAAAATAGAAATTTATCTTACTGCCTGAATAGTTTATTTTTTGAATTATTTATTTAAAATATTAATAGAACATTTTGTTATGTAAATAAAACAAAAGCATCTATCAGGACAATAAAAATTCCTATATTAATAGAACATTTTATAATATAAAAAGGAAAAATTATTAACTTTTGGAAAAATTTGGACAAAATAGTAAGTATTAATAGAACATAAAATAATCTACTAAAAAAATTATTTTTTAATTTTATACGGAACATAACATCTGAATTATATCGCCTAATTTCAGGAGTTATGTTTTTTTTATAAAATTTTTTTGAAAAATTTTAAAATCTGCTCTTGAAAAAATCAAAGTTAGGGTTATACTTATAGTATAGAATTGTCAGAAAAAAATTATAATATTACAACGAGGGAGGAAAAACATATGGACAAGGAAAAACTGGAACTGATAGTATTTGATATTGTAAATAGTGCAGGGACTGCTAAAGGATTAGCTTACGAAGCATTGGCTGAAGCTGAAAAAGGAAATTACGAAGAAGCCGACAAACTATTAAAGGAAGCTGATAAATCTTTATTGGAAGCACATAATATTCAGACTGAAATAATACAGTCCGAAGCCAATGGCGATAATATGGAAGTTACTGTCCTCTTTGTACATGCTCAGGATCACCTTATGACAGCAGTGGAAGCGAAATCACTTATTGAGTGTATGATAAAAATGTACAAAAGAATAGAAAAACTGGAAAAATCGTAAAAAAAAATAGGGGGAATAATATGAAAAGAAAAGTAAAAAAATATAATGTGAAACACGATGAGAAACTAAAGGAAAGGGAGGAAAAAGAAAAGATTAAACGGGAAGAAGAAAAAAATGAAATAAAGCCTTTCAGTTTTAAATCCGCATTTGCAGTAATAATAAGCTGTCTGACAGGTTCGGTAATAGTTCCGTATTTGCTGGGTTTTGTGGGAATAAAAGATGTGAGAATAGGAATACTTTTAGGAAGTATGTTTGTTTCAAGTTTCGGATTTGTATGGGTACGAAATTTTATGGATTCAAAAAAAGGATTTTCAAAAAGTTTTTGGATACAGTATGCTGTTATGGGAGCAGTTTTTGGAGCAATAGCCTATTTATGGTTTTTTGGAATAAAACTTCTTTAAATTAAAGAATAAAATACAACTTAAAAATGGAGGTAATTATGAAAGTTTTGTTTGTATGTTCTCAAGGGATGTCAAGTGCAATAGCCGTAAATGCCCTTGAAAAAGAAGCAAAAGCAAAAGGAGTGGATATTCAAGTTTTAGCAGTGAGTACACAAAAGTTTGAGGAAGAGGTGAAAAATGGTTATGATGTTGCAATGGTTGCTCCTCAGGTAAGACACCGATTTGATACATTGAATGCACAGGCAAAGGAAGCCGGAGTTCCATGTGAAATGATACAGCCTCAGGCGTACAGCCCTTTAGGCGGTCCAAAATTATTGAAACAAATACAGGATTTACTAAAAAAATAGAAATTGGAAATTTGGAAATAGCAGTAAGATATGAAAATTAAGTTATGAAAATAATTGAGCAATAAAAGAAATTATTGAAAAAATTTTAAAAATAGAATTCAAAAAATTACACAAATTTAAATAGTAATATTTGAAAAATAATGTTTAAAAATAATGTTTGAATAATAGATATTCAGATAATAAATTATGGAAAATTAAATATTTAAATATCAATAAAAAATAATATTAGGAGGAAAAAGTTATATGTTAGAAAAATTATCAATGCAAATGGCAAAGCTTTCCGAACAGAGACATTTAAGAGCTATCCGTGACGGAATTATAGCAACGTTACCGCTAATAATAGTAGGGTCAATATTTCTGATTGTTGCATTCCCGCCATTCCCGGCTGAATGGAAAATATCTGTATGGGCTAAAACTAATATATTGAAAATATTGCTTCCTTACCGTATGACAATGTTCATAATGGGACTTTATGCTGTTATGGGGATAGGAAACAGTCTTGCAAAATCTTATAAGCTTGACGGTATAACAGGGTCGATATTGGCAACGTGCGGATTTTTATTGACAATAGTGCCTAAAGTTGTAAAGGAAATACTTGTAGTTACTCAGACAATAGACGGAAAAGAAGTTCAGATAATAGCTGAGGAGGGAGCAAAAGGAGCAACAACATTACAGGAAGGACTTGGATATGCTATGCCTATGGCAAATTTGGGTTCTGCGGGACTTTTTGTAGGTATATTGGTAGCTATATTTGCAGTGGAGGTATACAGATTTACATCGACTACAGGATTTAAAATAAAAATGCCTGAAGGTGTTCCTCATTCCGTTGCAAGATCTTTTGAAGCGTTGACACCTGCATTAATAGTGATTTTAATAGTAGCAACTATCACTTACTGGTGGGAAAAAGATTTACATAAAATAGTAGGTACAATTATAAAACCTCTCGTAATAGCAGCAGATTCGTGGGTTTCAGTACAGGTAGTAGTATTTCTGATAACATTTTTCTGGTCATTCGGAATACACGGAGATTCTATTGTAGGTTCTATAGTAAGACCTTTGTGGCTGACATTACTTGAACAGAACGGTACGGCTTTGGCTGACGGGAAAGCCATTCCTCATATAGCGGCAGAGCCTTTTTATCAGTGGTTTGTGTGGATAGGAGGTTCGGGAGCTACAATCGGACTTACTTTGTTACTTTTAACAGTGTCAAAATCAAGTTACGGAAGAACATTAGGGAAAACTTCAATATTATCTACGATTTTCAATATTAATGAGCCTATCATTTTCGGTTGTCCGGTAGTATTAAACCCTATACTTTTACCGCCATTTATTATGGTGCCTGTTATAAACTCAAGTCTTGCTTACTTTTTTACAAAAATGGGCTGGGTAAATAAGGTTACATCTACTCCTCCTTGGACATTGCCGGGGCCTATAGGAGCATTTCTTGCTACAAATGGTGATTTTAGAGCGGTACTGTTGAGTCTTTTCCTGATATTTACATCTATCCTGATATATTATCCATTTTTTAAAGCATATGACAAAAAAATGGTGGAAGAAGAGAAAAATAATCAGGAAGAAAATAACGGAGAAGAATAAATATGAGAAAACTTGGTATTTCGATTTACCCTGAAAAAACTGATGAAAAAACGTTGAAACAGTATATTGATAAAGCCGGTAAAGCAGGATTTTCAAGGATATTCAGCTGTCTTTTATCTGTAAATGAAGAAAAGGAAAAAATCAAGGAAGAATTTAAAAAAATAAATTTATATGCTAAATCCAAAGGATTTGAAATAATTCTGGATGTAAGTCCGAGAGTATTTTCGGATTTAGGAATAAGCTACGAAGATTTATCGTTTTTTAGAGAGATAGAAGCAGACGGAATAAGGCTTGATATGGGGTTTACAGGATTGCAGGAAAGTATAATGACTTTTAAGGGACAAGGTCTGAAAATAGAAATAAATATGAGTATGGATACACATTATATAGATACTATAATGGATTATAAACCTAATAAGCATAATCTTATAGGTTGTCATAATTTTTATCCTCATGCTCATACCGGACTTGGAATAGAATTTTTTAACAAATGTACGGAAAATTTTACAAAATATGGATTAAGAACAGCGGCATTTATAACATCACAAGCTGAAAATACTTTCGGACCGTGGCCTGTAACACAGGGATTGCCTACCCTTGAAATGCACAGATATCTGCCTGTGGAAACCCAGTTCAGACATTATGCTGCTTTGGAAACGATAGATGATATTATAATATCCAACTGCTATCCTACAGACGAGGAGCTTGAAAAACTGAAAAATGTAAGAAAAGACATGGCAAGTTTTTCTGTGGAGCTAATTTCATATATTCCCGAAATTGAGAAAAAAATTATATTGGAAGAATTTCATTTCAATAGGGGAGATACTTCGGAAAATGTTATAAGATCTACCGACAGCAGAGTGAAATATAAAGGGTATAATTTCAAATTGTTTAATGCACCTGAAATGATAAAAAGAGGAGATATAATAATAGAAAGCAGTGAATACGGCCATTATGCAGGGGAGCTTATGATAGCTTTGAAGGATATGAAAAATACGGGAAAATCTAACGTAGTGGGAAAAATAGCGGAGCATGAGCAGTTTATTCTTGATTATATAAAACCTTGGCAGAAATTTGCTTTTTCCGAAAAGTAGGTTTGGAAAAACTATATAATTTTGATATAATAATTATAGAATTAAAGGATTAAAAAAATAAGGAAAAAGAATTACAGAAAGAAAATAAAAAATATAAAAGATAAAAATTTTAAAAGTTGTTTTGTATCAGTTTGTTATGATCAGATATAAGACAGCTTTATTTTTATAAAAAAATAGTATGTCAAATTTATTTTGAAATTTGACAAAATATAGCTGACTGTAGTAGAATAGAAATATAA
>ERZ773008.1921-NODE-1921-length-14147-cov-12.460545_pt1 | contig 14147 bp, 12 predicted proteins | sample MGYA00580664_ERZ773008 | MGnify/ENA primary metagenome ERZ773008 (study PRJEB29015, sample SAMEA2738016) | human oral metagenome | biome: human oral; feature: human-associated habitat; material: dental | place: China | collected 2048 ... | reverse complement strand
AGAATATCATAGGGATGATGCGGGAGATTCACATTCAGTTTCATAAGCGCCTCCTTATTTATACAATTCTTCTAAACACTGCCAAATTTCCTGACTGGGCATGGTTTTGCCAGTCCAAAGCTCAAAGGCTTCTGCTCCTTGATAAAGCAGCATACCAAGTCCATTGACCGCTGTGACATTTTGATTTCTGGCCCATTTGAGAAAGGGGGTTTCAAAAGGTTGGTAGATAACATCTGCAACTAAAATCTGGCTGGGCAGCTCAATCTGTTCAGGCAGGGGCATGCTGATGCCATCCATGCCTAGACTAGTCCCATTGACCAGAAGGTCAGATTGGTTGATTGTATTCTGCAAGCTATCCACGTCTTCCAAGGTTAGTACCTGGATACGACTCTTGGTTTGGCAACTGATAGCTTCCATCTTTCTGACAGTCTTCTCATAGGAAGCTTGACGAGTAAAGACGAAAATTTCCTCTGCATTGTCCAAAGCAGCTTGAGCGATAATAGCTGTCGCAGCTCCTCCAGCACCTAAAATGGTCATTTTTTTGCCCTGAATAGCAAAAGACGGCAAGCTCTTAAAAAATCCCTTGCCATCCGTATTATATCCTATCAATGTACCATTTTTATTCACCACTGTATTCACAGCCCCGATAAGACGGGCACTGGGAGCCAATTCATCAAGATATTGGATGACTTCCTGCTTGTAGGGCATTGACAAATTTATCCCAAACATATTATACCTTCGGATATTAGCAACGGTCGCTTCTAAATCCTCTGCTTCAATTTCCAAAGCAAGGTAGACACCGTTGACAGCAGTCTTCTCAAAGGCAGTATTATGAATAAATGGTGAAATGCTATGCTTAATCGGCTTAGCAACCACTGCAGCTAGACGAGTATGGCCATCAATTTTCATTTAAAATCTCCCGCACAACCTTCATGTTTGCTAGGGAAACCTGACCCGGTGCACTCGGCTGTTCAACGCTAGCAAAAGACCAGCTCGAACCTGTCAAATCTGCAGCTAAGCGAGAAATCTTTCCGACTTTTCCCATAGAAATCGTTACATACTCTTGCTCAGGATTCAAAATCTTAAATCCACGAGTGTAGTTCATCAGATCCAACACATCCTGCTCATTATGCGCCATGACAGAAACTTTGACCACTTTTGGTGCCAAACTCGTCAATTCTGACAAAATTTCCATCATATTTTCAGGCGTTTCCTCAAAATTATGATAACTGAGAACTAAATTTGGAAACTCGAGCATTTCTTCAAATTTATCTTTATGCGAATAGTATTCAAAATCAACATAGTCTGGCGAATAAAAATTGGCCACTTCTTTGATAAGAGCAACATATTCATCATCTGACAGATCAATTTCGCCACCTTCTCCGCGACTTCGCAGCGTGAAGAGTAATTCACGTCCAGCAAATTTCTCGAAAATAGCAGGAGCAACATTGAGAATGCTCTCTTTCGGCAAAAAGTCCGCGCGCCATTCGATAATGTCAGCATCATCATAACGACTCACATCAATTGCTTTAGCCTCTTCTAAACTTCTGGGCATGATTGAAACGACTAATTTCATTTGTCCACCTTAATTGTAAATACCTTGAGGTAGTTACTATTCTCATCTTTCTTATTGTATACAAAGTCTGCTGGTAGACCATATTCCGCCAGATAGCGGTGAGGAACTCCTGCAAATCCTTTTTCAATTTCTTTTTTAAACTTACTTTTAGAGACATTGGCTGCATTGGTCGAGAGAATCAATGTTCCTTTTGGACTCAAGATTTCCAAGGCCTGAGCCACCAAACGATGGTAATCTTTCGCAACAGAGAAAGTCTGTTTCTTATTGCGAGCAAAGCTCGGCGGATCTAGGACAATCACATCATACTTTAATTCATGACGCTTGGCGTATTTGAAATAATCAAAAACATCCATAACCACAAAACGATGGGGCTCTAAATCCAAACCATTGGCTTCAAAATGCGCCTGGGAAAGCTCGCGGCTACGTTTGGCCAAATCCACCGAAGTTGTTTGACTGGCACCGCCCATGGCAGCTGCCACCGAGAAAGCGGCTGTATAAGAAAACATATTGAGCAGGCTTTTTCCGCTAGCTAAGCCGTCAACCAGACTGCCCCGCACCTCATGCTGGTCTAGAAAAATCCCAGTCATCAGGCCATCATTCATGAAGACTTGATAGCGCACGCCATTTTCCAAAACCGTAAAATAGGCTGGCGCTTCTGCTCCGTAGAGATGGGCAGACTCATAGTCCAAGCCCTTGAAGCGAATCTTCTCGTAAGTTCCAGTGACCTCAGGAAAGACCTGCTGGAAAGCAGCCACTATCTGATCCTTGATTGAAAAAACAAAGGAATTGTACCAAGAGAAAACGGCATATTTCTCATAGATATCAACCGTAAAACCGCCAAAACCGTCACCTTCTTGGTTAAACAGGCGATAGGCTGTCATATCCTCTGCATGACGGTAATAGAAACGCTTGTCTTTAGCTTTTTCAAACAAATGCTGAAAGAAAGCTGAGTTCAGCTCTACCTTGGCATGGGAAATCAGCCAGCCAAGTCCCTTATTTTGTAAGGAGAGATAAGCCGTTCCCAAAAACTTTCCCTGCTGACTATGCAATTCCACACATTGATCGGTGAATGAAAGAGTTGGAAAATCATTCTTATCTAGAACTAAAATTCCTTTTCTCAACTTTTCCTCTGTCTGTTTATTAACAGTAAGTTTCTTCATAAGCATTATTATACCAAATATTGTGAAAATTCTCAAAGCATATTTATTATTTTCACATAATACTTGTTTTAGTAGAAGAAATTTTCAACATTTTATATATTAAATATTTATTTTATCAGGCGGACTTTCAAGCAAGCTTCCATACTCTTACTTTCCACTATCTATCATGAAGCAAAGCCTGTTTAATTTTACATATTCTTGCGAACAATCTTGAAGCTAGGAAATAATTGCCCTTATTAAATTACCTTACAAATAAAATAAACTAAACACTAAATCACCTCAATTTTTCCTCAACTTGAAAAATTGTGATATACTTAGAAGAAGAGAATTTTTAGGAAATAAGACAAGGAAGTATCTTTCTGTGAAAAAAATAACCAAGAATTTACTCAATTTTATGAGTACAAGGCTCGGTTTCGTCTTGAGCTTGCTCACGATTTATTGGTTAAAAACCATGTGGGCTTATACCGTTGATTTTAATTTAGATATTCAAGGAGCTTATCAAATTTTTCTGGCTCTGATTAACCCTTTCCCAATTGGACTTTTACTGATTGGACTTGCTCTTTATATCAAGCCGACTAAGCTTTTTTATTGTGTCAGCACGGCTATCTACATCATGCTCTTTGTCTGGTTGGTCTCAAACTCCATCTACTACCGTGAGTTTACCGACTTTGTGACAGTCAATACCATGTTGGCCTCTAGCAAGGTGTCTGCAGGCCTCGGGGCAGCAGCCATGGAGCTCTTCCGCCCTTGGGATGCTATCTATATCATTGATTTTCCAATTCTGGGCTGGCTTTTTTATAAAAAGTATATCCGCTTGGATCATCGTAGGTTTAATTTCCGCGCCAGTTTTGCCGTAACATCCCTATCAGCGATGCTCTTTTCGGCCAATCTTTTCCTAGCAGAAATTGATCGTCCTGAGCTCCTGACACGCGGATTTTCAAATTACTATGTCGTTCGTGCCCTTGGTCTTCCTGCCTTCCTCGGCTACAGTGCTAATCAAACCTATGCTGCTAATAAAGAGCGTTCCAAAGCCTCTGCCAAGGATCTAGAACCCGTTGAAAAATATATCCAATCCCACTATGCCGAGCCGAACTCTGAATACTACGGCATTGCCAAGGGTCGCAATGTTATCTATGTCCATCTAGAGAGCTTCCAGCAGTTTCTGATTGATTATAAACTGCAGATGGAGGGCAAGGAATATGAAGTTACGCCTTTCCTCAACTCCCTTTACCACTCCAACTCAACTTTAGCTTTTTCAAATATCTTTAATCAGGTCAAGGCTGGAAAGACTTCTGATGCTGAGACCATGATTGAAACAGGTCTCTTTGGTCTCAACCAAGGCTCCTTCATGGTAAACTACGGCGGTACCAATACCCAGCAAGCGGCGCCTTTTATTCTATCAAAAAACGGAGATTATACATCTGCTGTTTTCCATGGAAATACAGGTAGCTTCTGGAACCGCAATACAGCCTATAAGCAATGGGGTTATAATTATTTCTTCGATGCGTCATACTTTACCAAGCAAGACGAGACCAACTCCTTCCAGTATGGCTTGAACGATAAAATTATGTTCAAAGATTCCATCAAATATCTGGAACATTTGCAGCAGCCTTTCTATGCCAAATACATCACCGTCTCTAATCACTATCCTTATACGACCAGTCTGATTGGCGATGAGATTGGTTTCCCACTGGCAGATACCAAAGACGAAACCATCAATGGCTATTTTGCAACAGCAAACTACCTCGACTCAGCTGTCAAAGCCTTCTTTGACTACCTAAAAGAAGCTGGACTCTATGAAAATTCAATCATCGTCCTTTACGGTGACCACTATGGAATTTCCAATTCTCGTAATCCAGCTCTGGCACCTCTGATCAATAAAAATTCTGAGACATGGTCTAGTTACGACAACGCTATGTTGCAGAGAGTGCCATACATGGTCGTGATACCTGGAATGGAAAAGGGAAAAATCATTGATACCTTTGGCGGACAAATCGATATGCTGCCAACCTTGGAGCATTTATTGGGGATTGACTCCAAAAATTACCTTCAAGTCGGGCAAGACCTCCTCTCACCTCAGCACCAGCAAATCGTGGCTTTCCGCTCAACCAATAACTTTGTAACACCAAAATACACAAGTTATAGCGGCCGCATTTACAACACACAAACTGGTGAGGAGATCACTCTGCCAGACGAGTCAACAACAGCTGAACTAGAGGCTATCCGAACAGCTGCAAATACACAACTGAAAATGAGCGATGCTATTCAGACAGGGGACCTATTCCGCTTTTATACGGGCAATAACCTAGGAAAAGTCAATCCTGATGATTACAACTACATCAACTCTTTGAAAGCCCTCAAGGCCATTGAGAAAGAAAAAGGCGATCAATCAACCAGTCTTTATTCAAAACGTGGCGGTGTATCTTCTGTGGATCTCTTTAATTCACCAAGTTATCGAGTACTTCACCCAGAACAATTTCACTCTAGCACTAGCAGCGAAGAGGGAACTAGCGGAGAGTCCTCCAGCTCTTCTAGCTCCTCCAGTTCAAGTGCCAGTCCCTAATCTATGAGGCTACTCAACTCTTCCTAAAACATTGAAAAATGTTGAGGGAGAGTTTTTTTATTTTTGAAGCACAAAAAAAGATTGAAGACTTAAGCTGCAAAGCCTGTCTTCAATCTTTTCTTATTTTTATTCATATTATGCAATCACTTCAAAAACGGAAGCGGTCAGATTCTCCACATAGAAGGGTCTCTTATGACGACTATTGCCGACCAACAAACGTAGGTGATCCGCATTCTCAAGGTAATAGGGCAAGCCACTTGCATTAAAAATGATTTCATAATGTTTTTCGTCTTTAATCTCAAAAATGACGATACCACTACCAGCAAAGGCTTCTCTTACAAAGACATGCTTGTAAATCTCTTCATAGGTTTGATAAGAAAATTCCTTCTGACTTGTCTTTAAGTGAATAATCTGCTTGATATAGTCAATACTCTCCTGATGTTTGCTGATCAATTCCCAATTCACTTGGTTGACAGCATCGGGAGCATTGTAGCTATTCATTGCTCTGTCACGGTCGCTAGGCAAGACTTGGCCCTCTTCGCCTGTTCCTACTAGTTTCGTGCGAGAAAATTCTTGACCCAATTCCATGAATGCCATCCCCTGCATAAGCAAGTTCATAGCTGTTGCCAGCTCAATTCTTTTGGTCCGAGTGACCTCATCATCTTCTGGGTGCAAGTCAACCAGCAAATCATGCAGGTTGAAATTATCATGCGCCTCCACATAATTCAGAACCTGAGTTGGTGTCAAATAGGAGCCTAACTCACTGCTGCCCAGAATGGCCTTGGCTATAATATCTTCAGTCGCTTGTCCGCTAACAAAGCCAGCTTTCAGACCACCATAGACTTCAGCTCCCTTTATAGCATCGCGCTGGGTATCATTGAAAAAGCCAATTCGCGGCAGTTGATATGCATTGTCTTTCTTAGCCTTGTCCTCTGGCATCAGGCCTGTTCCCATATCCCAACCTTCACCATAAAGCAAAATCCGTGGATCAATTTTGTCCATTTCTTCTCGGATGATGTTCATGGTGGTGACATCATGGATTCCCATCAAATCAAAACGGAAGCCATCCACATTGAATTCTTCTACCCAGTAGCGAAGGGAATCAATCATGAATTTGCGGAACATTTCATGCTCACTGGCCGTCTCGCTGCCGACTCCGGTACCATTTTGGAAAGAACCGTTGGGATTCATCCGGTAGTAATAATCGGGAACTGTTGACTGAAAGGCGGAGTCAAAGGTCGAATAAATATGATTGTAAACCACATCCAAGGTCACAGAAATCCCTGCATCGTGGTAAGCCTGAATCATGGTTTTCAAATCTCGGATGGCCTGACCTGGATCATCCGGATTAGAAGAAAAACTGGTTTCTGGTGCATTGTAGTTCTGTGGATCATAGCCCCAGTTATAAGTAACTTGACCATTTTCGTCATAGTCCTTGTGTCGGTCAGAAACCGGCTGGAGCTGCACGACATTGATACCTAGATTGCGAATGTAATCAAAAGTAGTCTGGTCTCCCTGACTATTTCTAGTGCCGCTTTGACAAGCCCCTAAAAAGGTCCCTCGCAAATGCTCTGCGACACCTGAACTAGGCGATTTGCTAATATCTCGGATATGCATCTCATAGATGACCGCCTGATTCGGATTATCTAAACGCCAAGTTGCCTCCTTGCCTTGACATACCTTAAAACCAGCAACAGTCTTGTCCTGTTCGGCAACAATAGCTGAGTGCTTGCCATCAGGACTGGTAGCGATTGTATAAGGATCGCGCGTCAAAAAATGCTGGTTCTCAAAATGAACATGATACTGGTAGGCTTTGCCAGCTAAATCTTCTGGCACTTCTACTGACCAAACTCCGATTGTATTTTTTGCATGATCGTGCGAGTAAATCTCCCCCTTTTCCATAGGGAATTCTTTATAAACAGCTGCTTGATTATCCGAAGTTTCATAAACTACCAATTCAACCTTTTTGGCTGTCGGAGCCCAAACTTTAAACTCATTTACTTGCCCCTGCAGACGGTGCCCAAGCCAACCTTGGTAGCCCCAGCATTCGTCAAAATAATCTGAGCGCATAGCCACATCGAAATTATGAGGACGTCTCCGCGAATATTGGTGGCTCGTCGTCGCCGCTTGCAAGGAATAATAGACCTGATGATCGCCTTCAATCAACCAAACCTCTGTAGGCAAATGAACTGGCAATAAATCAATGTGGTAGTCGCAAGATTGGCTGGACCAGTCTGAACGCTTGACAATCACATGAGCCTGATTGAGAGGCTCCCAACTTTTAAAAGATAGTTCTCCCTGGATACCAAAATAATCTAGTTTAGAAAAATGTGCTTCTTTTCCCCACTGATCTGTCTGCCACTGCCACAAATCATAAGAAAAGTAATCTCCCTTAGGATTGTGGTAATGGACAATGACCTTATAGTTTAGCATTTTCATTTATCTCTTCATTCTAATTTTTCTAAGGAAAGAGCGCTCTCATCTATTTCATCTATATTGGCGAAAAACTCCAGATGATTGTGCAAAACTTCCAATTCTACTGGCGTATCTCCTCCGTACTCACCGTCCAGATTCAACATAAAGGGGGCTTTTTTATCCAATACTTCTAGCTTCAATTTGCTTGTTTTCAGATATTCAACATTGGCATCCGTCACATGTTGGCCACCATTAATTGCCTGTATGATGAGACTAAGCATATCAAACAACTTAGCCGTTTTTACAAGGATCAAGGTGAAATTTCCATCGTCCAGTTTTGTATCTGGCGCTAGTTTTTCAAAGCCTCCGATAGAATTAGTCAAGGCTGCAAAGACAAGCGAAATCTTGCCCTCAAAAACACCATGGTCATGCTCAATCCGTACCTTACGGGATTTGGAGCGCGGCAGCATTTTGGCTCCTTCGGCTACATAAGCCAGATAGCCTAGACGGGTCTTGACTTCACTAGGGACACTGTAAGTCAGCTCTGTCAGCGTGCCCGCCGCCGCAATATTAATAAAGTATTTGCTGCCATAAGCCCGGCCGATATCCATCTGAATCGTCTGATTTTTCTCGATAATCCGAGCTGCAGCTACTGGATCTCCCATGGGAATTTTCAAGGCACGCGCATAATCATTGGTTGTACCGGTTGGGATGAAAGCCAGCTTGGGGCGCACATCTAAGCCCGCAACCCCATTCACTACTTCATTGATGGTCCCATCTCCACCAGCTGCTATAACCAAATCAAAACCTGCTCTTGCTGCTCTTTCAGCTTCTCGCTGAGCAGAGAAAGGCTCTGGAGTTGTCTGGTAGGCACTGGTCTCATAGCCAACATCTTCCAAGACATCCAAGACTTCGGCAATATTTTTTTTGATAATTTCCTGCCCAGAAGTTGGGTTATAAATTAATCTTGCTTTTTTTATTTTATTTTCCATACTCAGCCTCACAAGCTATCTAGCCAGTCCTCGTCTCGAATCTCGATCCCAAGTTCTTGAGCTTTGGTTAATTTGCTGCCGGCATCGGTACCTGCCACCACCAAATCTGTCTTTTTAGACACACTTCCAGCGACATTTGCTCCCAAGCTCAGCAATTTTTCTTTAGCTTGATTCCGTGTTAATTTTTGTAATTTTCCGGTCAATACGACTGTTTTGCCAGCGAGAGCAGCATCGGCTGCCACTTTCTCCCCTAGATAGTCTAGGTTGACGCCAGCTTCTTGTAATTCTTGCAGCAGAAGCTGACTGCCTTCCTGCTCAAAGTAAGAATGCAGACTCTGAGCGATAACTGTCCCCAAACTGTCAATAGAAGCAATTTCCTCTTGACTGGCCTGTGACAACTTGATCATATCGTGGAATTTCTCCATCAAAATCCGACTAGCCTTGCTTCCCACGTGGCGGATTCCCAGACCAAAGAGCAATTTCTCTGCTGAGTTTTCCTTGGAAGCTTGAATGGCATTATACAATTTATTCGCTGATTTTTCCTTAAAATTCTCTAATTGGAGCAATTCTTCTACTTGCAATCGGTAAATTCCAGCAACATCACCAACAAGTCCTTGAGAAAAAAGTTTTTCAACTACTGCAGGTCCAAGTCCTGTAATATTCATTGCATCACGACTGGCAAAATGTATTAAGCCTTCCCTGATCTGAGCAGGACAAAGCGGATTGATACAGCGCAAAGCCACTTCATCCTCAAAGTGGAGTAATTCACTTTCACAGCTTGGACAATATTTTGGAACTGCTAGCTTCTCTTCTGATACACGCTTCGTCTCTACCACACGTAAAACAGCTGGAATGATGTCTCCCGCCTTATAGACGATAACCGTATCATCCTTGCGAATATCCTTCTCTTGAATGTAATCTACATTGTGGAGAGTAGCCCGACTCACTGTTGTACCAGCAAGCTGGACTGGAGTGAGATTCGCAGTTGGTGTGACGACTCCTGTTCTTCCCACCGTCCAGTCAACAGATAACAATTTTGCTTCTTTTTCTTCAGCTGGGAACTTATAAGCAATCGCCCACTTAGGCGCTTTAACCGTAAAACCAAGCTCTTCTTGGGCAGCTAAAGAGTTTACTTTAATCACAATCCCATCAATCTCATAAGGAAGTTGATTGCGTTCTTGACTAATCTTTTCAATGAAGTTCCAGACTTGATCTATACTGCTTGCTAAGACACGATTATCATTAACTGCAAATCCCAGTTTGCTGAGTTTTTTTAGAACCGATTCTTGGCTTACTTCAGTTGTCGGACTTGCCTCTTGGTAAAGGAAGGTTGATAAATTGCGCTTCGCAACGACTGCGGTATCCAACTGTCGTAGTGTTCCTGCCGCTGCATTTCTTGGATTGGCGAATTCCGCTTCGCCATTTTCCTGTCGAAAGCGATTAACTTCATCAAAAGAAGCCTTGGGCATATAACACTCGCCACGAACAGTCATTGTTAATGGCTGAGGTAAAGTCAGAGGAATGTCTTTAACTCGTTTGAGGTTCTCAGTAATATTCTCACCAATAGAACCATCTCCGCGTGTAGCTCCTGCTACCAGAATCCCATTTTCATATGAAAGAGAAATTGACAAGCCATCTATTTTCAATTCACAAAGATAAATTGCTCCTGGAAATTCTTTTCTCACACGCTCATCAAAAGCTTCTAATTCTGCACGTGAAAAAGCATCCTGCAAACTATAGAGAGGATACTGATGTTGGTATTTTTCAAAACCATCCAAAACTTTTCCACCGACTCTATGTGTAGGACTATCTGGTAGAATATCATTTGGATATTTCTCTTCTAGACTAACTAACTCACGATACAGTTGATCATACTCACTATCAGAAACACTAGGAGTATCTTTTGTATAGTACTCATGAGCATAACGATTGAGCAAGGTTACTAGTTCAGACATTCTATTCTTCATAGTCTTATTCTACCACAAAAGTAGTTTATCTCACTTGATTTTACTCTTAAAAAATAGAGAAAATATAAAAGGTGTACAAAAATAAAACTACCTGAGATATAAGATCTCAAGCAGTTTAAATCTTTATTGAGTTAAATCAATTCGTTTGCTAATTTTATCGATCAAAATAGCCCCAATAAAGAGAGAGGCAAATTCTCCAACAGCAGTTGTAAACCACGTAAAGAAGAATGGTAATCCGGCAACGAAATACAATTCAGCGGCAATCGTTATCATTGATACAGAAAAGAAAATAGAGAAGAAAAAGAAATCTTTCCGAATTAAACCGTTAAAAAGATATTCGTTTTTGTATTTGCTAAATAAAATCACTCCCAATAGCACAAAGACTAAGGTTGAGCCACCACCGACAAATACATCAAGAAGACCAAAACTAAAGAAATTAGAAATCATACATCCGATTGTCACACCAATAATGTACTTGCGATTATAAAAAGCCATAAAATTCATCATTTCAGAAATTCTGAACTGGTACGCTCCGTAGCTAATCGCATTTAGCGGCGGTGTGATAGTAAGTGCAACATAAATAGCTGCGACAAGAGCAATTTGCACCATATCGCGTGCAGTTAATTTTTGCATAAGATTCTCCTTTGGCGGTTTTACCGCGTGTAATATGCTTGGCGAAAGAAGCTAAGCGCCAAGGGTTGCGCAACATGAGGCATAGTTGATCTAGCCTACTCGTTTGACAACTCATCTAGTATAGCACAAATATTCAAAATATGATAGACTAGCTTTATGAAATCTTTAGTAAAAAAATTTTTTGATAACGAAATTCTTTCTTATCTCTTCTTTGGTTTAGCAACAACGATTGTATCTGTTGTAAGCCGTATGCTCTGCTATGAAGTGACTGGAAACGAAATCTTGGCTACAATCATCGGTGATGTTTTGGGGATTCTTTTTGCATTTGTAACCAATGATACCATCGTTTTTAAGCAAAAAAGACAGGGCTGGCCTTCTAGACTTATCAAATTTTTCACAGCCCGACTGGCTACTATGGGCTTAAATCTACTATTAACTTTTATCTTTGTCACTAGCTTCCCACAGATCATAGGCCAGTTTGTCAATAACAATATCAAAATGGTCAATACTATTGAAACTTTCGTTGCTCAAGTACTGATCATCGTCCTCAACTATGTCTTTAGTAAGATTTTTATCTTTAAAAACAAGGACAATTAACAACGAATCAGCCTATTTCACCCTATAAAAGCAAATCTGGACCAGATAGTCTGATCCAGATTTTTTTAGTCTTAGATTTCCAAGCTTGGATTATCAAGAGACAGATGGGTGATTTCACCTTTGACACCAAAATACTCCTCAATCAGAGTCTGAAGTTCTGTCATAGCTGCTTGGGCGCGTACTGCTTGCTTTTCATTGATGGCCTCGATAACCAAGATGGCATCCTTGGTTTCTTCCGTCAGCATAGTCCGCTGGGCTTCTCGCCAGTTAAGACAACGGCAGACAGCCCCCTCTTCATCATAGTAGATGATTTCTTCTGGCAGAGCCGGCGCGTCACTCTCAGCTCCCAGCGGGAAAAAGGCTTCGCCACCCTTGGCTTTTCCTAGATGAAGACCTCCGACAATCTTATCCAAATCCTCACCTCCACATGGAACCGCATAAGACAGCGAGACACTGTTGTAGATATCGACCAAAGGATTGATTGGATGAAGTTCCCGCCCCTGACTAACCCGCTTGAGCAGGGCTTCGATAGAGGAGCGCGCTCCTTTTTTGGTCTTGAATTTGCTGAAAGCCTGCCGCCACTCCTGAATGACTTCATTTTGAGTGAAGTTCTCGTCTGGGATAAAGTCCTCAGCTCGCTTTGATCCCTTATCCAGCAGGGATTTGAAATATGGATCCTTACTTTCATCCACACTATTATCAAGCCCTTTGACCACTAAAATACTAATCTGAGCTTTCGGAAATACTTGCCAAAACTCATCTTCAACTGTAACTTTCATGATACACCTCTTTAATCTTAATAATTTCTTTTTTGTCCTTTTTTGACTGCTTCCCAGTCACCTGTGATGTTTTCACGCACTCGGACCAGCATTTCCTCCAAGGCTTGAATCTCTGCCTGAGAAAAGCCCTGCAAGGAAGTCTTTTCAGAATAGTCATTCTCAGCTAGGATAAAGGGATATAGGGCCGCCCCTTTTTCCGTCACAAACCATTTCTTGTTCTTTCTGTTGTCCTTGGCCGACATCTGCTGCACCAAGCCCTTGGCCTCAAGCTTCTTGACTGAGCGGGCAACCGTTGAGCGATCCACCTTGAGCAACTCTGACAACTCCTCCTGGATAATCCCTGGATTCTCTGCGATACGTACCAGATAAAGGTATTGACTCCGTGCAAGCTCTATATCACGAAACTCAATATTTGCAATGGAATCTAAAGCCCGAGCAATAATCCCAATTTCCCGCAATACTGACATATCCCCTCCTTTGAATTTTGATTTGAAATTATTATACCACATTTTATTGCAAATGCAATAAAATCACTAAAAAATAAAAAGAGGAAAATCCTCTTTAAATTGAAAAATGCAAGAATTTAACAAAGGTTTTATCTTCTAGTATTTTTCTACTGTTCCTCTGTTTTTTCAACACAATATGATTTAAAACACTAATATATTGACCATTCTCAGCTTCAATGCTAATATCCACAGAAAATTCTCCATATCCTCTATTAGCTATAGTAATACTCACATAACCCTTACTCTTAATATTATAATTCTTTTTTATCTCTTTTACAAAATCAAGGTCGTCATTAGCTTTATAAGTAATGGTTTGTAAAGTTGTCTCTGGATGATCTTTTTGAATTGAAATAATCGGTAATTGTCGAAAGACTCCCTCATGAATCTGAAGATTAAAAAGCCGCATATCATACTCTTGTGGGACTTCTTCTAAATAATTTAAGTGCTCATTCTCATAAATCACCTTATAAAGAGTTGAATTTGGCTCCCCATCATTATAGCTAATATTATAATTTCCCTCTAGTACATTGACTTTTCTTTCTAAATCTATTGTATAGTGTTGTAAAGTACTTGAGGGATTCTCCTGCTCCAATAAATAAGAGCTATATTCTTGAACAGTTGATAAATCTTTCTTTTCTACTGATAAAAAGTCAAAGAAAGACTTGAAGCTATTTTCCAGAACATATTTTTCCTCTGTTCGATTTTCAGGAACCGAGGGATTTAGTGTCCTACATCCAGTTAGTCTAATAATAAAAGATAATCCACCTAACAGTAGCAATAAAATAATTTTACTTTTTTCTCATCTTATCATCCTCTTCTACCATTCTTAAACAACGTCATATTATAATTCACCTTCGTCATCATGCTCTTTCTTCTTGAATGTAAGGCGTCCTGTGCTTTCAATTTGAAACCCTGACTCACAGCAGCTCTGGATACTGGCATTAAGCACTGCGCCAACA
>ERZ773008.1920-NODE-1920-length-14152-cov-67.919912_pt1 | contig 14152 bp, 11 predicted proteins | sample MGYA00580664_ERZ773008 | MGnify/ENA primary metagenome ERZ773008 (study PRJEB29015, sample SAMEA2738016) | human oral metagenome | biome: human oral; feature: human-associated habitat; material: dental | place: China | collected 2048 ... | reverse complement strand
CCTTTACCAAGGTAGAGTTGGAGCCAGAAATCAAGGAGAAAAAACGCAAACAAGTCGGGATCTTAGGGGGAAATTTTAACCCTGTTCACAATGCCCATCTTGTTGTGGCGGACCAAGTACGACAACAGTTGGGACTGGATCAGGTTCTGCTTATGCCCGAATACCAACCACCTCATGTAGATAAAAAGGAAACCATCCCCGAGCACCATCGGCTCAAGATGCTTGAGTTGGCGATTGAGGGGATTGAAGGTCTGGACATTGAACCCATCGAGCTAGAGCGCAAGGGCATTTCCTACACCTACGACACCATGAAGATTTTGACAGAGCAACATCCAGATACGGATTATTACTTCATTATCGGGGCTGATATGGTGGACTATCTGCCTAAGTGGTACCGAATTGATGAGCTGGTCGACATGGTTCAGTTTGTGGGGGTTCAGCGCCCACGCTACAAGGCAGGGACTTCCTATCCAGTCATCTGGGTGGATGTACCCCTCATGGATATCTCATCTAGTATGGTGCGAGATTTCCTTGCCCAAGGTCGGAAACCCAACTTTCTCCTACCTCAGCCAGTGCTAGACTACATCGATAAGGAGGGGCTCTACTGATGGGCTATCAAGACTATATCAACTGCTCCCGTGAGGCTTTGTTGGAAAAAATGGCAGAGCTTCTACCTGAAAAACGCTTAACCCATTGCTTGGGTGTGGAGCGTGCGGCCATAGAACTAGCGGAGAGATTTGGAGTCGATGCCGAGAAAGCAGGTCTTGCAGGTCTTCTCCATGACTATGCTAAAAAGCTGTCAGATCAGGAATTCCTGGACTTGATTGACCGTTATCAGCTAGACCCTGACCTCAAAAACTGGGGTAATAATGTCTGGCATGGAATGGTTGGCATCTACAAGATTCAGGAAGATTTAGATTTACAAGATTCTGAAATCCTGCGAGCCATTGAAATTCATACAGTTGGTGCTGGTCAGATGACAGATCTAGATAAAGTTGTCTACGTCGCAGACTATATAGAGCATAACCGTGTCTTTCCAGGTGTGGACGAGGCACGTGAGATTGCAAGTTTGTCACTCAATAAGGCAGTGGCCTACGAAACAGCTCGTACCGTGGAGCATTTAGCTCATCAGGGATTCCCCATCTATCCCCAAACCATTGAAACATATAACGCCTTTGTGCACTATTTGAAAGAGGACTAAATGAACGAAAAAGAATTACTAGAACTAGTCGTGAAAGCGGCAGATGAGAAACGTGCGGAAGATATCCTTGCACTTGATGTACAAGATTTGACCAGTGTGACAGACTACTTTGTCATCACTAGCTCAATGAATAGCCGTCAGTTGGACGCAATCGCTGATAATATCCGTGAAAAAGTAGCCGAAGCTGGTGTTAAAGGCAGCCATGTCGAAGGTGATGCAGCTGGGGGCTGGGTCTTGCTAGACCTCGGTGGTGTCGTCGTGCATATCTTCTCAGAAGAAATGCGTGCCCACTATAACCTTGAAAAACTATGGCATGAAGCGAATTCAGTAGATTTATCTGAAACTTTGGCCTAGTAGATGAGCTCAGTTGCAGTCAACTGGGTTTATTTGCTTAATTTAGAAGAAAATTGTTAGAAAGGTAAGGGCGTTGTGTTTGGTAATGTTGAAACTGAACACGAGCTAAAAACTGTGAGAAAAAGAATAACTTCCTTTGTATCTGATGATACAGCAGAAAGATACCTATTTTCTCTTTGTTTTAAAAGCTCTTTGTATCTTAATAATGGCAACATATGAAACTTTTGCGGCTGTTTATGATGCTGTGATGGATGATAGTTTATACGATAAATGGACGGATTTTTCCCTCCGTCATTTGCCAAAGACTAAGGAGAGAAAGAAACTCTTGGAGTTGGCTTGTGGGACAGGTATCCAGTCTGTGCGCTTTTCTCAGGCTGGCTTTGATGTGACAGGACTTGATTTGAGTGCAGATATGCTGAAGATTGCGGAGAAGAGAGCGACTTCAGCCAAGCAAAAAATTAATTTTATCGAAGGCAATATGCTGGATTTATCCAAGGCTGGTCAATATGATTTTGTCACTTGCTATTCGGACTCTATCTGCTACATGCAGGATGAGGTCGAGGTAGGAGACGTCTTTAAGGAAGTGTATAATGCCCTCAATGAAGACGGAGTATTCATCTTTGACGTGCATTCGACCTACCAGACAGATGAGGTTTTTCCAGGCTATTCTTATCATGAAAATGCAGAAGATTTTGCAATGCTCTGGGATACCTACGAGGATGCAGCGCCTCACTCCATCGTGCATGAGTTGACCTTCTTTATCAAGGAAGCGGATGGTTCCTTTAGTCGCCGCGATGAGGTACATGAGGAGCGGACTTATGAGGTCCTGACCTATGATATTTTGCTGGAACAGGCTGGTTTCAAATCCTTCAAACTTTATGCGGACTTTGAGGACAAAGAGCCTACAGAAACTAGCACCCGTTGGTTTTTTGTCGCGCAGAAGTAGGAGATTACTATGACCATCACAGGTATTATCGCGGAGTTCAATCCTTTTCATAATGGGCACAAATACCTGCTGGAGCAGGCGAAGGGACTGAAAATTGTGGCCATGTCTGGAAATTTCATGCAGCGTGGAGAGCCTGCTATCGTGGACAAGTGGACACGGGCTCAGATGGCACTGGAAAATGGAGCGGATCTGGTAGTGGAATTGCCCTTTTTAGTCAGTGTTCAGGCGGCGGATTTCTTTGGTCAAGGGGCTGTGGCTATCTTGGCTAGGTTGGGTATTGATAGGCTAGCTTTTGGGACAGAGGAAGTTCTGGATTACCAGAAAATCGCTGACCTATACACAGAGCAAGGCGTTGAGATGGAGAAATTTGTGGAAAATCTACCTGATTCTCTCTCTTATCCCCAGAAAACTCAAGCCATGTGGAAGGAATTTGCTGGTCTTGATTTTTCAGGCAACACGCCCAATCATGTCCTTGCTCTCGCCTATGCCAAGGCGGTTGCAGGACGCAACATCAAACTGCATCCGATTCAGCGTCAGGGAGCGGGGTATCATTCTGTGGACAAGGAGGTGGACTTCGCCTCGGCGACAGCCCTCCGTCAGCACCAGAGGGACAAAGATTTTTTAGAACGCTTTATGCCTTCTCTTGCTCTCTTTGAGCAGGCCAGTAAGGTGAGTTGGGATAACTATTTTCCCTTGCTCTGCTATCAAATCTTGTCAAATCCAGACCTAACGACTATCTATCAGGTCAACCAAGAAATGGCTGTGCGCATCAATGAAGCTATCAAGAAGGCTCAGTCTGTTGACGAATTGGTCGAGGCAGTTGCCACCAAGCGTTACACCAAAGCGCGTGTCAGACGCCTCTTGACCTATATCTTGGTGCAAGCCCGAGAAAGTGACTTGCCAGAAGCCGTTCATGTCCTTGGCTTTACCGAAAAAGGCAGACAACACCTCAAGTCTCTGAAAGAACAAGTCCAACTAGTCAGCCGGATTGGCAAAGAACCTTGGGATGCTATGACTCAAAAGGCAGACCAGATTTACCAACTAGGACACCCAAGCATCACAGAACAGAATTTTGGCAGGGTTCCGATTAGAATAGAAACAAACTAAGTCTACTGAAAGGTAGGCTTTTTTAGAAGATTTTCGAATAAATAGATAGAAAAGAAAAATCTTGTACAAGTTCCTGACAATTTCTTTCTTTTCGTGTATAATAGTGGAAAAGAGGTAAAACGAGGTATGGTTATGGAAGCAGTTCTTTACTCAACATTCCGAAATCATTTAAAAGACTACATGAAGAAGGTAAACGATGAATTTGAGCCTTTAACGGTGGTCAATAAAAATCCAGATGAGGATATTGTAGTCCTTTCAAAGAGCGAGTGGGATAGTATTCAGGAAACCCTGAGAATCGCTCAAAATAAGGAACTTTCTGACAAGGTCTTGCGAGGAATGGCTCAAGTTCGTACTGGAAGCACTCAGGTGCATGTGATTGAGGAGTGAGGAATGCTGCTCAAGTTTACAGAAGATGCCTGGGCGGATTATTGCTATTGGCAAAACCAAGATAAGAAAACATTAAAAAGAATCAATAAATTAATCAAAGATATTCAACGCGATCCTTTTTCAGGAATTGGGAAACCAGAACCACTCAAGTATGACTACCAAGGAGCCTGGTCACGCCGTATTGACGCAGAAAATCGCTTGATTTATATGATGGATGGAGATGGCATCGCTTTCTTGTCCTTCAAAGATCACTACTAAGTCTACTGAAAGGTAGGCTTTTTTATTTTAGAAAATTTAGCTAGCAAATTGAAGATAAAATTTTTTGGAGAATGTCAGATTTCCTAAGAGAAAAAGCCAGTGAAAAATTTTAGTATAATAACTAGATTCTTATCCCTTGAATCCGCTTAATAACTCTTATTTTGTGGTATAATGAAGAGAATTGTTAATAATAAAAACAGGGGAAGCAAATGTCTAATTTCAAAGAAAAACTACCGCTATTCCAGTCGAACGATGTTCAGATTTCAAATGTAGTCAATGCAGTTTGGTCGATTGCGAATACCTTACGTGGGGCTTACCGTGCAGATAAGTATCGAGATGTCATCATTCCGATGTTTGTCTTGACTCGCTTAGAAGCTGCTTTATTGCCAACGAAAGATGAAGTAGTCGCACTTTATAAGTCAAATCCCAATACACCTGAGAAGGTTCTTGAGAATAAATCTGGCTACAAATACTATAATACCAGTTCTTTCACGCTAGAAAACCTTCAAAATGATCCCAATGCGATAGAAGAAAATTTCATCGACTACCTAGATGGTTATTCTTGTCGGGTGAAGGACATTATCGAAAACCTTAAGTTTAAAGAACAGGTTCACACACTTGCACAGTCTGGACGTCTTTTTACAGTGATTAAGAAATTTTCTCAGATTGATTTATCGCCAAGTTCTGTGGACTCTATGGTGATGGGCTATATGTTCGAGGATATCATCCGTCGTTTTTCTGAAAATGAGGAAGCTGGTTCCCACTATACTCCTCGTGAAGTCATTGCTCTAATGGTTAATCTGCTCTTGATCGAAGCCGATGAAGAATTATTTGTCGATAAAAAAGAGTTGAAAATCTTAGATATGGCCGCTGGGACAGGTGGTATGCTAGCGACAGCTAAAAGTTATATCCGTAAGCTCGATACAGGGGCAACTGTCCGTCTTTTTGGTCAGGAAGTTTTACCTGAGACTTTCGGGATTGGTCAAGCAGATATGTTGATTCGTCAGGAAGACTCGGACTATTTCGTAAAGATCGATACATTAAAAGATCCGGATCCATTCCCAGATAAGAAGATGAGTTTTGTCATTGCCAATCCTCCATTTGGTCAATCCTGGGGCGGGAAAGATGCGGATGATGGAGTAGAAGACGCTGTCAAGAGAGACCATGAACTCTTTATGACTACAAAAGGTCAAAAAGGGCGTTTTGTAGCGACTCCAGGAACTGGCGATGCCCAACTGCTTTTCCATCTTCATGCGTTAGCGAAATTAGAAGAAAACGGACGAGCTGCTATCATTTCAAATGGTTCCCCTCTCTTTTCAGGTGGTACTTCATCTGGGGAGAGTCAGATTCGTCGTTACATCTTTGAGAATGACTTACTAGAAGCTATTATTGCCCTCCCAGGACAGTTTTTCTATAATACAGGGATTGGGATTTATATCTGGATTTACAATAAAAATAAATCTCCTGAGCGTCAAAACAAGGTCCAGTTTATTGATGCGACAGAAGAGTTTGTTCCTTTGCGTAAATCTCTGGGACAAAAACGCCGTGAGTTGTCTCAAGATAATATCCGTCAGATTCTCAAATGGTATGATGATTTTAAAGAAAATGACCATGTGAAAATATTTGATAAGGAAGAGTTTCTTTACCGAGAATATACAGTCATGCAACCTCTGCAACGTCGTGGTTGGATTACTGAAAAAAACATTGAAAAGGCAAAAAGTGTTCCTTTCCTAGCTAAACTATTTGACGAGTACCAGTATCAAGAATTGCTAGAGATGGAACCACGCTCAGCCAAAGATGAGAAGAAATTACACGACTTTGAAGCTGGGAAGGCCAAGCAAGAAGCTATCTTAGATGCTCTTCGTGAGGGAATTACAGATGACAGTTTTCCTAACTTTGAAAGCTTTGTCCAAGTCATTAAGGACTTATTGGGGGATATCAAGGTAACGCCTGCTAATATCAATGCGCTAGCTCTAACTATGAGTGAAATGGACAAGACAGCAGAAGTCATCCGTACTAAGAAGAAAGACAAGCCAAATGAGATTGCTGGAGGGATTGTCTATGATAAGACCACCAAGGATAGTGAAATCGTCAAGCTGACAGAAGATGTGGAAGACTACTTTGCGCGTGAGGTCTATCCCCATGTACCTGATGCTCACTACTGGTTTGATGAGGAAAAGGGCTATGGAGCGGAGATTCCTTTCACCCGCTATTTCTATCACTACCAAGCACCAGAAAGTGCAGAGAAACTTTTATCAGAGTTCTATGACTTAGAAGCAGAACTACAGACTCTCTTGGAGGAATTAAAACATGACTAGGATGAAAGAGAGTGGCATTGACTGGATCGGACAGATACCAGAAGAGTGGAGAGTAAGGCCAATAAAGCATATAGTAGAGACACCTGTTACTGATGGACCGCATGAAACACCAGTATTATTTGATACAGGAATCCCATTTTTATCTGCAGAAGCTGTAAAAGATGGCGTTTTGGATTTTAATTATAAGCGTGGATATATTTCATTAAAAGATCATGAACGTTTTAAGAAAAAAATTTCGCCCAAAAAAGATGATATTTTTATCGTAAAATCCGGTGCAACAACAGGAAATGTTGGTATAGTCAATACGGAAGAGATTTTTGATATTTGGTCTCCGTTAGCTTTAATTAGATGTAATAAAACATTAGCTATTCAAAAATACATTTATTTTTATTTGTTATCTACTCTGTTTAAATCCCAAGTAGAATTTAATTGGTCTTTTGGAACTCAACAAAATATAGGAATGGGGGTTATAGAAAGAATAAAAGTTATCCTACCTCCTGTATCGGAGCAGCAAAAAATTGTAGAGGTTCTAGACAAGAAAACTGCCCAGTTGGATAAGGTAAAAAATCTACTGGAAGAACAAATTCAAAAACTCAAAGACTACCGAGCTAGCTTGATTTATGAGACCGTCACAAAAGGATTGGATAAAACAGTCCCTATGAAAGATTCAGGTGTCGACTGGATTGGACAGGTTCCTGAAGGGTGGGGAGTTGATTTCGCCAATCATATTTTTGAAGAACACAAACAAAAAAATAAAGGTAGCAAAGAAAAAAATCTATTATCGCTAAGTTACGGTCGTATTATCCGAAAATCCATAGATACTTCTTTTGGACTTTTACCAGAATCATTTGATACGTATAATATTATTCAAAGAGGAGATATTGTTTTACGTCTGACTGATTTACAAAATGATAAAAAAAGTCTTCGTGTTGGCCTTGCAAGAGAAAATGGCATTATAACTTCAGCTTATTTAACGTTACGCTTAAAAAGTATAGGTTGCAGTGACAGTTATATGTATTATCTATTACACACATATGATATTTGTAAAGTTTTTTATAACTTTGGTGGTGGAGTTAGACAAGGTGGAACTTGGTCAGATATTTATAAACTGAAGTTATTAATTCCTCCATACAATGAACAAACTAAAATTACTGACTTCTTAGACAAGAAAACTGTTCAAATTGATAAACTAATTAAAATCAAGAACCAGCAAATTGAAAATATTAATAAACAACGACAAACTCTTATTTACGATTATGTGACAGGGAAGAGGAGGGTATATTAAATGGTTGCATATGACGATGATAACCGAAAAAAGGTCAAATTTCTCTATTTTCAAACTCGTGTTGAGTATAGACAAAATAATAATATTGTTCATGAGATGTATGACTTAACTACGTGGTGTTCAAATGCGATGGCTAACTTAGCTATTTCAGATAAGAATTATGAATTTGGTGGAGACACAATTCGTTTGCAAAACATGCATGTGAATCATGATGGGCTATTGGAATTACGTTTTACGAGATTAAGTGAAATCCAAACATCATATGTCGCTCGTAAGACTTCAGATATAGAATCGGATTTTGAATTAGAAGAAAATGAATATCCTGCTCAGGATACAATGATACTATTCGATCCTGTAAACTGTGTTGCTATGGTGCAAAAAAATATTCAAGGTCTGTCTATTCGTGGAATTATTGAATATATAAATCATTTCTGGAATTTAGGAAGGATAGATAGACAAAACATAGATTTTTTACCAATAGTGTCTAAAGAAATATTTCAGAGAGTACGAAGATGCTATGGGGTTAAAAAATTAACAATAAAAACAGCGAACACGTTTGACAAGAAGAATAATGTTGCAAGAAAGGTTTCTGATAGTTTTAATGGCGTTTTAGAAAAAATTATAAGCGATGCTTCCCCATTAAAAGGACTAAACGTTGAGGTTTCTTTTGTTGCCGCGCCTAGAAATAAAGAGGAAATATTAGACGTTGAAGAAGTTGATAAAATTATGAAGCAAATCGAAGAAAATCCTCATTCATTTTCAAAGGCTCATTTGTCGATATTGAATGAGTATAATAAAATTGAACATTTAAACTTATTAAATGCGCTTATTTTTGATACTTATGAATTTACTTTACCACCCAAACAAAGATTAAATCCGGATAGTGTTCTTTTTGAAATGAGGAGATTATACCTTGGTGATGAAAATACAACTGCTCGTAAACATGAAATAAATAGGACAATACCATGAGAAATTCTATTTTAAATATTACTTATCCTTGGTTTCTGGGGTTATTTATTTTATTTTTAAGTCTATATTTGTCCATAGGGCCTGACATGTTAGGGTACGAAAATATTCTAGAATCACTTATTCAGTTTTCAGGACTAATTATTGGATTTTATACATCTATGTACGGAATTGTTTTAGTTGCAGGAAATATACTGCTTACTAAGTTTGAAGAAAATAGAGTTGAAAAAGTGTTCAAGAATAACCTAATTCAATCCTTAACGTCAGCTTTTGCGATATATATATTTTCTGTTATTATGCAAGAATTACGCTATCATAACAATGTATTGTTTTTATTAGGTGAAAATCAGATAAAAGTTAATTATGTTGGATTTTATATTTGGATATTTAGTGCGGGTGTGTTTTTAGGTATGTCATATCGTTCTATAAGACTACTTTTAAAAATGCTATTCTACAAGTCTGAGGATGAAGTAAGATTGAAATCAAACACGGCTGCAGAAACAGAAGAAGAAAAAAAAGAAAGATACTCCCGTATTAACGGAGGGAAAGTTTAAACTATTGAAATTTGTTCTGTATAGATAGTGAAATGAATTTTCTGTAAATTAGTAAATAGTAGAAATAGAGAAAAAGAAAGTGAGAAACTATGGCAAATTTGGGCTTGAAGGAGCGCTATGATTTCCAGCAGTGGATTATCAAAGACTTGAAAGATAAGAATGGCTATATTCAGCGGGATGCTGCTCAGTACAATTCTCGATTAGCCATGGATGAGGAACTCCTATGGGATTTTCTGATGGAGACTCAGGAAGAGACCATGGATTATCTCCTAAAAAAACTGAGCAAGGAGACGATTATCACTCTCATCAATAAAGAAATCGTCAAGGGTGGTTTTTTGTTCGCCTTAAAAGAGGGAGTATTTATTGAAAACAAGCAACTGCGCCTCCTCTATCGTAAACCAGCTACTAGTTTTAATGAAAAAGCTGTTCAGCAATATAAAGCCAATCGCTTGTCTGTAATTGAGGAAGTGGTTTATGAAGAGGGTGGCCGCATTGACCTTGTTATCTTTATCAATGGATTAGCGCTATTTGCCATCGAGCTCAAGTTTAATCCTAGTGGTCAGTCAGTTCAGGATGCCATCAAACAACTCAAAGGTCGCAATTCTAATAATCGTCTCTTTCGTTTTGAGCAGGGAGTCTTAGCTTCCTTTGCTGTAGATACTATGGAAATCTATATGACAACCCAGTTAAAGGGTCAAGAAACCTACTTCCTTCCCTTTAATATGGGGAAAGGGGAAGGTATTGATATGGGGAGTGGCAATCCTCACAACCCTAATGGTGTAGATACAGAGTACTTGTGGCTTGATGTATTGACCAAGGATAGTATTCTTCAGCTGATTGAGAGTTTTATCTTCTTTGAGCTTGATAAGAATGATTCTAAAAAGAGAACACTGATTTTTCCTAGGTACCATCAGCGAAGAGCTGTTAGCCGTCTCCTAGAAGACATGAAAGTCAACCATACTGATAGTAATTATCTGATTCAGCATTCGGCTGGTTCCGGTAAAACCAATACCATAGCATGGTTAGCTCATAGTCTGGTTTCACTTCATGATGACCAAAATAGAAATATCGTCGATACAGTTTTAATTGTCACAGACCGTATAGTAGTAGACCGTCAGTTACAAGATGCTGTTAGACAGATTAACCATAAGAACGGTGTTGTGAAGGTGATGGGTGATCGTGAGACATCTAGTGATTTAGCTGATGCCATTGCTGGGAGCACAAAGATCATTGCAACGACTATCCATAAGTTTGCCCAGATCAACCAATCCAACTGGATGTCTGTAGGGAACACTGCGAAAAAGAAATTTGCCATCCTGATTGATGAAGCCCATAGTTCAACGACAGGCTCCTACATGAGTTCAGTTAGTCAGGTCTTGACTGAAACGGATATGGAGGATGGAACCATTGATGAGATTCAGGAAGTGACGGTTGCGGATGCCATTGAGCAGGAGATTGCGCGTACAGGAAAGCAAGACAATGTTTCAATCATTGCTTTTACAGCAACTCCTAAGGCAACTACCCTACAGTTGTTTGGTACAACACAGCCCGATGGCTCTAAAGCCCCTTTTGATGTCTACAGTATGAAGCAAGCTATAGAGGAAGGTTTTATCCTAGATGTCTTAGATAACTATACGACTTATAAAACCTACTACCAACTTAATAAAGTAGTAGAAGAAGATCCTGAACTAAAAACTACGCTTGCTAAGCGTAAGATTGCTAAATTCGTGGAATTATCTGATGAGAATATCAATCAAAAGGTTGAGATTATCATGGACCATTTTATCAGTCATGATATTATGGCAGAGTTGGGTGGCCAAGGAAAGGCCATGCTTGTGACCTCTGGTCGTGAAGTGGCGGTCAAGTACCAGTTGGCTTTTGAGAAATATTTTAGAGACCACAGTATCACCAGTATTGGTACCTTGATTGCTTTTTCTGGTAAGGTTGATTATCTAGGGAGAGAGTTCTCGGAATCTCAAATGAATCAGTTTAAGGAAGAGCAATTAAAAGAACGTTTTGATACTGATGCTTATCAGGTATTGATAGTTGCGAACAAGTATCAGACTGGTTTTGACCAACCTAAGTTGGTTGCCATGTATGTGGATAAAAAATTGCGTAGTGTGGCTGCTGTGCAGACGTTGTCACGCCTGAATCGGATCTTTAGAGGTTATAACAAGAAAACATTTATCCTTGACTTTAAAAATACCTACGACGATATTCGCTCAGCCTTTGCTCCCTACTATCGAGAGACGATTTTAGCTGATACCATTGCTCCTAGTGATGTCTTAAAGTTGGATCGGAAAATTGATGAATATGGTATTTTGGACAGCGAAGAGGTTCAAGAGTTTAATCAATTTTTATATCAAGAAAAACGTTCAAGTAGAGAAAAACAAAAGATGGTCGCTTTGTTGAATAAAGGTTATGATAGAGTGAAACGTTTTGATGAAAAAGAACAATTGTCTATTCGAAAGGTTATTCGCGGTTTTCTTCGGATGTATACTTTCTTGATTCAGGCAACGGCTTATCAAAATGAAGTTTTACACGAACGATATAACTATCTTCAAAGTCTTGTTAAGATGATTGATGTTCGTTTAGGAGGAAATGATTTTACAATTGCAGATAAGATTGTCGTTGATTATATGAAACATAAGCAAACAGGTTCTTTCAGAGCAGTTTCTGAATTAGAATATCAACCTGAATTAACTCTTCCTAAACCAAGTTTGAGCGATGTTACTGGAGATCAAGAAAAACATTTATCTGAAATCTTAGACGAAATGAACGAACAGTTAAATTTGAACATTAACCAGCAAGTTGGCTTAAGTGGAGCTGTTTCGATTCGTGAATTGATGAAAAAGAATCCAAGGCTTAAACAATCTGCGCGTGTTAATTCTAGGGAAGATTTCGTATTTGCCTTTGAAGAAGAAATTGACAATGTCTTAATAGAAGGGTACTCTCAGAGTCAAGATTTATATGGCGCTCTATTAAATAATGATTCGTTCAAGAAGAGAGTAGCAAATATATTTTTTGATGATGTGTATAAAAGTTTGAAGGGATCGGAAGAATTGTAGTCCTAAAATTCACACAAAACTCTTCAATTTGGGTTTGTGAAAATCGGTTTTTTATGATAGAATATTAAGGAATGTATGTCATTCGATAAACAAATTTAATGAGGTAAAAACATGGAAATCATGACCATTGCGATTGTTGTTTTTGCCGTCATCATTGGTTTAGTCATTGGATATGTCAGCATCTCAGCTAAGATGAAATCATCTCAAGAGGCTGCAGAGTTGATGCTTCTAAATGCTGAACAAGAAGCAACTAATTTACGAGGACAAGCTGAGCGCGAAGCGGATTTATTGCTAAATGAAGCCAAGAGCGAAAGCAAGTCTCTTAAAAAAGAAGCACTATTGGAGGCCAAAGAGGAAGCCAGAAAATACCGTGAAGAAGTGGACGCTGAATTTAAGTCAGAACGTCAGGAGCTCAAGCAAATTGAAAGTCGTTTGACGGAGAGAGCTACGAGCCTTGACCGTAAGGACGACAATTTGACGAACAAAGAAAAAACACTTGAACAAAAAGAACAAAGTATTTCTGATAGAGCAAAAAACCTTGATGCACGTGAAGAGCAATTAGAGGAAGTCGAAAGACAAAAAGAAGCTGAACTTGAACGTATCAGTTCCCTTTCCCAAACTGAGGCTCGAGATATTATCTTGGCTCAGACAGAGGAAAACTTGACTAAGGAAATTGCTAGCCGCATTCGTGAGGCTGAGCAAGAAGTCAAGGAACGTTCAGACAAGATTGCGAAAGATATCTTGGTTCAGGCTATGCAGCGTATCGCTGGTGACTATGTAGCAGAGTCAACAAACTCTACAGTTCACCTACCAGACGATACCATGAAGGGGCGCATTATCGGTCGTGAAGGACGTAATATTCGTACCTTTGAAAGTTTGACAGGGGTAGATGTCATCATTGACGACACGCCAGAAGTGGTAACCTTGTCAGGATTTGATCCGATTCGTCGTGAAATTGCTCGTATGACCATGGAAATGTTGCTCAAGGATGGTCGTATCCACCCAGCTCGTATCGAGGAGTTGGTGGAGAAAAACCGTCAAGAGATTGACAATAAAATCCGTGAATACGGTGAGGCTGCTGCCTATGAGATTGGTGCGCCAAACCTCCATCCAGACTTGATGAAGATCATGGGACGCTTGCAGTTCCGTACTTCTTATGGACAAAATGTCTTGCGTCATTCGATTGAGGTTGCTAAGTTATCTGGTATCATCGCCAGTGAACTTGGTGAAAATGCAGCTCTTGCCCGTCGTGCTGGATTCCTTCACGACATCGGGAAAGCTATTGACCGCGAGGTTGAAGGCAGTCACGTTGAGATTGGTACGGAGTTGGCTCGTAAGTACAAGGAACACCCAGTTGTGGTGAATACCATTGCTAGCCACCACGGCGATGTGGAAGCCGAAAGCGTCATTGCAGTGATCGTTGCTGCAGCAGATGCCTTGAGCGCAGCGCGTCCAGGTGCCCGTAGTGAATCTCTTGAAAGCTATATCAAGCGTCTCCATGACTTGGAAGAAATCGCCAATGGCTTTGAAGGTGTGCAAAACAGCTTTGCCCTTCAAGCAGGACGTGAAATCCGTATCATGGTAAATCCAGGACAAATCAAAGACGACAAAGTCACAATCTTGGCTCACAAAGTTCGTGAGAAAATTGAAAACAATCTCGATTACCCAGGAAATATCAAGGTAACCGTGATCCGCGAACTTCGTGCAG
>ERZ773008.1916-NODE-1916-length-14167-cov-11.022109_pt1 | contig 14167 bp, 16 predicted proteins | sample MGYA00580664_ERZ773008 | MGnify/ENA primary metagenome ERZ773008 (study PRJEB29015, sample SAMEA2738016) | human oral metagenome | biome: human oral; feature: human-associated habitat; material: dental | place: China | collected 2048 ... | reverse complement strand
GCTCGCCGAACAGGACGGTGAACATCACCGGCTGGATGAGGATGTCGTAGAACTCTCCGGGGTTGCGCACCATGGTGATGAGCGAGCGCCAGGCCATGGCGAGGGTGTCCGGGACGAGCCTCGCCTCGCTGAAACGGGAGACGGCGGGGGAGAGCGCGGTACTGGTCGGGGTGGTTGCGGCTGCTGCTGGGGCGGTCATGACTGCTCCTTGACGTCTGAAGGACGGGCGGACGGGGAAGTGAGCGAGGCCTCGTCGTCTCGGGGACGGTCGGTCAGGGCCATGAAGACCGAGTCCATGCTGGGGCGGTCCACGGAGACGGTTCTGGGGGACAGGTCGGCGTCGCGCAGGGCCACGAGCACCTCGGTGGCCACCGATGCCTCGCTCAGCGGTGTCTGCAGATGAGTACCTTGGTCGACGACCGCCGGAGCGTGACCGGTTACCCGTTCGATGATCGCGGCGGTGGCGGCCTGGTCCTCGGGGGTCGTCGGGGTCAGGACGAGAGAGCTGCTGCCCACCCGGTCCTTGAGCTCATTGGGCGTGCCCTCGGCGATGAGCCGTCCGGTGTCGATGATGCCGACCCGATGGGCCAGGCGGTCGGCCTCCTCCAGGTACTGGGTGGTCAGCAGGATCGTGGAGCCGCCCTCCACCAGGGAACGGATGACGTCCCACATCTGCTCACGCGTGCGCGGGTCCAGGCCTGTGGTGGGCTCGTCGAGGAAGACGAGCGGGGGCCGGGAGATGAGCGAGACCGCCAGGTCCAGCCGACGCCTCATCCCACCGGAGTAGCCGCTGACCCGCTTGCCGCCGGCCTCGGTGAGGCTGAAGGCGGCCAGCAGCTCGTCAGCCCGCTCTCGTGCCCGACGTCGGCCAAGGCCCAGCAGGCGACCGAAGAGCCGCAGGTTCTCCACCCCGGTGAGCATCTCGTCAACGCTGGCGTACTGGCCCGTCACCCCGATGAGGCTGCGCACCGCATGGCGCTCGCGGACGACGTCGTGCCCCAGGACCGTCGCCCGACCGCGGGTGGGCGCCAGCAGGGTGGTGATCATGCGCAGCGCCGTCGACTTGCCGGCTCCGTTGGGGCCGAGCAGGCCGTAGACGATACCGGTGGGGATCTCCAGGTCGAGGCCGTCGACGGCGGTGAAGGACCCGAAGGTCCGGGTCAGGCCATCGGTCCTGATGGCCGGTGGCTCGCCCGGTGAGAGCGATTCGCTTGCTGTTCGTGTTGCCATGCCGCCAAGGCTGGACCCCGGCGGTTTCACCGCGGCTTCACTGCGACGCCACTCGGTTTCACGCCGTTTCGTTCCGCCCACGGACCATGCCAGGTAGGTGCTGATCGTGACGGGTGGCCTTGTCTTGGGCCGCCTCGTAGCTTCTGTAGAAGATGGGCGCAGAGACTCCGTTGGCCCGGCCCTGCTCGTAGACGGTCCGGCACACGAACAACAGGTCAGCGGTGTTGCCATGCAGCGTCATGATCCGTCGAGTGAGGAGATTCCTGGCGAACATCCGCTTCATGAGGGGTGCGGACACGGCGGTCGGCAGCCGGTAGACGAGCATCTCGCTGCGATAGCGCCTCAGATCAACGCCGCGCGAGGCCACGATCCTTGATGCTTCCCGGATCGCCTTGACCACCCGGGCGAGCATCCTGGTAGAGCCCATGAGCTGCTCGGCGGCGAGCGTCGTGTCCTCGACGTCGCCGTACATTGCTGCCACGGCACCGACACCGGCGTTGATCGCCATATGCAGCCAGATCCACTCGAGCATGTCATGGGGGCGCTCGAGGCTGATGCCGCAGGAGCTGAACAGCGCCTCCACCCTCTCGTAGTCCGGGAAACGGGCCTTGTCGCGCCGCTCCAGCATGACGTGGTCGAAGACGCAGCAGGTGAGCCGGCTCCCCGTGATGCTCCCGCCCGCCACCGGGTACCCCAGGATGACGTCGCGGTCGGCCGCCAGGCGGTTGAGCTCCTCGCGCTCCCCCCAGAACCCGCAGAACAGAAGAACGGGCCCCTCGATGCCGTCCGCATCGAGGCCGCCCATCACCTCGGCGACTCTGCCTTGCGGCACCGAGACCAGGATGAGGTCGTAGCTGGTGCGCGTCCGGTGGCGAACGCCGTAGCGGTCGTGGGACAGCGCGCCTTTCGGATCGCTGCGGCCATCGAGGATCTCCACCTCGAGCGAGCGGATCTCGGCCCTGGCACTGCTCTCCCGGACCAGGTGCTCAACGTGCTGACCGGCCTTCTGGAAGAGGTACCCGTACGTCGCCCCGATCACCCCCAGGCCGACGACGAGGATACTCATGGGCGCCTTGTGCGCTCGCTGTGCTGTCATGGCTGTCATGCCAGGAGGTTGGACCCCCACGGTTTCGTATCGCCTTCACTGCGGTGTCGCGCGGGCCCTGATGGCTCATGACATCGGGACGACGACCCCACTCGGCGCGCCTCGGAGCGCGCACAACGGCGCCCCGCCGTCCACCGTCGAGATGACGGGGAGGCGGGGCGCGGCGCATGTGCGCGGGTCTGGTGCCGCGGCGTCGAATCAGCGCTTGGAGTACTGCGGAGCGCGGCGTGCCTTGTGCAGTCCAGCCTTCTTGCGCTCGACCACGCGGGCGTCGCGGGTCAGGAAGCCCGCCTTCTTGAGAGTGGCGCGATTGGCGTCACGGTCGATCTCGTTGAGGGCTCGGGCGATTCCCAGACGCAGGGCTCCGGCCTGTCCGGAGACACCACCGCCGTTGATGCGGGCGATGACATCGAAACGCCCTTCGAGGTCGAGGACGGTGAAGGGAGCCCTCACGAGCTGCTGGTGCAGCTTGTTGGGGAAGTAGTCCTCCAGGCTCCGCCCGTTGAGGGTCCACTGACCGGTGCCGGGAATGAGACGGACGCGGGCAACGGCTTCCTTGCGGCGGCCCAGGCCGGCGCCGGGAGCGGTGACGGACCGACCGCGGCCCTCGGAGGAGCCGGCGGACTCGGTGGTGTAGCTGGAGGGGACGCTCTCCCCGTCCAGCGTATCGATATCGACAGTGGTCTCAGCCACGATGTGTCCTTTGCTTGTCGCGGTGTGCCGAGCGCCAGAGCGCTTACTGGGCGACCTGGGTGATTTCGAAGGCCTGCGGGTTCTGCGAGGCGTGCGGATGCTCCGCGCCCGCGTAGACCTTGAGCTTCTTGAGCTGAGCGCGGCCGAGCTTGGTGTGAGGCACCATGCCCTTGATGGCCTTCTCGACAGCGCGCTCGGGACGGTTCTCCAGCAGGTCGCGATAGGAGACCGCCCTGAGGCCGCCGGGATAGCCCGAGTGGCGGTAGGCGAACTTCTTGTCGGCCTTGCCGTTGGTCAGGACGACCTTGTCGGCGTTGACGATGATGACGTAGTCGCCGCAGTCCTCATTGGGGGCGAACCGGGGCTTGTGCTTCCCACGGAGCAGGTTCGCGGCCTGAGCCGCGAGGCGGCCGAGAACGACATCGGTGGCGTCAATGACGTACCAGTTCTTCTCGACGTCGCCAGGCTTCGGTGTGTACGTGCGCACGGGCGTTGCCTTCGTTTCTCTTTGGCGAGTGGACACGTCGGCTCCAGCACTGAAGCATCACTGGACGACGAGACCACCGTGGTCGGGTGAGTGGTCGGAGCACCGGAGACCCGGGCGAGTGGGATAACACCACGGATGCAATCACGTGCTGCACGACGGTTACCAACGATACCGGCGATGCGGGAGAAGGGTCAAAGAAACAGCTCCGCCCCGCATCGTGAATCCCGCCACGCGCCCCCGGCTGCCCGGGACGTCGCCGACGACCGTTCCCGGCCGCCACGCGCCTCCGCCGGCGTCAGCAGGTGCGGCGACGCACGACTCGGGCGCGGGCCGCCTGCGCGGCCGCGTCATCGTCGGCCGGATAAACGACCTCCTCCAAAGTGAGGCCGTGGGGAGGAGCGACCGGTGCGGCGCCATCGCGCGAGCGCATCGCCAAGAGCTTCCCGGGCCATGCCGGTGACTTGCGCCCCCGTCCGACGGCGAGCCCGGCGCCTACCAGTGACCGCACCATGGAGTGGCAGAAGGCGTCGGCCACCACGTCAAGGGTGACGAGCCCGGCGTCACCACGGGCGTCATCGGCCATGCGCCGCCAGTCCAGGCGGTGCAGGGTACGGATGGTCGTCGCCCCGGCCCGCGGCCTGCAGTAGGACAGGAAGTCGTGCTCGCCCAGGAGAGGAGCGGTCGAGGAGGCCATGGCGGCGACGTCGAGGGAGTCGGGGAGCCACAGGACGGTGCCACGGCGAGTCGGGTCCCTCCGGGCGCCGGCGTCGGCGATCCGGTAGGTGTAGCGACGACTGAGGGCGGAGAACCGGGCATCGAAGGAGCCGGGCACCACGCGGGCGCCGACGACCGCGATATCGGCGGCTCCGCAAGGTGTGCCGGGCAGACTGCTTCGGGCCTCGCGCGTCAGGACCCCTGCCAAACGGGTGAGCAGAGCGGCCTCGGGGAGCCGATCGGAGCGGCCGGGCAACCGCGACCAGGCCTCCTCGCTCACATCCAGATGCACCACCTGCGCGGCGGCGTGGACACCGGCATCGGTACGACCGGCCACCGTCAGCTTCACGGGACAGCGCAGAACGGTGCTCAGCGCGGAGGCGAGGACGCCCTCGACGGTGCGCAGCCCCGGCTGCGCGGCCCAGCCGTTGAAGGCGGAGCCGTCGTAGGAGAGGTCGAGGCGCACTCGGAGGGTCTGCGGCCCGCACTCCCGGGCGGTGGGAGGAGCATCGGTCATGACGCCATTCGATCACGTCCGCGCACCCGCCGTCGGACGCGCCGCCGCAGTCGACGGTAGCGTCATGCCCGTGACCACGATCTTCACGCTCTCCGTCGACTGCGGCGGCGGCGGAATCAAGGCGTCGGTGCTCGATGCCGAGGGCGCCATCGTCTCCCGTGCCGTGCGCACCCCCACGCCCTACCCGCTGCCGCCCGTCAAGCTGGTCGAGACGATCTCAGGCCTTGCCGAGCAACTGCCCGACGCCGACCGCGTCACCGTGGGCATGCCGGGCATGATCCGCCATGGCGTCGTCATCGCCACGCCCCACTACATCACCCGGGACGGCCCTCGGTCGCGGGTGCTGCCCGAGCTGGTCGAGCAGTGGGCGCGTTTCGACATGGGCAGGGCGATCAGTAACCGCCTCGGCATCCCCTCCCTCATTCTCAACGACGCCGAGGTGGCGGGCTGCGGAGTCGTCACCGGCCACGGCCACGAGATGATCGTGACGTTGGGAACGGGACTGGGCAACGCGGTCTTCGACAACGGGTTGCTCGCCCCGCACGTCGAGGTCTCCCAGGGTCCGGTGCGCTGGGGGCTGACCTACGACGACTACATCGGAGAGCACGAGCGCCTGCGCCTGGGTGACGCGCACTGGTCGCGCCGCGTGCGACGGGTGGTCGATGCCCTGCGACCCATGTACTTGTGGGACCGCCTGTACCTCGGCGGTGGGAACTCCCGTCGCATCACCGCCTTCCAGCTGAACAGGATCGGCGACGACGTCGTCGTGGTCCCCAACGAGGCGGGCATGACCGGCGGCGCGCGGTGCTGGGACATGACTCGCGGCGCCGGCGCCTGAGAACCTCAGTCCGCCGGACATGCATCGGCCCCCGACTCTCCGCGAGTCGGGGGCCGATGAGAGCGGATGCGCTATCGACGCGCTCGGCCTCGTGCGCTATGAGGCGCCTCAGGCGCGGCGGCGAGCCAGCTTCAGACCCAGACCACCAGCGGCGAGAGCGGCAACAGCGACCAGGCCGGTCACGCCGGCAGCGGCACCGGTGCGAGCAAGCGCGGGCTTCTTGGCCTCGGGCGTCTTCGAAGCGGCCGGCTGGCTGGCGGAGGGCTCCTGCGGACCGGCGGGAGCCGGGTCCGCAGGCGCCGCGGGAGCCGGGTTCTCAGGCGCGGGAGCGGCGGGAGCCGGGTTCTCAGGCGCGGGGCCGACGGGACCGCGCTCCTCGGGAACGGGAGCGGCCGGCGGAGCGGGCTCGTCCGGGATCGGCGGGGCGGTGGGACGCTCGTGGATCTCCGGAACGCCCTTGGAGCTGGTCGGCGAAGGAGTCGGCTCCTGCATGGAGGGCGACGAGGGGGAGGAGCTGGGCTCAGGCGTGACGCTGGGCTCGGTCGTCGGAGTCGGGGTGGCGGGCGGAGTGGGGTTGGAGCCGTCGCCGTCACCGGAGCCGACGGTCATCGCCTTCGCCTCGGCGACCTGGTTCTTGCCGTTCACCGTCGCCGTGTTGCCGGCGGTGTCCATGGCCGAGGTGGACGTGTAGTAGACGCGGCACACGGTCTCCGTGGAGGACGTCGTCCAGGTCAGCGTGTGAGTGGCCTCGTCATTCTTGACGTCCGCCGGAATCCACGTCTTGGACCAGTCGGTGTCCGTGCACTCGACATTGTGGAAGGCGGCATCGGTGTCGACGATGGTGTAGGACGTCGCGCCGTAGACGTTGACCGCCCACGTCCACGTGTACGTGCCGTTCTTCAGGTCGCTCAGCCACCCGGTCTTGATGGTCTTCTTCAGGGGCTGCTCGGGGATCACCCCATCGCAGTGGTCCGTGTCGCAGACGCCGTCGCCATCGCTGTCACCCGGAACGACCTTGAAGTCCTTGCCGTTGACATTGATCGTCGTCTCCTTCTGGCCGATCAGCTCGTTGGTGATCTGACCGCGGGCCCACAGGGTGCCGTCGATGTGGCTCCACTGCTCGACGGTGGAGTTGAGAGTGCAGGTGAGGTGCTTCGAGTTGATCTCGGCGGTGCAGTCTCCGAGGTCGACGCTGTCGTCGCCCTTCTTGACGAGCTTGAAGTCAACGCCGCTGGCCCAGCGCAGTCCGTTGCCGAGATCGACTGTCAGAGTCTGCCCGGCCTTGGGGGAATCGGCGGTCCAGTCGGCGTTGATGCCGATCTCCTGCCACGCTTCGGCCTGCCTCGACGTCGTGACGACATTGGTGACCTTCACCGGCGTCGAGTCGTCGGCCTGCGCCGCCGGCACAGCCGCGGCGGCCCATCCCAGGGTCGTGGCGAGGCCGGCGGCTGCGAACACACCGACCATACGCCGCGCCAGGGAGCGGGTGACCGACCTGCTGGCAATTGTTCTTGCTAGAGGCATGGGAACTCCATAGGGGTAGATCGCAACTTGAGTTACCGGTTCAGCGTAGCGCGATCGTGATCGAAGAGAAACCTCATGAGGCGCGTTTATCAAATTCAAGCGTGAGTCTTGTCACGACAAAGATGTCATTCTGAGATGCAGGCGACAGAAGCGCGGAAGAGTGCGGAAGAGGGGACAGGAAACAACTGTGGGGCCCTCCCGCCGAACGGCGGGAGGGCCCCACAGGACGAGCCGAGGGCTCATCGGGGCTCAGGCGTCGTCCTCCCGGGCCGCGCCCGCATCGGCGGCGGGCTCATCCGTCGCCGCCGGGGCGACGGACTCCGCGTCGTCCGCCGAGCTCGTCGACTCCTCCGACTCACCGGCCGCCCTGGCCCCGGCGGCCTCGACGGGCCCGGCGCCCGAGGCCTCGGCGGCGGCCTTCGCCGCGGCCCTGCCGGCCGTCGCGACGGCGTCGTCCACGACCTCCTTCTTGGCCACGGGCTCGAGCACGAGTGAGATCACGGCCATGGGGGCGTTGTCGCCCTTGCGCGGCAGAGTCTTGACGATGCGGGTGTAACCGCCGTCGCGTCCCTCGAGCTGCGGGGCGATCTTCTCGAAGAGGCGGTACACGGCGTACTTGTCCGTCACCTTCTTCAGCACGGTGCGGCGGGCGTGCAGATCACCGCGCTTGCCCTTGGTGATGAGCTTCTCGACGTAGGGGCGCAGGCGTCGGGCGCGGGCCTCCGTCGTCGTGATCGACTCGTGGACGAGGAGCTGCGTGGCGAGGTTGGCCAGCATGTGGCGCTCGTGCTGGGCAGAGCCGCCCAGACGGGGGCCCTTGGTGGGGCGGGGCATAGTGTGTGTCTCCTAGGTGGAATGACGGGCGGGCTCAGGCCTGCTGCTCGTCGCTGAACGTGGGGCTGGTGTAGTCGTCCTCGGAGACGTAGTCGACCGGGGATCCCTTGAGGGACAGGCCCAGCTCGGCCAGCTTCTCCTTGATCTCGGAGATCGACTTGGCACCGAAGTTGCGGATGTCGAGCAGGTCCGCCTCACTGCGCGCGACGAGCTCGCCGACGGTGTGAATACCCTCGCGCTTGAGGGCGTTGGAGGAGCGCGCCTGCAGATCCAGCTCGTCGATCATGAGCGCCAGGTCCTGCTGCAGAGCCTGGTCCATGGGCGAGGGGCCGACCTCGATGCCCTCCGCCTCGACGTTGAGCTCGCGAGCGAGCCCGAAGAGCTCGACCAGCGTCTTGCCCGCGGAGGCCAGGGCGTCGCGGGGGGTCATGGAGGCCTTCGTCTCGACATCGACGATGAGACGGTCGAAGTCGGTGCGCTGCTCGACTCGGGTGGCCTCAACGGCATAGGAGACCTTCTTGACGGGCGAGTAGATCGAGTCCACGGGAATCCGGGAGATCTCCGCGTTCGGATCCTTGTTCTGGTTGGCCGAGACGTAACCGCGACCGCGCTCGACCGTCAGCTCGATCTCGAGCTTTCCCTTCTCGTTGAGGGCGGCGATCACAAGTTCCGGATTGTGGATCTCGACGCCGGCAGGCGGGGTGATGTCGCCGGCGGTGACAACGCCCGGACCGGACTTGCGCAGGTACATGACGACGGGCTCGTCGTTCTCGCTCGAGAGCACGATCTCCTTGATGTTGAGGATGATCTGCGTGACATCCTCCTTGACTCCGGCGATGGTGCGGAACTCGTGCGGAACTCCGTCGATGCGCACGGACGTCACGGCCGCGCCCGGGATGGACGACAGCAGCGTCCGGCGCAGGGAGTTGCCGAGCGTGTATCCGAAACCGGGCTCGAGGGGCTCGATGACGAATCGCGAGCGGCGGTTCTCCTCGACGACCTCCTCGGAGAGCGCGGGTCGCTGTGCAATGAGCACTGGGTTTCCTTTCGTCGCGGCGCCCGCTATATGACGCCGTTCCTCATGGTGCGGCTGCCGTCGGGACGGGACCCGGGCGGCGGCCGGCCCATCCCGGCGGGATGAGCCCGTTCAGTCGTCGGCGCCCCCGACCCTTCGGATGAGCGGGGACGCCGACTCCCGTGGAGCCTCAGACGCGGCGGCGCTTCGGAGGACGGCAACCGTTGTGGGCCTGGGGAGTCACGTCCGTGATGGAACCGACCTCGAGGCCCGCGGCCTGGAGGGAGCGGATGGCGGTCTCGCGACCGGAGCCCGGTCCCTTGACGAAGACATCGACCTTCTTCATGCCGTGCTCCTGCGCCCGACGAGCGGCCGCCTCCGCAGCGAGCTGGGCGGCGTAGGGCGTGGACTTGCGAGAGCCCTTGAAACCAACCTGACCGGATGAGGCCCAGGCGATGACAGCGCCGTGGGGGTCGGTCAGGGACACGATCGTGTTGTTGAAGGTCGACTTGATGTAGGCGTGACCATGGGTCACGTTCTTGCGGTCCTTGCGGCGCGGCTTGCGCACGGCGGAGCGGGTCTTGGGAGGCATTCTTCCTTCTTCTTCGATGAGGTCGTCGTTCCACGGCGGGCGATCGAGCCGGCGCCGTGGGCTGCTGCTTACTTGGCCTTCTTCTTACCGGCAACGGTGCGCTTGGGGCCCTTGCGGGTACGCGCGTTGGTCTTGGTGCGCTGACCGTGAACCGGGAGGTGACGGCGATGGCGCAGGCCCTGGTAGCAGCCGATCTCGATCTTGCGGCGGATGTCGGCCTGGACCTCGCGGCGAAGGTCGCCCTCCACCCGGTAGCTCGCCTCGATGTGACCGCGCAGGGCGACCAGCTCGTCCTCGGTGAGGTCCTTGACACGGGTGTCCGGATTGATCCCGGTGGCCGCGAGGGTCTCGCCCGCGCGGGTGCGGCCGATCCCGAATATGTAGGTCAGGGCGACCTCGACTCGCTTGTCACGAGGCAGGTCGACACCGGAAATACGTGCCACTGCAGTGGTTCTCCTCATGTGCTCCCGGAGGTCGTCACCCGCCTCTCCGCCACGTGCCGGACGGCCCCGGCCTCCGAGAACCGGGGGTTGCGGTGTCGACGCGAGCCGATCGCCGCTGAGGTGGATGCTGATGTTGTGGCCACTGGCGAGGTGACCGCGCGAGGGCTCAGCCCTGACGCTGCTTGTGCCGCGGGTTGGAGCAGATGACCATGACGCGGCCATGGCGACGAATCACCTTGCAGTTGTCACAGATCTTCTTCACGCTCGGCTTGACCTTCATGATGTTCCTCCGTCGTCCCCGTGCGGGGAGGACTGTCACTTGTACCGATAGACGATGCGGCCGCGAGACAGATCGTAGGGGCTCAGCTCCACGACCACGCGGTCCTCGGGGAGGATGCGGATGTAGTGCTGCCGCATCTTTCCGGAGATGTGCGCGAGCACGACGTGCCCGTTGCTCAGCTCCACCCGGAACATCGCGTTCGGAAGGGCCTCGACGACCGAACCCTCGACCTCGATGACGCCATCCTTCTTAGCCATGTTCCTCCGCCGGTGCTTTCTCGCTCGAGTTCCTCCGACGACGTCGCCGCCGGACGACGCGCTCTCGGGCCCGGTGCCCGCCCGCGCCGTCGCGGAAACCCCGCGCGGACTGAGGACGCGAGCACGCCGGACCGCCTGGCGCACCGACTGCCAAGAATACGACAGGCCGCTCGTATACCACCATGCGAGATCGAACGTCGCAGTAGTGTTTCCGGACACACCGGATCGGCCGCCTCAGCGCAGCGGCCGCGGCTCGATGCCGTAGGGATCCAGTCCCTCCACTCCCCCGTCGGAGGCGGTCAGGACCCAGACGCCGCCCGGGACCAGCGCCACCGTGTGCTCCCACTGAGCAGCACGTGATCCGTCGACCGTCACCACCGTCCACCCGTCGTCGAGCTCCTCGACCTCGGGCTCTCCGGCGGCGAGCATCGGCTCGACGGCGAGTACCATGCCCGGTTGCAGGCGGGGCCCCCTGCGCTTGACGGAGTAGTTCAGGACGTCGGGCGCCATGTGCATGGCGGTGCCGATCCCATGGCCGACGTAGTCCTCGAGGATGCCGATGGGGATGTCATGATCACGGCGGGCCTCCGCCACGACGTCCTCGACGGTGTCGCCGACCGCGTTCAGGCGCCCGGCTCGACCGGGGGCCTCGCCGGCCATCGCCCGGGCGAGGGAGGCGATGGCGGCCCACAGCGCACGGTGGGTCGTGGAGTCCAGGATCCGGTCGGAATCGCTGGCGTAGCGGCCGCCGACGACGGTGGTGAAGGCCGCGTCGCCGTGCCACTGGGTACCGGACTCATCGAGCACGTAGGCCCCGCAGTCGAAGGTGACCAGGTCGCCCTCGCGGAGCTCCCGTTCGCCCGGGATGCCGTGCACGACCTCCTCGTTGACCGAGACGCACACCGTCGCCGGATAGTCGTAGTACCCCAGGAAGTTGGAGTGGGCGCCTGCGCGCTCGATCGTCGCCGCGCACACGGCGTCGAGCTCGCCGGTCGTCGCCCCCGGTCGTACCGCCTCCCGCAGGGCGGCGTGGATGTCTGCGACGACGAGGCCCGCGCGCCGCATGTGACGCACCTGGTCGGGTGTCTTGATCTCGATGCGGTTGCGCAGTCTCACGCTTCCTCCTGCGTGTGGTGGCGGAGCATCCGCGGAAGGCGCCGACGCGTCGTCATCGCCGTTGCCGCCGTCGCTGTCTTCGCCGGGTCGGGGCTGCTGTCAGGGCGAGTCGCCGCCGGCAGCGCCAGTCGCTGCTCCCTACTGGGTCGTCGCCGGCCGCAGTCATGACTGCGCGCGACGGAACGGCCGCGACGGCAGTCCGGTCAGGTCGTCGTACGAGCGGCGAGCGCAGCCATCATGCGCTCGGTGACCTCATCGACGTCGCCGATGCCATCGACGCGCACGAGCAGGCCGCGGGCCTCGTACAGCGACGCCAACGGCTCGGTCTGCTCGGCGTAGACCTCGAGACGGCGACGGATGACCGACTCGGTGTCGTCGGCCCGATTCTGCTCGGTGGCGCGCTTGAGCAGGCGCTCGACGACGACCTCGGCGTCCGCTGTGATCTCCAGGACGACATCCAGGGCGAGGCCGGCCTCGGCCAGCATGGCGTCGAGCTCGTGAACCTGAGCCTCGGTACGAGGGTAACCGTCCAGGAGGAAGCCCTGCGCTGCGTCCTCCGCGGCCAGACGGTCCTTGACCATCGCATTGGTCACGGAATCGGGAACGTACTCGCCCCTGTCCATGTACTGCTTGGCCCGCTTGCCGAGCTCGGTCTCCCCCTGGGCGTTGGCGCGGAAGATATCACCGGTGGAGATAGCCGGGACGGACAGGCGCTCGGAGATCCGAGCGGCCTGGGTGCCCTTACCGGCCCCGGGGGGACCGAGGAGGACCATGCGTGCACTCATGAGAGGAACCCTTCGTAGTGGCGCTGCTGGAGCTGGGAGTTGATCTCCTTGACCGTCTGGAGACCGACCCCGACCATAATAAGGATGGTCGTGCCGCCGAAGGGCAGGTTCTGGGACAGGCCGAGCCAGATGACTGCGATGGTTGGCAGCAGGGCCAGCACCACGAGGTAGAACGAGCCCGCCACCGTCACCCTGTTGATGACGTATCTGAGGTAGCTCGCCGTCGGCTCGCCGGCGCGGATGCCGGGGATGAATCCGCCGTACTTCTTCATGTTGTCCGCGATCTCCTCGGGGTTGAAGGTGATCGCCGTGTAGAAGAAGGTGAAGAAGAGAATGAGGACGCCGTAGCCGACGAGGTAGAACGGGGCCGTCTGATGAAGATTCCTCTCGATCCACTGGACCCACGAGCTGGCCCGGTTGCCGAACTGGGCGATGAGCTGCGGCATGGACAGGATCGATGATGCGAAGATGACCGGGATGACGCCCGCGGTGTTGATCTTGACGGGGATGTACGTGGTCGACCCTCCGTACTGGCGCCGGCCGACCATGCGCTTGGCGTACTGGACCGGGATGCGGCGCGTGGCCTGCTCGATGAAGACGACCGCGACCGTGGCCACCAGGATGACGGCGATCACGACGAGGAACTTGGAGACGCCGCCGTTGCCCCGGGCGATGGACAGCAGGTTCTGGGGCATGCGGGCGACGATCGAGGTGAAGATGAGCAGCGACATGCCGTTGCCGATGCCGCGCTCGGTGATGAGCTCACCCAGCCACATGATGAGGCCGGTGCCGGCGGTCATGGTGATGATGATGAGCAGCGGCGTGACGATCGAGTCGCCGGCGATGATGTGCTGGGCCCTGGCGCACCCCTGGAAGAGCTGACCGCTCTTGGCCGTGGCCACGATGGTGCTGGACTGGAGCAGCCCCAGGCCGATGGTGAGGTAGCGGGTGTACTCGGTGAGCTTGGCGGTGCCCGCCTGTCCCTCCTTGTGGAGCTCCTCGAATCGGGGGATGACGACCCGCAGGAGCTGGATGATGATGGAGGCGGTGATGTAGGGCATGATGCCCAGCGCGAAGACGCTCAACTGGAGCAGCGCACCACCGGAGAAGACGTTGACGAGGCTGAGCAGCCCCTGGTCCTGGGTCTGACCGATACAGGTCTTGACGTTGGCCAGATTGACACCGGGAGCCGGCAGGATCGACCCGAGCCGGAACAGGGCCATAATGCCAAGGGTAAAGAGCAGCTTCGCCCTGAGGTCTGGCGTTCTGAACGCCTGGGTGAACGCGCTGAGCACTCGATCTCCTGTGGACTCGGGGGTGGGTTCGGTCTTGCGGGCAGCAAGGCGGAGCGCAGGGGAACTGCGCTCGGCCCAGACTACCCCGCCGAGGTCTCGGCCTGGGCGCTGAGACAGCCTTGCAACGCCGATGAGGTGCGGGTTTTGTCACGTCTCGTCCCGGCTATGCACCGTCGGGTGACCCAGCGCACCTCACCGTGGGTGGTCAGGGGTCACCGGGATACTCGACGTCGGAGCACGAGAAACCCCGGTGACCCAGGAAATCCTAGGCCACCGGGGCCTGCTATCTCGTGACTCGCGACGGCAGCACCTTCAGAGGGCTACTCCCCATCGGGTGCGGCCTCACGGCGTTCAGCGCGTGGCGATGGTGCCGCCGGCGGCCTCGATCTTCTCCTTGGCGGAGCCGGACCAGGCGTCGACCGTGAGCGTCAGGGCCACGGTG